>OIED01001410.1_pt1 | contig 9729 bp, 8 predicted proteins | sample 1581771 | NCBI WGS metagenome assembly OIED01 (sample SAMEA3882546, study PRJEB24775) | human gut metagenome | biome: human-associated habitat; feature: intestine environment; material: feces | place: Netherlands | collected 2009/2010 | reverse complement strand
CTGTTCTTCTGCTTCACCTATCCTCTGGCATTCTCTCTGTACTATGTGATCTCCAACATCGTCATGACCGTGCAGACCCAGGCCATGCGGAAGGTCTATGACCCCGAAAAGATGCGGAAAGAAGTGGAAGCTCAGATCGAGGAAAAGCGCAAGCAGCAGAAGCGTGGTGTAAAGAGCACTACCGTGAAGGTCACCGATCCCAAGACCGGCAAGACCGTGGAAAAGAACCTGTCTGCCAGCGAGATGAACAAGCGCCGCCTGGAGTATGCCCGTCAGCTGGACGCTGAGCGTTACAAGGACGAGCGCACCGTGCCGCTGAGTGAGCTGAACAAGCAGGACAAGGAATAAAGGAGGACGAACGGTTATGATCCGTAAGCAGGAAGCGACCGGCAAGACGGTCGATGAAGCCCGCGCAAAAGCCTGCGCTCTGCTGGGTGTACAGGCCGATGATCTGAATGTCAGCTATGAAGTGCTGGAGATGCCCCAGAAAACCGGTTTCCTGGGCCTGAAAACCACCCCTGCCAAGGTGTGCGTGAGCGTGGAAGAACCCGATGCTCCGGCAGCGCCCGCCGCAGCCCCGGCTCCGGCGGCCGAGGCTGCTCCGGTGCAGGAGACTGCCCCGGAAGTTCCCGCTGTCCCCGTGGAAGAGCCTGCCGCACCGGTGGAAGCACCGGCTGCCGAGGTTGAGCAGCCTGCCGCAGAGCAGGCCGCCCCGGCTGCTGCCGCAGCCGCAGACGAGGAGACCGAGGTCCCCATCGTGATCGAAGAGAACGCCAAGGTCAAGGCTGCTGTGGAGTACCTGCAGGAAGTCATTGCCAAGATGGGCGTGGAGAACGTGACCTTCAGCGCCGTGCAGAAGGGCGAAGCCACCATCATCCGTCTGGACGGTGAAAAGCTGGGTGCCCTCATCGGCCGCCGCGGCGAGACCATGGAGAGCCTTTCCTATCTGGCAAGCCTTGTGGCAAACCGTCTGGAGGGCGATTACATCAAGCTGGGTCTGGACGTTGCAGGTTACCGCGACAAGCGCGAGAGCGATTTGACCGCACTGGCACAGCGCATTGGTGCCAAGGTGCGCAAGACCGGCCGCAGCTTTGCCATGGAGCCCATGAACCCCTACGAGCGCCGCATCATCCACTCTGCCATCAGCAAGATGGAGGGTGTCCGCAGCGAGAGCAAGGGCGAGGGCCGTGACCGCCGCGTGGTCATCTACTCCACCGCACCGGATGCCCAGACCGAGAACACCTACGGCGAGCGCCGTCCCCGCGGCGGCCGCCCCGGCAACGGACGCCGCCCCGGCGGCAACCGCAATGGCGGCTATCGCGGCGGCAGCCGTTCGGAGCACGGCGACCGCAACGGCAACCGCGGCGGTTACCGCGGCAGCCGCAACGGCGGCAACCGTGGGCCCCGTCCTTCCTGTGTGCCGGAGCGCACCTATGCGCCCCGCGATGCCGAGACTGCCGCACCGGTGGCACCCAAGCGCACCGAGCGCGTGGATGATTTTGCCGATTTCAGCTTTGGCAAGATCGAGCTGTAACAGGATCTTTTAACATAAAGCCGGGCAGTCCGTAATGGGCCGCCCGGCTTTGTTGTGTGTGGGGGGAACCGCTGCTAAGGAAGAGCGCAGGCGGTTCGGAAAGAACCCTCTCCGTCACGGCTTACGCCGTGCCACCTCCCCCGAAAGGGGGAGGTCTATTACAGATGACCAATAGATGCATAAAAGCTCCCCCCTCGGGGGAGCTGTCACCGCAGGTGACTGAGAGGGTTCATCCTGCTGTTCCCCTTTGTGGCTCCACCCGTGAAAATGTGGTACCGAAAAGTCCGCAGACTTTCCGGTACCACAAAATTAAAATAATTCTTCTGCGTTTTTCCACCAAGATTTCGGAAGATGTGGAAAAACCCATCGGTGGGTGTATCTTTTTGCGAAAAAACGTGGTAAAATAAGCTGTAAAATCCGAAAGTGCGTTCTCTCGGCAGCCCTGGCCGCCGGGAGGCCCCCAACACCCCATTGCCCCGGCGGCCAAGGCCCCGAGCGGAAAGGAACAACTATGCAGGGATCGACCATTGCAGCCATTGCCACCGCCCCGGGTGCCGGAGGCATCGCGGTGGTGCGCCTGTCCGGCGGGCAGAGCTATGCCGTGGCGGAACAGGTGTTCCGTCCGGCCAGTCCTTCCAAAACGGTGCGGGACGCCAAGGGCTACACAGCCCTGTTCGGCCATTTCGTGGAGGGCGGGGAAGTGTTCGACGAGGGCGTGGCCCTGTTCTTCCGGGCACCCCACAGCTACACCGGCGAGGACGTGGTGGAGCTTTCCTGTCACGGCGGCAATGCCGTCGCCCGTCGTCTGGTAGAAGCCTGTCTCGCGGCCGGTGCCCAGCCCGCCGCGCCCGGTGAGTACACCCGCCGTGCGTTCCTGAACGGCAAACTGGGCCTGACTCAGGCCGAAGCGGTCATGGACCTGATCTCGGCCGACGGGCGGCAGGGGGCAGCGCTGGCCAATGCGGCCCTGTCCGGTGCGCTGGCCCGCAAGATCGGGGAACAGAAGGATGCCCTCACCGCCCTGCAGGCCCATCTGGCAGCCTGGGTGGATTTCCCGGAGGAAGATGTGCCGGAGCTGGACGAAGCCCATCTGCGCAGCGTTCTGGGCAGCGTGCAGGAGACGCTGGACGGGCTGATCCGCAACTATCAGGCGGACACCGTCCTGCGCGAGGGCGTGGACTGTGCCATCGTGGGCCGCCCCAATGCGGGCAAGTCCACCTTGCTGAATCTGCTGGCCGGGTTCGACCGTGCCATCGTCACCCCGGTGGCAGGCACCACCCGCGACGTGGTAGAGCAGGCGGTGCAGCTGGGGGATATCCGGCTGAACCTCTTTGACACCGCCGGTCTGCGCGAGACCGAGGACGCCATTGAAGCGGAGGGCATCCGCCGCAGCTGGAAGAAACTGGAAGAGGCTGGCCTGATCCTGGCGGTGTTCGATGGCTCGGAGCCGCCTACCCGGGAGGATCTGGAGCTGGCCCGGCGCTGTGCGGGCCGCCCGGCCATTGCCTTGGTGAACAAGGAAGATAAACCCACGCAATTTGATGCGGAGCTCATCGCCCCGTACTTTGCCATGGTGCTGCCGGTGTGCTGTCAGGAGGAGGGAAGCCGCAAGGTCATTGCGGCTGCCGTGGCACGCCTGCTGGGCACCAGTCAGATCGACCCCCACGCGGCCAGCCTGTCCGGCCAGCGGCAGCTGTCGGCGGCCCTGCGGGCGCGGGATGCCGCAGCGGGTGCACGGGAGGCCGTGGAGGCCGGGTTCGGGCTGGACGCCGTGTCGGTGTGCGTGGATGACGCGCTGGACGCACTGTGTGAGCTCACCGGCGAAAACGCCTCGGAAGCCGTCATCGAACAGGTGTTCGAGCGGTTCTGCGTGGGAAAGTAAGGGCAGAACCCTCTCAGTCACCTACGGTGACAGCTCCCCCGAAGGGGGAGCTTTTATCCATCTGTCGGTTAGCTGCAATAGAGCTCCCCCTTCGGGGGAGCTGGCACGGCGTAAGCCGTGACTGAGAGGGTTCACCCCAAGGTAAATTGCATTTCAAATCAATGATTAGAGGAAACCCGAAAGTATATGAACCACTTAGGAGATTATGATGTGATCGTCATTGGTGCCGGGCATGCCGGCATCGAAGCGGCCCACGCCGCCGCCACACTGGGCGCCAAGACCGCCGTGTTCACCATGAGTCTGGATGCCATCGGCAATATGCCCTGCAATCCCAGCATCGGCGGCACTGCAAAAGGAACGTTGGTGCGTGAATTGGATGCCCTTGGCGGCGTGATGGGTCTGGCGGCGGATGCCACCTACCTGCAGAGTCGGATGCTGAACAAGGGCAAGGGCCCGGCCGTGCACGCACTGCGGGTGCAGACCGACCGCAAACGCTACCACGAATACATGAAGCACGCACTGGAGCTTACCCCCGGCCTTGCCATCCATCAGGCCGAGGTGGTGGGCCTTGAGGTGGAAAACGGCCGGGTGAAGGGCATCGTTACCCAGCTCAACGGCGAGTACACCGCAAAGTGCGTGGTGCTGGCCACCGGCACCAATCTGGGCGGAAAGATCTTTGTGGGCGATGCCTGGTATGCCTCCGGCCCGGACGGCATGCACGCGGCCAATGCCCTGACCGAGAGCCTGAAGGCTGCCGGTCTGCCCCTGCGGCGGTTCAAGACCGGCACCCCTGCCCGTGTGCACCGGCGCAGCATCGACTTCAGCCGGCTGGAATGCCAGCCCGGCGACCCGGACAACGAGCTGCAGCCCTTCAGCTTCATGACCGACGCCCCCATGCACAACAAGGTGGAATGCTGGATCGCCTACACGAACCCGGAGACCCACAAGATCATTCTGGACAACATCCAGCGCAGCCCGCTGTACGGCGGCATGATCGAGGGTGTCGGCCCGCGTTACTGCCCCTCCATCGAGGACAAGGTGGTGCGCTTTGCGGGCAAGGACCGCCACCCCATCTTTGTGGAGCCCTGCGGTGAGAACACCGAGGAAATGTACCTGCAGGGTGCTTCCAGCAGTCTGCCGGAGGACGTGCAGAATGCCTTCTACCGCAGCATCAAGGGCTTTGAGCACATCGAGATCCTGCGCCCGGCCTATGCCATCGAATACGACTGTGTGGACCCCACCAGTCTGGAAGCCACGCTGGAAAGCAAGGTGGTGCGGGGCCTGTATGGGGCAGGGCAGTTCAACGGCACTTCCGGCTACGAGGAAGCTGCCGCACAGGGCCTGCTGGCCGGTCTGAACGCCGCCCGCAATGCACTGGGCAAGGAGCAGCTGATCCTGCCGCGTCACACCAGCTACCTTGGCACCCTGGTGGATGATCTGGTGACCAAGGGCGTCATGGACCCCTACCGCATGATGACCAGCCGCAGCGAATACCGGCTGACCCTGCGGCAGGACAATGCCGACACCCGCCTGACCCCCATCGGCCGGGAATACGGTCTGGTGCAGGACGACCGCTGGACAAAGTACCAGCACACCCAGAACATTCTGGAAGCGGAGCGCCGCCGCCTGCACGACGCCCACCTGCGCACTGCCGACCTGCAGGCCGCCATGACGGCGGCCGGGCTGGCCCCGGCAGCCGAGGGCGGCATTGCCGAAGAATTGCTGCGCCGCCCGGAGATCCACTACGACCTTGTGGCCGGGGTCATCGGCTGGGGGGAGGGAATCACGCCCATGCTGGCGGAACGGCTGGAGACCGAAATCAAATACGCAGGCTACATTGCCCGGCAGGACCGCATGATCCGGGAGGTGGCCCGCCACGAAAAGACCCTGATCCCGGAGGATTTTGAATACGCGGACCTCACCGGCCTGACGCTGGAAGCCCGCGAGAAGCTGGCCCGCATCCGGCCCAAGAACCTGGGCCAGGCCAGCCGCATCCCCGGCGTGTCGCCGTCGGATGTTGCACAGCTGAGCATCGCCCTGGCGGCCCACACCTGATCCAGAACAACAGAAAGGAATCAAAACCTATGATCGACAAACAGCGGCTGGAGGCCAAGTGTTCCACATGGAACATTGCCCTCACCGGCACCCAGCTGGACCAGCTGGACGCCTTTGCACAGATTTTGGTGGACTACAACCAGAAGGTCAACCTGACCGCCATCACCGACCCCGAGGGCATCGAGGACAAGCATTTCCTCGACAGCCTGCTCTTTGCCAGCCAGCCGGAAGTAGCCGGCCGCATGGTGGATGTGGGCGCTGGTGCCGGGTTCCCGGGCATCGTCACCAAGATCTACAAGCCGGAACTGGAACTCACCCTCATGGAACCCACCGGCAAGCGGGTGGAGTTCTTGAAGTACGCCTGTGCCCAGCTTGGCCTGACCGGCGTGGAGTTTGCCAAGGAGCGCGCAGAGGAAGCCGCCCGCAAGGTGTGGCGGGAGCAGTTTGACCTGGCCTCAGCCCGCGCGGTGGCGGCCCTGCCCATGCTGGCGGAATACTGCCTGCCGCTGGTCAAGGTGGGCGGAAACTTTCTGGCCATGAAGGGCGCCTCCGGAGAAGAGGAGCTGGCCGCTGCCCGCGGGGCCATCAAAAAACTGGGCGGTGCCTATAAGGAGACCCGCACCCTGCACCTGCCCGGCGGCGACACCCGCACCCTGATTTTGTGCCAAAAGATTTCGCAAACTCCGACAGCCTACCCCAGAAACGGCGGAAAAATCGCCAAAAGCCCGCTGAAATAACGGAATAGCGAACAAAATATGCAAAACCCTGCCGAACGAAATTTCTGGCAGGGTTTTTGTTTGTGTGGTACACTGGCTCTGAACCAACTTTTCCACATTTTCCCAGGAAAGTGTGGAAAACAAACCCGGATATGCCGCAAAAAAGGAGGAGCCGTGTTATGTTTGAACGGAAGAAGTCCGCCGGAAAAATTTATTTCCTGCCCATCGACCAGATCCATCCGTCGCCGTTCCAGGCGCGCCGGACCTTTGAGGAACAGGAGCTGGCAGGCCTTGCCCAGAGCATCCGTGAAAACGGTCTGCTGCAGCCCATCTCGGTGCGTAAAGCAGCCGAAGGTTACGAGCTGGTGGCAGGGGAGCGGCGGCTGCGCGCCTGCAAGCTGGCCCAGATGACCACCATTCCGGCCATCCTGTGCAGCTATGCCGATGAGCAGACGGCGGCCCTCGGCCTGCTGGAAAATATTCAGCGCACCGACCTGAACCCCTTTGAGCAGGCGCAGGGCCTGCGGGACATTCTGGTGCTGTGGGACTGCACCCAGGCCGAGGCCGCCAAGCGGCTGGGCATGGCGCAGCCCACACTGGCCAACAAGCTGCGCCTGCTGCAGCTCACGGGGGACCAGCGCCAGTTCGTGCTGGACAACAACCTCACCGAGCGTCACGCGCGGGCCGTGCTGCGCCTGCCGGAGAACCGCCGCAGCGAGGCGCTCATCAACATTGCCAAGCGGCGGCTCAACGCCCGTCAGACCGACCTGTACATCGAACAGCTGCTCAACAGCACCGCAAAAGGGCGGCACCGCATCTCCATGGTCCGGGATGTGCGCATCTTTGTGAACACCATCGACCATGCCATCCGGTTGATGACCGACAATGGGGTACCGGCCACGGCCCACCGGGAAGAGAAGGATGGCTACATCGAATACACGGTGCGCATCCCCACGGCGGCAGCGGAGAAGTGAACTGTTCCATGTGGAACAGAAAAAACGCGTAAAAAATCTGCAAAATACGCCTTGAAAGAGAATTTTTTGCCTTGCAAAAACGGAAAACGGAAGAAAATACGCACAAAAACGCCTGAAAGCGGTTCAAAAAGCCAAGGGAGTGTGCTATACTACTAGTTGAGATGTCCGCGCGACGGGAAACGAGCGGGCACAACTGCGAATGTTCCATGTGGAACAACCAAAATTTCCCGGAAGGAAGAAATGCGCGTGGCAAAAATTGTAGCAATCGCAAACCAGAAAGGCGGCGTCGGCAAGACCACAACCGCCGTCAACCTGTCCTCCTGCGTGTCGGCTTTGGGCAAAAAGGTGCTCATCGTGGATCTGGACCCGCAGGGCAACACCACCACCGGTTACGGCATCCCCAAGCGGAGCGTGGAGTACGGCACCTATGAGGTGCTCATCGGCAAGGCGACCGCCGCACAGGCGATCCGCAAGACCGAGTTCCGCACCGATGTGATCGGCTCCAACACCCGTCTGGCCGGTGCCAGCCTGGAAATGATCGACCTGCCGGGCCGCGAGAGCCGCCTGCGCAAGGCGCTGGCCGGGGTGCAGAAGGACTATGACTTCATCTTCATCGACTGCCCGCCCAGCCTGGACCTGCTCACCCTGAACGGTCTGAGCGCCTGCGACAGTGTGCTGATCCCGGTGCAGTGCGAGTATTATGCGCTGGAAGGTCTGTCGGAGCTCATCAGCACCCTCAAGACCATCCGCAAAAAGTACAACCCCTATCTGGACATCGAAGGCGTGGTGTTCACCATGTTCTCCCTGCGCTACAACCTCACGGTGCAGGTGGTGGAGCAGGTGCAGAAATACTTTGGCTCCAAGGTGTACAAAACCACGATCCCGCGTTCGATCCGCATCTCCGAGGCCCCCAGTTACGGGCAGCCCATCAATTTCTACGAGCCCAAGGGCAAGGGCAGCGAAGCGTACATGGATCTGGCCATTGAGTTCGTCAAGAACAACCGGCCGCACGAGCCCAAAAAGACCCGCGCGCGGAGCAAGAGCGCTCCGGAACCGGCACCGGTCAAAAACGCTCTGGAAGACTAAAACACAGGGGGAACAACAAGAACAATGGCAAAAGGAAAAGGAGGACTTGGCCGCGGGCTGGAAAGTCTGTTTGAGGACGCCGCCCCGAGCCTTGAGTCCGACGCAAAGATCGAGACCCTGCCCCTGCGTGAGATCGAGCCGGACCCCGACCAGCCCCGCAAGACCTTTGACGAAGAGGCACTGGGGGAGCTGGCCGCCAGCATTGCGGAGCACGGTCTGCTGCAGCCCATTGCGGTGCGGCCCCAGGGACTGGGCGGCTACAGCATCGTGGCCGGCGAGCGCCGGTGGCGTGCCTGCCGCATGGCCGGCCTGACCGAAGTGCCGGTGGTGGTCAAGGATGTGTCCGACGAGCAGGCCATGGAGCTGGCGTTGGTGGAAAACCTCCAGCGTGAGGATCTGGACCCGGTGGAAGAAGCCGCCGGCATCCGGGAGCTGATGCTGCGCTGTGACCTGACCCAGGAGCAGGCAGCCCGCAAGCTGGGCAAGAGCCGCAGCGCGCTGGCCAACAGCCTGCGTCTGCTGAACCTGCCGGAAAACGTACTGGAGCTGCTCAAGAGCGGGTTCCTGAACATGGGCCACGCCAAGGTGATCCTGGGCCTGCCCACGCCGGAGCTGCAGGAGCAGGCGGCGCAGATCGTGGCGGACAATCAGCTGAATGTGCGCCAGACCGAGGCACTGTGCAAGAAGCTGGCAAAACCCCCGAAGGAGGCAAAGGAACCGGAGCCCCGCGGCACCCTGCCGGTGGAAGTGGAAGAAAGCCTCAAACAGGCGCTGGGCAGCGAGGTGAACGTGGCCTATCACGGCGGCAAAGGCAAGCTGACGGTGCATTTTTACTCCGATGAGCAGCTGCGCGCCTTTGCAAACCTGCTGGGCCAGTACCAGACCGAAGAATAAAACAACCGCGATCCAAGGCGGACACCCGCCTTTGAACGGCGCCGGGGAAGGTCGCATTTCCCGGTGCGAACGAAATAGAGCAAGGAGAGTCAATCATGCTTGATATCAAATTTGTCCGTGAGAATCCGGACGCCGTCAAGGAAAACATCAAGAAGAAGTTCCAGGACGCAAAGCTGCCGCTGGTGGATGAGGTCATCGAAAAGGATGCCCAGTACCGCGCAGCGCTGAAGGAAGTGGAAGCCCTCAAGGCTGCCCGCAACAAGCTGAGCAAGGCCAACGGCCCGCTGTTCGGCCAGCTGAAGAAGTGCGACGATGAGGCCAAGAAGGCAGAGCTGCAGGCTCAGATCGACGCCAACAACGCCGCCGTCAAGGCCGACGCCGACAAGATGGCAGAGCTGGAGAAGGAAGAGGAAGCTCTGTCTGCCCGCATCCAGGAGATCATGTACACCATCCCCCAGATGATCGACCCCAGCGTGCCCATCGGCCCGGACGACACCTACAACGTGGAAGCACAGCGCTTCGGTGAGCCGGTCGTGCCCGATTTCCCCATCCCGTACCACACCGAGATCATGGAGAGCTTTGACGGCA
>OIED01001408.1_pt1 | contig 9744 bp, 8 predicted proteins | sample 1581771 | NCBI WGS metagenome assembly OIED01 (sample SAMEA3882546, study PRJEB24775) | human gut metagenome | biome: human-associated habitat; feature: intestine environment; material: feces | place: Netherlands | collected 2009/2010 | reverse complement strand
CACCGTCGGTATCACGGATGGTGGAAGAGGTTCCTTTGGTCACGACCCGGACTCTGGCGTGAGCATCCTGGGGAAGCAGGAGCACAATAAAGGAAAAAAGAATCAGGAAAAAAATTGCTTCGATGGTTTTTATTTTTCTTTTACACATGGCAAAACCTCCTTTTGCATATTCCGGACAGAGCCGGAGTGCCAGACTTTTTCTCTTATATCATTATAACAGGAGGTGCAGGAAAGGTTACTTTGTGATTTTTTTGTATCAATTGGTAATTTATCCGGAAATATGTTAAAATAAAACATTCGGAAAACAGCAGTTATCTGGTGTAAAGTTACACAGTGAATGCGGATACTTTTGTCCGCTTTGTGAAGAAAGGATCATGTCGATCTATGACGAAACAGGAAATTTTAAAGACCCACTTCGGGTATGATACTTTCAGAGAAGGGCAGGAGGCGGTGATCGATGCGCTTCTTGCAGAAAAAGATGTCCTGGCGGTAATGCCTACCGGGGCAGGAAAATCGATCTGTTATCAGGTACCGGCCCTGATGATGAAGGGAATCACCCTGGTGATCTCGCCGCTGATCTCACTTATGAAAGATCAGGTGGGAACGCTGAACCAGATGGGAGTCCATGCCGCTTTCTTAAATAGTTCTCTGACTGCAGGACAGTATTACAAAGCACTGCAGCTTGCAAAGCAGGGAAGGTACAAGATCATATATGTGGCACCGGAGCGTCTGGAGACAGAAAGTTTTCTGGATTTTGCACTGTCTGAGCATGTAAAGATATCTTTCGTTGCAGTAGATGAGGCACACTGCGTATCACAGTGGGGACAGGATTTCCGCCCAGGGTATTTGAAGATCTTGGATTTTCTGGATCGTCTGCCGTACCGTCCGGTGGTCGGTGCATACACGGCGACGGCAACAGCAGAGGTAAGAGAAGACATCCTTGATATCTTAAAGCTTCAGAACCCGTATGTGGAAACAACTGGGTTCGATCGTGGAAATCTTTTCTTCGCAGTGAAGAAACCTGTGGATAAGTATAAGGAATTAGTCAGTTATCTGAAGGAAAAAGGATGTGATACATCCGGTGACAGTGGAATCATTTACTGTCTGACAAGAAAAAGCGTGGAGCAGGTCTGTTACGATCTGAGAAATGAAGGGTTCTCCGTAACCAGATATCATGCCGGATTATCGGATGAAGAACGGAAGGAAAATCAGGAGAACTTCATATATGGAAAGCGTCAGATCATGGTGGCGACGAATGCATTCGGAATGGGAATCGATAAGCCGGATGTACGCTTTGTCATTCATTATAATATGCCGAAAAATATGGAAAGCTATTATCAGGAGGCCGGACGTGCAGGAAGAGACGGGGAGCCGTCGGAATGTATTCTTTATTATGAGCCGCGGGATGTAAGGACGAACCGTCTGTTTATTGAAAATGGAGAAGAGAACAGTGAGTTGGATGAAGAGACGCGCAAAATCGTAAAAGAACGGGATCTGGACCGTCTGAAACAGATGACATTTTACTGCTTTACATCAGAATGTTTAAGACAATATATCTTGAATTATTTTGGAGAAAAGAGCAGTTCTTATTGCGGAAACTGTCTGAACTGCCAGACACAGTTCGAAAAGGTGGATATTACGCCGGAAGCAAAGTCGATCTTAAGATGTCTTGCAGCGCTGGACTGGAATTACGGTGCATCGACAGTGATCGATATCGTTCATGGCGGAAAGAGTCAGAAGATCCTGGGCAAGAATCTGGATAAGAATCCGGAATATGCAGTGTTAAGTGACCGGACGGTCCCGAGATTACGGCAGATACTGAGAGAATTACAGTTTCGGGAATATGTGGAAGAAAAGGGCGAACAATATCCGGTGATTTGTCTGACTCCGGAAGGGAAAGCTTTTATGGAGACGGAAGAACTGCTGGTCATGAAGCTTCCGAAAGAAGAGACAGAAAAGAAATCTGAATCAAAAGAGAAGAAGAACAGACGTAAAAAAGGTGCTGTGGCAGCGGAACTTTCGGAAAAGGATGCAGAATTATTCGAAAGCTTACAGGAACTCCGCCGTATATGGTATTTGCAGATAAGACGCTTGCCGGTATGTGCGTGATGCGTCCGGCGACGCTGGATGAGATGCTGGAAGTATCGGGTGTTGGAGAACATAAACTGGAGAAGTATGGAGATAGATTCTTAGAAATTATCAGAAAGGGATAATAGATATGGCAAAAAAGAAAATATATGCAGTAAGAAAAGGACATAAGACAGGATTATTTGAGACCTGGGCAGAGTGTCAGAAAGCTACGTCCGGATACTCCGGAGCAGAGTTCAGAGGCTTTACAGACAGGGAAGAAGCGATGGCATTCTTGCAAATGTCAACTACTGCAAATGTATCTAAGGATGAAGAAAAAGAAGCAGCAGGAATTGTTGAAGTGCCGGAAAATATGGTGATTGCGTATGTAGACGGAAGCTTTGAAAAAAGCATCGGAAGATATGCATTTGGCTGTGTGATCCTGACACCGGCCGGAGAAGAATTCAGAAAATCCGGAAGCGGCTGTGATCCGGAAGGCGTGAAGATCCGGAACGTTGCAGGAGAAATGCTCGGCGCGATGAATGCAGTGCAATGGGCGAAAGAGCATGAGTATCCGGCAGTAGAGATCCGCTATGATTACGAAGGTGTGGAAAAATGGGTGACAGGCGTGTGGCGGGCCAAGACACCGCTTACCAGCAAGTATGCGGCACATATGCAGAAAGCTGCAGAGCAGATAAAGATATCTTTCTGCAAAGTCGCAGCGCATACAGGAAATCATTATAACGAAGAAGCGGATCAGCTTGCGAAAAGTGCATTGCTTCGTACGGATGAAAATGTGAGTATATAGAGGAAGCAGATGCAGTTTACATGAAGATGTGAACTGCATTTTCAGCAAAAATACATACAGAATTCATAAAGTGTTAATACAATATTGGCATATTCTGGTGTATACTAAATACAAATAATAGATAAAATCAGAATGTAACAGTAGAATGCAGCTGATAAGGAGGAACTCTATGAAAAAAAACGACAGGCGAAAACGAAAACTGCAGGAAGAAGCCTGTGATTATGAAATAGAACGTACACCGACAACCAGATACGAGCCGGATTATGAGGAAGGTCTGACGTCGGCGCAGGCAGAAGAACACAGGCGTGACGGGTGGAGCAACGTATCGGTCGATCCACCGGCGCAGACAACGGAAGAGATCATTAAGGAAAATGTATTTACATATTTTAATCTGATCTTTCTGGTTCTGGCGATTCTTCTGACGATTGTAGGATCGTTCCGTAACCTAACATTCCTTCCGGTCATCATTTTTAATACACTGATCGGTATCATACAAGAAATCCGTTCTAAAAAGACACTGGAAAAATTAAATATGCTAAATGCACCACATGCAACAGTGGTCAGAGACGGAAAGACTTCACGGGTCAATTCGGAGAGTCTGGTTCTGGATGATATTGTAATCTTTAAAGCAGGAAATCAGGTCTGTGCTGATGCAGAAGTGGTACATGGAAGTGTGCAGGTCAATGAATCTCTTTTGACAGGAGAATCAGATGAGATTACCAAGAATCCGGGAGATCATCTGATGTCGGGAAGTTTTATTGTGGCAGGAGAATGTCATGCAAGACTGGATGCAGTAGGTGTGGATTCCTACATTTCCAAACTGACACTGGAAGCAAAAGCAATGCAGAAAGGTGAGCAGTCAGAAATGATTCGTTCACTTGACAAACTGGTAAAATTTGTCGGTATCGCATTGATCCCGATCGGAATTATACTGTTCGTGCAGAGCTTCTTCTTTAACGGAGATCCATTTCGAAGCAGTATTACTTCTATGGTGGCGGCTGTGATCGGTATGATTCCGGAAGGGTTATACCTTCTTGCGAGTGTAGCAATGGCAGTCAGTGCAATGCGTCTGGCAAAACAGAAGGTTTTACTTCACGATATGAAGAGTATTGAGACCCTCGCAAGAGTTAATGTGCTTTGCGTTGATAAGACCGGAACGATCACAGAGACAAACATGAGTGTAAAGGATGTGGTCCCGACATCCAATTATAAAAAAGATGAAATGCCGGAACTTCCGAAAATGCTTGGTGATTTTGCGAAAGCAATGAGCAGTGATAACATCACTATGGAGGCATTAAAAGAATATTTTAAAGAAGGAACAGGAAAAAAGGCTGAGTCTGTAACTCCATTTACATCCGCAACCAAATACAGTGGTGTCACATACGAAGAGGAAGTGCATGTACTTGGAGCACCGGAATTTGTGCTGAGAGATGATTTTGATGAATATAAAGAAGAGATTGAAGGGTATGCAGGAAAAGGAAACCGTGTGCTGGTATTCGGTACGTATGACGGAGAACTGGACGGAAAAGCACTGACCGGCAAGGTAACGCCGCTTGGATATGTCCTTCTTGCCAATCCAATCCGAAAAGAAGCACCGGAGACATTTGCTTACTTTGCAGAGCAGGGTGTAGAAGTGAAAGTTATATCCGGAGATAATCCCCTGACCGTTTCTGAAGTGGCAAAAGAAGCCGGAATTGCAAATGCAGACCGTTATGTCGATGCAGCGACTCTTCACAGTGATGCAGAGATTGCAGATGCGGTTGCCAATTATACAGTATTCGGACGTGTAACACCGGATCAGAAACGTAAATTCGTACATGCTCTTAAAGACCAGGGCAAGACAGTAGCAATGACCGGAGACGGTGTCAACGACGTACTGGCATTGAAAGATGCCGACTGCAGTGTAGCCATGGCATCCGGAAGTGACGCGGCAGTACAGGCTTCGCAGGTGGTATTACTGGAGTCCAACTTTGCATGTATGCCGTCGGTAGTAATGGAAGGAAGACGGGTGGTTAATAACATCCAGCGTTCAGCCAGTCTGTTTCTGGTGAAGAATATCTTCTCCTTCCTGTTGTCCTTATTCTCCGTAGTGCTGATGATTACCTATCCGATGGAACCATCCCAGATATCGCTGATCAGCATGTTTACGATCGGAGTACCTGGATTCTTCCTGGCGTTCCAGCCAAATAAAGAAAGAATACAGGGACATTTCCTGACCAATGTATTCCTGAAGGCATTGCCGGCAGGCCTGACCGATGTACTGATGGTCGGCGCACTGGTCGTATTCGGTAAGACATTTGATGTAAATACTACAGATATCTCGACAGCAGCAACGATGTTGCTTCTGATCGTAGGATTCATCATCCTGTTCAATATCTGTAAACCGGTCAATATCTTCCGCGGTGTAGTCTGGGGAGGATGCCTGACCGGCTGTATCTTATGTATCATCTTCCTGCCGAAATTATTCGCAATTACGGGAATGTCAACGAAGTGTATCATGTTATTCGTAGTATTCTCGATTGCAACCGAGGCAGTACTGCGATACCTGACACTTCTGGTAAAAGGATTGCAGAAAGGATATCGGAAGATAAGGCATAGAGAAGAAGAGATTTAATTCAGGAAGGCATGATTACCCGGACCTGCATAAAAAGTAGGAAGCCGTTCCTGTTCAGGTTCCGTCGGTGGGAAATACTAAAGCGTCAAAATTATGCTAAAAACGGGCTTCCGAAATTTGCAACTCGCCATTCGGCTCAAACAGGCAAATTTCGAAAACCCAACGCATAATTTTGACGCTTAACTATTTCCAACACCTTCTTCACATTCACTGGAACGGCTTCCTACTTTTTATTCCGTGGGTATCAAATGCCTTAAGAATGAAATGGCAAGTGCGTAACCGTAGTGGCCTTCACCGGGTTACACTTCCGGGCATTTTATTTATTAACATTCGCTGCCAGTCACGACTTGAAGGAAACAATAGATAAGGATTATTGTGAATGTGGAATGCCGTTAGAAACAGTTAGAGAGTCAGAAGCACCGTTAAAGGAACGAAGCGAACGTGTTTGAGGCGAACGCCGAGTTTGAGCGTAGTTCCTTTGCTTTTAGGTGATTCTGACTCTCTTAGTGTTTCTTATGGTATGGAACCTGAACAAGAAGCCTTATCTATTGTTTCCTTCAAGGACTGAGAAGCCGTTTCTCCAGTTAATAAATTAAATCCCAAGCTTATTTTATATCAGAATATACGATGTTTCCTCCGCAGATCGTATATTTCACCTTACCGGTAAGTTCCTCTCCGGTAAATGGTGAGTTTGATGATTTGGAAGCATATTCTTTCGGGATCCATGTTTCATCAGGGTCAAATATAACAAAGTCTGCATCTGCACCTTCCTGAATTGTTCCGTAAGGCAGATGGTATAGCTTTGCCGGGTTCACTGTCATTTTTTCCAGAAGTTGTATCATGGTCAGATATCCGGGCTTTACAAGGTTGGTGATACCGAGTGCAAGGGAGGTCTCGAGACCGATAATGCCGCTTGGGGCTTCTGTGATCGGTTTGGATTTTTCTTCTGTGCTGTGTGGGGCATGATCCGTAGCAATCAGGTCAATAGTTCCATCAGCGAGTCCTGCAATAATCTGCTGGCGGTCATTTTCCGTACGAAGCGGCGGATTCATCTTTGCCAGCGTGCCATGTTCCAAAACAGCGTCTTCTGTTAAGGAGAAGTGGTGCGGTGTTGCCTCAGCGTGTAATTTTGCCCCCAGTTTTTTGTATGTACGGATCAGATCAATCGATACACCGGAACTGATATGCTGGATTACAACATCTGCACCGGAACGGAGCGCCAGAAGACAGTCTCTTGCCACCAGTGCTTCTTCGGCAATGGATGGAGAACCGTAGATGCCGAGTGCATCGGATACTTTGCCATGATTGATCCCATTGTTGCGGATAAAAGCCGGGTCTTCTTCGTGAAGACTGATCGGAACGTTTAACTTTGCGGCATTTTTCATCGCCTGATAGCAGAACTCAGCATTCAGAAGAGGGATGCCGTCATCGGTAAATCCGCATGCCCCGGCTTCTTTTAATGCAAGCATGTCTACTTCGTCCTGGCCCTTTAATGAACGGGAGATTGCAGCAGCCTGGAAGATACGGATATCTTCTTTGGAAGCACGTGCAAGATTATCTTTGAGGGTGTCTGTATTGTCGACCGTAGGGGATGTATTTGCCATACAGATTACAGTAGTAAACCCGCCTTTTGCAGATGCCTTTGCTCCTGTATGGATATCTTCTTTATATGTAAATCCCGGATCACGGAAATGTACATGTGTATCGATGAGTCCCGGTCCGACAACGAGTCCTCCGGCTTCTAGAATCTCCTCGGAATCTTCTGAAATTTCAGGTGCGATTCTTGCAATTTTTCCGTTCTTCACCAGTATATCCATATGCTCGGACAGACTAGATGCAGGATCTACCACAAGTCCATGTTTGATGATCATGATAAATTTCCTCCTTAAAAATCTGATGTTAAAATACAGTAAATATTATAAATGTAGTATAATGTATTGGAAATGGGCTTGTCAATTAAGAGACATGGAACAGGAAAGCTGAATATATGAGAAATAAAAGGAGCACGTAGAACAGAAATGGGATTTAAACGTTTGGAAAAAAATTTGATCGATATTATAAAAGAAGAACAGGCAAAACTTGGATTTCGAAAAGAAGAGATCCGTTTGTATTATCCATTGATTTCCCTCAATCATTTCTTTGAGGCGGATGACGATGTGGATGAGATGCAGACACGTCTGGAACAGTTCCCGGAAGAAGTAAAGAAAAAACTCGGAGATATCTGTGTAACGCACAAAAAAGACAGATTCTGCCTGCATATTCCGGAACAGGGAAGTGTCTATGTACATGAACATACGGCAGAAAATGAATTCATCAAAAAGCTGGTGGAGCTGATGATGAATCACGGAATCAAAAAAGAAGATATCCTTGCGATATTTCAGAAAGAGGCAAAAGATATCAGGGTGGGAGATATGCACAACGGAGAATTTGACTTTTGGGTAAGATTTCCGGAAGAAAATGAGGACGAATACTATTACTGCTTTAAGGACGAAGGGGGTCATATGATCTATCACCGTTTTTTGCCGGAAGATTATGCAGATTTCGGATTCTGAAAGGCAGTCGGAAAAGGATAAAAATACAGATGCAGACAGGAATTATAATTATAACTTATAAATGCTGCCTGCATTTTTAATTATAAAATATCTTGCTATATGTAAAGATTCATGATAAGCTATCCTACATCGTGCTAAAGCAAAGACGTGCTAAAGCGATTTGGGTGAGGATTTATTCTCAAAATAATGACAATTACTTTGACGAATTTGCTGCAATGCGATTACGTTATCATAAAAAACTCAGGAGAGTCTTTTCGTAATGAAATGAAAAGCGCCGAAGGTGTAAGCAGAAAACAGATCTGCAAATCTCTCAGGCAAAAGGATGGAGGAATGAATTATGGGAATTTTTGGACGTATTGACACTTTTATCACATGGTTTGACGGAGTCGTATGGGGACTTCCGTTCCCGCCGGTTGTGGCATCCTTTGCATTGATGATTTGTCTGGTATTTTTTGCATTTACAACGATTCTTGGATGGGATTATTACGGAGAACGATGCCTGGAATATCTGTTTAATAAGAATATGAAAGCTGTAAGAGCGTATAGATGGCTTTATATTATATGTGTATTCATCGGACCATATATGACGGTTGCGGCAGTATGGAATATCGCAGATATCTTCAATGCATTGATGGCAATCCCGAATCTGATAGCCTTGCTTGCGCTCAGCAAAGTCATAGTAAAAGAAACGAAAGCATTTACGGAAAAGCTGAATGTGGAAGAGAAGAATCAGAGAATTCTCAAAGGAATGAATGCAGAGAATGCATAATAGAATATAAGTTCTGTAGAGCATATGGTGATAAAATACAGGGATTTTGGTATAAGAAGCAGAATCCCTGTATTTATTTTTGTCCTCTTATTTTGATAGAAAAAATATGCTGAATGCAGAATTTATAAAAGGTCATACTTTTCTTTGAAAGTCCGTATTATTTCTAAAATAAAACAAAATACATACAATGTTTGTGTAAATTTGTGCAAAATGTGTTAAAATGTAAGAAAACAAAGGACAGGTGCAAAAATGAAGAAACAAAAGAAAGATCCATTGTATAAAAGCTTCGGTTATGCATTTGCCGGAATATTTGCAGTGGTAACGAAGGAACGGAATATGAAGATTCATTGTGTGGCAATGGTTTGTGTGGTGATCGCAGGATTCGTATTTCATATTACACCGGTAGAGTGGTGTATCTGCCTGACATTGTTTGGTCTGGTTATGGCATTGGAAATGGTGAATACGGCAGTAGAAGCAGTGGTCGATCTGGTCACGGAAGAGAGAAAGCCGCTTGCAAAGCTTGCCAAAGATGCAGCAGCAGGAGCAGTACTGATCGCGGCAATCATGGCAGCAATTGCAGGGATGATCATATTTATTCCAAAGCTTTTGGAAAGCCTGTCTATATAGACATCGAAAGGAGAACGACCTATGGAAAAATTAGGAAGCGGATTAAAGAAAGTATTACTTGCAGGAATCGGAGCAGTTGCAGTCACAGGAGAGAAATCAAAAGAACTTCTGGATGAGATGGTGAAAAAAGGTGAGCTGACTGTTGAACAGGGCAAAGCACTGAATGAAGAACTTAAGCATAACATCAAGTCGACAGTAAAAGAAAAAGTGAATGTAAAAGTAAAAACATCTTCACCGGAAGAACTGGATGAGCTTTTGGATAAGATGACTCCGGAACAGATGGCATTGTTGAAACAGAGAATTGATG
>OIED01001407.1_pt1 | contig 9745 bp, 6 predicted proteins | sample 1581771 | NCBI WGS metagenome assembly OIED01 (sample SAMEA3882546, study PRJEB24775) | human gut metagenome | biome: human-associated habitat; feature: intestine environment; material: feces | place: Netherlands | collected 2009/2010 | reverse complement strand
CCGGAAAGCGGAGCCATAAGCGATGCTTTCATGGCGTTAATTGAGGCGGTGTCAAAGTCCTGATTGTTGGCGTTCTCCTCCTCCATGGAGGCCACAATGCCGGCGACCAGAGGATTAAACGTAACTTGAATATTGTAGAACTCAAGATGACGCTTATATGCCTCGATCCGGTCTTCAGGCTTATCGTATAACCGCTTGATTACCGGAATCATGTCGTAGCAGAAACCAACGTTCATTTGTCGGTCAAAGCTCCACATGATGTTGAGTGGAAAGCTGCGCCAAAATAACGCCTTTAAGTCTTTCTTGGTTATTCTCTTATCGGTCGATTTATTTGACTCCGGCGAGAGCTCAAGAACATCATTAGAATTCGTTGTCATCGTCAACCTCCTTAGCGACCGCCGCACTGGCAGGCATAAAAATGTGAGCCATATTGAAAATCCCAATCAGGATCAGCGAAAACGCCACGATACCGATCGTCGGAATGTTTAGATAGGCACTCAGCAAGAAGCCTCCAAAGAATAGGAAGCTCAGCTCCTTGGTGGACAGGATTGACATAAGCTGCGCAAATCCAAGCGCGGGCAGAATACCCGTTGCGATCGTAAGCCCATTCGTAAGCCAATCAGGAATGGCGTCAATCAGTGCCTGAACAGCATCATTTCCAACGTAAAAAGCCACGCCGCAAATCAAGCCAAGCGCAATGATGTAGAGAATTCCATTGGTCCACATAGCGGCTGCAATCGTTTTGGGGTCGTCTTTTTCGGCACCACGATCAGCCCAGACAGCCATAGGAGGCGTAACAACGCTATACATAAGGCTGTCAAACATGCCGGCAAGCACCGCAGTGGGCATAGCAATAGTCAGAGCGGTCTCGGGACCCGCACCCATAGTAATCGCAAAGGCTGTTCCCAAAACTGAACCAACAATTACGTTGGGCGGCACGGCAGCACCAACCTGCCAGACCCCCATAAACGCGAGTTCGAGCTGGAAACCAACAATAACGCCAGTCGGAATATCACCCAAAAAAATACCGACGATCGCTCCGAGGACAATCGGCCGCTCGACCATCGCAGTACCGAGTAAATAATCCGATTGACCTATCGCAGCGGCAAGACCAACCAGAAAAGCCTGAAGCAGCATATTTCTCCCTCTTCCTACAAATCAAAACTTGTTACGATGCGTTTTTTCTCGCTAGCAACCTGCCTTACCTCGAACTCGATTCCATCAGCCATGGCTTTCTTAATTTCAGTAATATCGGATTGGGAAAGGCGCACAGCAGGGCCAAGCTCCTTTACGCTATCCCCCAACGGTCGAGCGCCGCCTAAATTCACAGACGTTATTTTTGGACACGCACGCGCAACTTCACAGGCGTCATGTACATTTCCCGCAACAACAATTAGCTCGTATTTATCCACCGCGCTTCCGTTAAGGGCCACGATGGAATCTTCTACACTTTTGACAACCAATTTGGCATCAGCGGGTTTTGCAATTCGCAGTGCTTGAATTCGCTCTTTGCTTGCGGCGTACTCATCTGAAACCACAAGAATAGCGTTTGCTTCAAGCGTTGGATACCAAGAGAACACGGTCTGCCCATGCACTAACCGGCTATCGACGCGACACAGTTTAATCATTTTGCCCCTTTCTCGACTTGAACACAGACAATCATCCTTGACTGCTAATGGCATATTACGTCATATGACGTAATATGCCATTACATAATATCTTGAACGGTTGAATATCACCGCTAAATGGTATTTATCTCTAAAAACAGGAGGTGCAATCCGTCTAGACACAGTGCGTCGGGGCGAGAGGGGCCGAGTTTCCTCCTGAGCGACTCTGCTTGCAGCCGGAGCGAAAGGGGGAAATCTCGGCCCCTCCCGCCCCGGCCGGACAGCTCGACCTACACCGTGTGCTGTGGCAGGTCCTGCAGGGCGATGACGTCCATGCCCATGTCGTTGGCGCTGCCGTGACCCTGCTGGTCCTCACGCACCGCCTCGATGGCACTCACGTACGTGTTGGCGGCAGACATCGCGGTCACGCAGGTCACGCCGCGGCGCACGGCCTCGGTGCGCAGCAGATAACCGTCGCCACGCGAGCCCGGGCCGTATGGCGTATTAATGATCACCGCAATCTTGCCATCGGCGATGAGGTCGCCGATGTTGGGACGCTCGCCGTCGTGCGGGCCGCTAATCTTTTCCACGACCTCGCAGGTCACGTTGCCGCCGCGCAGCACGCGCGCCGTGCCCTCGGTGGAGCAGATGTCAAAGCCCAGGTAACGCAGGATACGCGCGACCGAAAGGATATGACGCTTGTCGCGGTCGCACACGCTAATGAACACCTTGCCGGCGCTCGGGTCGGGCAGCTTGTAGTCAATCGCCAGCTGCGTCTTGGCGTATGCCTCGGGATAGCTCTTGGCGATACCCATGACCTCGCCCGTCGACTTCATCTCGGGCCCCAGGATAACGTCGGCGCCCGGGAAACGGCCCCAGGGCATAACGGCTTCCTTCATGCAGAACCAGTCCAGCTGACGCTCGTCGCTCGGCAGGCCCAGGCTCGCGATGGAATCGCCCGCCATGATACGCGCTGCGCACTTGGCCAGCGGCACGCCGGTGGCCTTGGAGATGAACGGCACGGTGCGGCTGGCACGCGGGTTGGCCTCGATCACGTAGACGGTCTCGCCCTTGATGGCATACTGCACGTTAACCAGGCCGCGGACTCCCAGCGCCATCGCGATGCGGCGCGTGGTCTCGCGAAGCTTCGCCTGCAGGCTCTCGCTAAAGCTGAACGGCGGAATGCAGGTCGCAGAGTCACCGGAGTGGATACCGGCCTCCTCGATATGCTCCAGGATGCCGCCGATGTAGACCTCCTCGCCGTCGCACAGGGCGTCGACGTCGGACTCGATTGCACCCTCCAGGAAGCGATCGAGGTACACCGGGTAGTCGGGGCTAATGCGCGCAGCCTCGGCCATGTAATCGCGCAGATGCTCGGCATCGTAGGCGATCATCATGCCGCGACCGCCCAGCACATAGCTCGGACGCACCAGCAGCGGGTAGCCAATGTGCGCGGCAACGGCTTCGGCCTCCTCAAACGAGGTGGCCTGGCCCGCCGGCGGGTACATGATGCCCAGCTTGTCGAGCAGAGCGGCGAAGCGCTCTCGGTCCTCAGCAAAGTCGATGGCATCGGGCTTAGTGCCCATGATGTTCACGCCGCTCTCCTCGAGCATGCGCGCCAACTTAAGCGGGGTCTGGCCGCCAAGCGTCACCACGACGCCGTCGGGGCGCTCAACGTCGATAACGTCCATGACGTCCTCGTAGGTGAGCGGCTCAAAGTACAGGCGGTCGGACGTGTCATAGTCGGTCGAGACGGTCTCGGGATTGCAGTTGACCATGATGGTCTCAAAGCCGCGGGCCGCCAGCGCGTAGCTCGCGTGCACGCAGCAGTAATCGAACTCGATACCCTGGCCAATGCGGTTGGGGCCGGCGCCCAGGATCATCGCCTTGGGCTTGTCCGCCGGCGTGGTCTCGTCGGGAGCCACGCACTTCTTGGCATCCGGGCTCGTGCGGTAGATGTTCTCGTACGTCTTGTAATGGTACTCCGTGGCGCTCGAGAACTCCGCAGCGCAGGTATCGACCGTCTTCATGCTGGGAACCACGCCAAGGCCCTTGCGATAGGCGCGCACAAAGCGCTCGTCCGAGCCGGTCAGCGCAGCGATCTCGGCGTCGCTCGTGCCGTACTGCTTGAGCAGGCGCATCGCGTCGGCATCGATATCCTCCACACGCAGGCCGCGGATGCTCTCCTGGACCTGCACCATATCGTTGATGCGGTTGAGATACCACGGATCGATACCGCAGACGGCGTGGATGCGCGCAACATCCCAGCCACGGCGCAGGGCCTCGACCACAAAGAAGATGCGGTGCTCGGTCGGGGTCGCCACGGCCTGAGCGAGCTCGTCGTCGCTCAGCTTGTCGGCACCCTTCTTGCCGCCGGCGCAGATGCCCTGGTGGCCGTCCTCCAGCGAGCGCATGGCCTTGCCAAAGGCCTCCTCAAAGGTGCGGCCGATCGCCATGATCTCGCCCACGGCCTTCATACGCGTGGTGAGCGTGGGGTCGGTACCCTTGAACTTCTCGAAGGCAAAGCGCGGCACCTTGACAACGCAGTAGTCAATCGTGGGCTCAAAGCAGGCAGGCGTTGCCTTGGTAATGTCGTTGACGATCTCGTCGAGCGTATAGCCCACGGCCAGGCGCGCGGCGGCCTTAGCGATGGGGAAACCCGTGGCCTTGGAGGCCAATGCGGACGAACGGCTCACGCGCGGGTTCATCTCGATGACGATCAGGCGGCCGGTCTGGGGGTTCACGGCAAACTGCACGTTGGAGCCACCGGTCTCGACGCCGATCTTCTCCAAGATGGCGAGCGAGGCGACGCGCATGCGCTGATACTCAAGGTCTGAGAGCGTCTGCGCCGGCGCCACGGTGATGGAGTCGCCGGTGTGCACGCCCATGGGGTCGAGATTCTCGATAGAGCACACGATGATGCCGTTGCCGGCGTGGTCGCGCATGACCTCCATCTCATACTCTTTCCAGCCCTCGATGGACTCCTCGACCAGCACCTCGTGGGCAGGCGAGAGCTCCAGGCCCTGGCTCACGATGGAGACGAGTTCCTCGTGAGTGTGAGCGATGCCGCCGCCGGCGCCACCGAGGGTAAAGCTCGGGCGCAGCACGCAGGGATATCCCACGCGCTCGGCGATGGCCTCGGCGTCAGCCACGCTGTAGGCATAGCCCGAGCGCGCGACCTCCAGGCCGATCTCGGCCATGGCCTCGTTAAAGAGCTTGCGGTCCTCGCCGCGCTCGATGGCGGCCAGGTCGCAGCCGATCATCTCGACGCCGTACTTGTCGAGCGTGCCGTCTTTCGCCAGCTCGACGGCGGCGTTCAGACCGGTCTGGCCGCCCAGTGTGGGCAGCAGCGCGTCCGGGCGCTCTTTCTTGATCACGCGCTCGATAAACTCGGCGGTGATGGGCTCGACATAGGTGCGGTCGGCAAGACCCGGGTCGGTCATGATGGTCGCCGGGTTGGAGTTGACCAGGATGACCTCAAAGCCATCCTCCTTGAGCACCTTGCAGGCCTGGGCGCCGGAGTAGTCGAACTCGCAGGCCTGGCCAATAACGATGGGGCCCGAACCAATAACGAGGATACGCTTGATGTCAGTACGTTTCGGCATGTTAGTTCTCCTCGGTCTCAGCGGTCTCGGACTCAGCAAAGTTCCAGCCGGCAAGGCGGTCCTTGGCGGTATCGATGTCCAGGTAGTTCTCCTCGCCGTCCATGAGTCGCGTAAAGGCGGTAAAGAGATAATGGGCATCGGTGGGGCCGGGCGATGCCTCGGGGTGATACTGGACCGAGAAGCACGGCGCATCGAGCAGCTGAATGCCCTCGGCGGTGCCGTCATTGAGATTCACATGCGTCAGGCGAATGCGGCCGAAACGCTCGTTCATCACGACCGGCGCGATACCGCGGCGCACCCAGACGCGCAGATCGCCATCGGCCGCGTGCTCGGTCTCGCCGCCCGAAAGCTCGGGGACAAGCTTGCCCAAGCTGGGGAACAACAGGCCAAAGCCGTGGTTTTGCGCGGTGATCTCCACACGGCGGCTGACCAGATTCATAACCGGCTGGTTGCCACCACGGTGACCGAATTTGAGCTTTTCCATCTGGGCGCCGCACGCCAAGCTGATCATCTGGTGACCGAGACAAATACCAAAAATTGGCACCTTGCCGATCAGCTGCTGCACCTGCTCGTAGGTCTCCACCACGGCGTCAGGATCGCCGGGGCCGTTGGACAAAAAGACGCCATCGGGATTCATGTCGAGCACCTGCTGGGCAGGCGTATCCCACGGCACGACAGTAAGGTCGCAGCCGGCGCGGACGAGGCCCTCCAGAATGCCGCGCTTGACGCCGCAGTCGTAGGCGACCACTTTGTGACGGGCAGGAGCGGCAACCGCAAGTGCAAAGTCATGCGTGGCAGACAGGTCGGCGGCCACAAACTCGTGAGGCGCGGGGCAGCTCACGGTCTTGACCAGGTTCTCGCCTACCAGCGTGGGCGCTGCGGCCAGACGCTCGGCAAGCTCGTCGACGTCGAAGATCTCAGTCGAGATAATGCCCATCTTGGAACCGTTGTCGCGCAGGTGGCGCACGAGAGCGCGGGTGTCGACGCCCTCGATAGCGACGATGCCGTGAGCGCGCAGGTACTCCGGCACGCTGACGGCCGAGCGCCAGTTAGAAGGCGTGGCGCACATGTCGCGAACGATCATGCCGCGCATAGCCGGAGCGCTCGCAGGGCGCACGGCGTCGCCGGGGAAGGCCGACTGGACGTCGGTCTCGTCGATACCGTAGTTGCCGATCTGCGGATAGGTCATGGTTACGATTTGGCCGGCATAGCTCGGGTCGGTCATGACCTCAAAGTAGCCCTCGAGCGACGTGTTAAAGCAGACCTCGCCGGTTGCGGTACCCTCGGCACCGCATGCACGGCCATAAAAAATGGTCCCATCCTCAAGATACAGGATGCAGGGACCGCAGGTGCCCTTGCTGGTTTTGGCCAGCATGCGCTGGCAAAGCTCGCTGGGCGCGAAGGTGCGGGCGGCAGTGCCCGCGGTATGGTTGTTCGCCATAATTCTCCTTCCCGGTCTCACGGGACCGGCTTAAAGGTGTGTAGTTAGGCCTCGCGGTATTGTAACCGCAAGCATGCCTCATGGCGTTAATTTCATCGAAATGTTTACGAAATGATAATTATGACTTTCTATGCATAATGATTTTTGAATCCCCGTCCCATAAAAATCATCCCGCGGGGCTTGTGGCTCACGCGGGATGACGGCGTCTTACTTTTTCTTGTCCTGTTCCAGCAGATCGGACGGTGAGCGATCGGGCTTGCCGCCGCGGAAAATCTCGCGGCCATGCAGACGATGCTCCAGGTCACGTTCGGTCTTTTCCTCGTCAATCTTGGTCTGGCTCACCACCGGGTCCTCGATCAGCGATGAAACCGAGTTGACCTGTTTTTGAATGCGCTCGGCAATGGTGTCGTCCATGCTTACGATGCGCATCTTCCAGTCGATACTCGTGGCGTTGGACGAGCTCTTGGTCCAAACGAACGTCAGGATGGCGCTTTGGTGCCCCTGAGCAGGAAACATGCCAAAGAAGGAATCATGCTGGATCCTGCTGTCCTCGTCGATATAGGCGTGAACGTTATACACCACACGGTCGATCTTGTCGTTGAGCAGGGCGTTGGTTGCGAGCGCCGCCGCCTGAATCTGACCGTTGGACAGCAGCTCGAGTTCGTTGGCAGAAGACGTGTCCAGCACCGTCACCTCAACCGTGCCCGTGCGCTCATCTGCCTCGTCGACGGTAAAATCGAGCGGGAACTGCGTAAAGCCATTGCCCCATTCAAGTCCACCCTTGAGCGCGGTCGAAACGGTATCCACCGAAACACTTTCGGAAAGGTTCGCGGTATTCAGACGTCGCATCACGCCGTAGCCAATCTGCATGCCCACAATCAGCACCAAAATGCCGATAACCACGGCCATGGCAGTCTTCGTAATGGTATGGCTCACCTGCGAGCCCGAAGGGTCGTCCTCGGACAGCGGGTCGATATGTTTTGCCTGGCTCGCGCGATCCTCGCTGCGCAGCCGCGCCAGCGTCGCCTTGTCGCCGCGCTTGACGGCGGCCTCTTTCTCGCGCATGCGCTCGGTGCGCTTTTTGGCAAGCGTGGGATCCAAGACACCGGATGCATCGATTTCGGAGAATAACTCCGTCACTTCTTCCGGAGTCAAAGGGTTCTTATCAGCCATGATCTTCCTGTCATATCAATCAGTCGAGCTCGTGCGCACGCGCACCTTCGAACTGCATTCGATAGTAACGGGCATAGGTGCCGCCACGGGCGAGAAGCTCCTCGTGCGTGCCACGCTCCACAACGCGACCATGCTCAACGGTCGCAATCTCATCGGCATGCTTAATGGTCGAAAGACGGTGGGCGATGATAATCGTGGTGCGGCCGCGCGCCAGTTCTTCGAGTGACTCCTGCACCGCCTCCTCGCTCTCGTTATCCAAAGCACTCGTCGCCTCGTCCAAGATCAAGATTTTGGGACTCTTGAGAAACACGCGCGCGATGGCAACGCGCTGCTTCTGTCCGCCCGAAAGACGGCTGCCGCGCTCGCCCACGACCGTGTCATAGCCCTGTGGAAGCGACTCGATAAAGGCATCGATGTTGGCGCGACGGGCGGCCTCGGCGATCTCTTCTGCCGTAGCGCCCGGCTTGCCGTAGGCGATGTTCTCGCCAATCGTGCCGTCAAATAGATAGACATCCTGCTGCACCAGGCCGATGGCACGGCGCAGGCTCTGCTGCGTCACATCACGCACGTCCTGGCCGTCGATGCTAATGGATCCGGTAGCCACGTCATAAAAGCGCGGCAGCAGCGAACAGGTCGTGGACTTGCCACCGCCCGAAGGGCCAACCAAAGCGATGGTCTGCCCGGGCCTGATGGACAGGTCCATATGGTCGATGACGGGACGCTCGTCGGCATCGCCCTCGCCCAGCTCGACGTCCTCGTAGTTAAAGCACACGTCGTGATACTCCACGGCACCGGCAGTCACCTGCAGATCCGTAGCGCCCGGCTTGTCCTGGATATCCGGCGCGGTCGAGAGCACCTCGTCCATACGCTTAAAGCCGGCGATAGCCTTCTGATACGTTTCGGCCGAATTGACGAGCGTCTCGAGCGGCGTGCAGAACAGCGAAATATAGAGTGCAAAGGTCGCCATATCGACCGCCTGCAGCTGTCCCTGGGCGACCAGCCAGCCGCCCAGCAGCACCACGATCACGTACAGCACACCCGAGAGCAGGCCATACGTCGCGGTATAGACGCCCATGGCGTGATACATGTTCTCCTTGGACGAAAGATAGCGATTGTTGGAGGCGCGGAACTTGAAGCGTTCGGTCTCCTCATTGGCAAAGCTCTTGACCACGCGCATGCCCGCCAGCGAATCCTGCAGCTGCGCATTGATGCCGCTGATTTTTTTGCGATTGTCGCTAAAGACCTCGCGCATGCGCATGTTCTGCCAAAACATGATGACCGCAAACGCCGCCGTCACCACGGCCATGGCAAGAAGCGCTAGCTCGAGCGAGTGAAACAGCAGATAGGCGGTCGAGAACGACACAAGGGTGCCAACGCCCTGAAGCGCCAGGGACTTGCCCATGTAGTCCATGCGGTGGTTGCGCTGGTCACACGCGTGAAGCACGTCGATCATGAGCATGGAGGACTTGTACAGGGCGTAGAGCAGGATGGCCGCCCACGCCTCGCTCGAGCACGTCAGGAAGGCATATCCCATGCACAGGACCAGCGCGATCGCATTGGTGATGATGCGAAAGGAGAAGTACTCGCCCGTTGTGTTCTCATTGGTGACGTCCGAGACCTGGTAGGTGTACATGCGGTACTGGGCGATCGGCACAAAGATGCCGTAGACGGAGGTTGCGAGGGAATAGACACCGGCCGAGTCAAAGCCAGAGGAAGAACGGACGATGAGAACGCTCAGCAGCCACTGGCATCCCAGATTGGTGATGGAGCCGATGGAGTTCCACATCATGTTCTGCTTGATGGATAACTCTTTAGTCACCATTCACCAGCCTTCACTTCAATTGAGGTCAATACCGGCAGCGGGGCCGCCTGTGGTTCGGATACAAACTCTTAGGAGTATAGGCGTGATGGCCAGAGGC
>OIED01001403.1_pt1 | contig 9755 bp, 7 predicted proteins | sample 1581771 | NCBI WGS metagenome assembly OIED01 (sample SAMEA3882546, study PRJEB24775) | human gut metagenome | biome: human-associated habitat; feature: intestine environment; material: feces | place: Netherlands | collected 2009/2010 | reverse complement strand
GGCGGCATAGACATACGGCTCGCGCACGTAGGACACCAGCACGCGTGGGCGCAGCTGCTGCGTCTTCATTTTACAGCACCAGCCTGAAATCTTCCTGAAATGCAGCCGGAGATCTGCATTTTTTTCTTTTTCGCGGGTGTTTTTGCGTAAAAAAACAGCAGGGCCGATGCGTTTGCATCGGCCTCTGCCGGGAGAAAAAGAAGACCGCCCCTCTGAGAGGGGCGGTCGGGGGTTATTTCAGCTTCCACGCGAGGTCGTTGAGGAAGAGTTCGTGCTCCAGGGATTCGACGGTGGTGTCTTTGGTGATGTGGACGAATTCGATCTCCATCATGCGGGCCCAGTCGCGGAGCTGCTCGGCGGTGACGTCGTAGCTGAGGACGGTGTGGTGTGCGCCGCCCGCCGTGATCCAGCATTCAACGCCGGTGGTGAGGTCGGGCATGGCGCGCCACATGACGCGGGCGACCGGCAGGTTCGGCATGGGCATGATGGGCTTGACGGCCTCGATATCCTGTACGATCAGGCGCAGGCGGCCGCCCATGTCAATGAGGCTGACCACGACCGCCTTACCGGGCTTTCCTTCAAAGACAAGGCGCGCCGGGTCCTTTTCGTTCATACCGATGCCGAGAAAGTGCGTCTCAATGCGCGGACGGCCGACAGCGACGGACGGGCAGACCTCCAGCATATGTGCGCCAAGGCTGTATTCCTGCCCCTTGACGAGGTGGTAGGTGTAATCCTCCATGAACGCGGACGCGCCGTTTCCGTTCTCGCCCATGGCTTTCAGGATCGCGGTCATCGCTGCGACCTTCCAGTCGCCTTCGCCGCCGTAGCCGTAGCCCTGCGCCATCAGGTGCTGGGAAGCGAGGCCCGGCAGCTGCTCCATGCCGTAGAGATCCTGGAAGGTATTCGAGAAGGCTTTGCAGCCCTCGGCGTCCATCATTTTCTTCATGGCGATCTCTTCGCGCGCCTGATAGCGGATGGCGGCGATATCGTCGGTCGCGAAGTCGTACTTTTCGCGGTAAACGTCCATCAGAGCGTCAATTTCCGCCTCGGTGACGGCGTTCATTTCCTTGACCAGATCGCCGACGGCCCAGGTGTTGACCTCCCAGCCGAGCTTCTTCTGGACTTCGACCTTATCGCCTTCGGTGACGGCGACGTTGCGCATATTGTCGCCGAAGCGCATGACCTTCATGTCCTTCGAGACGGCAACACCGATGGCGGCCTTCATCCAGCTGCCGATGCGGGCCTGCACGTCTGCGTCCTGCCAGTAACCGGCGATGACCTTGCGCGGCTTGCGCAGGCGTGCGCCGATGAAGCCGTGCTCCCGGTCGCCGTGGGCGGCCTGGTTGAGGTTCATGAAGTCCATGTCGATCTCCTCGTTGGGGATCTCGCGGTTATACTGGGTGGCGAAATGCAGCCACGGCTTCTGGAGCAGATCAAGGCCGTTGATCCACATCTTCGACGGGCTGAACGTGTGGCACCAGGTGACGATACCGGCGCAATTATCATCATAATTGGCCTCTTTTACGACCTGCGTGATCTCGGCGCTGGACTTGGCAGTCACTTTATACTTGAGCGGATACGGCAGCACGGCGGAGAGCTTCTGCGCCATTTCCTCCGCGCGGTTGGCGACGGTGGTCAGAACGTCGTCGCCGTAGAGCGTCTGCGAGCCGACGACAAACCAGAATTCATAGTGTTTCATGATATCCTCCTTAGAATGCTGCGACGGCGGCCTTTTCCGCTGCGAGGCAGCTGCGGTAGCTGGCGAGGTAACGGTCGAAGCCCGCGGCGTCTTCGGGGTCGGGAGCGAGCGTCGTGCTGCGCACTCCGGCGAAGATCTCGTCCGCAAGGTAGTCTTCAAGCGTCTCGCCGTCTTTCCCCTGCACCATGTAGGATGCGAGCAGGGCCATGCCGTACGGGCCGCCCTCGCCTGCCGACTGCATGCACGTGACCGGCGCATGGCAGGCCGCGGCCATGTACTTCTGGCCGACGACCGGCGTCTTGAACAGGCCGCCGTGGCCGGTCAGGCTGTCGATCGCCACGTGTTCCCCGGCAAGGATGTCCATGCCGAGCTTCAAGGTCGCCATCGTGGCGTAGAGCTGGGAGCGCAGGAAGTTGGCCAGGGTAAACTTGCTCTCGGGCTTGCGGACGACCATCGGGCGGCCCTCATCGAGGTGCGTGACGCCCTCGCCCGCCATATAGTTATAGGTCAGGACGCCGGAGCAGTCGGTCTCGCCCTCGAGACTCTTCTGATAGAGCTTCGTGAACAGCTCGCCGGTGGAGACCTCCGCGCCGAACAGCTGCGCGGTCTCGCCGAGCAGGGAGACCCAGGCGTTCATGTCGTTCGTGCAGTTGTTGCAGTGGACCATGGCGACGGGCTTGCCCGTCGGGGTGGTGACCATGTCGATCTCGGGGTAGAGCTTCGACAGAGGCTTCTCCAGAACGACCATGGCAAAGATGGACGTGCCGGCCGAGACGTTGCCGGTGCGGGGCGCGACGGCGTTCGTCGCCGTCATGCCAGTGCCGGCGTCGCCCTCAGGCGGGCAGAGGGGGATGCCCGCGGGCAGGAGGCCGCCGAGGTATTCGCTGCCGCTCGGCGTCAGCAGGCCAGCCGACTGACCGGCAGTCCGGACCTCCGGAAGGACTGCACGGATGTTCCAGTCAAAACCGTATTTTGCCATCAGCGCGTCGAATTTGTCCAGCATCGCCGCGTCATACGTCAGTGTCTCGCTGTCGATGGGGAACATGCCGGAGGCTTCGCCGACGCCGAGGACATTTTCGCCCGTCAGCAGGTAATGCACATAGCCCGCGAGCGTGGTGACGTGGGCGATGTTCTTGACGTGCGGTTCGCCGTTCAGGACGGCCTGATACAGGTGCGCGGCGGACCAGCGCTGCGGGATATTGAAGCCGAAGGCCTCGGTCAGCTTGTCCGCGGCCTCGCCGGTCATGGTGTTCTGCCAGGTGCGGAAGGGCGCGAGCAGGTTCCAGTCTTTATCAAAGGCCAGATAGCCGTGCATCATGCCGGAGACGCCCATCGCGGAGATCTTGCCCGGCAGCTCGCCGAGGTTGCGGATCGCCGTGCGCAGGCCCTCCTGCACGTCCTCCATGTGGTACGTCCACACGCCGTTTTCCAGACTGCTTTTCCAGGTATAGTCGCCGCTTTTTACGATCGCATGCTTCTCGTCAAGCAGCACTGCTTTGATCCGTGTCGAGCCGAATTCGATGCCGAGAAAATACTGTTTCATACTTGTCACCTCAAGAATCCTTATTTTTGCGGGAAAGGACCAGACTTTGAATTACAAGGAACAAGCATATCATACCAGCTACCGTGATATTTGTCCACCATGCTTCGTCCAAACCGAGGGAAGAAACGATATTTTTGATCGTGCTGAGCGACAGAACGCCGAAAAATGTGCCGATGATGTTGCCGACGCCGCCGGTGAGCATCGTGCCGCCGATGATGGAGGCCGCGATGGCGTTCATCTCCGCGCCGCTGGCGTGCGACGGCGAGCCGGAGCCGACGTGCAGGAAATAGACGAAGCCGCCGATGCCCGCGAGGATGCCGCAGATCAGGTGCGCGAGGAACTTCGTGCGCTTGACGTTGATGGCCAGCATGTTGGCGCTGTAGCTGTTGCCGCCGACGGCGTAGACGCTTCTGCCGAACCTCGTCCAGCGGAGCACCACGAACAAAACTGCCACGACCACCAGCGCGACGACGACGCCGATCTCCACATAGGCCGGGACATACGCGCCGAGCTTATTGACCGAGCCCATGCCGGGGACATAGATGCGCGTCTCCTTGAGGGCCTTGAAGGCCTCGTTTTCCACGTTGAACTGCGTGGCGTTGACGATGGTCGTCATGCCCTTGGCGAAGAACATGCCAGCGAGGGTGACGATGAAGGGCTGGATCTCCAGATACGCGATCAGAAAGCCCTGCACGAGGCCGAAAGCCGTGCCGATGCCGAGCGCAAGCAGGATGGCCGTCAGGACCGTGCCGCCATGGAAATCCAGATTGACCGCGCAGCTCATGCACACGAGCGCGGTGAGCGTGCCGACGGAGATGTCGATGCCGCCCGTGATCATGACGAGGCTCATGCCGCACGAGAGGATGAGCAGGGCCGCGTTTTCGTTGAGGATATTGAAGAAGGTCTGCGGCTTTTTGAAGCCCGAGCCGAGGAACAATACCGCGCACAGATACATGACGACGAAGACGCAGATCGTGATGATGAGCAGCAGCTTTGCGTCCGTCAGGCGGCTTCCGCGCGTGAGCGGCGTATGGTTGGTTTTATTCCGCATGGGTGCCGGCCTCCTTCTTTTCTTCGGTCCTGTGCCGCTTTTTGAGCGCCTCGAGCTTTTCGCGGACGGTCGGCGCGCTCAGCACAACGAGGATGATGACCACGACGGCCTTGTAGGCGGGCAGGGCGCTGGAAACGACGTTGAATTTAAAGAGCGTGGTGGTGAGGAACTGGATGACATATGCGCCGAGGACGGAGGCCCAGATGTTGAACTTGCCGCCGGAGAGCGCGTTGCCGCCGAGGGCGACGGCCAAGATCGCGTCCATCTCGATGTCCTTGGCCACGACGGAGTAGTTGATGGTGGAGAAGCGGCTGACCTTGATAAAGCCCGCCACGGCCACGCACAGGCCGAGGATGACGTAGGTCAGGAACTTCACGAACTGCGGGTGGATGCCGTTGAGCCGCGCGGCGCTGGCGTTGATGCCGACAGCCTGCGAGTACAGGCCGATGTTCGTGAACCGCAGCAGCGCCCAGGCGAGGATCATGCAGATGACGGCGATGAAGATCGGCGTCGGCACCGCCACGCCCGGCAGGAAGTTGCCGTAGTAGGCGAAGGACGGGTCGGAGATCATGGGCAGCTCGTTGTTGTTGATCCAGGCGGCGATGGAGCGGCCGGCGGTATAGAGGATCAGGGTCGCGACCATCGGCTGGATCTTGAAGACGGCGACGAGCGTGCCGTTGAACGCGCCGAAAAGCATCGAGACAACGCAGCAGGCCAAAAACGCCACGATGATGGGCGCCTGCAGGGTATCCGGGCGGGAATTCGTGCCGCACAGCACGCGCAGCACGACGCTGCCCGCAATGGCGATGGCGGAGCCGACGGAGATATCCTGTCCGCCGGAAGCCGCGGTGACGAGCGTCATGCCGATGGCGAGGATGACGAGCTCGGAGGCATTGTCAAGGATGGTGATGAGGTTGCCCGTCAGGACCAGATCGCCGAGGCTGTTTTCCTTCAGCGTGATGGCAAAGAAGGAGGGGTCCGCGATGAGGTTGAATACGATCAGCAGCAAGAGCGCTGCCAGCGGGATGAAGATCTGCTTCCGCACCAGGCGGGTCAGGAAGTTCCCCTGCCGCTTCTGTGTCGTTTCGTTCATGCCTGTTCACCTCCGGCGATGGTTTTCATGATGCTGCTCTGGTTTAGGTCGCTGCCGCGCAGCTCGCCGACGACCTGCCGGTCGCGCATGACGACGAGGCGGGAGCAGACGCGGAGCATCTCGTCGATCTCGGACGAGATGAATGTCACGCTCTTGCCCTCGGCGGCCAGCTGCAGCACGAGCTTCTGGATCTCGACCTTCGTGCCGACGTCGATGCCGCGCGTCGGCTCGTCGAGGATCATATAGACGGGATTGGCCAGCAGCCAGCGCGCGAGGATGACCTTCTGCTGGTTGCCGCCGGAGAGCGACTTGATGGGCGTGTCGGTCGAGGCCGTCTTGATGCTCAGGAGCCTGATGTACTCCTCGGCATACTTCTCGGCCTTGGCCTTGGAGATGGGATGGAAGAAGCCGTCGAGCACCTGGCGGGCGAGGATGATGTTGTCGCGCACGGAAAGATCGCCGATGATGCCGTCGCGCTTGCGGTCCTCGGGCAGGTAGCTGATGCCGTGCTTCATGGCCGCGAGCGGCGAGGTGATCTTCACCAGCTTGCCGCCCATCTTGACCGTGCCGCTGGACACGTGGTCCGCGCCGAAGATCGCGCGGACGGACTCGCTGCGGCCGGAGCCGAGCAGGCCCGTAAAGCCGTTGACCTCGCCCTTGCGGATGGAGAAATCGAACGGGCGCACGCCGGCCGCGCTGGAAAGCCCGGACGCCTCATAGACGACCTCTGCGTTCTCCAGCGCGTCCTCGGCGCCTTCGGTCTTGATCTCAGACAGATCGTCGAGCTCCTTGCCGAGCATCTTGGACACGAGCTGTACGCGCGGCAGCTCCGCGATCTTGTACTCGCCGACGAGCTTGCCGTCGCGCAGGACCGTGATGCGGTCGCAGACGGCGTAGACCTGCTCGAGGAAGTGCGTGACGAAGATGATGCCGACGCCGCGGGACTTGAGGTCCAACATGAGCTTAAAGAGCTTTTCGACCTCCTGCTCGTCCAGAGACGACGTCGGCTCGTCGAGAATGAGCACCTTGCACTCCATATCGACCGCGCGGGCGATGGCGACCATCTGCTGCACGGCGATGGAGCAGCTCGACAGCTGCTGCGTGGGCGCGGCGGGGATGCCGAGCGAGCTGAGGAGCTTCTTCGCGCCCGCGTTCATCTTGCGCCAGTTGGTAAAGGCGCCCTTGGTCCTGCCGATATATAGATTCTCCGCCACAGTCAGATTCGGGCAGAGGGTGATCTCCTGATAAACCGTACTGATGCCCGCCTTGAGCGCGTCCTGCGTCGTGCGGATCTGTACGGGCGTTCCTTCCATGGAAATGGTGCCCTCGTCTTTGGAATACACGCCCGTGAGTACCTTGATGAGCGTGGATTTGCCCGCGCCGTTCTCGCCCATCAGCGCGTGGATCTCACCCTTGCACAGGGTAAAATCCACACCGTCGAGCGCGCGGACGCCGGGGAAGAATTTGCAGATCCCCCGCAATTCCAGTAAAGCTGTTTCCTGCATCGTATTCGCCTCCATAGTGGCATGCTGCGTGCAGCGCGGGTACACGGAATGCTCCATATACGCCGTGCCGCACGCAGCCGAATTTTTGATTATGCGATGTTGTGTGTCAGATCAGATGCCGTAGTTGTCGACGTCTTCCTGCGTGATGGTGGAAGCATCGAAGCCCTTCTCGTCCATGATGATGGTCTTTTCAGCGGGAGCCTTGCCGGCCTGCAGGTCCTTGATGATGGCGTCGATGTAGGAAGCCTGGAAGGGGTTGCACTGGCCGTCGTAGTTCCAGTTGCCGGCGAGCAGCTCTTCAAGCGCCCACTTGTTGCAGTCGAAGCCCATGACGATGACGTCCTTGCCCACGCCGTGGGAGATGTTCGCCTTGTCCAGAGCCGCAACAGCACCCTTGGCCATGTCGTCGTTCTCGGCGTAGATGACGTTGAATTCCTTGCCGGAGTCGATGACGGACTGGACGATCTGCTGGGCAGTCTCGGCGTTCCACTCAGCGGTCTGCTGGGTCACCATGTTCCAGTTGTCGTTGGCAGCGACCTGCTCGTCGAGCGCGCCGGTGCGGCCGATCTGGGCAGCGGAGCCCATGACGCCCTGGATGTGGATGATGTTGTAGGTCTCGAGGTTCTGGGAAGCGAGCCAGTCAACAGCGGTCTGGCCTTCCTTGGCCATGTCGGAGACGATGGAAGCAACGTAGAGGCTCTCGTCAGCGTCGATGGTGCGGTCGAAGAGGATGACCTGGATGCCGGCGGCCTGCGCGTCCTGCAGGACGGAATCCCAGCCGGAGGTACCGGCAGCGGAGATGAGCAGGTAGTCGACCTCGTCCTGGATGAACTTCTGGGCGGCAGCGATCTGCTCGTCGTTCTTCAGGCTGTAGGCGAAGGAAGCGTCATAGCCGTTTTCCTCGGTGAACATGGCCTTCAGGTCCTTGTCGTTGGCGGTGCGGTAGCCGGACTCGTTGGGGTCGTTGTTGATGATGCCGACTTTGATCATATCTCCGGAGGAGCTGGAGCTGGTCGTTCCTGCGCTTGCACTTTCGGTTGCTGCGTTGTCGGCGGGAGTCTCAGCCGCGGTGTCGGCGGGAGTCTCAGCCGCGGTGTCGGTGGTGGTCTCGGCGGCGGTATCCGTGGAGGCGGCCGGGGCCGTGTCGGCGGACTGCTGCGCGCAGGCGCAGAAGGCGGCGATCATGGCGACCGCCAGGAGCAGAGCAAGAATCTTTTTCATTGTGTTTTCCTCGCTTTCAAAATTTGTGTCGGTTTGCCGCAGGCTTTCGCCTGTCATGACTCTATTTAAGCGTGCAGACAGGCGGAAATCAATCTGACGAACAAGTCCCGGCACAAATTCGGCGCAGCGCGCAGACAGCTTTGGCCGATATCCGGCCAGAAACGGACAGCTTTTCCGGCCGACCGCGAGATCTTACGCGGAACATTTTGTTTTTCTCCTGTTTTTGGGCCTGTTTTGTTTGATTTCTTCCGCGCCCGGGTGTCGGACACGGGAAACGGCGGCTTGTACGCTCCGGACAAAACGACGGTGTTTCTGTGGTATCTGTTAAAAATTTTCCTCGGTCTGTTTGAAAATTTCCGAAATATTTTTGGAATATTTTCAGCTTGTCCGCGAAAAGGCAGGATTTCTTTCGCCCGGCCGCCGGAGGTTCCAAAGAAAACGAACAAATCCGTCCCGCTCCCCGCCCCGCGCCTGTGATACAATAGAGGCAGCATAGGAGGTGGGTACCGATGACGCCAAAATATGAGCAGCTGGTGCAAAGGCTGCGGGCAGCGCTGCCGCAGTGGTATGCAGACGGGCAGCGGAAGCTGCCGGGCGAGCAGGCGCTTGCCGCAAAGCTTTCCGTCAGCCGCCAGACGCTCCGGCAGGCGCTGGCCGTACTGGAGCAGGAGGGGCTCATCGAAAAGCGGCGCGGCAGCGGCAGCTTTCTCTGCCCGGCCGCCGCGCAGCAGGACCGGCGGATCGCCGTGATCGCGACCTCGCTGAGCGACTACATCTTCCCCTCGCTTCTCAAGGACGTGCAGGCCTGCCTTTCCGCGCAGGGCTTCTCCGTCGTCATCCACGCCACGGAAAACTCCATCCGCCGCGAGCGGGATATTTTGCAGCAGCTGCTGCAAAATATCCCGCTCGCGGGGATCCTGGTCGAGGGATGCAAGACGGCGCTGCCGAACCCGAACGCGGAGCTCTATCAGGCGCTCCGGCAGCGCGGGCTGCCGATGACGTTTTTGCACGGGAGCTGCCGGGAGATCACCGACGCCTTCTGCGTCGGCGACGACAATTACGGCGGCGGGTATCTGCTGGCCGGGCATCTGATCCGAAATGGACATAAAAAAATCGCCGGGATCTTCAAATCCGACGATGCGCAGGGGCCGGAGCGGTATCACGGCGTGGTCTGCGCGATGCGCGACGCGGGGCTTTTTCCGCTGGATGAAAATTTCCTCTGGTTTTCGAGCTTCCAGCGCCATCAGCTCGTGGAGCTGCAGGACGAGGAGCTGCTGCGGGCCTTTCTGCGCCAGCAGCTGGGCGGCTGCACGGCGGTCGTCTGCTACAACGACGAGATCGCGTTCCACCTGATCCGGACGCTCCTGCGCGCGGGCAAGCGCGTGCCGGAGGACGTCGCCATCGTGAGCTTCGACAACAGCTACTACAGCACCTTCGGCCCCGTCAGCATCACCTCCGCCGGTCACGAGCCGCACGCCATGGGCCGCGCCGCCGCCGAAAACCTCCTCACCCAGATCCGCCGCCAGCCCTGCCAGAGCGTGAAGCTGCCGTGGACACTGTATCAGCGGCAGAGCGGGTAAAACGAGACTGCCCCCACCTCATCCGTCACGGCTTCGCCGTGCCACCTTCCCCTCATAGGGGAA
>OIED01001402.1_pt1 | contig 9761 bp, 6 predicted proteins | sample 1581771 | NCBI WGS metagenome assembly OIED01 (sample SAMEA3882546, study PRJEB24775) | human gut metagenome | biome: human-associated habitat; feature: intestine environment; material: feces | place: Netherlands | collected 2009/2010 | reverse complement strand
GGATGCTGCAATCCGCGGCAAGAACGATCCGTTGGTTGGCCTTAAGGAAAACGTCATTATCGGTAAGATTATTCCTGCCGGTACTGGCATGAAGAAATATCGTGACATCGTCCCTGAAGAAGATGCTCCTGCTAAAGTTGCAAGCGGCGTTTATTCGCTCAAAGATGACGGCGTTTCTACCTTGGAAGACGTTGCCAAAGCCAACAATTTGAACAGCGAAGATTAAAAGAAAAACGACTGGAAATTTTCCGGTCGTTTTTTTGTATCTGATTATAAAATGCAGAGCCGAAAAGCTACTGCATGTTTTTTTCGACTTCTTCCAGGAACCACTTGTTGAATGCATCGGTGTCCACATCAAGGCAAACGTTGACGTTTGTCTTGTCGTGGTATGCCTTTCTGATATCCGCAACGGTTGCGCCGATGGCGGGTCCTTCACAAACAACGTCAACCCAGAATTTTCTGGCCGTGAATTTTTCAGGATGCAGCAAATAAAAAATGGTTTGCAAATCATGGATGGCAGTGCCCGTTTCATCATGATCGATGTCGCGTTCGATGATTGAGGCAAGCATGTTTCCGGCTTTGCCCAAGAGCTTGATCTTATCTTTTGTTTCATCGGAAATTCTTCCGAACAGCGTGCAGTCAAGCCCGATCATGGTTGTCTTGATTCCTGATGAAAAAACGATTCTGGCCGCATGCGGGTCAGTGAAAACATTGAACTCGGCAACGCTTGTCATGTTTCCTTGGGCAAGAGATCCTCCCATCAAGATGAACTCTTTGATTTTTGGTTTGACCTCAGGGTAAAGCGAAAGCAAAAGACCGAGGTTGGTGAAAGAACCAGTTGCAATGATCGTCAGCGGAACGTTGCTATGCAAAAGCTTGTCTTTCAAAATTGAAACGGCATCATCTGAGAATGGCTTAATCGAAGGTTCGCCAAAATCATAGCCATCGATGCCCGATTCGCCATGGACTTCGGAAGCATCTTCAAGTTGTTTTAGCAGCGGTTTCCTGGCTCCGGCAGCGACAGGAACGTCTTTGTTGAAAAATTCGACCAGGCGCAGCGCATTTTTGGTCGTTTTGTCGACAGCAACGTTTCCGGCAACGGTCGTAATCAATTCCAAAGATATTTCCGGATCCGTCAGTGCGCACGAAAGAGCACAGGCATCATCGATTCCCGGATCGCAGTCCATCAAAATTCTGTACGTCATAATGATTCCTCCAAAGATTAATCGGTAAAATTATTATACATTAATTACCTGGGGGAAGAAACAACCGAAAAATAAGTACGAGCATAAGATAAAAGGGATGAAGGGCAGCATTTTTTGGTGGAAAAAAGCATAATGAAGGATAATCAGACAGCACGAAAGAAACAATAGGAAGCAAAAATTCTGAATGCCGAAAAGAACGCTCAAAATCAAGCAGACGAAAGTATCTGCTGCTCCGAACATTTGCTTTTGTTCAAATAGTCTCATCAAACAAAAGAGCAACAGGAAAAAACACCAATCGATGGAATTTCTTTGCGCAAGAGCATCGATACGGCATAAAAGAAGCAGCGCTCCGCCGCCATAAAGCGAGGCAGCCGGCACGCAAAACTTCAAGGCGTCCGTCCAGGCCAAAAAAAGCAGCCAGGCTGAAAGAAACAGAGTGAGCAGGTTGGGGGAATCTGGATGGAGCAAAAAAATCTTTCCGCAAAAAAGTCCGAACATAATTTCAATCAGCGTCTCATGGCCAGGAATCTTATGCTTGCAAAATGCGCACCTTCCGCCTTGAAGCAAGTATCCGACAACGGGAATCAATTGCCAAAAGCAAAGCGCATGTCCGCAATTTTCGCAGAACGAACGCGGAATCGTTTGGGGAACGTTGTTTGCAAAACGCCAGGCGACGCAGCCGGCAAAGGACGCAAGGGATGCGCCGATAAAAAAAGCAATCAGAAAAATCAACAGCAAAATTATCACCTCGATAACTAAAGTCGCAAAATGCTTAAAAAAATTTGCTTTATGAAGAAAAAAATTGAAAATAGATTTGACACTGGCCATAAAAGCGTGGTACTCTATACAAGGTGCTTTATGTGAACAGTTCTCTCGAGGAATCGAGATCGTGCTGGCTGTGAGCAAGTTAGCACAAAGCAAGACGTACATCGGGACGTTCTTTTTTTAAAAGCAAAAAAGAAACTCCTGGATGTGTGTACTTAAAAAATCAATCTGAAATCAGGAAGGAGGAAGCTTTAGATGCCTACAATTAACCAATTGGTCCGTAAAGGTCGTCAATCTAAAGGTTCAAAATCTAATTCCCCAGCTTTAAACTTTGGGTACAATAGTTACAAGAAAGTTCAAACAAACAATCCTGCTCCTCAAAAACGTGGGGTTGCTACTCGTGTTGGTACGATGACACCAAAGAAGCCTAACTCAGCTTTGCGTAAGTACGCTCGTGTTCGTTTGTCCAACTTGATCGAAGTTACGGCTTATATCCCAGGTATCGGCCACAACTTGCAAGAACACAGCGTTGTTTTGATTCGTGGCGGTCGTGTAAAGGATTTGCCTGGTGTTCGTTACCACATCGTTCGTGGTGCTCTTGATACTGCCGGTGTTGATGGCCGTATGCAAAGCCGCTCCAAGTACGGTGCAAAGAGACCTAAGAAGAAATAATCAATCACTGAATTTAATTTAACGAAAACTACGAGAATTTGAGGAGGTCGTTGTAATGCCAAGAAAAGGTGGCGTTTCAAAACGCGAAGTGCTTCCAGATCCAATTTACAACTCAAAATTGGTTACACGTTTGATCAACCGTCTTATGTTGGACGGCAAGCGCGGGACAGCATCAAAGATTTTATACGAAGCATTTGATATTGTTAAGGAAAAGACAGGTAATGAACCATTGGATGTCTTTGAAGAAGCAATGAAGAACATCATGCCTGTATTGGAAGTTAAGGCACGTCGTGTCGGCGGTTCCAACTACCAGGTTCCGATCGAAGTTCGCCCTGATCGTCGTACGACATTGGGTCTTCGTTGGTTGGTAAACTACTCACGTTTACGCGGCGAACACACGATGCCAGAACGTTTGGCAAACGAAATCATGGATGCTGCAAACAATACGGGTGCAGCAGTTAAGAAGCGCGAAGATACACATAAGATGGCTGAAGCCAACCGCGCATTCGCACATTATCGTTGGTAATTTGAAATGGCTATTATATGATTTATACAAATCTTATGATAGTCATTTTTTTGAGAGAAACCTTAATTAATCAATATTGGAAGGAGAGAAATCTCAAATGGCAAACAAGCGTGAATTCCCTTTGGAAAAAACACGTAATATCGGTATTGTTGCCCATATCGATGCTGGTAAGACGACAACAACCGAACGTATCTTGTACTACACAGGTAAGATCCACAAAATCGGTGAAACACACGATGGCGCTTCACAAATGGACTGGATGGAACAAGAACAAGAACGTGGTATTACAATTACATCAGCTGCTACAACGGCTCAATGGAAAGATCACCGCATTAACATCATCGACACCCCAGGACACGTTGACTTCACTGTCGAAGTTGAACGTTCCCTCCGTGTTCTTGATGGTGCCGTAGTTGTTTTGGATGCTCAATCCGGTGTAGAACCACAAACAGAAAACGTTTGGCGTCAAGCTACGACATACGGTGTTCCACGTATCGTTTTCGTTAACAAGATGGATAAGATCGGTGCCAACTTCGATTACTCGGTAAGCACGATCAAGGATCGTCTTCAAGCAAACCCATTGCCTGTTCAAATGCCAATCGGCGCTGAAGACAACTTCGAAGGCGTTATCGACTTGGTTGAAATGAAGGCTGACCTTTATGACGAAGACGAATTGGGTTCAAAGTGGGATACTGTTGATATTCCTGAAGAATACAGAGCAGACGCTGAAGAACGCCGTGATCAAATGATCGAAGCATTGGCTGACGTTGATGACGAAATCATGGAAAAATATCTTGGCGGTGAAGAAATCTCCAAGGAAGAAATCAAGGCTGCTATCCGTAACAAGGGTGTTCAAATGATGCTTGACGGTGTCAACGACTACCTTCCATCACCTCTTGACGTTAAGCCATACAAGGCTACGAACGCAGATACGGATGAAGAAGAAGAATTGATTGCCGATGATGACAAGCCGTTTGCAGGTTTGGCATTCAAGATTGCAACTGATCCGTTCGTTGGTCGTTTGACATTCTTCCGTGTTTACACAGGTACTTTGGAAGCTGGTTCATACGTATTGAATGCTACAAAGGGCAAGCGTGAACGCGTTGGTCGTCTTCTTCAAATGCACTCCAACCACCGTAAGGAAATCCCAGAAGTATTCTCTGGCGACATCGCTGCTGCTATCGGTTTGAAAGATACGACGACAGGTGACTCTTTGACGGATCCAAAGCATCCATTGATCCTTGAATCAATGGAATTCCCTGATCCTGTTATCCAAGTTTCCGTTGAACCTAAGTCCAAGGCAGACCAAGATAAGATGGACGTTGCTTTGCAAAAACTTGCTGAAGAAGATCCGACATTCAAGGCTGAAACAAACCCTGAAACTGGCGAAACATTGATCGCCGGCATGGGCGAATTGCACTTGGACATCATCGTTGACCGTATGAAGCGTGAATTCCACGTTGAAGCTAAGGTCGGCGAACCGCAAGTTGCTTACCGTGAAACATTTACGCAACAAGTTTCCGCACAAGGTAAATTTGTTCGCCAATCCGGTGGTAAAGGTCAATACGGTGACGTTTGGATCGAATTTACGCCAAACGAAGAAGGCGCAGGCTTCGAATTCGAAAACGCAATCGTCGGTGGTGTCGTTCCTCGTGAATACATCCCTTCAGTTGAACAAGGTTTGAAGGAAGCTATGGCAAATGGTGTCCTTGCAGGCTACCCATTGATCGACGTTAAGGCTAAGCTCTATGATGGTAGCTACCACGAAGTCGATTCATCCGAAGCTGCTTTCAAGGTTGCTGCATCCTTGGCATTGCGCAACGCTGCTCCTAAGGCAGGTGCCGTAATCCTTGAACCAATCATGAAGGTTGAAATCGTTGCTCCGGAAGATAACTTGGGTGACGTTATGGGCCACGTTACGTCGCGTTGAAGGTATGGAAGCACGCGGCAATGCACAAGTTGTTAATGCATTCGTTCCTTTGGCAGAAATGTTCGGTTACGCAACAACATTGCGTTCCGCAACACAAGGTCGTGGTACGTTCACAATGACGATGGATCACTACGAACCAGTTCCAAAGGCTATCCAAGAAGAAATCATCAAGAAGAATGGTGCTAACGCCTAATTCTTAATGAAGAAAAAAGCACGTTTCGCAGAAATGCGGGACGTGTTTTTTTGTGCGGGAAAATTAGTAAGCGTTCGTCATCATTGAATTTGGCTGAGAGGTTTCTTTCCAATTCAAAAACTTTATTGATGTCTTTGACTATTTCGCCGCTAAAAGATTTTGAGGCTTTGCAGCTGCTGTTTTTCAAAGAATCGACAAAATAGCGACGAAAATGAGCCAGGCATACCAGATGTCTGATCCTGTCAAGAAAATTATATCCTGCATAGCCGTCAGTTTGGACGTAGCCATTAAAACCGCTCAACAATTTTTTGGCAGTATCGGATGATTTTCCGTCACTGTGAATAAACTCGGCAATATTTTTTCTTCAAATTTACCGCCAAATTATTTTGGGTTATTTCCATCATGGAAGACGATTGTCATGCATACGCAAAAAAACCGGATCAGATTTGCAATTGATTGCAAATCTGATCCGGTTTTTCAATTTGAGACAGAGTTTTTTCTCAGCCCCTTTTTTGACAAATCAACGTTGTTTTCAAAAGCTTGTGGAAATTGCCCGAATATCGGTGTATTCTTGTAACCAATGCACTACGGGGGTGGTTTGCGTGAATGATGAACTTGACGTCAAGACGGGAGCAACCGATACGCTGCCGACGGTTTTGGCAGCAGTCGTTTCAAAAAGTTTGATGGTCGTCGTGATTGTGGGAAGTATTTCGTTGGCAGTCGTCAGATGTTTTGGCTGAATGCTTGACAATCTGTTGACTTGTTGTTAAAATATGTAGATGCATAAAACTGTGAATTTAGATGCTCAATGTGATATATTGTCCATGTTGAGCAAAAGAAGAAGCAAAAATAGTGAGGTTTATTCAAGTTAAACAGAACTGTTTTTGGTTTTTTTTTGCCAAAATTCACGCAAAAAATTGAAAAAAGATCATTTGTAACACAAATGTAATATTTCAATGGTGTTTAATTTCACAGCAAATTTTTGGAGAGGTGAACAACTTGGCAGGACATTTAGTAAAATACGGCAAGCACCGTGTGCGCAGAAGTTATTCTCGAATTAAAGAAGTTCTTGAATTGCCAAACTTGATTGAAATCCAGACGGATTCATACAAGTGGTTCTTGGATGAAGGACTTCGCGAAATGTTTGAGGAAATTATGCCGATCGAAGACTTTGCCGGCAAATTGTCGCTTGAATTCGTAAACTATCAATTATTGGAACCTAAGTATACGGTTGATGAGGCTCGTGAGCATGATGCTAACTACTCAGCTCCTTTGCACGTAACGTTGCGTTTGATTAACAAGGAAACCGGCGAAATCAAGTCTCAAGACGTATTTTTCGGTGATTTCCCACTGATGACGAAGCAAGGCACATTCATTATCAACGGTGCAGAGCGTGTTATCGTTTCTCAGCTTGTCCGTTCTCCAGGCGTTTACTTTAACTCCGAAATGGATAAGAACGGTCGTGAAACATACGGCACGACGGTTATCCCTAACCGTGGCGCATGGCTTGAATATGAAACGGATGCTAAAAACATTTCATACGTGCGTATCGACAGGACGCGCAAGATTCCTTTGACGGAATTGGTTCGTGCGCTCGGTTATGGTACGGACTCTGAAATCATTGAAATTCTCGGGCAAAACGACTGCTTGATGAATACTTTGGAAAAAGACGTTCACAAGAATACGGAAGATTCGCGCGTTGAAGAATCCTTAAAGGATATCTACGAACGCTTGCGTCCGGGTGAACCTAAGACGGCTGATTCTTCACGCAGCTTGCTGACGGCGCGCTTCTTTGACCCGAAACGCTATGACCTTGCTGCAGTCGGTCGTTACAAGATCAATAAGAAGCTTGATCTTAAGACGCGTCTTTTGGGCGCTCGTTTGGCCGAAACGCTGGCTGATCCTGAAACGGGCGAGATTATCGTCGAAAGCGGCGAAGTCGTTACGAAACCGATCATGGAAAAGCTTGCTCCTTACTTGAAACGTGACGATTTCAAGATGTTCACATTCCATCCTTCAGAAGAAGGCGTTGTTCAAGAACCGATGACGCTCCAAATCATCAAGGTTTATTCGGAAACCAACCCTGAAGAAGTCATCAACTTGATCGGAAACGGCAACGTTCCTTTGGAATACAAGCACATTACGCCATCAGATATTTTGGCATCAATGAATTACTTCTTCAATTTGCAGGAAGGTCTCGGCTCAACTGACGATATCGACCACTTGGGCAACCGTCGCATCCGTTCCGTTGGCGAATTGCTTCAAAACCAATTCCGAATCGGTTTGACGAGAATGGAACGCGTCGTTCGCGAACGCATGTCTATTCAAGATATCGCGACGGTTACGCCGCAACAGTTGATCAATATTCGACCTGTCGTAGCTTCAATCAAGGAATTCTTCGGAAGTTCCCAGCTGTCGCAGTTCATGGATCAGACGAATCCTCTTGGCGAACTTACGCATAAGCGTCGTTTGTCAGCCTTGGGACCTGGCGGTTTGACTCGTGACCGTGCCGGATACGAAGTTCGTGACGTTCACTATACTCACTATGGTCGCATGTGCCCGATCGAGACGCCTGAAGGTCCTAACATCGGGTTGATCAACAGTTTGTCGACATATGCTCACGTCAACAAGTACGGCTTTGTTGAAACGCCTTATCGTCGCGTTTCATGGGATACGCACAAAGTTACGGACAAGATTGACTATCTGACGGCCGATGAAGAAGATAATTACGTTGTTGCGCAAGCCAACTCTCCGCTTAATGATGACGGTTCTTTTGTAGATCCGGTCGTTATGGCTCGCAGCAAGGATGAAAACATTGAAATTTCAGTTGACAAGGTTGACTACATGGACGTTTCGCCTAAGCAGGTAGTTGCTGTTGCAACGGCATGTATTCCTTTCTTGGAAAACGATGACTCCAACCGTGCTTTGATGGGTGCCAACATGCAGCGTCAGGCGGTTCCTTTGATCAAGCCGCACGCACCGTTTGTCGGTACCGGTATCGAATATAAGGCTGCTCATGACTCCGGAGATGCTTTGATTGCAGAACATGCCGGAACGATTGAATATGTAGATGCCAGAGAAATCAGGGTTCGCCGTGAAGACGGAGCGCTTGATTCATACAAGTTGATGAAGTTCCGTCGCTCTAACGGCGGCAAAAACTATAACCAGACACCGATTGTTCACGTTGGTGATCACGTTGATGCAGATGAAGTTTTGGCAGATGGTCCTTCAATGGAACAAGGCGAACTTGCCTTGGGTCAAAATCCGCTGATCGCCTTCATGACATGGGATGGCTACAACTTCGAAGATGCGATTGCAATCAATGAACGTTTGGTTAAAGAAGACGTTTATACGTCTATTCACATCGAAGAACATGAATCAGAGGCGCGTGATACGAAACTCGGACCTGAAGAAATGACTCGCGAAATTCCTAACGTTGGTGAAGACGCATTGAAGAACCTCGATGAATTCGGGATTATTCGTGTCGGTGCCGAAGTTAAGGATGGCGACATTTTGGTCGGCAAGGTAACTCCGAAAGGTGTGACGGAGCTTTCAGCCGAAGAACGCCTCTTACACGCAATCTTTGGTGAAAAGGCGCGTGAAGTACGTGATACTTCTCTTCGCGTTCCTCATGGCGGCGGCGGAATCGTCCAAGACGTCAAAATCTTCACTCGTGAAGCAGGCGACGAATTGGCACCTGGCGTAAATATGATGGTTCGTGTTTATATTGCACAAAAACGCAAGCTTCAAGTCGGTGACAAGATGGCCGGCCGTCACGGCAACAAAGGTACGGTTTCCGTCGTTATCCCTGAAGAAGACATGCCGTTTATGCCTGATGGCACTCCAATCGATATCATGCTTTCGCCAATGGGCGTTCCATCACGTATGAATATCGGTCAGGTACTCGATCTTCACTTGGGGATGGCTGCTCGCAAGCTTGGCATTCACGTAACGTCACCTGTTTTCGATGGTGCTCGTGATGAAGATATCTGGAATGCCTTGAAGGAAGCAGGTCTTCCTTCTGATGGGAAGTCGATCTTGTATGACGGTCGTACCGGCGAACCGTTTGACAACCGAATTGCCGTCGGCGTCATGTACTACATGAAACTGGCTCACATGGTCGATGACAAGATTCACGCACGTTCGATCGGACCATACTCACTTGTTACGCAACAACCTCTTGGTGGTAAAGCTCAATTTGGTGGACAGCGTTTCGGTGAAATGGAAGTTTGGGCGCTTGAAGCGTACGGCGCTGCCTACACGCTGCAGGAAATCCTGACTTACAAGTCTGATGACGTTGTCGGACGCGTTAAGACATATGAAGCTATCGTTAAGGGCGAACAAATTCCGCAACCTGGCGTTCCTGAATCATTCCGCGTTCTCGTAAAGGAATTGCAGGCATTGGGACTTGATATGAAGGTTCTTGATTCTAAAAAGCAAGAAATCGAATTGCGCGATATGGACGAAGAA
>OIED01001395.1_pt1 | contig 9777 bp, 8 predicted proteins | sample 1581771 | NCBI WGS metagenome assembly OIED01 (sample SAMEA3882546, study PRJEB24775) | human gut metagenome | biome: human-associated habitat; feature: intestine environment; material: feces | place: Netherlands | collected 2009/2010 | reverse complement strand
AAACGCATCCGCTTCTTCATGACCTTCGGCCAGAGCTACCTCGACCACATGCGGTGCCTGGAGGACGTTGGCATGCTGTCCACCACCCCGGTGAACTTCAACGGTCAGGAGATCGTGCCCATCCAGTTCCTGAAGGCTCTGCTGCCGGATCCTGCCAGCCTGGGCCCCCGCACCAAGGGCAAGACCAACATTGGCTGCATCTTCACCGGCAAGAAGGACGGCAAGGACAAGACCTACTACATCTACAACGTCTGCGACCATCAGGAGTGCTACCAGGAGGTGGGCAGCCAGGCCATCAGCTACACCACCGGCGTGCCTGCCATGTGCGGTGCCCTGATGCTGCTGACCGGCAAGTGGACCACCAAGGGCGTCCACACCGTAGAGGAGTTTGATCCGGACCCGTATCTGGAGGCCCTGGATCAGTACGGCCTGCCCCGCAGCGAGAGCCACAGCCCGGCTCTGGTGGACTGATGCGGCTGGAGGATCGCCGCCCGGCCTTTGCGGGGCTGGCAAACCTGACGGAACAGCAGCTGCAAAGCCTGCCTACCCCCTGCTACCTGCTGGACGAGGCCCAGCTGCGCCGGAACGGTCAGATCATGCTGGAGCTGCAGCAGCGCACCGGGTGCCGGGCTCTGCTGGCCCAAAAGGCCTTTTCCAACTTTGATGTGTACCCGGTGCTGGCCCCCTACCTGGCAGGCACCGAGGCCAGCGGCCTGTACGAGAGCCGCCTGGGCCGGGAGCAGCTGCCGGAAAAGGAGAACCATGTGTTCTGCGCTGCCTACCGGGCAGACGAGTTCGCCGAGCTTCTGCAGTACGCCGACCACATCGTGTTCAACTCCCCCGGCCAGCTGGCCCAGTTTGGTCCGGCAGCCAAGGCCGCCGGCAAAAGCGTGGGCCTGCGGGTAAACCCTGAGTGCTCCACCCAGGAGGGCCATGCCATCTATGACCCCTGTGCCCCCGGCAGCCGCCTGGGCACCACCCGGGCCCAGTGGGATGCCGCCGTGGCCGCTCACCCGGAGCTGCCGGAGCTGCTGGATGGCCTCCACTTCCACACCCTTTGCGAGCAGGACGCCGACGCCCTGGCGGTGACCCTGAAAGCGGTGGAGGCAAAATTCGCAGACCTGCTGCCCAAGATGAAGTGGGTGAACTTTGGGGGCGGCCACCACGTTACCCGGCCCGGCTATGACCTGGCCACCCTGGAGCAGTGCATCTGCCAGGTGCAGCAGACCTATGGTGTGCAGGTGTATCTGGAGCCGGGAGAGGCCTGGGCCCTCAACGCGGGCTACCTCGTCACCACCGTGTTGGACACCTTGCAGAATGGGGACACCCACCTTGCCATCCTGGATACCTCTGCCGCCTGCCACACCCCGGACGTTATCGAGATGCCCTACCGTCCGCCCCTGCTGGAGGCCGGAGACCCGGGGGAAAAGCCCTGCACCCTGCGTCTGGGAGGCCCCACCTGCCTGGCAGGAGATGTGATGGGCGATTACAGCTTCAAGGCCCCTCTGGCCCCGGGCCAGCGGCTGGTGTTTGGCGATATGGCCATCTACACCACCTGCAAAAATAACACCTTTAACGGCATGCCGTTGCCGGATATCTGGCTCTTGCGGCAAGATGGCAGCCTGGCCCGGCTGGCCCACTTTGGCTACCAGGATTTCCGCTGCCGTCTGGGGGGCCGGGGAGACGGCACCTTGGACACAACATCTGTCCAAAATTAAGGGTGCTGCCACTGCCGGAAAAACAGCCCCGGTCTCCGGGCCGCTGGCAGGAAATTCCAAGCGGCAAAGTTTCTTTGTGAAGTTTGGTGTGATAGTTACAATAGCGCAACAAACATCACCTACTTTCGTGACTTTTTCACGAATGTCCCTCCATATTTTTAGGGAACTTTCCTATTGACAGCCCTGGCTTTTGTTCGATATAATCGAGACAAGAGAAGCACCTCCGGATGGGGGTGCGGATATCTAGGCCACGAAACATATCCACAAAAATAACCAGACTGGAGGGAGATCCTATGAAAAACCTGAAGAAGTTCGCGGCCCTGTTACTGGCAGGTGCTATGGCCCTGCTGATGCTTACCGCCTGTGGCGGCGGTGGCGGCGGTGGGTCCGTCAACAACCCTGAGGAGCAGAAAGTTCTGAACCAGATCGGCAACCAGAAGGGCGTCCAAGTGACCAATGACGCACAGCTTCGTGAAGTGGCAGAAAGGCATCTGCGAGAGGATCTCGAAGGTGCGTTGCAGCTTGGCAACCACAAGTTCTTCACCAAGGTCCATGTGGAAGGCGAGCAGGAAGAGTATCTGACCGTCACGGTTACCATGAACTACATTTACAGCGATACCCTTTTGAGCAGCTTGCTGGATGCGATCTCGAAGCACGTCAATACGGATATCAATGCCAACGTGAACCAGAAGGGCACTTGGTCTAAGGTAGGCGTTGTGATCCTGTCCAACAGCCAGCAGAGCTACATCGGCCTGTCTATCCGTGTTAAGAACCCCCACAAGTAAACAATAATTCCTCATCCTTTCCCCCGGAGTGTGGCTGCAAAGCTGCCCTCCGGGGCTTTTTTTGTGCCTGTTGGCAGGGGAGAGGCCCCGGCCCCTTTTTGCGTTGTGACAAAATCTGCCGGCTGTGGTACAATAAAAGAGCATTGAACACAGACAGAAAGGACATTTCCATGCAGCTGTTTGTTACCGGGCCTACCTGGAGGAGGGGCTGGATGTCTGCGAGGAGCAGCATCTGCCCCAGCTGGTACAACCTCCGTTTCACTTCTCCCGCCGGGCCTGACCGCCCTGCGGCAATGAGCTGCCGGTAAAGCAAAAGCAGCCGCGTGCCTTCCAAAAGGTACGCGGCTGCTTTTTGTCTGCCTTGTCCATAGACACAGAAAACCGCCGGAGGTTTCCCTGCCGACGGTTCTCTGTATGATGATAGGAGGATCAAAAAATGATCGTCACATAATTGCAGCTTAGTTCAGGATGGTCTGCTCGGTCTCGATGTCGAACAGGTGGACCTTGTGCGGGTCAAAGGCAACGCGGACGGTGTCTCCGTTGCGGGCCTTGGAGGTGGGAGCCACACGAGCGGTCATCTTGTTGCCCTTGTACTCCAGGTACAGGTAGATCTCGGCGCCCATCATCTCAGACACTTCGACCTGAGCCTCCAGCTGGCAGTCGGTGTGCTTTGCCATGAACTCGGGCTCGTCGTCGATGTCCTCGGGACGGATGCCCATCTTGACCTTCTTGCCAACGTAAGCATCCAGCTTGCCGTCGGCGGTCTTTTCCTTGGGCAGGGGGATCACGTCGCCGCCCAGGTCAATGCCGTACAGCTCGCCCTTCTTGATCAGGGTGCCGTCCAGGAAGTTCATCTGGGGGCTGCCGATGAAGCCTGCAACGAACATGTTGCAGGGCATATCGTACAGGTTCTGCGGGGTATCGACCTGCTGGATGATGCCGTCCTTCATAACCACGATACGGTCGCCCATGGTCATAGCCTCGGTCTGGTCGTGGGTAACGTAGATGAAGGTGGTAGCCAGCTTCTTGTGCAGCTTGATGATCTCGGTGCGCATGCTGGTACGCAGCTTAGCATCCAGGTTGGACAGGGGCTCGTCCAGCAGGAAGACTGCCGGGTTACGAACCATTGCACGGCCCAGAGCAACACGCTGACGCTGACCACCGGACAGAGCCTTGGGCTTGCGGTCCAGCAGGTGCTCGATCTCCAGGATCTTAGCAGCCTCGTGCACGCGCTTGTCGATCTCGTCCTTCGGGGTCTTGCGCAGTTCCAGACCGAAAGCGATGTTCTTGTAGACGGTCATGTGGGGGTACAGAGCGTAGCTCTGGAAGACCATGGCGATGTCGCGGTCCTTCGGGGGAACGTCGTTGATGAGGCGGCCGCCGATGTACATCTCGCCCTTGGAGATCTCCTCCAGACCGGCGATCATGCGCAGGGTGGTGGACTTACCACAGCCAGAGGGGCCGACGAAGATGATGAATTCCTTGTCCTGGATCTCCAGGTTGAAATCGGTGACGGAAGGAGCCGTAGCACCGGGGTAGATCTTGTAGATATGCTGGCAGCTGATAGAAGCCATAAAGCTTTTTCCTCCATTGATGTTGTTGCACTCAAAGGCTCAGCTTGACGATGAGCCGTTTCATTGCTATTATAATAGCAGATTATTTTGTGTTATAAAATAGCATTTTATTGATTTGAGGTGTCAGATATTGATTTACTCTCCCAGCACGACTGCCGCCCTCGGCATCGTGGAGGATGCCCAGCCGGAAGAGCCCCTCACCCTGCGGGGCGAAGGGCTCTGGGTCTGCCTCATTTCCAGCGGAAAATGTGTCGTCTCGCTGTCCGATCTCGAACTGATGCCGACAGGTTCTGCCCTGTTGCTGCCGCCCCAGAATGCCGCAGCGGGCCATCTCGTGCTGAGCCGGGGGCCGCTGACCCTCGCGCCGGAAAACGAGTGCCATCTGCTCTGCGTCCAGCTCACCGGGCAGGCAGCGGAACAGTTCCTCGCAGGGCTTTCCGAGATGCCCTTCCTTGCCCGGGGCGAGACCTGCCCGGCGGCGGCAGAGCTGATGGGGCGCCTTGCCGAAGAGCGGGACGCCTCGGAGCGGGTGCGCAGTCAGCTGGCCTTCGCGCTGCTGTGCGAGCTCTCAGACGCCGACAGCGCCGCCCCTGCCCTGCCCCCGCTGGTGGCCGTCGCCATCGAGGACATCCGCAGGAACTACGCCGGGCTCTACGGCGTGGAAGAGCTGAGCGAGCGGCTGGGCGTCTCCAAGAGCCACCTCGTCCGGGCCTTTACGGCAGCGCTGGGCGTCTCGCCGGGGCGGTACCTCACCAACGTCCGCATAGAAGCCGCCATGCGTCTGCTGCTCCACCGGGAGTACACGCTGGATGTCATCGCCAGCCTCTGCGGTTTCTCGGGGGCCAACTACCTCTGCCGCGTCTTCAAAAAAACGACCGGCCAATCTCCCACGCAGTGGCGGGCGATGGCCGGTCGGAGCGCACTGCCCGAGCTTTCGCCCGAGCAGCAGCGGTTGGAACAGGAATTGTTCATTTAAGCGGTTCGTTTTTTCCGCTTCAGCAGGAAGAGGGTCAGGCAGGCCGTGATGGCCTCAGAGGCCGGGAACGCGGCCCAGACGCCGTTCATCCCGAAGAGGGCGCTCAGCACCAGAGAGCAGGCCACGATGGCCACGATGCCGCGGGAAAGCGACGTCGCAGAAGCCTCTGCGGGGCGGTCCACCGCGCCCAGATAGCCGGCGGCCACGATATTGAAGCCCGCGAAGAAATAGCCGAGGAAGTAGATGCGCATCCCGCTGAAGGCATACTGCGCCATGAGGGCCGAGTTCTCACTGTTGAAGACCGCGACGATCGGCCCGGTGAACCCGAACAGAACTGCATACAGTGCCGCCGCCAGCGCAAGCGCTGTTCCGCTGCCCAGCAACAGGAGCTTGCGGGTACCGGCGGCATCGTTTTTGCCGTAGCACCTGCTGACCAGCGGCTGTGCGCCCTGGGCCACGCCGTTGAAGATAGCCGTCGCCACCAGCGCGTAGTTCGCCACGACGCCGTAAGCCGCCACGGCCACATTGCCCGCCAGACGCAGGAGCAGCAGGTTGAAGACGGTGGTGGTCACGCCGGAGGACATCTCTCCCACGAAGCCCGAGACGCCCAGCTGGCAGCTCTGGGCCAGCAGCTTCGGCGAGGGCAGCTGCCGCACAAGGCGGACGGTGCTGCTCTTTTTGAAGAAGTGGCGGCTGCAGATCGCAATGCTCAACACCGGCGAGACCGCCGTCGCCAGCGCCGCGCCGGGCAGGCCGAGGCCCATGGGGAACATGAAAATGTAGTCGAACACCACGTTGAAGAGGCTTCCGCAGAGGGTCGCCACCATGGCCAGTGAGGGATCGCCGTCGTTGCGGACAAAAGCCGAGACGATGTAGTTGCACATGAAAAAGGGCGTGAACAGCAGGAAGATGCGGGCGTACCCCACGCCGAGTGCAACGATCTCCGCGTCGCCGCCCATGAACCGCAGCAACACCTCGGGGCAGAAGATGCCCGCCAGCATGAAGGGCAGGGCGAACACCAGCGCCCAAAGCAGGGCGTTGGAGAAATAGCGCTCCGACCGCTCGTCGCCCTGCGCCCGGAGGATGGCGTAGCGGGTGGCCGCGCCGAGGCCCAGCATGGAGCCGATGGCGAAGATGAAGTTGTAGATGGGCAGACAGAGGTTCAGCAGAGCCACACCGCTGGTGCCTGCCGCCTGCGAGATGAAGTAGGTATCGGCCAAGATGTAGCAGGACGTACCCAGCAGGCCGAAGATGTTCTGGCTGACGTATTTGAAATACTGTTTGGTAAGGCTCATGTTCTCCTCGTCAAATGTCACATTTTTATCATTCAAATTATAGATATACTGCCATATTGCGTCAGTTTATCACAATCCGACCGAAGCTGTCAAGCTCTCCATTTGCACAAACGCCCGGATGGGTGTATACTGTAGTTTGTTTTTGAAAACAGGCAGAAGGGAGGGTGCATCATGCCGGGCAAGACTTTATACTGTCTGGGCGAAGCGTGGCTGGAATTGAACAGCACCGCGCTGCTGGCGTCGGCAAAGACATTTTCTCCCCGCATAGGTGGAAGCGCTGCCTCGCTGGCACTGGCTTATGCCGCACAGGGCGGCAGAACCTCTCTTTTAACGCAGCTTGGCGAGGATGCTTTCGGACACCGCATCGCAGACGCTTTATCTATTGCCGGTGTGGACATCAGCCGGGTCTGCTTCACCTCCCGCGCCCCCACGCCGCTGCTGTTCGACGGCGGCGGCGAGACGCTGGCCTGCCGCACCCGTTCTTCGGAGCTGCTCTATGCACCCGAACAGCTGGGCGCTGACTGGGCCGCGGATGCTGAAATGCTGGCCTTTTCCAGCGCCTGCCTCGTGGACAGCCCCTGCCGCTACACCCATCTTGCCGCGCTGGACGCCGCCCGCACCGCCGGTGTGCCGGTCTGCTTTGTCCCCTCTCTCCGCCCGGCTCTCTGGCCCAGCGAGAAGACCCTGCGGGACACGGTGATGCAGTTTCTCCCCTTCGCGGACATCCTCTTCCTCACCGCCGACGAGATGGAGCTTCTGCTGGACACCCGGGAGTATCAGGTCGGACTGTTTGCCCTGCTGCGGGGGCATACCCAGCTGGTGGTGCTTGAGACAGAAGAGGGCGTCCACGCCTTTACCCGGGCAGTACACGCATTCCGGCCCGGACTTTCCGCCCCGCCCCAAGAGCTGGCCGCACGGCTGCTGTATCAAATCTCTCAGCAGGAGCTGACCCTGAAAAAGCTCATGAAATGCAGTGCTCCGGCACTCCAGACACTTCTATAACGCCGGAAAGCCCCCGCCTTTGCAGGCGGGGGCTTTCCGTTTATTCTGTCATCCGGAGGAGAATGAGCTGATCAGCTTATCAGTGGATGAACACCGGGCCAAGCGGGTTGGTGATGGGGCTGACATAGCCGCCCAGCAGCTTCGGGATAGCGAGGCTGATGTCAGGCACATAGGTCAGCAGCAGCAGAGCGATGAACATGCACAGATAGAACGGCAGGGTAGCCTTGACGACCTTCTCCATGGGACGCTTCGCAACGGCAGAGCCGATGAACAGAACCGCGCCGACAGGGGGAGTCAGCAGGCCGATGCCGCAGTTCAGGACCATGATGATACCGAACTGGATGGGGTCGATGCCGATGGAGGTCGCAATGGGCAGCAGGATGGGGGTAGCAATCAGGATGATGGGAGCCATATCCATGATGCAGCCCAGAATCAGGATGATGAGGTCAATGAGCAGTGCGATGATGTAGGGGTTGCTGGTGACGCTGGTGATGGCGTTTGCAGCCAGATCAGGCACGTGCAGCATGGTCAGGCAGTTGCCGAACACTGCAGAGGTGGCGATCAGGATGAGGACGATGGACAGAGTGTTGACGCACTCATCCAGAGCGTGCCAGACGCCCTTCCAGTCGAGGCCCTTGTAGACGAAGACGGAGACCAGCAGAGAGTAGATAACTGCGATAGCAGCGGACTCGGTAGCGGTGAACACACCGCCGACAACGCCGAACACGACGATGACGACTGCGGCCAGAGCCCAGATGGAGGTACCCAGCTGCTTGATGAAGCCTTTGATGGTGAAGGGAGAGCCCTTGGGGTAATTTTCTTTCACAGAGATGATATAGGAGCCGATCATCAGGACGATGGCCAGCAGAGCGCCGGGCAGGTAGCCAGCCAGGAACAGGCTGCCCACGGAGATGCCGCCGGCGGTGGTGGCGTAGATGACCATGTTGTGGCTCGGGGGGACCAGCAGGCCCTCGCAGGAGGAGGTGATGGTGACAGCGGTGGAGAAGTCGGCGTCGTAGCCCTGATCGACCATCATGGGGATCATGATGGAGCCGATGGAAGCGGTATCTGCGGAAGCAGAACCGGAAATGCCGCCGAAGAAGTAGGAAGCAACGATGTTGACCATTGCCATGCCGCCGCGCATCCAGCCCACGCAGGCATCAGCCAGAGCGATCAGCTTTTCAGAAATGCCGCCGGAGCCCATGAGTACGCCCATGGTGATGAAGAACGGCACGGCCATCAGGCTGAAGGAAGAGATGCCCTTGACCATCAGACGGCAGACATCGGTCAGTGCCTGACCCTGCACCATCATGCACAGCACGCTGGAAAGACCAACGGCGTATGCAATGGGGAAACGCAGGAAGATCATTACAAAGAAGCTGACAAGAAGGACAATGATTGCCAGTGTCTGAACTGTCATATTACACTTCCTCCTTTACAAAAATGCTCTTGATGTGGTTGTACAGTGCCTCGATCTCGAAGATGATCATGGCAACACCGGCCAGCGGCACCGGGAAGTACATCCAGAAGCGGCTCAGCCAAGGCATGGAAACATAGAAGCCGCGACCGCCCAGCGTGGTGGCGTAGTTCCAGCCCACCACCATCATGATGATGCCGAGGATGCAGACCGCCAGATCAGCGAGGATGTCCAGCACCTTGACGGCGATCTTGGGCAGGTAGACGTCAAATGCAGTCATGCGGATGTGTGCGCCGCGGCGGATGGCCAGAGCAGCACTCAGCACGGCCATATAGCTCATGCAGGTCAGCACGACCTCTTCCGTCCATGCGGGGTCCGGGATGAACGGGACGTAACGACCAATGACCGACATTGTGGTGATGAGAATATCTGCGATCAGCAGAATCTTGCAGATAAACAGGACCACTTTGTAGGTGACGTCGTACGCCGGCTTGATCTTATCCAGAGTGGTAAAGATTTTCGGCATAGGATCTCCTCCATACTCTTATAAAAAGCCCGGCGGGTCTGCGGGCGTATCCCGTAGTCCCCCGCCGGGCTATGTACTACTTCAGGATAAAGGCGCTTTTATCATGCCTTCATATCCAGCAGCTGCTGATACAGCTCAGCCTGATCAGAGGTGTTCTCGCTGATGACCTTAGCGCAAGCCTCCTGCCAGGGAGTCTTATCGGGGACATCGACGACGTTGCAGCCGGAAGACTTCAGCTCGTCGAGGACCTTGTTCTCAGCGGTCTCGGACAGGTCAGCGTTGAAGGCCTGCGTATCCGCAGCAGCCTCCATGACGGCAGCCTGCTGGTTCTCGGTCAGCTTGTTCCAGGCGTTGTCGGTGATGACAGCCTGCACAGCGCCCAGAGTATGGCCGTCGAGGATCAGGTTGTTAGCGACCTCGGGGAAGGCGTTGGACTTGTAGTTTGCGATGGGCTGCTCAGCGCCATCCACAACGCCGGTCTGCA
>OIED01001376.1_pt1 | contig 9898 bp, 8 predicted proteins | sample 1581771 | NCBI WGS metagenome assembly OIED01 (sample SAMEA3882546, study PRJEB24775) | human gut metagenome | biome: human-associated habitat; feature: intestine environment; material: feces | place: Netherlands | collected 2009/2010 | reverse complement strand
GGTGCCGCGGCTGATGGTGACGTATTCGCGGATGTCGTTGTAGTCGCCGATCTCGCAGGTGGTCTGCTCGCCCGCGAACTTCAGGTCCTGGGGCAGGCACGAGACCGAGGCGGCGGTGTGGATGCGGCATCCCTTGCCGATGCGTGCGCCGTCGTGGATCACGGCGCCGGGGCCGACCCAGCAGTCGTCACCCAGCACGACGTCGCCGGCGATGCAGGCGAAGGGTTCGACCGTCACGTTGTTCCCGAGCTTGGCGTCGGGGTGGACATAGGCCAGTTTGCTTATCATGGGCAATCTATTTTTTGTTCTTGACGATCTGGGCCATCAGCTCGGCCTCGCAGGCGAGCGTCTCGCCGACGAAGGCCTTGGCCTCGACCAGAGCGACGCCGCGGCGGATGGGTTCCAGCAGGCGGATTTCAAATTGGAGCGTATCGCCCGGCACGACCTTGTGCTTGAATTTCGCGTTGTCGATCTTCATGAAGTAGGTCGAGTAGTTTTCCGGATCGGGGACGCTGCGCAGGACCATGATGCCGCTGCACTGGGCCATGGCCTCGACGATCAGCACGCCCGGCATGACGGGCTCCTCGGGGAAGTGTCCCACGAAGAAGGGCTCGTTCATCGTGACGTTCTTGATGCCGGCCACCGAGGTCTCGTCGCAGTGGAAGATGCGGTCGACGAGCAGGAACGGCGGACGGTGGGGCAGCATGCGCCGGATGGCGTTGATGTCGTAGAGCGCCGGCTTGCGGCAGTCGTAGGTGAAGCGGGGCTTCTCGCCGGCCTTGCGGATGGCGTGCTTGAGCTGCTTCATGAACTCCGTGTTGGCGAAGTGCCCCGGGCGGGTGGCCCACACGCGGCCCTTGATGCGCACGCCCAGCAGGGCGAAGTCGCCGAGCAGGTCGAGCAGCTTGTGGCGGGCCAGCTCGTTGTTGCAGCGCAGCTCGAGGTTGTTCAGGTAGCCCGCCTTGATCTCGATGTCGGGCTTGTGGAAGATCTGCTTGAGGTGGTCGAGCTGCTCTTCGGGAATGGGGTTCTCCACGACGACGATGGCGTTGTCCAGGTCGCCGCCCTTGATGAGGTTCATCTTGATGAGCGGTTCGAGCTCATGCAGGAAGACGAACGTGCGGCAGGGGGCGATCTTTTCGGCGTAGTTGTCGCCGGGGTTGAACGTGGCATACTGGTTGCCGATGACCTTCGAGTTGTAGTCGACGTGTACCGAGACGGAGAACTCGTCGTCGGGATAGAGGATGATCGCCACGCCCTTCTCGGGAATCGTGTAGACCATCTTTTCGGTGACGTGGTAGTAGTTGCGTTCGGCCTCCTGCTCGACGGTGCCGACGCGGGCGATGGCCTCGGCGTATTCGCGGGCCGAGCCGTCCATGATGGGGGTCTCCTGTGCGTCGATGTCGATCAGCGCGTTGTCCACGCCCGAGGTCCAGAGTGCCGACATGATGTGCTCGATGGTGCAGACGCGGTGGCCGCCGGCCTCGATGGTCGTGCCGCGCGAGGTGTCCACCACGTTGTCGCAGCTGGCGGGAATTATGGGTTGTCCCTCGAGGTCGGTGCGGCGGAATGCGATGCCGTACCCGGCTTCGGCGGGATTGACGGTCATGGTCACCTTAACCCCCGTGTGAAGGCCTTTGCCCGAAAACGAGATGGGGGCCTTCAGCGTTTGTTGTTTGGTTGACATAAGCAGGTTGAGTATTTTATTGCGCGCAAAGATAGCAATAATTCGGCAAAAAACGCTACTTTTGCCCAAAATTCAGACGCACCGCAATGACACAGCCCTCCCCGCAGGAACGGCGGACTCCCGCCCGGCGTCCGCGCCTCAACCTGCCGTTCGACAACCGGCGGCAGGATGCCGGCACGTGGGCCTACGAGCACCGTGTGGGGCTGTGCGTGACGCTGATCGCGTACCTCGTGCTGATGATCGTCTTCGTCTCGTCGAAGATCGTCGTCGGACGCCGCGCCTCGACGCAGGGGATGTACATCGACGTGGAGACGCTCACCGAGCTCGAGCAGGAGCGCGACCGCCTCGAGGAGGAGGTGCGCCGGCGGCAGGAGCAGCAGCAGAGCGTCGACTGGCGGAGCATCCGCAACCGCGTCTCGAACGAGAACGCCCTGCTCGACGAGCAGCTGCGCGACGACCGCGGGACGAACGTCGCGGAGATCAACGAGGCGGCGGCCGAGGCGGCCGAACGCATGCAGGCCAACCGCGAGGCCTACGAGCTGGGGCTGGCCGAGGAGCAGGCCATCCTGGCCCGCCGGGGCCGCAAGGAGGGGGACCAGGTGCAGGACACGAAGGCCAAGGGGCGCGTGACGGTCTCGTTCTCGCTGGTCAACCCCGTGCGCACGTCGCGGCGGCTCGACATGCCGGTCTACCTGTGCGAAGGGGGCGGCGAGGTGACCGTGTCGATCACGGTGGACCGCGGAGGCCGGGTCACCGGGGCGAAAGTCGTCGAGGGGGGCGACGACTGCATGCGCGAAACGGCGCTGCGGGCCGCCCGCAACTCGCTCTTCAACATCGATCAGACGGCCCCTGCCCGTCAGCAGGGCACCATCACCTACATTTTCATCCCGCAGTAGTCGGGGCCTTTCCCGTCGGCGACCGGTGCTGTTCCGTGTCGATCCCGGACCGGGGTGCGGTCTGCGGATGTCGGTTTTCCGGGCGATTTCATCCGGATGTAGCGCGGATTTTGCAGGATTTTTTTTAACTTTGCATCCAATCGTGCCGTCCTGCAGAGGACGACACGGGGCGCATGGCAACGGGCGCGTCCGCAGGCCCGCGCATCCGGCCGCCGGGCTGCCGTGACGAATCGTCGCAGAAAGCGTGCGGCGGCGGGGCGGCAGGAGCCACGGCGGGGGCGGCCTGCCGGCGCTCCGGAAACGGCCCGCGCCCGCTCCGGAAGCAGCCGGCGGAAAGTGCCTCTGAAACGGGCTGAAGCTCTCCGGAAGGGGAGTCGGGGCCGCCGCGGAGGCGGATTTTGTAAAACAACGGAAAACGGGAAGATGATCGATATCAGTGGTGAAAATTTCGTTCTGGTAGGGGCCCTGCTGCTCTTTGTGGCCGTGCTGGCCGGCAAGGTGGCCTATCGTTTCGGCGCACCGGCCCTGCTGCTGTTCCTCGGCGTCGGCATGCTCTTCGGCTGGGACTTTATCTCCTACCGGTCGGCCGACATGACGCAGTTCCTGGGCATGATCGCCCTGTGTGTCATCCTCTTCACGGGCGGCATGGACACCAGTTTCGAGGAGATCAGGCCCGTCATCGGGCCGGGTATCGTGCTGGCGACCGCCGGTGTGATCGTGACGGCCTTCATCCTGGCCGGCTTCGTGTGGCTCATTGCGCCGTGGATCGGCGTGGAGATGCCCTTTGCGCTGGCGCTGCTGCTCGCCTCGACCATGTCGTCGACCGACTCGGCGTCGGTCTTCTCGATCCTGCGCAGCAAGAAGACGGGACTCAAGCAGCATCTGCGGCCCCTGCTGGAGCTCGAGAGCGGTTCGAACGACCCGATGGCCTACATGCTCACCGTGCTGCTCATCGGGGCGCTTTCGAGCGGATCGAGCCATACGGGCTTCGGGGCGAGTCTCCTCTTTTTCCTCGTGCAGATGGTCGTCGGCGCCCTGTCGGGCTACCTGATCGGCCGCCTTGCGGTGTGGACGATCAACCGCATCGGGCTGGTCAACCATTCGCTCTATTCGGTGCTGCTGCTGGCCTTCATCTTCTTCTCGTTCGCCTTCACGGACCTGATCCGCGGCAACGGCTACCTGGCCGTCTACCTCTCGGGACTGGTCGTCGGCAACCACAAGATCGCCCAGAAACGCACGCTGACGGTCTTCTTCGACGGCTTCACGTGGCTCATGCAGATCATCATGTTCCTCACGCTGGGGCTTTTCGTCAACAGCAACGAGCTGTTCCAGCCCGAGGTGCTGCTCCTCGGCGGCGCCGTCGGGGTGTTCATGATCTTCGTGGCGCGGCCCGTGACGGTCTTCGCCTGTCTGGCGCCCTTCCGCCGCTTCACGACCCGGGCCCGCCTCTACATCTCGTGGGTCGGGCTGCGCGGCGCCGTGCCGATACTCTTTGCCATCTATCCGCTCATGGACCATATCGAACATGCCGAACTGCTCTTCAACGTGGTCTTCCTCTCGACGATCATCTCGCTCGTGGTGCAGGGTACGACCGTCAGCGGCATGGCCAACCTGCTCGGGCTGGCCTACGAGGAGAAGGAGTCGGCCTTCGACGTGAACATGCACGAGGACATGAAGTCCGCACTGACGGAGGTCGAGGTCAACGAGACGATGCTCGAAGGCGGCCATACGCTCAAGGATATCACCCTGCCGGAGAACACCCTCGTGATGATGGTCTGCCGCAACGGCGAGTATTTCGTGCCGCAGGGCAAGACGGAGCTCCGGGTCGGCGACAAGCTGCTGGTCATCACCGACCGCAGCGAGGAGCTCGAATCGACTTACAAGGACCTGGGCATTCGGGACGTGATGAAACTCGGATAGCGGCTCCGCGGCCGCAGCCGCATGCGGAGCACAGGATTGGGACCCAAGCAAGATTAAACCGACAACAACGAAGAATCCATACCGCCGTGCAGTCCGCCGGATTGCGCCGGTGCTTACGCTCGTCCTTGCGCTGGCGTTCGGCCTTGTGCTGGTCTGCTGCGCCGGGTCGGAGGCGGATGCCGGAACGGCGACCGACGACTTTTGCCGCCGGCTCGACTCGCTCTCGGCCGAAGGACGCCATTCGGAACTGGTTGCCGAGGCCGTGCCCGCCTATGCCGCCGTGCGGGAGTCGGGCGACGCCGCCGCGCGCCTGCGCATCGGCTGCCGCATCGGCCGGGCCTATTACTATCTGTTCGATCCGGACTCGATGTTCCGCTACTTCGACGACGCGACCGCCGGAGCGGACTCCTCGGGCATGAGCCACGAGCGCATCATGATGCTCAACACGATGGGGGTCTTCAACATGGTGAACGCCATCAACTACAGCCAGGCGCTCGACTACTTCTACCAAGCGATGAACCTCGCCTCCGAGAGCGGCGACCGGGGCGACTACTACCGTTCGCTGACCAACGTCACCATCATCCACTACTACCGCCGCGATCCCGAAGGGCTGGAGACGGCCCGCGCCATCTACGACTACGGACGCGAGAACGGTGATGTGGCGCGCGAGTACACCGGAGCGCTGATGCTGGCCTACATGTACCACACGCTCGGCAATGACGTCGAGGCGCTCAAATACGTCGATATTGCCCTGGAGCATCCCGAATACGCGACCGGTACGGGAAGTCCCGAGCCGCTGCATGCCTGCATGCCTGCGTGCTGGCGTCGCTCGGCCGCGACGGCGAGGCCGAGGAGATTTTCCGCCGCTGCATCGGCGACCCCGCGACCGAGAACACGATCCTGCTGGAGGCCCTCTCCGAATACGGGCGCTTCCTGGCGGCCCGCGGCCGGCTGCAGGATGCTGTGCGCTGCTTCCTGCGCGGACTGGATATCACGGAGGAGTATCACCTCTATTTCTACGGCCATGCGATCTACCGCGATCTGGCCGACGTCTACTCCCGTCTGGGCCGTTACGATCGGGCCGTGAACTACCTGAACGAATACCAGCGGATTACCGACGACGTGTTCAACGTCGAGCGCGAGCGTTCGTTCAACGCCCTGCTGCGCAACTTCGACAGGCAGACCGCCCGGGTGAAACTCCAGCAGAAGGACATGCAGATCATGCGGCAGAAGCAGGGCATCGGTCTGATTGCCGGGGCGCTGCTCGTCGTGCTGGTGCTCGCCGCGGCCATCTATACGAACTACCGGCTGCGCGACAGGATGTACCGCCGGCTGGTCATCAAGTACAACGACATGCTGCGCCGCGAACAGGCGCTGCAGGAGGCCGGACGCAAGGAGGCCGACGCCGAGGACGGGAAGCTGCGGGAGCTGTTCGGCGAGCTGGACCGGATGATGACCCAGGAGCGGCTCTACGAGCGCAAGAACCTCACCATCGAGGAGGCGGCGCGGCTGCTCGGCACCAACCGGGGCTACCTCTCGCGGGCGGTCAACTCGTTCGCCGGGGTCTCGTTCAACGCCTACGTGAACTCGTTCCGCATCAAGGCGGCCGTCAGCGCCCTCTCCGACCGCGCCGACACGACGCCGATCAAGGTGCTGGCCGACAGGCTGGGCTACAACAACCTCACGTCGTTCTACAACAATTTCTTCAAGGAGACCGGCGTGCCGCCCTCGAAATTCCGGCAGGAGATCCGCCGGCTCGGCCCCGATGCGGCGGACCTGGCCTGAATGTGCGCGCCCGAGGTTTCAAAATCGGGAAAATGTACGGATTTTATAAAAGAAGCCCCCGGAACAGCCTCCGGGGGCTTTTAATTCGTAATTTTGTTCTGAAGCAATGCGAATGCTGAAACCCCTTAAATTATCAAAACATGAAATAATTCTACTATCTGGCTGTGTTCTCCTTGCTCGCGTTGGCGCTTGCCTCGTGTAAGGATGACAAGGATGAAACTCCGGCGGCGAAGATCACCGTCAACGAGCAGGTACTTGCCTTCGACTGCGAGGAGTCCGCGCAGGACTTCACCTTCGAGTCGACCCTGAAGTGGACGATCGAGTGCGGCGCCGCCGACTGGCTGACCGTCTCCCCGCTCGAGGGCAAAGGCGGTACGGTCACCGTATCGGTGGCTGTTGCGGCGAATCCCTCCGCCACGCCGCGTTCGGCCTCCTTTTTTATCCGGAGCATGGCCGAGCAGGTCGAGATCACGGTGAACCAGGCGGATGACGAAGGGGCACACCTGCTCACCTTCGCCGAGGATTTCAAGGCATATCTCGTGGAGAATTTCGATACCGACGGCGACGGTGAGATCAGCCGCGACGAAGCGGAGCTCATCACGGCGATCGAGTGCGAGGACCTGGGCCTCACCTCGCTCGAAGGCGTGCGCAACCTGACGAACCTGCAGACGCTTCATTGCAGCTACAACGCCATCGAGACGCTCGACGTGAGCGGCATGACCTCGCTGACGGAGTTGCTCTGCGACCACAACCTCATCACGGACCTCAACGTCGCGGACTGCTCGTCGCTCGTCAAGCTCAAGGCCAACGACATGTACAACGCCACGACGGGCGGCTATCTGCTGGCGACGCTCAACCTGAAGGGCTGCTCGGCGCTTGAGGCGCTCGAATGCCACGACAACTCGATCGGCGAGCTCGACGTGACGGACTGCGTGGCGCTGAAGGACATCAACTGCTGCTACAACCAGATCAAGAAGATCGACTTCTCGAACTGTCAGAACCTGGTCAACGTCACGACGCGCAACAACCCCATGAACGGACAGACGCTCGACCTCTCGGGCAAACCGGAGCTGGTCTACGTCTACTGCTCGACGAGCTATCTGGCCGGACTCGACGTTTCGGACTGCCCGAAGCTCAACAAGCTGATCGCGTCGTTCAACCAGCCGACCTCGATTGATTTCAGTGCTTCGGTCGATATCGACTACGTGGATATCTACAACAACTACATCACCGACGTGGACCTTTCGTCCAACACGGCGATGACCTACCTGTGGGTTGCGGCCAACTCGCTGACCGAACTCGACCTCTCGTCGAACAAGCGCCTGACCGAACTCAGCTGCTGGGGCAACCAGATCACCTCGCTGGATCTTTCGGGCTCGACCGACCTGGTGAAGCTCAACTGCGCGCTCAATGCGCTCGAGACGCTGGATCTGACGGGCTGCACCTCGCTCAGCAGCATCGAGTGCAACTCCAATGCGATCGGCGAGCTGAATCTGGCCGACTGCCGCAACACGCTGACCACGATCACGTGCAACGAGAACAAGCTCGCGCGGCTCGATCTGACGAACTTCGACAAGCTCTTCCACCTGAACTGCGACGACAACCAGCTTACGGAGCTGCTCGTCGACGGCTGCACGGCCCTCACGTCGGTTGACTGCGCCAGCAACCAGCTCACGACGCTCGACTTCCGCCAGACGCCCCTGATCGGCGAGGTCTATTGCAGCAACAACAAGCTCACGTCGGTGCTCTTCCCCGAGAACTCCATGATGGGCACCTTCGAGTGCGGCGGCAACCAGCTCACCACCATCGACCTGCGCAACTGCCCGCACCTGGCTTCGCTGACGCTGGCCATGAACAAGCTCACGTCGTTGAGTGTCAACTACCTCAAGGACCTGACGTTCATCGACTGCACCTACAATTCGCTGCGGAGTCTGGACCTGACCAACCTGCCGAACATGAACTTTGTCCACTGCGACAACACTGGCATGGAGGTGCTCTACCTGCGTGACGACATCAACTACGGCGAGGTGTCCGTGGATGAGGAGACGAAGATAGAGTATCGCTCCGCAGGCCGCGATTTCGAGGATGTGGAGTCGGGCTGGGGCGATACCGAGCTTGACCCGTGGAACAACTGATGCGGCGGGCAGAGCGTGTGAAATCATGAAAAAAGTCGAATTAAAAAGAATCCATTGAAAATGAAACGTGCAATAAATCATCTGCTGGCCCTGGCTCCGGCGCTGCTTCTGATGGCCTCGTGCGAAACGGAGACCGACCGTGTCGGCGGCGGTCGGCAGGAGCGGGTACTCCTGGTATCATCCGAGAATGTGGATACCCGGACGACGATCGACTACGAACTTTCGGACTATTCGCATCTGGTGTGGAATGCCGGCGATCAGGTGGCCTACGTCACCGACGTGGACTACGACGTGGCTTCCGTCGCCGAGGTCAGGGATGGAAGTTTCGAGGCGAAGGTGCCGGCAGAATACGGCGAGCGGAACAAACTCTTCATACTCTATCCGTCGGACGGCCTCGAGGGGCTCAACGTGGACAAGATGAAGATGGAGCTTCCGGCGGAGCAGCATCAGGACACGCTTCGACCCGCGGCGTGGTGGTGCCGATGTATGCGGTTGCGGATATTCCGGGAGAGGGGGTGAACACAATGAAGGTGCGTTATGAATTCCCGGCCGCAACGCTCCGCTTCCGCATCGAGTCGCAGGAGCACAAGCTCGAAAAGGTGCTCTCGGTGACGATGACGGCCCAGGACCCGATCGGCGGTTCGATGATCTTCTCGCGTCCGTCGAACGTCATCAAGCTCATCAAGCCGGTAAGCGAGGTGAAGGTGGTCGTCGACAAGCCCGCCACGATCGAGAAGGGCGGCTACCTCTACATGAAGGTGATGCGCGGCACGTACAGCAACGTCACGGTTGCGGTCACGACGGACCAGAACACCTATCTGTTCGAGAACGGTACGTTCGATCTGACCAATCCCGATGCGTCGCTCTTCAAGGTGAACCTGTCGCTCGACGCCGGCAAGGTTGAGCCCAAGACGCTCTACTACAAGGAGATTTCCGAAGGCGAAGTCTTCACGGCGGATGCCAAGTACCTGATTGCCCGCAAGCGCTCCGATACGGAGTATCACGTGGCCGCCACCTTTTCGACCTATTATCTCGATGCCGTGGCGTTCGAGGCGGACGAAAACGGTATCGAGGCGACGAGCGACGTGTCGCAGTATGCCTTTACGATCGCACCCGTCGAGGGTACGGAGTACGTGACGCTCTACAGCGAGGCGGTGAGCAATTCGGCACCCTCGGCCATGTACGGCAAGGGCTATGTGGGCTCTCCGGCTACGTCCTACGTCGATCCGGGTCACTTCGTCCGGGGCTCGGAGGAGGATTTCGACAATCCCGCAGCGCCGCTGCGCTACTACTGGAAGATCACCTTCGAGGACGGACTTCCCGTTATCGGTAGCGTGCAGGTCGACGGCTATCGAATCGCTTACGAATTGTGGGGCATGCAGTTTGCACCCTGCAGGAGCAGCAATACCGATACGGAACCGATCGTGATCCTGAAACTCGAGGAGTAACGTATCTTTCCGAATCGTATTGCTGCT
>OIED01001372.1_pt1 | contig 9928 bp, 11 predicted proteins | sample 1581771 | NCBI WGS metagenome assembly OIED01 (sample SAMEA3882546, study PRJEB24775) | human gut metagenome | biome: human-associated habitat; feature: intestine environment; material: feces | place: Netherlands | collected 2009/2010 | reverse complement strand
GTTTTGCCGATATTCCAGTATATAGGAAAGAATAAGGGAATGGAGCACTTTAGGGGCGGAGAGGATCAGCGGTCGCGAATATTTTTGATGATGTCGCTGACGGTGGCCTTCGTCACGGGATCGCGCGCGGATTTTTCTTCGATTTGCTGGATGGCGTAAACGACGGTGGAGTGGTCTCTGCCGCCGAATTCCTTGCCGATCTCGACCATAGGCATCTGTGTAATCTCGCGCACGACGTACATGGAGATCTGGCGCGCAAAGGAAACATTTGCGTTGCGCTTGGAGGACTTGATATCTTCCGGGGAAACGCCGTAGGTGCGGCCGACTTCTTCAATGATTTTGCTGACGGTGACAGGCGCAGGCTGCTCGTTGTTTACGATGTCGCTGATGGCGCGCTGTGCCGTGCTGATAGTGGGGGTGGCGCCTTCCACAAGGTGGATGGCGTTGAGCTTTTTGACCGTGCCTTCCAGCTGGCGGATGTTGCTCTTGAGCTTCTGTGCGATAAATTCACAGACGTTGTCCGGCACACTGAGACCGACAAGCTCGGCTTTGCGCTTGATGATTGCCATGCGGGTCTCAAAGTCCGGCGGTTGCACATCGGCGGTAAGGCCCCATTCAAAGCGGGTCTTCAAACGATCTTCTAAGGTAGCGATGTCGCGTGGGGGACGGTCGCTCGTTAAAACGATCTGCTTTTTGGATTCGTATAATGTATTGAATGTGTGGAAGAACTCTTCCTGCGTGGATTCCTTGCCGGCGATGAACTGAATATCGTCGATGAGGAGTGCGTCGGCCTTGCGGTACTTTTCGCGGAAACTCACGGTGGTACCGGCGCGGATGGCCTCGATCAGCTCGTTTGCAAACTGGTCGCCTTTGACGTAAATGATATCCTTATCCGGGAAATTCTTTTTGAGCTCGTGACCGATAGCGTTGAGCAGGTGCGTTTTGCCGAGGCCGGAGTTGCCGTAGATAAAGAGGGGATTGTAGTTTTTGGCCGGCTCTTTTGCAACATAGCGGCAGGCTGCGCAGGCAAATTTATTGGAGCTGCCCTCGATGAACGTTTCAAATGTGTACTCGTATTCGTCATCGTCCGGCACGCGCTCTTTTTCTTTTTTCTCCATCGGGGTGATGAGCTTATAGGTGAAAGCTTCGCCGAAAACGCTCTGTACGGCGTCGTTCAAGCACTTGTGAAAGCCGCGCTCGATGGTGGATTTGTTAAATTCGTTCGGCGCTTGAATGATTGCAACGCCTGCTCCGAAATCGAGCGAGATGGGGACGAGCTTGCTGAACCAGGTTTCATAGCTCACGTCGGTGACCTGCTTTTTGCAGTAGTCGCAAATGAGGTCCCATGCTTCTAAGAATGATTCCATTTCCTTATTCCCTTTCTTTTAGGTTTTGGTATCGGTATGCGCCCATAGCCGCGCCGCGGCGGTCATGATGACCGAAGAAGCGGCATTGAAAGTGCATTTTGACGCTAAAATACTAATATATAGTGTAGCACAAAACCGCAAAGTTGTCCACAGAAAACCTGTGGAATGTTGAAAAATCCGACGGACTTCACAGGCAAAAAGCGGGAAAGAAACGTGTTTTCGGCAATTTATACGCAGAAAGGGTGGAAAAAGGGAGCGCGAAGGCGGATTTTTAACGCAGGAATGGGAAACTTTGCCCCGAGCTCCTATAACCTTTCTTGAAAAAAGATCGATTAAAAACTTTTAGCATTGCGCACTTTGCTTTGTGTTTTTTCAGGCTGAAAAAAACATGCAGGCCTTCTATTTTCCTCTGCTTTTGCCTTTGCAGCGCTTCATTCCAAGTTTTTTTCCGTAAAAACCCGAAAAAAGGTTGACAGCTTCTACGGTTTTAAGGTATAATGCTTATCTGTAACGGACTGTTATTTGCAGACCGCATTTTGATAAGTAACCTCGTGAAAGGAGGGTTTTTGATATGCTGAGAACCTATCAGCCGAAGAAGCTCCACAGAAAGAAGGAGCACGGCTTCAGAAAGAGAATGTCTACACGCAACGGACGTAAAGTTCTGGCGCGTCGCAGAGCAAAGGGCAGAGCACGTTTAACCTATTAATGTATGCTTTGAGGGTCACCGCTGCGTGACCTTTCTTTGTTTTGCCTGATTTTTTCGGCGGCAAGGCTCTGCTATACTCAGCTTTGGCCTTACCGAACGGCTTTGGAGGCTTACCCATGGACATCCTTGTGCCGCTGACCGAAAACCACGAGTATAAGCGCGTTTACGCCCGCGGAAAAAGCGCGGTGCGCCCGGCGCTTGTGCTGTATTGCCTGCGTAATAAAAAGGTAAAGCAGGCGCGCGTGGGCATTACGGCCAGCAAAAAGATCGGCAACGCGGTTAAGCGGAACCGTGCGCGGCGCCTTCTGCGTGAAAGCATCCGTGTGCTGTACCCGCAGCTGAAGCCGGGGTATGACTTTGTCCTCGTCAGCCGCGGCAGAACGCCGTTCGCAAACTATCAAATCGTATCTTCGCAGTTAAAAAGCGCGCTTGAGGAACTCGGCGTGCTTGTTGCCCTACCCAAAGATAAAAATAACTCCGCAAAAACGGCGGAAAATGACTCCGAAAGGACGTCGGAGACGGGCGAAGAAACCGCAAGTGTAACGAAAGAAGAATTGTCATAACGACAGATCAGAAAAGCAGTATGAGAAAAAAGAAAGAGCCTGTGTCTGCTGTGATACAATATAAGGGCGGACGCATTTCGGCGAAAAAGGGTGTGCGGTATTGGCCGCGCCGCGCCGTCATTGGGCTCATCCATCTCTATCGGAAGCTGAGACCGCGTGCAACGCGCGGCTGCTGCAAGTATATCCCCACCTGCTCCCAGTACGGTCTGGAGGCCATCGAGAGGTTTGGGGCGTTTAAGGGGGGGCTTTTAACGCTGTGGCGCATGCTGCGGTGTAATCCGTTTTCCCGCGGTGGCTATGACCCTGTGCCGGAAAAGCGGAAAAAAGAATAAGTTTTGATCCGGGAAGGATTTGGTCAACTACTATGATGTCTATTTTTAATTTCTTCGGCAGCGTACTCGGTTATCTGCTGTGGTTCCTGTACACCGTTTTCAAAAACTACGGTATCGCGATCATCCTGTTTACGATCATCGTAAAGGCGCTGATGTTCCCGTTCTCGATTAAATCGCAGAAGAGCATGGCGGCGCAGTCCAGATTGGCAAGCAAGCAGCAGGAGCTGCAGAAGAAGTACGCCAAGGACCAGATGAAGTATAACGAAGAGCTGCAGAAGCTCTACGAAAAAGAGGGTGTGAATCCCGGCGGCGGCTGTCTGACGACGCTGCTTCCGTTCCCGATCATGCTCGGCATTTATTACTCCGTTATTTATCCGCTCTCGAACACCCTGCATATTGCAAAGGACACCATTTCGCAGGCTACGGAATTCGTTTCTAAAATTCCGGGCATTGCGAGCACGAACCAGTATGTAGAGCTTGAGATCGTTAAGAATTTCGACGCACTGAAGGACCACCTGACGATGTTCTCTGCGGACGATGTGCAGAAGATTGAGTTTTTCGGCAAGGGCTTCAAATGCTTCGGTCTTGACCTGCTCGCGTCCCCGAACACGAGCTCGTTCGCTTCTATGCTGTGGATCATCCCGGTGCTGGCACTTGTGACCTACTGGGGCCAGTCCTTTGTCATGCAGAAGCTGCAGCCCACACAGCAGCAGGGCGCAGGTCAGGGCTGCATGAAGGTCATGATGTACGGCATGCCGCTCCTGTCCGCATACTGGGCATACATCATGCCGGCAGCTGTCGGTTTCTATTGGATTATTTCCGCGCTGGTCGGTTTTGCACAGACGCTCATCACGCACAAGTATTTTTCGCCGGAGCAGGTCTCCGCAAAGTCGGAAGCGAGCCGCTATGTGACGCTTTTACAGGCGGATCAGAAGGTAAAGCCGCTGCCCGCAAACCTGCAAAAGCAGATCGCCGACAAGATTGAGGCGAAGAACCAGGCGCAGGCAGAGCGCCAGGCTGCGCAGAAGGAAAAGAAAGCGATCGGTAAAAAAGGCGGAAATGCGCAGAAAAACAAAGGTAATTCTACCGATTATCTCGGAAGCAAGAAATAAATAAAGGCTGTTATCCCCACCTCCTTTCACTCCGAAACGGGATAAAGATAGAGTATTGAAAAGAAGAAAGGAAGAAGAAAGCCATGGTAAAAGAAGCAATCGCAACAGGCGCAACCACAGAAGAAGCGTATGAAAAAGCATGCGCAATGCTGGGCGTAGACCCCGCAGACGCAGAGTTTGAAGTTCTCGAAACGGAAGAGAAAAAGCGCTTCGGCCTTTTCGGCGGCAGACCGGCAAAGGTGCGCGCGTTCATCCGTTCCACACCGGCAGACGCAGCAGCAGAGTATCTGCGCAACGTTCTTTCCGGCATGGGCCTCGGTGACGTAAATATTGAGATCCGCGAGGAAGAGGCAGGCGCAGAGCTTGTGCTCACCGGCGAAAATATCGGCTTCATCATCGGCCACCGCGGCGAAACGCTGGATTCCCTCCAGTATCTTGCGTCTCTCGTTGCAAACCATGTGGACGAGTCTTATTATCGCATTACGCTGGACGTGGGCAATTACCGCGAAAAGCGCAAGGAAACGCTTGAAAATCTCGGCAGAAAGATGGCTGCCCGGGCCGTGAAGACCGGTCGCAATGCCTCCTTGGAGCCGATGAATCCGTATGAGCGCCGCATCATCCACACCGCCGTGCAGGAGGTTGAGGGTGCGAAGTCTTGGAGCGAGGGTGAAGACCTTGCCCGCCACGTTGTGATCGGCCCTGAGGGCGGCGAGCGCTACGTAAGACGCGATAATCGTCGCGGCGGCAATAACCGCGGCAGAAACGGCGGCTACAACCGTGATAATCGCGGCGGCCGCGCTCCGCGCAGAGATAATCGTGACAGCCGTCCGGCACAGAACCGCACCGCTCCCGCAGCACCGCGTGTTCTGGACGACGTTTCCACGCCGTACGGTAAGATCTCCAAAAACTAAAACTTTAAAACAGAGAACCTCCGTATACTTTGCGTATGCGGAGGTTTTTGCGCTTTCTCTGTGATTTTCCTGCGTTTTCCGACATTCTGCGTGACAATCTTTTCGCCGCGTGGTATAATACAAAATGAGAAAGTGTTGCATGTGCAGCGAACGAGAAGAAGGGATAAACTATGAAGACCATTGCAGCAATCTCTACGGCGGCGGCGCCGGGCGGCATCGGAGTCATTCGCATTTCGGGCGATGAGGCCCGCGCGGTCGGCGACCGTGTTTTTAAGTCGGTTTCCGGCGCGAAGCTCTGTGATATGGCGGGTTACACGTGCCGCTTCGGACACGTGTATGCGCCGGACGGCGAGCGCCTCGATGAGTGCGTTGCGACCGTTTTTGCCGCACCGCACAGCTTTACGGGTGAAGACGTGGTGGAGCTTTCCTGCCACGGCGGATTGTTCGTTTTAAAAGCGGTTTTGCAGGCGGTTTTTGCTGCCGGTGCGGTCTCTGCGGCGCCGGGCGAATTTACGCGCCGCGCGTTTTTAAATGGCAAAATGGACCTTGCGCAGGCGGAAGCCGTCATGCAGATCATCTCCGCGCAGGGGCGCGAAGCGATGAAAGCGGCGCAGGCGGGACACGACGGCGCACTTTCCCGCCGCATTGAGAAACTGCGTTCGGATCTGACGGACATCGGTGCGCACCTTGCCGCATGGGCGGATTACCCGGACGACGACATTCCACAGGTGGATGAGACGATGCTGAAAACGCGCCTTGCCGCCGGAAAAACGGCGCTGAAAAATTTGCTCGCCGGCTTTGACGGCGGGCGCATTCTGCGCGAGGGTGTGGTGACGGTCATTGCAGGCCGCCCGAACGCCGGCAAATCCACGCTGATGAACCTGCTTGCGGGTTGCGAGCGTTCCATTGTGACCGATCTTGCGGGCACGACGCGTGACGTGGTGGAGGAGACTGTGCTGCTCGGTGAAATTCCGCTGCGTCTTGCCGACACCGCCGGTATCCGCGATACGGAAGACCGCGTGGAGCAGATCGGCGTGCGCATGGCTTTGGATCGCGTCAAAACGGCACAGTTTGTGCTGGCGGTGTTTGATGCGAGTGAAGAGCTGAACGACGACGACCGCGCGTTGATGGACGCCATAGGCGATACACCGGCCGTGGCGGTCATCAATAAATCCGACCTCGCGCCGAAGATCGACCGTGCGGAGATCGATAAGCATTTCAAAGAGGTCGTGACGGTCTCGGCGCTTTCCGGCGAGGGACTGCCTGCGCTGCAAAACGCTGCCGCGCGCGCACTGAAAACCGCTGAGCTGAACCCGAACGACGGCATTCTCTATACGGAGCGCCAACGCGCGGACGTACAAAAGGCGCTCACGGCGTTGGAGGAAGCGGAAAACGCTTTGCTTATGGGCATGACGTGGGACGCGGTGACGGTCTCGCTGGAGGGTGCCATTGCAGCTTTGAATGAACTGACCGGCGAGCGTGTTTCGGATGCGGTGGTCGATCAGGTATTTGAAAAGTTCTGCGTGGGAAAATAAAATGTCAAAATTGTTATATTTTATCTTTAAAATAGGCAGTATTTCAGAATAAATCGGAAAAGAAGTTAAATTATGAGCTATGATGCAGGAAAATACGATGTTGCCGTGATCGGCGCGGGACACGCGGGAATTGAGGCGGCTTTGGCCTCGGCGCGTCTCGGCTGCCGCACGGTGATCTTCACAATAAACATGGACGCTGTGGGCAACTGCCCGTGCAACCCGAGCATCGGCGGCACAGCAAAGGGCCACCTTGTGCGCGAAGTGGACGCGCTCGGCGGCGAAATGGGCAAAACGGCGGACGAATGTACGCTGCAAAGCCGCATGCTGAACCTTGGTAAAGGCCCTGCGGTGCACTCGCTGCGCGCGCAGATCGACCGCAACAAGTACGCGCGCGTGATGAAGCATAAGCTTGAGCAGTGCGAAAACCTCGTGATGCGCCAGGCGGAGGTCATCGACATTGAGCGAGACGGCGAAAACTGGCTGCTGACGACACGCCTCGGCGCGGTTTACACGTGCCGCGCGGTCGTGCTGGCGACCGGCACATTTCTCGGCGGGCGCATCTTCGTGGGTGAGGTTTCGTATGCGGGCGGCCCGGATGGCATGTTCCCGGCGACGGAACTTGCGGGTTCTTTAAAAGAGCTTGGCGTTTCGTTGCGCCGCTTTAAAACCGGTACTCCGGCGCGCGTGCTGCGCTCATCCATCGATTTTACCGACCTCGAGGTTCAAAAGGGCGATGAACCTGTCACGCCGTTCTCATTTGATGCGGAAATGCCGCCGAAAAACTCGGCTGTGTGCTACGTGAGCTGGACAAACGACCGCACGAAGCAGGTCATTCTCGATAATATTCACCGTTCGCCGCTGTATGCGGGCATGATCGAAGGCGTTGGCCCGCGCTACTGCCCGAGCATTGAAGATAAGATCATGCGCTTTTCCGAAAAGCCGCGCCATCAGCTTTTTATTGAACCGTGCGGCGCGGAAACCGAGGAGATGTACTTGCAGGGTATGAGCTCTTCACTGCCGGAAGAAGTGCAGATTGCGTTTTACCGCACGATCAAGGGGCTTGAGCACGTAGAAATCATGCGAAACGCGTATGCGATCGAATATGATTGCTGCGACCCGCTGCAGCTGAACGCCACGCTGGAATTTCGCGATTATCCGGGACTTTACGGCGCGGGGCAGTTCAACGGCAGTTCCGGCTATGAAGAAGCCGCCGCGCAGGGTTTTGTGGCAGGTGCAAATGCTGCGCTGAAAGTCTTAAATCGTGACCCGCTTATTTTGGATCGCGCGGGCTCGTATATCGGCACGCTCATCGACGACCTCATCACGAAAGGCGTCACCGATCCGTACCGCATGATGACCTCGCGCTCCGAATACCGTCTTGTGCTTCGGCAGGATAACGCCGATGAGCGACTGACGCCAATCGGCCGCGAGCTGGGGCTCATCGATGACCGCCGTTGGGCGAAGTTTGAAAAGAAGCAGGCGCAGAAAGAAGCGGAGATGAAGCGCGCGGAGAAAACGGTGTTTTCGCCGACGGACGCGCTGAACAAAGTGCTGGTTTCATGTGAAACATCGCCGGTCACGACGGGTGTGCGCCTTTCTGAGCTGCTGCGCCGCCCGCAGGTGACCTATGCGGACCTGACACCTATCGACATCGAACGCCCGAATTACCCGCGTGAGATTTTTGAAAGCGTGGAGACGGCGCTTAAATATGAGGGCTACATCAAGCGCCAGCTGCAGGACATTGCCGAAATGCGCCGGTTGGAAAAGAAGCTGCTGCCAAAAGAGATCAACTACGCCGAAATTTCGGGTCTGCGACTTGAGGCACAGGAAAAACTCAATCGCGTGCGCCCGGAAAACGTGGGACAGGCAGGGCGTATTTCCGGCGTTTCCCCGGCGGATATTTCCGTGCTGTTGATTTGGCTCTCTGCACACAATGAAGGAAAGTGATGTCCGCTACATTTAATATATAATGAATTGAGCTTAATTACTGTAATATTTATAAAACAAAACGGAAAGGGCAGCTTTGCTTTAAGCGGGCTGAAATTTTGATTATGGATATTAAAAATCTGCTGATTTCAAAAGCAAAAGAGATTGGCGTAAAGGTTTCGCCTGCACAGGCGGAGCAGTTCCAGATCTATCTTGATTTGCTTTTGGAGCGCAACACCGTGATGAACCTCACGGCCATCACCGACCCGGAAGAGGCAGTCATAAAACATTTTGTGGATAGCTTGACGTTGCTGAAAGCGCTTGAAATTAAAAAGAATGCGAAAGTTATCGACGTAGGCACCGGTGCGGGCTTTCCCGGCATTCCGCTCAAGATCATGCGCCCGGACATTGAACTGACGTTGCTGGATTCTTTGAATAAGCGGCTTGTTTTTCTGCGCGAAGTGTGTGATGCCATTGGCATTGAAGCCGAGACGATTCATAAACGCGCAGAAGAAGCCGGAAAAGACACTAAGCTACGTGAAAGCTTTGATGTTGCAACGGCTCGTGCGGTCGCAAACATGAATATTTTGGCGGAATATTGCATTCCGCTCATCAAAATGAAGGGTTATTTTGCCGCGATGAAAGGTCCGAGCTTGCCGGATGAACTGGAATATGCCCGAAAAGCAATCTCTTCGCTTGGATGCGATGTTGTAAAAACGGTTCCTTTCATTCTGCCGGATGAAGAACAGAGCGAGCGCTTTGTTGCCGTAATGCGCAAACTGCGCTTTACACCGAAAATGTATCCGCGTCACGGTGGCACGATCACCAAAAAGCCGTTATTTTTAGAGCAGAAAGGGGAAGCAAAATGAGTATTATTTACCGTAAAGCCGAATTGAGCGACATTCCGAAGCTGAACCCACTTTTGGCGCAGCTTTCCGATGAAAAAAATCGCAAAAAACGAGGATAACTACTTGCTTGTAGCTGAAAATACGGAAAACGGCGACCTTTGTGGCTCTTTGATTGGTGTTGTATTTGAAGATATTTGCGATACCTGCAAGCCGATTTTACTCGTTGAAAATGTTGTTACGGACGAAAAGTACCGCGGAAAAGGCATTGGACGCGGCATGTTTGAAGCCATTGAGACGTGGGGCAGAGAGAAAGAGTGCCACTACTGCATTTTGGTCTCCGGCCTGCAGCGTACCGGCGCGCATAAATTCTATGATGCCATCGGCTACAGTGAAGTGAAGGGCTTTAAAAAGTATTTGTAAGAAAGACGATATAAAAACGGCTATGCAAGGAGAAACTCTTGTATAGCCGTTTTTTTAATCAAAAAGAATGTGCCAGTTTGGATTGCGGGAAGCTGCAAAGCACATTTGAATTTGCTCTGCGTTGTTCTTTTCCTCCGCAAGCTGCGGCAATTCATCTTCCGCATACCATCGGCTTTCGGTCGTTTCGGCGTTGACTTGAAATTCACCG
>OIED01001371.1_pt1 | contig 9931 bp, 8 predicted proteins | sample 1581771 | NCBI WGS metagenome assembly OIED01 (sample SAMEA3882546, study PRJEB24775) | human gut metagenome | biome: human-associated habitat; feature: intestine environment; material: feces | place: Netherlands | collected 2009/2010 | reverse complement strand
TGCGGATGGTCCATGCGCGGCACTCCTTCTTGCCGTCGGTCAGGAAGGAGATCAGACCCAGCAGGTCGTAGCTGGCGGTGATCAGGTTGTCCAGACCGCTGGCCTCGATGCCCATCTCGGCCAGAAATGCCTTCTTTTCCTCGGGGCTGTAATCCGCAATGTCCTCCTCGGTCTTGGCGCAGATGGGAATGTAGCGGGCGCCCTCTTCCTTGGCGCGGGCAGCCACCAGCGGAACGTACTTGTTGTTCTCGATGCCCTCCATCAGGTCATCCTCGCCCACGTTGCAGGCGTACAGCACCGGCTTTGCGCTCAGCAGGCCCATCTCGTGCAGCACAGCCTGCTGCTCGGCGTCACCCTCGTCAAAGTCGAAGCTGCGGGCGGGCTTGCCGGCGCTCAGGTGGTCGGCAAGCTGCTGCAGCCAGGCGGCCTCGGCGGCGGCACCCTTGTTGTTGCCGCTTTTGGCGGCCTTGGCCATGCGGCCGGCGCGGTTCTGCACCACTTCCAGGTCGGACAGGATCAGCTCATAGTCGATGGCGTCAATGTCGGAAATAGGATCCACGGCCTCGGCCTTGGAGACGTCCTCCACCACATGGATGATGTTGTCGTCGTCAAAGCAGCGCACCACATGCACGATGGCGTCGCACTCGCGGATGTGGCCCAGGAACTTGTTGCCCAGGCCGGCACCCTGGCTGGCACCCTTCACCAGACCAGCGATGTCCACGAACTCCACGATGGCGGGGGTCTTTTTGTTGGTCTGCCACACCTCGGCCAGCTTGTCCAGACGCTTGTCCGGCACGGCCACGATGCCGCTGTTGGGTTCGATGGTGCAGAAAGGATAGTTGGCTGCCTCCGCGTTCTTGGTGGAGGTGATGGCGTTGAACAGGGTGGACTTGCCGACGTTCGGCAGGCCGACGATACCTAACTTCATATAAAATACGCTCCTTACACGTTTTTTGGGCATAACAATACATCTATCATTATACGCAAAGCACCGGGGGAGCGCAAGCGTTTTGGCAAGATTGGCCCTTTGGGGCAGACAAAAAGCCCGCCGGGGAGCAAGGCATCCCCCGACGGGCCGGGACAGGTGAAAATTACAGCAGCTTTGCGCGCAGGTCGGCGATCATGGCGTCGTACTCGGCATCGGTCAGCAACACCTTGGGCAGGCTGTCGCTGAAGGGCTGGCCCCAGCTCACGCCGCCCTTGTACTTGGGCACGATGTGCACATGCACATGGGGCATGCCGTCGCCGTAGGTGGCGTAGTTGATCTTGTCCGGGTGGTACAGCTCATCCAGGACCTTCGCCACCTTGGCCACGTCGGCAAAGTAACCGGCGTTCTCCTCCGGGGTCAGCTGGAAGTACTCGGTCTTGTGGCCCTTGAAGGCCACCACGCAGCGGCCCTTGTTCTTCTGGTCGCGGAACAGGTATACGATGCTGTAGGGCAGCTCGCAGACGTCCAGCATCAGAGCCTTGCGCTTTTCGTTGTCTTTTTCACAGTAAAAACATTCAGCCATGGGGAATACCTCTCTTCTCTCAAAACATAAAGCGGTGCGGCACCGCTTGCGATGCAGGAATGAAGCCCCGGCTTGTAGTACAAACCCGGTACGGTTTCAGTATACATCCCGCCCGGTAAAATGCAAGGAACTTTTCCCGCCCGGCGGCAATTTTGGCGGCCTGTACAAACCAGATGACGCTGTTTTGTGCGGTTTTTCGGCTCGAAGGGGCAAAAACGCGCCGCTGATGCCTCGTCGATAGGAGCGGACCTGACCCGGCGAAATACATCCATCGACCGACGTGTGATGTCAGACCGAAATGCGGCCGCCGGGCCGGGCACATCCGGATGGGCAGAAGAACGGAGTTTGTGAAAAAATCATACAAAACCTTCTTTATTTTGTCATAACTCTCCAGTATAATAAAAGATGGAGAGCCTTTTTGACACACGGCCTGCCGCAAGCGCGGCGGCCATTGGATAGACCAGACGGGAGGAAACCTTTATGGCAAACGAAAAGATCCTTGTGGTGGATGATGACGCCAACATCTGTGAGCTGCTGCGCCTGTACCTGACCAAGGAGGGCTATCAGGTCACCACGGCCGGCGACGGCGAGGAGGGCCTGGAAAAATTCAACCAGATCAAGCCCGACATGGTGCTGCTGGATGTGATGATGCCCCGGATGGACGGCCTGGAAGTGTGCCGCCGCATCCGCAAGGCGGGCAATACCCCGGTGATGATGCTCACCGCCAAGGGCGAGACCTTTGACAAGGTGCTGGGCCTGGAGCTGGGCGCCGACGATTACATGGTCAAGCCCTTTGACGCCAAGGAAGTGGTGGCCCGCATCAAGGCGGTGCTGCGCCGCTGCCAGACCACCTCGGCTGCAGCCGAGAGCACCGAGGGCGTGATCGAGTTCGACAACCTGCGCCTGGACATGAACAGCTATGAGCTGCGGGTCAAGGGCAAGGTGGTGGAGGCTCCGCCCAAGGAGCTGGAACTGCTCAACTGCCTGGCTTCCCACCCCAACCGTGTGTACACCCGCGACCAGCTGCTGGACGAGGTATGGGGCTTTGAGTATTACGGCGACAGCCGTACCATCGACGTGCACGTCAAACGCCTGCGCGAAAAGCTGGCCGGTGCTTCCGACAAGTGGGAGCTGAAAACCGTGTGGGGCGTGGGCTATAAATTCGAGGTGCGTCAGTAATGCGCAAGAGTATCTCGACGGCATTCTTCTCGCTGGTGTCCACCCTGATGGTGCTGGGCATCGTGCTGATGGGCTGTTCGGAATGGGTGTTGTTCAAGAATTATTTTGCCCGGGACCGCTATGAGACGCTGGACCAGGTGGTGGGGGTCACCCGCCGCACGGCCCAGTATCTGGTCCAGCAGGCGGCGCTGCCGGAGGGCGACGAGCTGGACGCCCTGAACACCAAGCTGGAGATCATCGGCGAGAGCGCGGAGGCCTATCTGTTCTTCACCGACAACGACGGCCGGGTGCTGATCGCTTCCAGCCCGGAAATGCTTACCGCACAGGCCGTGCCGGATGAGATGATGAAGAAGGCGGCGGCCTCCGGCGCGGACTACTACCATGTGTTCGGTACGCTGGATGGGGTGCTGACCGAAAAAAGCTATATCACCGTCAGTGAGATGTGCGACGAGCGCGGCAGCCAGAGCGGCTGGATCTTTTTGTGCTCCTCCGGAAGGCAGCTCACCGAGTTCAAGCAGCAGTTCTGGTCCAACTTCCTGCTGTCGGCCTGCGTGATGCTGCTGTGCGCCAGCATCCTGACCAAGCTGTTGATGCGCAAACTCACCGACCCGCTGCAGAAGGTGACCGACGCGGCCCAGCGCTTTGGCGGCGGCGACCTGTCCGTGCGTGTGGAAGGCGTGGAAGGCGAAGGGGAAGTGGCCGACCTGGCCCGCACCTTCAACCGCATGGCCGACAACATCCAGACCAACGACAACTCCCGGGGCCAGTTCATGGGCAACATCGCCCACGAGCTGCGCACCCCCATGACCACCATCAAGGGCTTTGTGGACGGCATGCTGGATGGCACCATCCCGCCCGACATGCAGAACCATTATCTGCAGCTGGTCAGCGAGGAGACGGGCCGTCTGGCCCGTCTGATCCAGAACATGCTGGATCTGTCCAAGCTGGAAAGCGGCGAATACCAGGTCAATGCCCGGATGTTCAACATCTGGGACACCCTCACCGGCGTGGCGCTCTCGGCCGAGCAGCGCATCAACGACGGCATGATCGAGATCGAGGGCCTGACCATGGACGAAAAGGCGCTGGTGTACGCCGACCCGGACCTGATCCATCAGGTGGTGTACAACCTGCTGGACAACGCCATCAAGTTCACCCCGGCGGGCGGCACCATCCGCTTCAGCGTGGAAAAACTGGGCCCGGAAACCGAGATCGCCGTCTGGAACTCCGGGCAGGGCATCAGCCCGGAGGCACTGCCCTATGTGTTCCAGCGCTTCTACAAGGAGGACCGCTCCCGCGGCCTGCACGCCCGCGGCGCGGGCCTGGGCCTGAACATCTGCAAGGTGCTGGTCAACCTGTCCGGCGGACAGATCCGGGTGGAGAGCCAGCAGGGCGAGTGGTGCCGGTTCGTATTCACCCTGCCCTCGCAGGCCCCGAACCCCGGCGGCATGAAGCGTCTGCCCGACGAGGCCGGCGGTGCCCCCGCCGTGGAGGACCCGGCCAGCATGAAACCGGTGGAATAACCGCACAGCCAGACTGCCCGGACGTCAGGGCGGTCTGGCTGTTTTGTGTTTTGCGTCGGAGGTCATTTCAAATCGTCACCATGCCTCCCGCAGGGCCAAAAGAAAGAGGGCAGATGGACAAATCTTTCAAATTACGACTTTTCGGTGAAAAACAGGCCGGCAGGTTTGATTTTTTGTGCGTTTTCATGTAAACTAAAGATATCCATGCCCCGGTATTCTGGAAACCGCAAATCCGGAAAAATACCGGGCCTGTGAGGATAAAAACTTTTGAATATAACGGAGCGTAACGATATACTATGGCGATTGTAAGTCCTTCGATCCTTTCGGCTGATTTTGGCAAGCTGGGCGCTGACTGCCGCACGGTGCTGGACGCCGGTGCACAGATGCTGCACTACGACGTGATGGACGGCCATTTTGTGCCCAACATCAGCTTTGGCGTGCCGGTGCTCAAGAGCCTGCACAAGACCCTGCCGGATGCCTTTTACGATGTGCATCTGATGATCAGCCACCCGCTGCAGTACGCAGAACCCTTCATCAAGGCGGGTGCCACCCTGTACAACTTCCATCTGGAATGCGAGGACGATATCCAGCAGACGCTGGATGCCGTGAAGGCGCTGGGCTGCAAGACGGGCCTGACCATCAAGCCCGGCACCGCCCCGGAGGCGCTGGCCCCCTATCTGGACCAGCTGGACCTGGTGCTGGTGATGAGCGTGGAGCCCGGCTTCGGCGGCCAGAAGTTCATGCCCTCGGCACTGGACAAGCTGCGCTGGCTGAAGGCGGAGCGCGAGAAGCGCGGCCTGCACTATCTGCTGGAAGTGGACGGCGGCGTGGATGACACCACCGCCCCGCTGTGCGTGGAGGCCGGTGCCGACGTTCTGGTGGCAGGCAGTGCCGTGTTCGGCAAGGACGACAGGACCGCCGCCGTGCGCCGTCTGGCTGCCCTGTGAGAGGGAGCGTTGTATGGATGAAGCATTGATCCGGGAGCAGGAACAGCAGCTGCAAAAGACCGGAAAATATTACAAGCATATCTGCTGGATGGCGGTGCCGCCGCTGTGCATGGCCTGCTACCTGTACGGCCTGCGCCCGCTGCTGCTGTGCGGCATTGCCATGCTCACCGGCAACCTGTGCGACCGTCTGGTGTCGCTGCTGCGGCACCGCGTATATCAGAACAGCGACCTGTCCAACGAGAGCTTTGGGCTGGTCATCGCCCTGCTGATGCCGGTCACCGTGGACATCTATGTGCTGGTGGCGGCGGTGCTGGCCGGTGTGCTCATCGGCAAGGAGGTCTTTGGCGGCTACGGCAGCTACCCCTTCAACCCGGCCGCCGTGGGCTATGCCGTGGCGGCGGTGTCCTGGCCAGAACAGGTGTTCCGCTACCCGCAGCCCTATACGGCCATCCCGCTGTGGGATGCCTCCGGCGTGCCGGTGTCCAGTGCCATTGAGGACACCCTGAGCAGCGGCGGCATGCTGAACTACAGTTCGATCGCGCTGAGCCTGGGCGAATACGCCGCCCCCATGGGCACCGGTGCCGCCCTGGTGCTGCTGGCCTGCGGGCTGTTCCTGTGGAGCCAGAAGGATGCCCATATGACGGCATCGGTGAGCTTTCTGGCCACCTGCGCCCTTATCGCCTTCTTCTTCCCGCGGCAGGCGGGTCTGGCGGAAAGCGATGTGCTGGTCAACGCCCTGCCCCGTCTGCAGTGCGTGCGGGACGAGCTGCTCACCGGCGCGGTGCTGTTCAGCGCGGTGTTCCTCATCAATGAGCCCTACACCTGTGCCCACCACCGGATGGGACGCATCCTGTACGGTGTGCTGGTGGGCGTGGTAAGCATGGGCTTCCGTTATTACGGCGTGTACGAAACGGGCGTGTGCTTTGCCGTGCTGGCCGTCAACAGCATCTCGGCATGGATCGACCGCACCGAGGTGCGGCTGTACCGTCTGCTGAACTACCTGCCCGCATCCGGTGCCGGAAAGGAGGCCGCAGAATGAGAAAAGCGACCGCAGAACTGATTTTGAAGGACCCCGACCGCTTTGCCCACCACGACCGCGTGTTCCTGAACAACCCCGTGGTCATGCAGGGCATGGGTCTGGCCCCGCTGGTGGTGCTGGCCACCACCGCCCATAACGGTGTGATGCTGGCGGCTGCGGTCACGCTGCTGCTGGTGCCCTCCCGCGTGCTGGCCTGCCTGCTGAGCCGTCTGTTCCCCCTGAACAGCGAGAATCCGGCCCCGGAAGAGCTGCAGAAAAAGCTGCTGCCCCGTGCGCTGGTGTACAGTCTGAGCGCGTCGGTGGTGTATCTGGCGGCCTATCCCATCCTGAATGCAATGTTCGGCACCAGCCTGCTGACCCTGGGCATCTACCTGCCCCTGCTGGTGGTGGAGCCGCTGCTGACCTACCGCTTTGGCCGCGTGCAGGAAACGCTGCATAAGGCCGTGTCCAAAGGCCTGCGCATCACGGTGGGCTATGCGCTGCTGCTGATGCTGCTGGGCTGCGTGCGCGAGTGGCTGGCACTGGGCACGGTGTTCGGCACCCCGGTGGGGCAACGGGCCGTGCTGCCCATGGCCGGGATGCCGGCGGGCGGCTTTATCGTGCTGGGCGTGCTGTGCGCCGTGTGGCGTGCACTGGCAGCCCGGCGCAAGGCCTATCTGGTACGGGAAGCGCGCAGCCTTGTGGATGTGCATGCACAGAAGGAGGCGGACGGCGAGCAATGAGAGATGTTGTGAATGCCTGGGTGGTGTTCTTTGGCTATGCGGTGCTGGCCGTGTTTGCCCAGAATGCCATCTTTACCCGCGCACTGGGCGTGTCCCGTCTGGTGCAGCTGGTGGGGGATGACCGCACCAGCAGCTGGCTGTTCGGCCTGCAGCTGTGCATCACGCAGGTGCTGGTGGCCCCGCTGGCCTGGTATGCCGGCAGCTGGATCGTCCCGCTGGAAAACCGCGCCCAGCTGCGCCCGCTGGCGTATGTGGCCGCCATTGCCGTGGTCTGCACCGCCGAAGAGCTGGTGCTCGGCCTGGGCCGCCGGCTGCCCCTTGCGGGCAAGCTGCTGCGCATCGTGCCCGCTGCAGCCCTGAACAGCTGCGTGCTGGGCACCGTGCTGGTGGAGCGCACCCAGAGCTTTACGCTGATGCAGAGCCTGGGCTTTGGCCTGGGCAGCGGCGTGGGCTACCTGCTGGCTGTGCTGCTGGTCACAGAGGCCCAGCACCGCCTGCGCAGCAAGGCTATCCCCTCCGCGTTCCGCGGCCTGCCCATCACGCTGGTGTACATCGGCGTGCTGGCGCTGGCCATTTATGGCTTTACCGGCCATTCGGTGATCCTGTAAAGGGAGGTAAGTCAAAATGGCAAAGTATAAACGTCGGCCCAAGGTCAAGCGCTACCGCCGCAGCTTTTACAGCCGCGGCATGCGCATCCGCAAGATCGTGGGCATCGTCGTGCTGGTGGCCGTGGTGCTGGCCGCGGCATGGTTCGCCGCGCCCCATGTGCTGGACTGGGCTACCCACACCTGGTACACCGTGGTCAAGGACCGGGATCTGGAAGCCGAGAGCGCATCCCGCGCGGCGGCATCCTCCCAGGCAGCGGCTTCGGCAGCCGCGTCGGAGGCTGCTTCCTCGGCGGCATCGGAGCCGGAAGAGGACGTTTTTGACGGAAAGGCGATCGTTTCCGGCCGGTGGGCGGAGCTGGACACGGCGGCCCTCACGGACGATGACACCCTCCGCACCACGGCACAGCAGCTGAAGGCGCAGGGCGTGGAATACGCCGTGCTGACCCTGAAAGATGCGGCCGGAAACATCTACTATGCATCGCAGGCGGCGGCTGCGGCGGGCGGCATCGTGGCCGAACCGCTGGACGCCGGGCACATCGCGGCCATCCTGCGGGAAGAAAAGCTCATTCCGGTGGCGCAGCTGGCGGCCTTCAAGGACCCCATCTCGCCCCGCACCGACCCCTCCATGGCCATCCACTACAACGGCAGCGCCCTGTGGCTGGATGCCCAGAAGAACGGCAACCCCTGGCTGAACCCTTATTCCACGGCGGCAGTGGAGTATGTGGGCGACCTGGTGGAAGAGGTGCAGCAGCTGGGCTTTGAGCAGGTGGTGCTGACCAATGTGCAGTTCCCCAAGCTGAGCAAAAAGCAGGACTACGGTACCACCAACGGGGTCTCCCGTGCCGACCAGCTGAAGGCGGACATCGCCGCCCTGCAGGACCGTTTGTCGGGCAAGGTGACCCTGTGGTTCAGCTACACGCTGGATCAGTGCAAGAACAGCAGTGTGGCGCTGGACGTGCCGGCCCTGACCCTGGGTGTGCAGAACCTGCTGGTGACCTCGGACGCGGCCATGGATGCCGATGCCCTGCAGGCGCTGGAAACGGCGGCCACGGATGCAGGGGTGGAGAACCTGACCGTACACGCCGCAGACCGCTTTGAGACCGACCGCGTTTCGGGCTGAGTGATGCAGTAATTGTCTTTGATGATACGGGAAAGTGAGGAATCGACCATGAACACCACAACTTGCTTTGCACCTGCGCACATCCTTCTGCCTGCGGAGCAGATCCCGCTGAAACAGTGGGGCTGCATTGCCTGCGACCAGTTCACCAGCGACCGCGAGTACTGGCAGCGGGCCAAAGAAGCGGCTGACGGCAGCCCCAGCACCCTGAACCTGATCCTGCCGGAGGTGTATCTGGAGGACGGCGACGCGGACGCCCGGGTGGAGCAGATCCATGCCACTATGGCGGATTATGCACAGAACGTGCTCACCCGCGCCGTGGACGGCTTTGTGTATGTGGAGCGCACCGAGCAGAGCGGCCGGGTGCGGCAGGGCCTTGTGGGCAAGGTGGATCTGGAAGCCTACAGCTATCAGCGCGGAGCAAAGTGCACCGTGCGGCCCAGCGAGAGCACGGTGGAGAGCCGCATCCCGCCCCGCATGAAGGTGCGCACCGGTGCCACACTGGAAACGCCCCACATCATGATGCTGGCCGACGACCCTCAGTGCACCCTCATCGAGCCCATCGCGGCCCGCAAGAACGAGCTGCGCAAAGTGTACGAGGGCGAACTGATGCTGGGCGGCGGCCATGTGGCCGGTTGGGCCGTGGAGGACCCGGCCATGATCGACCAGATTGAGACGGCACTGGCTGCGCTGGGCAGTCAGGAGGCCTTTGATGCCAAATACCCGGATGCTGCCCGCCGCGACCCGCTGACCCTGGCCGTGGGCGACGGCAACCATTCGCTGGCCACCGCCAAGGCCTGCTGGGAGGAGCTGAAAAAGACCCTGACCCCGGAGCAGGCCGAGAACCACCCGGCCCGGTGGTGCCTGGCCGAGGTGTGCAACGTCCACTCGCCCGCCATCGAGATCGAGCCCATCCATCGGGTGCTGTTCAATGTGGACTGCGCTGCCGTGCTGCTGGCGCTGATCACCTGGAGCGACGAGAACATGGCAGGCTGCTGCTTTGGCGGCGAGAAAAAGCAGCCCTTTACGCTGGCCGGCCCTCACATGGCCAACGTGCTGAGCTTTGAGGAGCCCACCGCGCCGCTTACTGTGGGCACCATCGACGAATTTATTGAGTATTATCTGGAGCGTCACCCGGAGGGCCGGGTGGACTATGTACACGATGAACCGGCTGTGCGCGCGCTGTGCAAGAAGGGGGCTGTGGCCTTCCTGATGCCGCCCTTTGCCAAGAGCGACCTGTTCAAGGGCGTTGTGCTGGGCGGCGTGCTGCCCCGCAAGACCTTCAGCA
>OIED01001360.1_pt1 | contig 9979 bp, 6 predicted proteins | sample 1581771 | NCBI WGS metagenome assembly OIED01 (sample SAMEA3882546, study PRJEB24775) | human gut metagenome | biome: human-associated habitat; feature: intestine environment; material: feces | place: Netherlands | collected 2009/2010 | reverse complement strand
CCCCCTGGCGGGGGTGGGGTGAATAAAGATCGTTTGACCGTGGGGCTTTTCTTTTTTTGTGGCACCTCATCCGTCACGGCTAAAAACTTTTGCGAAAAAAGAGGATTTGAGGAAGTTTTTTGGTATAGTATATTGTCAGATTTATTTTGCACCGCGGTTCGGCGGGGGAAAGGAGGGCTTTTCGTGCATTTCAGCGACCAGTTTCTGGACGAAGTGGTGGCGCGGAACGACATCGCGGACGTGGTATCCAGCTACGTGACGCTGACGCGCAAGGGCGGCAACCTGTTCGGCCTGTGCCCCTTCCACAACGAGAAAACGCCCTCGTTCTCCGTGGCGCCGGACAAGCAGATCTACCACTGCTTCGGCTGCAAAAAGGGCGGCGGCGTCATCAATTTCATCATGGAGATCGAAGGCCTGTCGTTCCCGGAGGCGGTGGAGTTCCTGGCCAAGCGGGCCAACATCCCGCTGCCGGCGGAGGACGAGGCCCGCAGCAACGCCGACCGGCTGCGGCGGCGGGTGCTGGAGCTGAACCGCGCGGCGGCGCGGTGGTACTATGACCAGCTGCAGCTTCCGCAGGGTGCGGCGGTGCAGGCGTATCTGGACAAGCGGCAGATACGGCGCGGCATCGCGGTGCGCTTCGGCATGGGCGCGTCGCTGGACCAGTGGGACGCGCTGCTCCGCGCCATGACGGACAAGGGCTTCACCAAGCAGGAGCTGCTGGCCTCCGGGCTGGTGGTCAACGGGAAAAACGGCGGACTGTACGACAAATTCCGCAACCGGCTGATGCTGCCGGTCATCGACGTGCGGGGCGACGTGGTGGGCTTCGGCAGCCGCGTGATCGACAAGTCGGAGCCGAAATACATGAACACCACCGAAACGGTGGCGTACAGCAAACGCCGGGTGCTCTACGGCCTGAACCTGGCCAAAAAGACCAAGCGGCCCAACATGATCCTGTGCGAGGGCAACCTGGACGTGGTGACGCTGCATCAGGCGGGGTTCGACAACGCGGTGGCCTGCATGGGCACGGCGCTGACCCAGGAGCAGATACGTCTGCTGAGCCGCTTCACCAAGGAGCTGGTGCTGTGCTACGACAACGATGGCGCGGGCCAGATGGCCACGGACCGGGCGCTGGAGCTGCTGCAGAACAGCGAGTTCACCGTGAAGGTCCTGCGTCTGCCGCAGCGATTGGTGGATGGACATTATGTAAAGCAGGATGCCGACGACTTTATCAAATACCAGGGTAGGGACGCCTTTGAGCAGCTGCTTTCCGGAAGTGCAAACGGCATTGAATTCACGATGTCTGAGATCGCGTCCAAGTATGATCTGAAGGACGACAAGGGCCGTATCGCCTACGCGGGGGAGATTGCTGAAACATTATGTAAACTAAATGATCCTGTGGAACGGGAGGTCTATACCACCCGGGCCGCCGAGGCGGCGTCCCTGCCGGTAGAGGCCATGCGGATGGAGGTCCAGCGGGCCGCCAAGCGGGTGCAGGCCAAGGCACGGAAGGCGCAGGAGCGTCAGGAGATGAACCCGATATCGGCCCTGCAGCCCGCGGACCGCAGCATCCGCTATCAGAATGTACGCAGCGCGCTGGCGGAGGAGGGCGTTATCCGTCTGCTGATGCAGGACGAGAGCCTGTTCCCGCCGGAAATGCCGGTGCAGCCGGAGGAATTTTCCTCACCGCTGCTGGGGCGCATCTACGGTGAACTGTGGCAGCGGCGGGGGCACGCGAGCATGGCGGCGCTGGCCGCGGTGCTGACGCCGGAGGAGATGAACCACCTGACGGCGCTGCTGCAAAAACCGGAATCCGCAGCCAACGCGCCGCAGGCGCTGGCGGATTACATACGCATCATTCGGGAAGAACACACCAAGCGCACCGGCGGCACGGATCCGCTGGCGGCGGCGATGGAGACGTATAAAGATAAAAAAGGTTACGGAGGAAAGCGAACATGACCGAAGAAAAGTACACCGCGGAGCAGTTGGAGCAGATGGCGAACCAGCTTTTGCAGGAGGCCGCGCCGGCGCAGGAGAAGCCAGCCAAGGGCGGCCTGGACGAAAAGACCATCGCGTCCCTGCCGGCGGCCGCGCTGCTGAACGGCAACGAGAAGCTGCGGGACCTGTTTACCAAGGGTAAGAAGAAGGGCAAGCTGGATGCCGGTGAGTTGTCCGACGTGCTGGACGAGCTGGACCTGGAGAGCGAGCAGATGGACTCCATCTACGACTCTCTGGAGCAGTTGGGCATCGAGGTAGGCAGCGAGGATTTCCTGGCCGACCTGCCCGATGAGGATGGCGAGCCCGCTATGGATGAGATCGCCGAGATCGAGGAGGAGGAGCTGGTCGACCCCAACACGCTGGTGGACAGCTTCAACATTGACGATCCCGTGCGTATGTACCTGAAGGAGATCGGCAAGGTGCCCCTGCTGACTGCCGATCAGGAGGTGGAGCTGGCCACCGTTATGTCCGCCGGCCGCGAGGCCGAGGCGCGTGTGGCGCAGGCCGAGGCGGACGGCGAGACCATCCCTGAGGCGGAGATGGCCGAGCTGAAAAAGCAGATCAAGGCCGGCGAGAAGGCCAAGCAGCAGCTGGCCGAGGCCAATCTGCGTCTGGTGGTGTCCATCGCCAAGCGCTATGTGGGCCGCGGTATGCTGTTCCTGGACCTGATCCAGGAGGGCAATCTGGGCCTGATCAAGGCCGTGGAGAAGTTCGACTACACCAAGGGCTATAAGTTCTCCACCTACGCCACCTGGTGGATCCGTCAGGCCATCACCCGCGCCATCGCCGATCAGGCGCGTACCATCCGCATCCCCGTCCACATGGTGGAGACCATCAACAAGGTCATCCGTGTGTCCCGCCAGCTGCTGCAGGAGCTGGGCCACGACCCCAGCCCCGAGGAGATCAGCGCCGAGATGAATATGCCCGTGGACAAGGTCCGCGAGATATTGAAGATCGCCCAGGAGCCCGTGTCGCTGGAGACGCCCATCGGCGAGGAGGAGGACAGCCATCTGGGCGACTTCATCCCCGACGAGGGCGCGTCCGAGCCCAGTGAGGCCGCCAGCTTTACCCTGCTGAAGGAGCAGCTGGTGGACGTGCTGGGTACCCTGACGCCCCGGGAGGAGAAGGTGCTGAAGCTGCGCTTCGGTATCGAGGACGGCCGTACCCGCACGCTGGAAGAGGTAGGCAAGGAGTTCAACGTCACCCGTGAGCGTATCCGCCAGATCGAGGCCAAGGCCCTGCGTAAGCTGCGGCACCCCTCCCGCAGCAAGAAGCTCAAGGACTTCCTGAACTGAGGCGGACCATGAAGCGGGTAGTTCTGGCGCTGCTGGCGGTGCTGCTGGTGCCGTCCCTGGCCTGGGGCGACGACAGCCGGCACTATGAATTCCGCCTTGCCGCCAACGGAGAGGCGACGTACCATGCCGCCGCCGGCGATACCGTAACGGTATCGCTTACCCTGTGCCGGACCACCGGCACGGGGCCGATGTTCGCCATGCAGGACGAGATATGCTTCGATCCTGCCTTCTTCGCCTATCAGCCTGATGGCACCCTGCTCCGCGAGGGCGTCAAGACGACGCTGGTCACGCTGCGTGATGGCCGTCAGGCGGTCTACATGAATTGCGTAGACTTTGGCGGCGGCGCGGACTGGGCGGATGAGACGGTCGTCGGCTCCTTTCAGCTGAAGGTCCTGGCCGACGGCGGTGCGTCCGCCATAACCGACAGCCATTACCTGGTGTCCACCGAGGACGGCATGGGCCGCTACGCCGCCGCTGCCCGGGACGTCACGGTGGTGGTGTCAGAGCAGTGCCGTGTGACCTTCCAAAGTAACGGCGGCAGCGGCGTAGCGCCGGCGGAGGTGCTCCGTGGAACGCCTCTGGCGCCGCCGCAGGCGCCCACCCGCTCGGGCTATCGCTTCACCGGCTGGTACAGTGACTACGACCTGACCCGCCCCTGGGATTTCAATGCGCCGGTCACGGCGGATATGACGCTGTATGCCGCCTGGCAGCCTCTGCCGGCCGCCGCGCCCTCCGCCGGTCCGTGGGCATGGCTTATTGTTGGTGCCTCCATTTCGGCACTGACCGTTTTAGCCCTCCGCCGCCGCAGTTAGATCGCAAAAAGGCAAAACAAAACCGCCCGTCCGGGCGGTTTTATTTTGCTCTGCGCGGGTCAGGGCCGTTCACCGACAGCGCACCCCGGCGCGCCGCCTGCAAAACAGGCGAAAAATTCGGCGTTTCAGGGGGAAGCCGTTGCAATACGGCATTAAGATGCTATAATAAAGCTGGTATGATAGGAACGGAGGTCTCAGCCATGATCGAGAAGGAAGCCTTTATCGCGGCACTGCTGCCGATCTGCGACACCGTATGTGAATATGACAGGGCCCGGGGAAAGCTGCGGGTTCGGAAAACCAGTCTGGCCAGTGGGCTGGAGGACAAATGGTACACCGTAGAGGAGCTGCGGGACATCTTCCGGGACAACGGCGGTGTGTCGGCGGAAAAAAGCGTGTGGATGCGCTATCTCAGCAGCGAAAACCTGCGGAGCTTTTTCTACGAAAAGGAGCGAAACGAGAGTTTTCGCCTGCGGTTCCGGCAGGGCGGCGTAGGCTGCCGGCAGTATGACATCCGCATCGACCGGATCAACGACTATGTGCTGGTCATCTCCGGGCGGGATACACAGGCGCAGGAGATAGACGCGCTGACCGGCGCGCTGAGCCGCAACCATTACCAGCGGGAGATGAGCAATGAGATATACCGCGGCGGTGTAGCGCTCATCGATATGGACGATCTGAAGCTGTATAACGACATGAATGGCCATCAGGTGGGCGACAACGCGCTGCGGGCGCTGGCGGATACCATCTATGAGGTGGTTGGCCGCAGCGGCTCGCTGGTGCGCTACGGCGGCGACGAGTTTTTGCTGCTGCTGCCGGGCGTGGAGCAGACGGCCTTTGCCACCGTGCTGGGAGACATTCAGCGGCGGCTGCGGACAGTGAGCATACCGGGCTGCGAGGGCGGCCAGCATATCACCATCAGCGTGGGCTGCGTCATGGCGCAGCAGGAGACGATCGCCCAGGCGGTGCAGCGGGCGGACCGGCTGATGTACCGGGCCAAGCGAAGAAAGGACGCCGTGGTCACCGAGGATACTCCCGTGGAGGGAGAGGAGATCAAGCCGCATATTCTTGTGGTGGACGATGCGGCTATGAACCGCGCGATACTGCGGGAGATGCTGGCGGAGGATTTCAACGTGCTGGAGGCGGAGGACGGCCGGGAGTGTATGGCGCAGCTGGAGACCTACGGCGCGGATATCTCACTGGTGCTGTTGGACATGATCATGCCGGAGATGGACGGCCTGACCATGCTGGAGCAGATGAAAAATGAACTGGCCAGTTCCAGAGTCATTTTCATTACCGCCTATGACAAAATCGAATACGCGGCCAGAGCCATTCGCCTGTCTGCCTTTGATTTTCTGATGAAGCCCGTGAAAAACGAAGACCTGATCCAGTCTCTTGACCGGGCGGTGCAGAGCATGGACCGGGAGAACAGCAAGATCGAAAAGCAGGCGAAGGAGCAGACAATCCTCCGGCGCGCCCGGTTCCTGTCCGCCCTGACCGCCGGCTCCATGGAGGACATCGCCCACGCTTTTTCCGGTTTTGTGACCGGTATTCCCCAGAATTACTTTTTCATGATCGCGGAAACGGAGAGCCATGTCACGGAGCCGATCTCCCGGATGGAGTTTATGACGTTTCCGGAAAATGTGGAGATACTCAATGCGGTACTCAATCACCAGCTGGTCATGCTCTGCGCGATGACAGGGGAGAGCGGCCACTGGCAGAGCACGGCCAGAAGCATTGCCGCGACATTGCAGGAGAATTTCCTTGGACTGACCGTGGCCGTCAGCAACCTGTACAGCCGCCCGGAGGATTTTTACGTCGCCTATCAGGAGTGCCGCTGTGCGCTGCTGCGCCATGACATCAATGGAAGAACGGCGAGGGTGGAGTTTGCCTACGACTTGGAAGGCGACGCGCTGAAGCATACCCGGATCGAGGAGCTGGATCAGGTCTGCGAGAAGATCGCCCAGCACATTACCGACATCGACCCGGAACGGCTGTGGAGCATGATCCTGAAAAAGAGCGGCGGAAATATCCGCATTATCCGAACCACATTGTGGCTGCTGTGTACCAAGGTGATCCGCAGCAAGCTGGAACAGCATCAGTGGACGGAAGAAGCGGACATGATCGTCTACGACATCACCAAGATCACCCGGGAGCAGGAGGCCAGAGACTGGCTTCTCCGGTTTCTGGAGGAAGCCAACAGAAATACGTCGGGCCAGAACCACCGCTCCAATCTGGTTCGCAACGTGCTGGAATATATCCGCGGACACATCACCGACGGACTGGTGCTGGAAGAGGTGGCAAAGAAGTTCTACGTATCGCCCAACTATCTTTCCTGCATCATTCACAAGGAGACAGGCAAGACCTACCGTCAGCATGTGATCGAGGCGAAAATGACCGTGGCCAAGCAGATGCTGAACGATACCCGTATGCGGGTGGAGGACGTGGCCTACGCCGTGGGATATGAAAATTACATCAGCTTCTACAACGTTTTCAAACGAATTGAGCATATGAGTCCGTCGGAGTATCGTTTTCAGAAATGGAACGGAGAACAGCTATGATTCAGGCGTGGAAGGATCTGCGTTTTTCTGCCAAGCTGACCCTGATCTTCTTTCTGGTGCTGTCGCTGACCATCGGCGTGATCACGATTCGGCAGAGCTATTCCTCCTTCCGCTTTCTGGAAGAAAAAAGTCTGGAGGATATGGAAAATCTGGCAGAGCAGGTAATTTTGAACTTTACCCAGACCCTTGAGGATATAGAGAACAGCTGCTATGTCGCCATGATCTCCCGTGAGGTGCCGAAAAATATGAGCGGCAGCGCGACCTATGCCGTTCAGAAATATACTCTCGCGACCATGATCAGCAGCGCGACCTCCTATGATTACATCATGACGCGGAATTCTCAGAGGCAGCTGATCAGTACGGACTTCCGCAATGATATGCCCACTGAGCAGCGCAGTCAGATCGAGGCGGACTGCCGCACCATTCTGGAAGAACATCAGGAAAATACGTTGGGTTCCTGTCAATGGATCCGCATGGACAGCGGCCATGTGTATTTGCTGCGGGATGTTTACGACACCCAGCCCCTGCGGCATATGGGTGTTATTGTGCTGCACATTCGCCAGCCATTTTTCGCGGCGAGCAGCGCTTCGGAGAATACCGGCTTCCTGTTTCTGGATAAGAACGGGGATTTCCTGACCTATACCGGCACGGAGCTGCCGGAGGGAATGACGGATGAAGTGATAGCGGACGCGCAGGCCGGGACCCTTTCCAGCAAGAATAACTGGTCGGGCGGCGAGTATTTTGCGGTGTCAGTGGCGGGCAGCCAGTGGTCGGTCATTGTGATCTGCTCTACCCAATCTTATCGAACCGGCTGCCGCCAGATCATGCAGAACGGCATCGTACTGGGCGCGCTGGGACTTCTGGCGGGCATGGCTCTGGTGTATATCCTGACAAGATCCGTGCTGAAGAAGCTGGGCGAGATCAAGAAATCCATGAAGGAGGTTGCCAACGGCAATTTTGATTCCCGCATTGAGGTGACGGATGCCGACGATATCAGTCAGCTGGCCCTTGCCTTCAACGACATGAGCCAGAGAATCTCAGAGCTGATGGCGGAGCTGGTGGAAAAGGAGCGGATGCGGAGCAACGCGGAATTGCAGGTTCTGGAATACAAATACCGCGCGCTGGAGACCCAGATCAGACCCCACTTTATTTACAACGCGCTGGAAGTGATCAGCTCCATGGCCAAAATCAAGGGAGAAACGGAAATGATCGACATCGTTCAGACGATCAGCCGGTATTTCCGCAACATCACCCAAAGCACCACCGACCAGTTTATTACAGTCCAGCAGGAATTCGACCGGCTGCAGGACTATACCCGCATTTATCAGTTCATGCACGGCGACCATCTGAAAACCGTTTTCTCCGCCCGGGAGACGGCGCGCAATGCCATGATTCCCACCATGATTTTACAGCCGGTGGTGGAGAATTCCCTGAAATACGGTCTGCGGTCTCAGGAGGAGGACTCTGAGATTCGGGTGCACGCCTACACGCAGGACGGAAAGCTGCTCATTACCATCCGGGACAACGGAAAAGGGCTGACGCAGGAGCAGATGGAAAAGCTGGAGAAGGGCGAGACTGCGGAAAGCAGCAGCTCCGGCATCGGCATGGCGAACGTCCGCCAGCGCCTGAAGCTGATCTACGGGGACAAGAGCAGCATTTCCTTCCGGAACCGCACCGCCGGCGGCGTGAAGGTCACGATCGAAATTCCCTTCACCTATTCAGAGCCGGACAGTCTGTGGGAGCTGGAGCAGATGGACGACTGGAGCGACTTGGACGAGTTGTGGTGATAGAGCTACATATATACCAAATCAGATGCTTTCAGGAAAAAGCGTAAGTTTGGTGAATGGTGTAAAAAAGCTTTGGTAGTATAATATAATAACAGGCGTGAAAAAATAAACTTTTTCGTATATTATGGAGGTTTCGCCATGCTAAACTATCATGTCAAGGTCGGCCTGGTTCCCATTCGCAGAGACGTTACGCCCCGCCCCGGTATCTTTAACTGGGAAAAGGCGGAGGAGCGCTGCGCCGCAGCGGTAGCCTATATCGAGGAGCATTTCACTTCCGAGAACGTTTCCTTCGTGGATCTGAAGGGAATCAACGCCGTGGATGTTCTCTACAGCGACAAGGACGTGGACGCCGTTATCGAGCGCTTTCAGGCGGAGAAGGTGGACGCGGTATTCCTGATCAACGGCAATTTCGGCAACGAGGAAGTGGCCGGCGCGGTCGCCAAAGCCATCGGCAAGCCCGTGCTCCTGTGGGGTCCCCAGGACACCGTGTTTGAGGCGGACGGCACCCGGTATACCGATTCCCAGTGCGGCCTGTTCGGCATGAGCCGTCAGCTGCAAAGAATGAACGTTCCCTTTACTTACATCGAAAACTGCCGCATTGAAGACCCGATTTTCACCGAGGGCTTCCTGCGGTTCGTGGGCGTGGCCTGTGCGGTGAAGAACTTTAAGGGTATGCGGGTTGCTCAGGTGGGTATGCGTCCCAAGCCCTTCTGCTCCGTGATCTTCAACGAGAGCGACCTGATGGACAAGTTCGACATCCATGTCATCCCCGTCAATCTGGCCGTGATTCAGGACAAGTACAGAAGGATTCTGGAGACCCGGAAGGAAGAACTGGCTGAAGGTGTTGCCAAGCTGCGCCAGATGTACGAGATCGACGACCTGTCCGAGCCGGTGCTGGACAAGGTGTATGCTTTCGTGCTGCTGTATGAGGAAATTTTTGAAGAGTACAACGTGGCCGCCGTTTCCGCGGAGTGCTGGACTGCCATGCAGCTGATGGTGGGCGCGATGCCCTGCGCTGCCTATCCCTTGCTCGCGGACATGGGCTATATCATCGGCTGCGAGAGCGACATGCACGCGACCCTGACGCAGGTTGTGCTGAAGAGCCTGACTCTGGGACAGAAGAAGCCCTTCCTTGGCGAATTCACCACCCGTCACCCCAGCGATCTGAACGTGGAGCTGCTGTGGCACTGCGGCCCCTTTGCCTATTCCCTGAAAAAGCATGGTACCGGCGCGAAGATGGTCAACATGCGTCAGTGGATGCAGGTGGCCGACGGCCATTTCACCGTGGCGCGTATCGATCAGGATCACGGCAACTATTCCATTGCCGTCTGCGAGTGCGACAGCGCGGAAGGCCCCTACACCTTCGGCTCCTACATGTGGGGCAAGTTCAAGGATCTGCCCGCGGTGGAGCGCAAGCTCATCGAAGGACCCTACATCCATCACATGTCCGAGATCGAGGGCAGCCTGACGGATTCCATCCGGGAATTCTGCAAGTACGTACCCGGTCTGACCTTTGACGGTCTCGATTAAGC
>OIED01001356.1_pt1 | contig 10007 bp, 8 predicted proteins | sample 1581771 | NCBI WGS metagenome assembly OIED01 (sample SAMEA3882546, study PRJEB24775) | human gut metagenome | biome: human-associated habitat; feature: intestine environment; material: feces | place: Netherlands | collected 2009/2010 | reverse complement strand
GAATCCGAATTAGATACAACTGTATTTCGTTTCTTTCTTGTGTTAAATGAGCATAATGAACTTTCTCATCTTGATAAAATCAGTGATGCGTATGAAGAGTGTTACCGAAAGAAACATAAGATTGAAATTGTTAAGGTAACAAGTGCTTCAAAACTTGATGAAGATCAATTATCAAGATTGAAAGAGATGTTAGAGAAAAAAATGAATAAGATACTTGAACTTGAAGTACAAGTGGATCCATCTTTGATTGCAGGTATTAAAGTACAGGCAAATGATTTAGTGATGGATAATACGGTCATTGCGAAGATTGACGCAATGAAGGAAGCAATTAATAGATAAGCAGGTGATATGATGAGTTTAAATCCAGCAGAGATTTCAAAATTAATCAAAGCTCAGATTCAAAGTATCGACCAGGATCTTGAAATGAATGAAAGTGGTACTATCCTAACAGTAGGTGATGGTATCGCAACGGTATATGGATTGAAAAATGCCATGATGAGTGAATTGTTGTTATTCCCTCACGATGTATATGGTATGGTCATGAACTTAGAAGACGAACAAGTAGGTGTCGTATTACTAGGTGATAATTCCGATATCAAAGAAGGTGACGTTGTAAAACGTACAGGTCACATCATTGAAGTTCCAGTTGGTGATAGTTTGATGGGTCGTGTTGTCAATGCATTAGGACAACCGATTGATGGTTTAGGTGAAATCAAAACAGATAGAACACGTCCAGTAGAACGTGTAGCTCCAGGTGTAATGACAAGAAAGAGTGTATCGGTTCCATTACAAACGGGTTTAAAAATTATTGACTCTATGATTCCAATTGGTCGTGGACAACGTGAGTTGATCATTGGTGACCGTCAGACTGGTAAAACAGCAATCGCAATCGATACGATTTTGAATCAAAAAGGTCAAAATGTAAAATGTATTTATGTAGCGATTGGTCAAAAGGCAAGTACTGTAGCTCAAATCGTTGAAAAATTAAAACAACACGGAGCTATGGAATATACTACGATCGTAGCGGCTACTGCATCTGAAGCAGCGCCATTACAATATATTGCACCTTATGCAGGTTGTGCAATGGGTGAAGAATGGATGGAAAACGGAGAAGACGTTTTAATTGTTTATGATGATTTGTCTAAACATGCCGTAGCTTACCGTACACTGTCTTTACTTCTTCGTCGTCCTCCTGGACGTGAAGCATATCCTGGAGATGTATTCTACTTACATTCACGTTTATTAGAGCGTGCTGCTCGTTTAAATGAAAATTATGGTGGTGGATCTTTAACCGCTTTACCAATTATTGAAACACAAGCAGGAGATATTTCTGCCTATATTCCGACAAACGTAATTTCAATTACAGATGGACAGATCTTCTTAAAGACAGATATGTTTAATGAAGGTATTCGTCCAAGTGTAGATAGTGGTTTAAGTGTAAGTCGTGTAGGTAGTGCTGCACAGACAAAAGCAATGAAGCAGGTTTCTGGTTCATTAAAGCTTGAACTAGCTCAATATCGTGAAATGGAATCTTTTGCGAAGTTTGGTTCAGATTTGGATGCGAGTACAAAAGATGTATTGGATCATGGTGCAAGATTAACTCAATTATTGATTCAAAAACAATATTCACCATTAACAGTGCCTGAACAAGTATTATCTTTGTATGCTGCAAAAAATAGATATTTAAAACCTGTTGAAGCAGAAGATGTAGGTGAATTTGAACAAGGAATGTTAGAGTATGTACATCGTGAATATCCTTATGTTTTAGATCAGATTGAAATGAAAAAGGCAATTGACGATGAATTAGAAGCGGATATTAAGAAGGCTTTGGATGCATACGCAAAACAATATGCACTAGAAAAGGGTGCGCAACATGGCACAGAGTAGACAGGCTATTCAAGCCCGAATCAGTTCCGTTAGTTCAACTAAAAAAATCACAAAAGCAATGCAGCTGATTGCTTCAAGTAAATTAACTAGACAAAGACAAATTATGGAAGAAAACCGTAGTTATGCACAAGGTCTTCAAGAACTATTCACAATGGTACTTCGTAGTGCTGGAGATGATTCTATGTATTTAAATGAGAATCAAGGAAAGCCAAGCTTTATCTTTGTGATCACAAGTGATATGGGACTTTGTGGAGGCTATAATGCCAATGTATATCGTATGATACAGGATGAGTTTTCTGAAAAGGATCATGTAGTAATGATTGGAATTCGTGGCGGTGCATGGATTTCAAAAAGAAACTACAATGTTAAAAATGTTTTAAGTGATCTTGACGAGGATGATGTATATAATGCTTTATCGAAATGTATGCAGGATGCATTAGACTTGTTTGAAAAGAAAGAAATTTCAAAAATTCAAATTTTATATACGCACTATAAGAACACATTGACATTTGTTCCTACTTTAGAAACGGTTTTACCTGTTTCTAAGCCTCAGGAAGAAAAGAAGTCAGGTATGCATGCGGATATGATTTTTGAACCAGATAAGGAAACCATGTTACAAAACATGATTCCTATGGTGACAAAATCAATCCTTTATTCTCGTTATCTAGAGAGTAAAACAAGTGAACAGGCTTCTCGAAGAATGGCAATGGAGAGTGCAACTGACAATGCAGAAGAATTGCAGGATAATCTTGAACTTGCATATAACCGTGTACGTCAAGGAGCTATCACGCAAGAAATCACTGAAATTGTCGGTGGTGCAAATGCACTTTCATAAAGGAGGGTAAACATGAGTCAAAATATTGGAAAAGTCGTTGAGATCATTGGTCCGGTTGTTGATATTCAGTTTTCACAGAATAATTTACCAGATTTATTAACGGCAATTGAAATTGAACGCCCAAATGAAGAAAATCTAATTGTAGAAGTCGAACAAGATATTGGTGCCGATCGAGTACGTTGTATTGCGATGGGAAGTACTGATGGTTTAGTACGTGGTATGAATGCCATTGATACAGGAAAACCAATTCAAGCTCCTGTTGGAGAAAATGTATTAGGTCGTATGTTTAACGTATTGGGTAAGCCAATCGATGGTTTAGGAGATGTAGATGCAGATACTATGCCAATTCATAGAAAGGCACCTGCATTTGATGAACAGAGTACAACTAGTGAACCATTAGAAACGGGTATTAAAGTTATCGACTTACTATGTCCATACGCTAAGGGTGGTAAGATTGGATTGTTCGGTGGTGCCGGAGTAGGTAAAACCGTATTGATTCAAGAGTTGATCCACAATATTGCCAAAGAACATGGTGGTAAATCCGTTGTAGTAGGCGTTGGAGAAAGAACTCGTGAAGGAAATGATATGTATCACGAGATGAAAGACAGCGGCGTATTAGATAAAACGGTATTGGTTTATGGACAGATGAATGAAAGTCCAGGAGCCAGAATGCGTGTTGGATTAACTGGTCTAACAATGGCAGAATATTTCCGTGATGTAGAACACCAGGACGTATTATTGTTTATTGATAATATCTTCCGTTTTACACAGGCAGGATCTGAAGTTAGTGCCTTATTAGGACGTGTTCCTAGTGCTGTAGGATATCAGCCTACATTAGCTACAGAAATGGGACAGTTGCAAGAAAGAATCACATCAACAAAAGATGGCTCTATCACTTCTGTACAGGCTATTTATGTGCCTGCGGATGATTTGACTGACCCAGCTCCAGCCACAACATTCTCTCACTTGGATGCAAAAACGGTATTAGACCGTGACATTGCGGCATTAGGTATTTATCCTGCCGTAGATCCACTTGAATCAAGTTCACGTATTTTGGATCCACTTGTAGTTGGTGAAAAGCACTATAAAGTAGCTCGTGGAGTTCAAAATATTCTACAGAGATATAAAGATTTACAGGATATCATTGCCATCTTAGGTATGGATGAATTAAGTGAAGAAGATAAGAAAGTTGTTAACCGTGCACGTCGTGTTCGTAACTTCTTGTCGCAACCATTTAATGTTGCCGAAGTATTCTCTGGTATTCCTGGAAAATATGTACCTTTGGAAGATACAATTCGTAGTTTTGAACGCTTACTAGCTGGTGAATTTGATGATCTTCCTGAACAAGCATTTATGTTTGTTGGAACAATTGAAGAAGCACAGGAAAAAGCTAAAAAAATGGCTGGTGAATAGTCATGATTGCTTTTAAAGTAGTAACACCAAAAGGCGAATATTTAAAGCAGGAAGTCAAAAGTATCCATGTAAAGACGGTGGTTGGAGAAACAACAATTTTACCAAATCACATGCCTATCTTTGCATCTTTGGTACCTTGTAAGCTTGTTTTGAAAAACGAAAATGATGAAGAAGAAATCTTTGCGATTTCTGGTGGCTTTTTACAGTTCAACAAAAACGAAGGTATGATTCTAGCTGATGCGATCGAGGGTAAAAAGGATATTGACCTTGAGCGTGCTAAAAAATCAATGGAGCGTGCTAAGGCGCGTTTGGAAAAGAAAGATTCAAATACAAATCTAAAAAGAGCTCAATTATCATTGGAAAGAGCAATTAATAGAATTCATGTATATGGCGAGTAATTCTCGCCATATTTTCTTTTTGTTAAATTTTAGCAAACATGTTGCATCAGTGCTAAAAATGAGTATAATAGTATTTAGCAGTTAGAAGTGTTAAGCGCTAAAAGGAGGATGAATTATGTTACAACCTTTACATGATTATGTTTTATTAAAGAAAGAAAAAGAAGAGAAAACAACCGCAAGTGGAATTATTTTAACGAGTGGTAAAGAAAAGTCAAAATTGGCTGTTGTCGCAAGTATTGGATCTGACGTTAAAGATGCTGGATACGCTTGTGGTGATAAAGTTTTATATAAAGAATATTCAGGAACTACAATGAAGATTGATGATGAAGAATTCATTGTCATCAAAGATGAAGATATCATTGCAGTTAGTAAGTAGTAGGAGGTAATGAATGATGGCTAAAGAAGTACGTTTTTCAAAAGATGCTCGCGAATCAATGTTAAGAGGTGTTAACACATTAGCAAATGCAGTTCGTGTTACTTTAGGTCCTAAAGGACGTAATGTTGTTCTTGAAAAGGAATATGGATCACCATTGATCACAAATGATGGTGTAAGTATTGCCAAAGAAATTGAATTGGAAGATAAGTTTGAAAACATGGGTGCTAAATTGGTGTATGAAGTTGCCAATAAGACAAATGATACAGCTGGAGATGGAACAACAACAGCTACAATTTTAGCTCAAAGTATGATTGAAAATGGTTTACGTCAAGTGGATCGTGGAGCAAATCCCGTGTTGATGCGTGAAGGTATCGAAAAAGCAGCTAAGGCTGTGAGCGAGTATATCTTGTCCGTATCTAAGAAAGTAGAAAGCAGTAAAGATATTGCCAATGTTGCGACAATTTCATCTGGATCGGAAGAAATTGGTAAGATTATTGCGGATGCGATGGAAAAAGTCGGTCGTGATGGTGTTATTTCAACAGATGATTCAAAGGGATTTGAAACAGAACTTGAAATCAGTGAAGGTATGCAGTATGACAAGGGCTATGTTTCTCCATATATGGTAAGTGATCGTGAAAAGATGGAAGCAACAATGGAAAATGCTTATGTTTTAGTCACAGATCAAAAGATCACAAATATTCAGGAAATCTTGCCTTTACTTGAACAATTGGTTCAGGCAAATCGTGCATTGTTGATTATTGCGGAAGATTTAGAAAATGAAGTAGTTTCTACTTTGGCATTAAATAAACTTCGTGGAACATTCAATGTAGTTGCGACTAAAGCTCCAGGCTTTGGTGACAACCAAAAAGAAATGTTGCAAGATATTGCGATTATGACAGGTGCTAAATTCTATTCAAAAGATTTGAATATGGAATTAAAAGATATGCAGTTATCTGATTTGGGTACCGTTAAAAAGATTGTTGTCACAAAAGATAATACGACAATGATTGGTGGAGCTGGAAGTAAAGAAGATGTAGCTGCTCGTGTAGCTGAAATTGAAGCACAAATGGAAAACACTACAAGTGATTATGATAAGAAACGTATGGCAGAGCGTTTAGGTAAATTATCAAATGGTGTTGCGATCATTAAAGTGGGTGCTGCAACTGAAAGTGAATTGAAAGAAAAGAAACTTCGTATTGAAGATGCGTTGAACTCAACTCGTGCTGCTGTTAGTGAAGGTATTGTAGTTGGTGGTGGAGCTTGTTTAGTAAAGGCATATGTTGCTTTGAAAGATGAAGTAAAATCTGATGTAGTTGATGTACAAAAAGGTATTAAAGTTGTATTTGATGCATTGTTAGCTCCAATTGCACAGATTGCTGATAATGCTGGATATAACAGTGAAGAGATTGTTGAAAGACAAAAAGAAGCCGGTGAAAATGTTGGATTTGATGCTAAAAATGGTCAATGGGTAGATATGATTGAATCTGGTATCATTGATCCTACAAAAGTAACTCGTAATGCATTGATGAATGCTTCTAGTATTTCAGCTTTGTTCTTAACAACAGAAGCTGGAGTCGCTAAAATTGATAAAGAAGAACCAGCACCTGCAATGCCTCAGGGAATGTATTAATAGTTGATTGAATAGCTAGAGTTTAAAAACTTTGGCTATTTTTTTTTGTGTAAAGAAAGAGTTTGGAAATGATGTAAAATGTAAAATCAAATGTAAAATCAGTTGTAATAAAATGTAAAAAAGGCTTGAAAACGTTTTCCGCTTGCGCTATTATATCTGTACAACTCGAGGGAGGTATAGATTATGAAAGGTAAATTATTAAAAACGTTTGCTTCTAGTGCTGTCGCATTAAGCATGTTAGTCGGATGTAGTTCGGGAAGTGGAACTGCTAGTACAGAATTAAAAGAGGGAGATACAGTCAAAATTGGTTTGAACTATGAATTGTCTGGTGCTGTAGCTTCTTATGGTCAAGCTGAGTATAAAGGGGCTTCTCTTGCGATTAAACAATATAACGCAAATAAGGATTCAAAGTATAAAATTAAAGCTGTTAAAATGGACAATAAAGGAGATGCGAGTGAATCTACTTCAGCGGCTACAAAATTGATGACTGAAGATGGTGTAGCTTTTGAGGTTGGACCTGCAACTTCTGGTGCTTCTATTGCAACATATCCAGTAGCGGATCAAAACCAAGTTCCAGTCATTTCACCATCTGCTACTCAGGTAGATGCAACAATGAATGGGGATTCTCCTTATGAATATGCATTCCGTATTTGTTTCGAAGATTCATATCAAGGTAAGGCAATGGCTAAATTTGGATATGAAAACTTAGGTAAGAAAAAAGCTGTTATCATTAACGAAGTTAGTGATTATGGAAAGGGTCTTACTAAAGTATTTACACAAAAATTTGAAGATTTGGGTGGAGAAGTTGTAGCTACAGAAAGCTATAACGCTAAAGATACTGACTTTGCTGGTATCATCACGAAAGTAAAAGACAAAGGTGCAGATGTATTATTCATTGCTGGTTACTATTCAGAAGCTGGATTAATTATTAAACAAGCTCGTGAAGCTGGTATGGATTGTACAATTTTAGGTGCTGATGGTTTTGAATCAGAAAAATTAGTTGAGCTTGCAGGTAAGGAAAATTTAAATAACTGCTACTATTCAACTGCTTATACTACAGTCAATGCAAGTGATGATTTAACAGCATTTGTAGATGCTTATACTAAAGAATATGGAGAAGCTCCAAATATGTTCTCTGCATTAACTTACGATGCTACTAATTTAGGTTTACAAGCTTTAGAAAAAGCAGGTAAGACTGGTGCTGATCTACAAAAGGCAATTGCGGATACTAAATTTGATGGTTTAACTGGTTCATTTACTTTTGACAAAACACATTCACCTAAGAAATCTGTATTAGTTGTTAACTTGGTAGATGGTGTTCAAACGGAAGCCGTTTCAGTAGACCCAAATAAATAAGTCTTTGTTCAAAGGGGGAACAATTCCCCCTCTTTTTTAATAAGGAGGTTAATATGACAGCTTTTTTACAACAACTAGTCAATGGTCTATCCTTAGGAAGTATTTACGCATTGATTGCCTTAGGATATACCATGGTTTATGGAATTATTAAATTGATCAACTTTGCACATGGAGATATCTATATGTTAGGAGCTTATTGTGCATTTCTAATAACAACATATTGTGGTTTAGGGTTTATTCCTGCACTATTAATTTCAATGATTTTCTGTGGTGTTGTAGGTGTATTGATTGAGCGCATCGCATATAAGCCACTTCGTCATGCGACTCGAATTACCGCATTGATTACAGCAATTGGTGTAAGTTATGTCTTGGAGTATGCAACACAATATATCATGGGTAGTGAAGTAAGAACGTATCCTAAATTATTAACGAGTGCATCATTTCATTTAGGACCTGTCACAATTACGATGCAACAAGTCTATATTTTTGTCATTACTGTTATTTTAATGGTTGTTTTGCAGTTCATTGTTCAAAAGACAAAAATGGGACGTGCTATGCGTGCTGTAAGTGTTGATGAAGATGCTGCACGTTTAATGGGTATCGATGTGGATAAAACAATTTCATTTACATTCCTTTTAGGGTCAGCTTTAGCAGGTGTTGCCGGCGTTTTATTTGGAATTTATTATAATTCAATCAATCCTTTGATGGGGATGACACCAGGATTAAAAGCATTTATTGCTGCAGTATTTGGTGGTATTGGAAGTATTCCAGGTGCTATGATTGGTGGATTATTTATTGGGATTGCTGAAACTATGGTTACCGCTTATGGTAGTTCTTTGTATAAAGATGCGATTGTCTACATTATATTGATTTTGATTTTGATCTTAAAACCAGCTGGTTTATTAGGTAAAAACGTTAGAGAGAAGGTGTAAGTCATGCGTAAAGAATTATTGAATAAGGCAAATCTTGCTTGGCTTTTACTTTCTATTGTATCTTTTGTAGTTCTAACCATTTTAATGAAAGTTGGAATTATTGGATCTTATTATTCCATTACTCTATATAATATCTTCATTAATATTATTTTAGCTGTTTCGTTAAATTTAGTTATTGGTGTATGTGGCCAGTTTTCATTAGGACATGCTGGATTTATGTGTATTGGAGCTTATTGTGCTGGTATTATGGTAAAAATGATGCCAAATATGACGGGCTTAGCTATTGGAGTATTGATTGGCTTTGCACTTTCAACCATTGTAGCTTTGATTGTCTCTATTCCAACATTGCGTTTGAAAGGGGATTATTTGGCGATTGCGACTTTGGGTTTTGCGGAAATTGTACGTATCCTAGTGCAAAATATGGAAATCACAAATGGAGCGGCAGGATTAAATGGAATTCCTAAATTAACTACATTTCCATTGTTGTTTGTATGTGCCGTTATTGCGATTCTAGTTGTTTGTAACTTTACACATTCTGCTCCAGGAAGAGCCTGTTTATCGATTCGTGAAGATGAAATTGCTAGTGAGGCAATGGGTATCAATACGACAAAGTATAAAGTAATTGCATTTGTGATTGGGGCATTATTAGCTTCATTAGCTGGTGCATTGTTCGCATGTAATTTCTATGTTATCAAACCGGATCAATTTACTTTTAATAAGTCAATTGACATCTTAGTTATGGTCGTATTTGGTGGTATGGGCTCTATGACATCAAGTGTTTTAGCAGCTGTTGCGATTGGTATTATCAATGTTGTTTTGGCAAACTTCTCAGAAATTCGAATGATTATTTATGGTTTGGCACTAGTTGGAATTATGATTTTTAAACCAACAGGTATCTTAGGAACTAAGGAATTATCTTTTAAAAAGTTATTTGATAAGCGAAAGGAGAAATCTGCATGAAAACTATTTTAAATGTTAAAAATCTGACAAAGAATTTTGGCGGTCTTTGTGCAGTCTCTAATGTATCTATGACAATCAACGAAGGAGAACTTATTGGTTTAATTGGACCGAATGGTGCTGGTAAAACAACATTATTCAACTTGTTGACAGGGGTCTATGAACCAAGTAGTGGTTTGATTGAGTTGATGGATCAAGATAAGAGTATTCAGATTGGTGGATT
>OIED01001354.1_pt1 | contig 10012 bp, 8 predicted proteins | sample 1581771 | NCBI WGS metagenome assembly OIED01 (sample SAMEA3882546, study PRJEB24775) | human gut metagenome | biome: human-associated habitat; feature: intestine environment; material: feces | place: Netherlands | collected 2009/2010 | reverse complement strand
CCCGCGGCCCCGGCGACTTTTTCGGCAGCCGCCAGCACGGCCTGCCCACCCTACAGATTGCCGACCTGATGAACGACACCCGCACCCTGCACGCTGCGCAGGCGGAAGCCGTTGCCATGCTGGCCGACGACCCGCTGCTGGAAGCGCCGGAGCACGCACTGCTGGAACAGCAGGTGCAGCAGATGTTCGAGAAAGCCGGAGCCATGAACTGATCCGGAGTTTTTTGCGCACAAGCAACAGCAAATGCAAAAGCCGCTGCACGGCTGGTGCAGCGGCCCCTGTTATCGAACGGAACGCTTTGCGTGCCGTTCGCCCATGCTTATCACATCGCAGAACACGCAGCGGCTTTTGGTGGAAAGCTGGGTATCCTTATGGTAGCAGCCAAAAAACCACTTGTCGTAGGTCAGCTTCAACAAAATTTTATCCAGAAAGCTGTGCAGCTGGTTGGTCTCGCCGCTGGCAAGGGCGGTAAAATCCAAAAATCTGCTTGGCGCATCGTGGGTCAGCACATAATCCACTTTGTAATCGCACGCTGCAAGGTTCTCCTCACAAAAGGCGTATTCCTCCTCCGAAGGCATTTCTTCCCTCCACCAGTTCACGCCGGGTTCCCGATCCTCCACATCCTGGCTTTCCGCACCGCCAAAGCACAGGTATTTTTTGTTCTCCAATTCCAGCACACTGCCGCGGCACACATGGTACACATTGCCACCCAGTGCCTGCACCTTCCCGCCAAAGCGTTCCTCGGTGGGATACTGCTTTAAAAGGTCGTAGTTTTCGTGGCTGCCGTCCAGAAACAGCAGGGTATACGGGCGCTTGCGCAGCCAATCCAGCTTTTTCTGTTCCTCCTTGCTGCCGTCCCACACAAAGCCAAAGTCGCCCAGTACTACCACGGTATCCCGTTTGCCCAGCCAGCGCAGCTTGCCGTGCTTGAAGCGGTCGATGTCGCCGTGGGTGTCCCCTGTCAGATATACCATTCCTGTCCTCCCTGACCGGATGTGAAATCGGCACAATAAGCCTTGTCACACCCCGCCAAACCTGTTATTATAAAGAATACAGCCTTCCGCTGTGATCTCGTTCTTACCCGGCGCACGGCGCTTGTGCCGTGCTGCCTGTTGTTTTATATTATCGCTTTTTAAAGGAATTGTCCACATGAAACGTATTTTTGCGCTGGTTTTGTCGTTCGCTGTCCTGTTCAGCTGCCTTGTGCTGCCCGCCGGGGCTATGTTCGACCCCACCCCGGTCTATCAGGTGCAGGCACAGAGTGCCTATATCGTCAACACCGATACCAATATCATCGTCTATGATAAGGACAGCACAAAGCAGGTATCCGCCGGTGGTCTGACAAAGTACATGACCATTGCCCTGCTGCTGACCAACTATGCCGACCATCTGGACGACACCTTCCAGATGCCCTTTGCCATCTCGGATTACGTTTATAACACGAACAACGCCGATATGCGCTCCAACGAGACCTTTACCTACCGCGAAGCCATGTACGCCATGCTGACCCGCAACGCCAACGAAGCCGCCATGGGCCTTGCCTATGCCCTTTCCGGCGGCGACCTCGCGGGCTGGGTGAGCCAGATGAACACCCTGTCCCAGCGCATCGGCACCACCGGCAGCACATGGACGGATGCCTGCGGCATCGACAGCGGCAACGTGACCTGTGCCGTGGATATGTACCTGATCCTGCGCTATCTGATGAGCTTTGATGCCTTTGTGGAGGTTTCCGGTGCGCCCAGCTTTACCATGCCCGCCAAAGAAAAACACCGTTCTTCGTCTGTTCTGGTCAGCCAGAACGCCGCGCTGAGCAAATCCAGCGGCGGCAAATACTACCGCAGCGCCATGCAGGGCGGCATGTGCGATGTGACCGCATTCAAAAGCGACAGTGGCAATCAGAGCTATGTTTCATGGGCCAATAAGGATGGTGCCACCTATATTTTCTGCGTGATGCAAAGCCCGGACACCTGCGACGATTTCGGCTACGCCAACCGTCGCCCGGCCCTGTGCGAGACCGTGAAGCTGATGGACTGGGTGTTCGACAGCTTTTCCATTCAGGCCGCGCTGGACACCGACCTTACGCTGGCCGAGATCCCGGTGAAGTATTCCTCCGATACCAGCTCCCTGCAGCTGTATCCCGCCGACAGCATGATGACCCTGCTGCCTTCCACCGGCGACGGCAGCGTGACCCAGAAATATTTCCACCTGCCGGATTCCGTGTGTGCCCCTGTCCAGCAGGGCGATGTGGTGGGTACCGTGGAGCTGAAGCTTGCCGGTGAGACCATTGGCGTGGTGGACCTGATCGCCGGGCAGGATGTCAGCCGCAACCCGCTGCTGTTCACTGTGGCGCGTTTTCAGGAGTTCTTAGGCAGTCTGTACCTCAAAGTTGTAATAACATTGAGTATTATTTCCATCATCATCTACTTTGCGTGGGTCCTTTTGAACAACTGGAACCGTCGCAAGCCCACCAGAAAGATCCGCCGCCGCTGAGCTTTGCACCGTTCAGCCGCATTTTGTGGAAAAGTGATGCAAAAAGCCCCGTCAGCCTTTTCAGGATGACGGGGCTTTTGGTTGCGCCAGCAGGAGTCGAACCTACGATGGGGGAGTCAAAGTCCCCTGCCTTACCGCTTGGCGATGGCGCATCGTGCAAGATATTATACCATATTCTTTGTTTTTCCACAAGGGGAAGGTTCCACTTTTCCGCTTTTGCGGCGGCTCTGTGCCGCCTTTTGCAGCCTGCAATTTGTGAAAAACCAATTTTTTCATCATAACAACAGAATACGCCCATTTTGTTGCGCTTTTGTTACACTATATGTGGTAAATATAGGATTGAATAAACCTCCTCTTCCCGGCTTTTTCGTCTACTGCCTCATGGCGGGGACATCGAGGTCTGTTCTGGTGTTTCCGTTCCCGGCAGGCACCACATCCCAATTCGTCAGGAAAGCGAGGAGTCATATGAAAAAGATCTTGAAAATACTGGTCCTCGGTCTGCTCAGCGCTGCACTGCTCTGCTGTGCACTGCCCTCTGCCTTTGCCGCAGAAGACAAGGATTCGCAGGTCTACACCATTGGTTTGGATGCCATGGGCGGCAGCAGCTCCGCTGTGGCAGTCACCACCAATCTGAGCGGCAAACTCAGTGCCCTGCCCGCGCAGCCTGCGCTGGAAGGCTACACCTTTGACGGCTGGTATACCGAGCCGGTGGGCGGCACAAAAATCAGCACCTCTACGGTGTTTACCGGTGATACCACTGTGTACGCACACTGGACCGTGAAAAATGCCACCACTTCCACCAGCACATCCACGCCCGCTCAGCCGGAACAGACCGCGCAGGAATACGATGACGGCCCTATTTTGAGCGTTCTGACGGTAGCCGGTGCTCTGATCACCACGCTGGCCGTGGCTGCCTTTATTTAAGTCTTTCCACACACTGTATCAATTTTATCAATAGAAAGGAAAATCTCCATGTCTACTATGAAACTGCCCGCAAACTATGCCTCCATCAGCGAAGAGGAAATGGTCTATCTGGACGGTGGTGCCCGCGACGCTTACAACAGCTTCCTGAATGTCGGTAAGGTGTTCAACGCCATTGCCCGCATCTTCTCCGGTGCAAGCTCCATCATCAACAATGTCAACGTGATCTACCAGTCCTTCCTGACTCTGGGCGATCTGCTGAAGAGCTTCTGATCCGGCTTCTATTTTCATCTGTTTTTCAAGAACTGTCTCCGTTGTGGGGACAGTTCTTTTTGTTTTTAACGCATTTTAATCGTTTACATCAAAAGAAACAATTTTTCTTTGGCTTTGGCAAAAAAATGCACGGAAAAGGCATTTTTGTTACGCTTTTGTTACGTATACTGTGCTAACATATAAGGTGGAAGGTCATTCATCAAACTGGCGCTTTCACGCCGAAAACTGATATATCAAATGTGGTTTTGTGGTGCGAAAATTTTCGTATTTGTCGAAAGTTTTCGTTCGCCTAATCCGACCACTTTTTGCGGGAGAAATCGATCATTATGCCAGACCGTGAACTGCGGCACATGCGCCGCACCGAATTAGTCGAGATCATTCTGGCGCTCAAGCAGAGCGAGGACCGGCTCCGGGCAGAAAACGCTGCCCTGTCTGCCCAGCTGCAGGAACGGCAGATCCATATTGAAAACGCAGGTTCCATTGCGCAGGCTGCACTGGAGCTGAACAAGGTGTTTGAAGCGGCGCAGGCTGCGGCTGATGAATACGTTGCATCGGTGCTCGCAGCAAACAAAAACACCGATGCCGCTGCCAGCGCTCTGCGTGCTCAGGCGGAAGCCGAAGCCCAGCAGATCCTTGCACAGGCACAGACCGAGGCTGCGAACCTGAAGGCCCGCACCCAGCAGCAGTGCGACGCGGAAACGGAAGCCGCCGCACGCAAGCGCGCCCAGACCGAAGCGGACTGCAAGGCAATGCTTGCCCGGACGCAGCAGGAGATCCAGCAGCGCCGGGCCGCTTTTGACCGCCGGGCCAGCGAACTGCTGGACGGCTATCACAGCACGGAATTCCTGCCGGAGGAGCGTGCCAAATGAAAGAGCAAAAGATCAGGTTCACGCCCATTCCATCCACAGCAGAGGTGGAAGCAGAGCGCGAACGTCTGGCCTACCGCAGCCGTTATATGCGGGTGCTGCGCAGCACGGTCTACACGCTGCTGGTGGTCGCGGCCGTTGCCGTGCTGCTGGCCACCCTGTTTCTGCCGGTGCTGCAGGTCTCCGGCGACAGCATGAACCCCACTCTGCAGGACCGGGACATCATTCTGCTGGTCAAGGGCAGCGACATGAAGACCGGCGACCTTTGCGGATTTTACTGGCAGAACAAGCTTCTGCTCAAGCGCATCATCGGCCTGCCCGGTGATGTGATCGAACTGGACGAGGACGGTGTGGTCACTGTGAACGGCCAGACGCTGGATGAGCCCTATGTAGATGAACTGGCTCTGGGCGAATGCGACATCAAATTTCCCTATCAGGTGCCGGAAAACCGGTATTTCGTACTGGGTGACCATCGGGCCACCTCCATTGACAGCCGCAGCAGTGTGATCGGCTGTGTGGAAAAAAGTCAGATCGTAGGCAAGGTTTTTTTGCGGGTATGGCCCTTGTCCAACTTCTCGTTGATCCACTAAGGAGGTTTAGGAATCATGCGGGATATTGTGAAAGAATATCAGAAAAAGTTCCGTCGGAACCACCAGCGCGCCAGACGCTATACTGCGCTGCTGCTGGCACTGGCGCTTACCACCAGCCTGTTCGTGAACTGGCAGCTGCACGGCGTGGGCATTGCCAAGACGGCCGATTATCTGTGCGGCGAGTTGGAGCACGAGCACACCGCTGCCTGCTATGAAAAGCAGCTGGTGTGCGGCTATGAGGAAGGCGAACCGGAGGACTGGAACGCCACCATGACGGACGACGGCATGTCTTTTGATGATACATTCGACATGGATGATGATGCGTTCGGCGTGGATGCGGATGATCCCGGCATTGCAGCCCATTCCGCAGAGCCGGAGTACATCTTTGTGCCCCATGAGCACACCGACGACTGCTACCAGGAAGTGCAGGAGCTGACCTGCCTGGAAGAAGAGCACACCCACGACGACAGCTGTTTTGATGAGGATGGTGTCACCTTCATCTGCGATAAATTCGAGCACACCCACGACGACAGCTGCTACACCACCACCTATGAGCTGGTGTGCGGTCTGGAAGAGGGCGAGCTTGTAGAAGAAGTGAACCCCGATTATGACCCGGTGGCCCTGTTTGAGGAGCCGGTGGCCGCAAAGCCCGTGGTGGTCGATCCTGTGATCGAGACCCCGGTGCACCACCACACCGATGCCTGCTACGAGGAAGTGTTGGTCTGCGACCTGCCGGAGCATCACCACACGGTGAACTGCCTGTCCGACCCGCTGGACGACATGCAGGACGAGGACGAATGGCTGGCACAGACCGGCACCACGCTGAGCGGCAACTGGGCCGACGACCTGCTGGCCGTAGCCGAGAGCCAGCTGGGCTATGAGCAGAGCGAGCGCAACTTCCAGCTGGACGATGCCGACGGCGAGACCGTGCGCCACTACACCCGCTACGGCAACGACTACGGCAACGACTACGGCCCATGGGACGTGATGTTCCTTTCCTACTGCCTGAAATATGCCGATATCCCCCAGAGCGCTATCCCGCAGGTTTCCAGCGTGCTGTCTTTGCACAGCCAGCTGCGCAGCGCGCTGTACAACGAAGAGACCGGCAGCGGCTATGCCATGGATTTTGACGGTGATCTGCCGTCTGATGCCGCAATGCCCGGTGATATCGTCATTTACAATGGCACCGTGACCAAGGCTGTGGCCGCGGAAAGCCAGCCGTTGCAGGTGCAGGATGATTCCGCCGATGCCGACATTGCCCTGCTCTCCATGGATGCTGCGGCCACCACCGACACCGCGCCCCACATTGAGGAATACACCGTGGATGCCAGCACCGTTGGCATCGTGAGCGATGTGGACGAAGATTCCGGCACCCTGACCGTGATCTCCGGCGATGTGGATGGCAAGGTGGCTAAAGTCACGCTGAATGCTTCGCAGGTGACAACGCTGGTGTCTGTGGCAAATGCGCAGCAGGCCGATTACGGCGTTGCTACGCCGGATTTCAAAGTCGAAGATGACGCAGATGCCATTACCACCATCAAAGGTCTGGATGCACTGGATTACCTCACTGCTCTGGAGGTGCAGCGCAAGAATGGCACTGAATACGAGGATACCAACGTCACCACCATTTCGGAGCTTCTGCACAGCAGCCTTACCGTCACAGATATCCCGGCCCAAGCGATCCAGGACAACGACTACTTTGTCCATGTTAAGCTGCCCAAGAGCTTTGATGTGCTGAACGATGAGCTTATCTCCGGCAAACTGGAAGATACCGGCAATTATGACACCTGCGGCAGCTACCGGCTGCTCAAGGGGAATGACGGCTGCTGGTACGCCGTGCTGCGGTACGACCAAAACTATATCAAGCAGAAAGAGGAGGCAGCCGCAGGCGCCGATCCTTCCGATGCCAAGGTCACCAGCAACGTTTCCTTCAATTTCCAGTGGAACCAGAGCGAGGTCACCAGCAGCGGCTTTAATCAGATCGAGGTCAACAAAGATTACGCCCTTGATATCACCATCAACCCGGATGAAACCCCCGATGAGGATCAAAAAGACGATAAGAACTATGACCTTAACCAGAGCGTGAAGGACCCGCGCTACAATGGCAGCGATGCCTACCTGGATTACACTGTTACGCTTGTGGTCAAGAACGAACAGGCCGGCCCGCTGACGCTTGCGGACAGCATGACCCTGCCCACCGGCGTAACCGCCGAATATGTCGAAGACTCGCTCCAGCTCAGCATGGAAAACGGCAATACAGCGCTCCGCATCACTTGGGAAGATGATAATGGTGAGCGCAAGATCACCTTGGGTTCTGCCGGTTCCCCCATTGCCGCAGGAACCTATTCTATCTGCTACACCGTCAAGCTGAAGGACGTTGGCGAAACGGCTGTTGACGGAGTAATCAATAACATCAAGATTCTGGATACGCCCATCAGCGATGATGCCGAAGAGTCGGTAAAAACCGACAGCCTTGTGATCACCAGTCAGGCCGATCCGTCCGACTACGAACTTCCCTCTACCGGCGGGGCCGGTACCAAACTGTATACAGCAGGCGGCGGCGCGCTGATGCTTGCCGCTCTGGTGTGCGGGGTTTGCAGAAAGCGCAGACGCGAAAGGAGGGCACGTTAAAAAACCTGCATCCTTCCTGACACGGCGGCAAAATTGATTCTGCGCCGGAAGCAGACCCTGAAAATAGGAATCAGAAAAACTTGAAAGGAGATTTTCGCAAATCATGATGAAGAAAGCAATCAAAAAGCTGCTGGCCGCACTGCTGGCAGTTGCCATGGTGTGCGCCATGGCGATCCCCGCGTTTGCATACAACCCTGGGGAGACTAAGGAGGACCTCAACACAAAACACGATTACGGCGCTTTCCAGATCTTCGAGGGTGTTATTAGTAAGGACAATCCGACACTTTCCGACGTTAATTGGGGCCGAAACATCACTGAACCTGATATTTTTCTGGCCAAATTGAAGGAAGATCCTACCATCGGCGGTAAGTTTGAAACTGATTTCACTGCTCAGGACGTTCTTGCGGTTATCAGCAAATGGCATGATTCCGATGATAACAGCATCGCTTTTGCGCGCGTTGTATGCCACTATCTCTACCCGGATGCAAACGCAAACCCGACACCCGTCGCTACAGATCACACCGGTGGCATCAACATTCCAAAGTCAGGTTATTATCTGATCGTTGATACTACCTACTTTAACCCTGGCGATTACTATCATGCCTACAATTCCTTCTTCCTGCTGAATGTTCCCCAAGTACCCTATGTCGTTCCAATTAATCGTAAGGTTGTAAAGCCCACTGTTGAGAAGGAAGTTTATGACAATCAGGATGGCGCCAACGAAGCAGGTTTTGGTTCCAGCGCTGACCATGCAATCAACGAAGAGTTCCAGTTCAAGCTGACCGCTACCTTGCCCGCAAACCCCGACCGTGCTTACGATTACTATGACGAGTACATGGTTACCTTTTGTGATACTTTGTCTGCAGGCATTACCTTTGACCGCTGGGATACTGTTGTGATCAATAATGGCGGTGCCGATATCCCCATTCCGGCTGAAAATTATTATTCTGATGCTTCCAATCAGGATCTCACACTGAGCATTGAGGATGTCAAGACCTGTGCACCAGGGCTCAATTTGAATAACGGCGCTACTATTACGGTCACCTATACTGCACACCTGAACGAAAATGCCACTGTCAATACTGCAGGCGGTCCTAATACTACTGATAACAAGAATAGTGTTTTTCTCCAGTATTCCAACAATCCCAGAATCAGCACATCCCTTGATCATACTCCCGAAAGCGAAGTCCGTGTGTACACCTACCAGCTGAACAACACCAAGTATCGCGATGATGATACCCCGGGCAACGAGTTGGCGGGCGCCGGCTTCCGTCTGTACAGCGGTAAAGATTGTACTAAGGAACAGGAGATCAAGCTCAAGAAGAATATTACTGACGGCACTTACTCCCCCTACTTTGGAACGGATGCTGGCGATGAGATGTTCTCTGACGAACATGGTCAGTTCAATGTCAAGGGTCTGGACGCTGGCACCTACTACCTGAGAGAGACCAAAACTCCTGACGATTACAATGCCTGTGCCGATAAAGAAATCGTCATTTCTGCAACGCACGACGAACACAATGTTAATCTGTCCGGTGAATCCAACCTGAATAATAAAATCATCAACAAAAAAGCCGGCGGCATTACCCTGCCCTCCACCGGCGGCATCGGCACTACCATCTTCTATGTGGTCGGCGGCGGCCTGATGGTTGCGGCCATTGTTCTGCTGGTCACCAAGAAGCGCATGGAGAACAAGTAAGCTCCATTTCCCCCAAGAACCCGGAGCAAAGGGGCCGCAAGGCCCCCGCTCCTATCCTTATAACATTAGGGAGTAGCCCATGAAAAAGAACAAAAGCACCATCATCCTGATCCTCGTCTTTTTCGTGGGTCTATCCGTGATGTTATACCCCACCCTCAGCGATTACGTCAACCAGCTGCATCAGTCCCGTGCTGTGGCCACCTATGCCGAGGACGTGGACAATCTGACCGATGCAGACTACAGCGCCTATTTCGAGGCGGCAGATGCGTTCAATGCGCAGATCGCCGCCGACCCGGACGCGTTGTATTTTCCGCAGCGCTTTCCCACCTACGAAAGCACGCTGGATGTCACCGGCACCGGCATTATGGGCTACATCACCATTGAAAAGATCGGTGTGGAGCTGCCCATCTACCACGGCACCAGCGATGGCGTGCTGCAGATCGCCGCAGGCCACTTGGAGGGCACCAGCCTGCCGGTGGGCGGCGAGAGCACCCACGCGGTCATCTCGGCGCACCGCGGCCTGCCCAGCGCAAAGCTGTTTA
>OIED01001350.1_pt1 | contig 10024 bp, 7 predicted proteins | sample 1581771 | NCBI WGS metagenome assembly OIED01 (sample SAMEA3882546, study PRJEB24775) | human gut metagenome | biome: human-associated habitat; feature: intestine environment; material: feces | place: Netherlands | collected 2009/2010 | reverse complement strand
ACAGTCTTGGCGGGCACGCTCTGGATGGCGGCGAGGATGTCCTCGGTGGAGGGGTTCATCGTCTGGCCGCCGCTGACAACCGCGTCCACGCCCAGGTCGCCGAACACAGCCTTCAGGCCCTCGCCCGCGGCCACGGCCACAAAGCCGTACTCGCGCTCGGGGTCAACGGCGGCGTAGGTGAACTCGCTGTCCTTCTTCTCCTCGGCCTCGGCCTGCTTCTCCAGACCCTTCGCCTGCTTCTGGCGGGCGAGGAACTGCTCGTGCATGTTTTCAATTTTAAAATTGGTCAGGTAGCCGTACTTGATGGCCTCACTCAGCATCATGCCGGGGTCGGAGGTGTGGACATGGCAGTTGGCAACGTCGTCGTCCTCGATCACAACAACGGAGTCGCCGTTGGACTCAAGGAAGGCGCGCAGGCGGGTAACGCTGGCATCGGCATCCTTGTGCAGCAGGAACTGGGTGCAGTAGCCGTTTTTGATGTCCTCGACCTTCATCAGGTCGTCGGCAAAAACGCCCTTGCCTGCGGCTTCGCTGGATACCTTGGGCTTGGCGGCGACCTCGGCACCGGCGATGATCTCGCCGCCGTCGAACACCTGCTTCATGCCCTCGAAGATCAGCATGATGCCCTGACCGCCGGCGTCCACGACACCGGCCTTTTTCAGCACGGGCAGCAGGTTCGGAGTGTCGTCCAGCGCGGCCTGACCGGCCTGCAGCGTGGCGTCCCACATGGCAGGAACGTCCAGCTCGGTGCACTCGGCGGCCTTCTCGGCAGCCAGACGGGAGACGGTCAGGATCGTGCCCTCGGTGGGCTTCATGACGGCCTTGTAGGCGGCCTCGACGCCCTGCTGCAAGGCGGCAGCCAGGTCAGCAGAGGATGCCTCGGTCTTGTCCTTCAGCGCCTTGGAGAAGCCGCGGAACAAAAGGCTCGTGATAACGCCGGAGTTGCCGCGGGCACCGCGCAGCATGGCGGAGGCAGCGGTCTTGCTGGCCTCGGCCACGGTGCAGCTGTCGGGCATGGCCTCAAGCTCGGCGCGGGCGGCGCCGATGGTCATGCTCATGTTCGTGCCGGTATCACCGTCCGGAACGGGGAAAACGTTCAGCTCATCCACGCGGGTGCGCTGGTTGGCAATGTTGTTGGCGCCGGAAAGAATGGCGTCGCGCAGGGTCTGGCCAGTAATCATGGTTTCGTTACACCTCATATTTTTTGGGTAAAACAGTCTTTAGTCGGCAATGACGTCGTCCACGTAGACATCGATGCGGGCGACCTTTAAGCCGGTGGCAAGTTCAACTTCGTCCTTGACGCGGTGGGTGATGCTTTGGGTGATGGTCGAGATGTTCAGACCGAACCCGACCTTGATATGCAGGGCGATGACCAGCTTGCCGGCCTCCTGCGTGACGGTGACACCCTTCGGCGGCAGGCTGCCGGTGCGCAGGGCGCTGCGCACAACGCTTTCAGCCGGGGCCTGACCCATGGCGGCAATGCCGTAGCACTGCTTGGCGGCCTGCTCCACCAGGCCGGAGAAGTAGTCATTCGTCAGCGAAATATGTCCATAGGGATTGACCTTGGTGATCATCTGCGATCCTCCTTTTCAGGGTTAGCTGCGGCTAAGCCCGCAACTGCACTATATGAATCTTTAGCTATTATACACCATTTTTCCCCGCTTGAACAGGGCATTTCGGAGAAATTTATTTTGGCGCGTGGATTTAACATTCCATTCACAAAGTTTACAGCGCAAGAGTATATACTGTTTACAGAAGTATGACAACCTTACCAAAGGAGCTCGGTTTAAACCATGAACCTTTTATTCTTTTTGACACCCAAGCAGGACGTCCTGTACATTTACGAGGATTTCACCCTGCGCCAGACGCTGGAAAAATGGTCCAACCAGCGCTACGCCACCATCCCTGTTCTGAAGCGCAACGGCGAGTATGTCGGCAGCATCACCGAGGGCGACATCCTCTGGGGCATGAAAAATCTGCACGGGCTGGACCTTGAAGCCAGCGAGGACGTGCCGATTTCCAGTTTCCCCCGCCGCCGCGATTACAAGGCCGTTACCGTGACCACCGACATGCCGACGCTTTTAAAGGCAGCCATCGAACAGAACTTTGTGCCGGTGGTGGATGACCGCAATGTGTTCATCGGCATGGTGCGCCGTACCGTGCTGCTGCGGGAGCTGTACGACAAATATACGACCCTGCCGACGGATAAGCGCTTCAAGGGCAGCCACCCGCCGATGTAAGGGCTTGCAATCCGCCGCGCGTTGCGGTATAATCAGCACAACGGACAGAGAGGTCGCACAGGACTTCTCTGTTTTATTTTTTACAGTGAGGTGTGAACGCTTGCGCCGGGGCTGGCGGCTATGGCCGTCTCGGAGGATGGACTGACGGAGGCCGTATGCCTGGCGGATAAAAGGTTCGTCTGGGCTGTGCAGTGGCACCCCGAATTTTCGTTCCGCGTGAATGAGGACAGCCGAAAGATTTTTAAGGCGTTTATAGAAAGCTGCTGAAACAAAAAGCCGCTGCAGCACAGGCTTCTGTGCTGCAGCGGTTTTTTTGTGCGAGGCATCTGCCGTATGCGCGGGTCGATGACGAGCATCGGCCCGGCAGGGCCTTACGCGGTTTTCTTTGCCGCGGCCTTCTTCTTTTTCTTCTTGCGGGCGATGAACAAAATCACCAGCAGCAGTGCGGCTGCGGCGCCGCAAGCCGCCGCGAGCAGGGGCACCTTGCTGGCGGGCATCTGCACAGCAGCGAAGGCCGTCGTACCGGCAGGGGCGGTGCAGGTCAGATAGCTGCCGTCCACGCTTGTGTCGGCCTGCTGCCAGCCTGCGTCGGTCCTGACCCACAGCACGGTGTTGTCCGTCGTCTCCGGCGGCATATAGCGCAGCGTGTGGCAGGTGTCGGCGGGCAGCTCCAGGCCCCACGCTTCCACCAGCGTGCCGGGGGTCTCGGGCGCGTCGTCCACCTCATGGAGCATCAGCTCGTCGGTGGTGTCGAAGCTGCCCTCCACCAGCACAAGGGAGCGTTCACCGCGCTTTTCCTGGCTCTGGCGGACCGTGTTTATGTCGCTGTACTCGGCGTGGATCGTCGCGTCAAACGTCATGCCGGTCAGATCCACATCCTCCCAGTTGCCGTACTGGCCCTGGTGGTTGGGAACCGGCGGCAGCTGATCCGTCGGGAAGTCGCTGCCGTACGGGATGTGGTATTCCTGGACCAGCGAATCCTCGTCGGTCACAAAGCGGACACAGATGCTGCTGAAATCGCCGGGCAGATTTTCCTGCGCGACGAAATCCTCGTAGGCCAGCGGTTCGGCAATGCCCTGGTAGCTGACGCTGTCGATGCCCGCGACGCCCCCGTCCACGAAGGTGTTGCCGGTCACGCTGCCGTCCAGCGGGTCGTCCACGATACCGGCAATCGCACCGATCTGTTCGGCAGCGTTGTCGATCATGACCATGGCGCGGCAGTTTTCGATGGTGGCACCGCTGCCGACAATGCCGCCGACCTGCTTTGCACCGGACAGGCGGCCCTTGGCGCAGCTCTCGCGGATTGTGGACTTGCTGATGCCGGCCACGCCGCCGACGCCGGTGGCGTCCTCGGCATCGAGGGTGCCAAAGCCCTTGCAGTCGATGACAGAGCCCATCTCGGCGTCGCCGACGATGCCGCCCGCGTTCTGCTTTTTGGCGCTGACCGTGCCGTAGTTTGTGCAGTCACGGGTGACGACGCGGGTCTTGAAGGTAAAGTTCAGCGACTCGCTGCCCGCGGTGGTGTAGTCGTCCTCGGGGTCCAGATCGTTCTCGCGGGCCATTGCACCGGTAATGCCGCCGGCGTTGAGGTCGGCATTGACCGTGCCGCTGTTGATGCAGTTCGTGACCTTGGCCTCGACGTCGTCATCGGTGTCGTCATCGGAAACATCGTCCACGATGTCGTCTGCATCCCGGTTGACATTCTCGCTGGCACCGGACAGGGTCTGGCCGATCTTGTTGATCTGCTTCGAGATCGCCTTCACGTCGTTGATCAGCGCCTGGCTGTTGCTGCTGGCGTTGTTGTTCAGGCTGCTGACGATGTCGCCCATGCTGGTCAGGCTGCTGCTCAGATCATTGCGGCTGGCCGTGATGGCGTCGCGGTTCGTCAGTTCGACCTTTGGAATTTCGACGTCCACGGAGTCCGGCAATGCATCCGAAATGTCATTGAGCACATCCTTTGTGTCGGGCAGGTCCTCGGTGATGAGCGTATAGTTCGGGTCGATCGGATAGCGCTCGTCCGGCTTTGTGGCAGCGCCGTCGTCCTCGCTGACAACGGTGCTGTCAGCGGAATCGTCAATGGCTTCGGGGCCGGGCTGCCCGTGGGGGGTGCGGTCCGCCTCGCTGCTTTCTGCGGCGGGCTCCTGTGCGGGGGCCGTGTCCTGCGCTGCCGTACTGCTTTCGTCAGGCGTGGAGAGGTCAGCACTCTGCGCGGGCTCCTCCGAGGGGGACAGCGTGTAATTCGGATCGACAGGGTCGGTGTCAGACGGGGGCGTCGCTTCGCTGTAGTCGATGACTGTGTCCGAGTCCGCGGCATTGTCTCCGTCGTCCGCGCCGGGCAGGTTGGTATTCTTGAGGTCCTGCTTGAACTGGCTCAAGTCGGTCTTGATGGTCTGGGAACCGATGGACACGCCGTTTTCGGCCTGCTTCAGCAGATTCTCAATGGCATTGCGGGAGCTGGTCACGTTGTTCTTCAGCGCTTCGAGCTGGTTGGAAAGGTCACTGCTGGCGGCGCTGGCGTCATCGCAGGCGCGGTTGACCAGCGTCTGCAGCGTGCTCATCTCGTCGGAAAGCTCCTGCAGCGTGTCCTTTGTGTATTCCAGCGTGCTGCTCGGCTCCATCTGGCCGACGATGCCGCCGCCCTCCTTGCGGGCGTAGACGGTGCCGTAGTTGACGCAGCCCTCGATGTAGCCGGTCTGGCTGCCCGCGATGCCGCCGACGTTGTAGCCCATGTGCTGGTAGCCCACGGTGCCGCGGTTCATGCAGGCGCGGATGACACCGCCGGACTGGCCCGCAATGCCGCCGATGTCGGTAATGTCGGCGACGTTCTCGGTGCCGATCAGGTCGTTCAGCGTCAGCGAGGAAAGGTCGATGTCGTTCTGCTCCACCGTCGTGTTGACGCTGGAGGTGTTCGTGCAGTTGGCAATGATGCCGTGATTTTCACCGGAGATGCCGCCGATGAAGTGCGCACCGTAGACACTGCCCGTGGTCGTGCAGCTTTCGATGACGCCGGCGGCCAGATTTGTGCCCGCGATGCCGCCGACAACGGACGCGCCGGAGGACACGCCCTCAAAGCGGCAGTTGTGCAGCGTACCGGCGTTGCTGCCCGCAATGCCGCCCACGGTGGAGCGGCTGCCGGTGGGCATCGAGCGGCCCCGGATGACGAGGTCGCGGACGTTGGCCCCCTGCTGCACATAGCGGAAGAAGCCGATGACCGAGCCGTCATCTACAAGGCTCAGGCCGGAGATCGTGTGGCCCTGCCCCTCAAATACGCCGCTGAAGGACGGGATGCCCGCAAAGCCGCTGCCGGTCAGTTCCAGATCGGCGTCCAGATAGACGGTGCGGTTTTTGCTCCAGCTGTCCAGGCGGCAGGAATCGGCCAGCTGCAAAAGGTCATCGACGGTGCCGATGTGGAAGGTCTCCTTTTCGGCGGTGTCGGCGGTCTCGCTCTCCCCTTCCGCAAAAACGGGCAGGGTCAGCGCCAGCACAAGGCAGAGCGCCAGCAGCGCAGCCCAGAGGCGGCGCGTCAGGTCAGAAATGCGGTTCATTCAGCGTCGCCTCCCTTCGTGTCAGTGTCGGGCGTATCGGGTGTGCCTGGTTCGGGGGCACCGTCCTCGGATTCGTGGATGTTCTTCTCCGACAGGTACATGTCGGGCTTGTCAACGGTAAATTCGGTGCCGGTGGCAATGTTCGCACTGAACTGGCCGTGCAGCACGCCCTTGATTTCAGCATCTACGACGCCGTTGATGTAGCCGCGCACGCGGCCATTGACGTGCATTGTGCCGCTGGCCGTGCGGGCCATACCGGCAACGCCCTTCATCTCAAAGCTCGTGCGCTCGATGATGGTGTCGCCCAGGATCAGGATCTGCGGCAAGACAAACAGAACCAGAAGGATGGAAACGATCGTGCCGCGGCCCAGGCAGGTACCGATGGCGGCGATAACGGGGTTCGTGGTCAGCACGCTGATCAGGATACCCGCGGATGCCAGAATGGAGCCGGAGGTGAAGATCGTCGGGAACGACTCGTTCAGGGCTGCGACGATGGCCTCCCGCGGGCGCATGACCTTCTTCAGGTCGGTGTAGTGGCTGGAGATAACGATGGCGTAGTCGATGTTTGCACCCATCTGAATAGAGTTGACGATCAGGTAGCCGAGGAAGTACAGCGGGGTGTGCTGCAGGTACGGCACTGAGAAGTTGATCCAGATACTGCCCTGAATGACGATGATCAGCAGCACGGGCAGACCCGCGGACTTGAATGTGAACAGCAGGACCAGGATAACGAACAGCGCGGACAGCACACTGATCAGCAGGTTATCCTCGCCGAAGGAGCTGGACAGGTCCATGGCGCTCGTCGTATTGCCGACAACGTAGAACGAATCGGTGGCGTAGTATTTGCCGATGATGTCGTGCATCTTGTTGACGAAGGCGAACGTCTCGTCGGTCTCCTCGGGCAGGTTCAGATAGACGACCATACGGCTGTAATCGTCGCTCTGCAGCTGCTTCTGGGCTTCATCGAGCTGGTCGAACAGGTCGTCCAGCGTGTCCTGCACATCGCCCGAGAGCGTGATGTTGCCGTCGTGCATCTCCTGTTCCAGGAACCTGAACATGTCGTAGATCGGCACTTTATAATCGTCCAGGCCGTTGATGATCTCGCCGTACTCGTCATGGTCGACGGCGTAGGCGCCGTACAGTGCCTTGGCAACCTCGAAGTCGAGGTCGGCCATCTCGGCCAGCTGGCGCGGTGTCACAGCGTCGGTCAGCATATAGCCGTCCATCGCTTCAATGTTGGCCAGACCCATCGTGGATTTGACCTCGGCGCAGGCGTCCAGCTCGTCGAGGATCCGGCCCTCGGACTCATAGTCGCCCGACGGCACAATGACGGCCACCATGTTGCTGGAACCGAAGGTGTTTTTAATTTTCTGGTAGGCGATCTGGCGCTCGCTCTGCTTGGCGGTGACCAGGTCGGTGTAGGTGTAGCAGTAGGGGCACAGGTTGGCAAAGACCGCCGCCGCCACGATGATGACGCCGAAGATCGGCGGGATGATAAAGCGGGTCTTGATGTCGAACTTGCCGACGGCGGTGATCTTGGGAATCAGGTTTTTGTGGCGGGTCTTGTCGATCAGCTTGCTGAACAGCACCAGCAGGCCGGGCATCAGCGTAAAGACACAGAGCATACTGAACAGGATAGCCTTGATCAGGACCGTAGCCAGGTCGCGGCCAATGCCGAAGTGCATGAACGCCAGCGCGGCCAGGCCGCTGATCGTCGTGAGCGAGGAGGAAGAAATCTCCGGGATAGCCTTGGAAAGCGCGGCAATGCAGGCCTCGCGGGTGGGCAGCGTCTCATGCTCATCGCTGAAACGGTGGCACAGAATGATGGCGTAGTCGATGGCCAGCGCCAGCTGCAGTATGACGGTGACTGAGTTGGAGATGAAGCTGATCGTGCCGCACAGGAAGTTTGTGCCCATGTTCAGCAGCGCCGCCGCGCCGAAGGTCATGAGGAGGACCGGGACCTCGGCGTAGGAGCGGGAGGTCAGCGTCAGCACGACGACGATGATGATGGCCGCAATGATGACGATGACGAGCATTTCCGATTGCAGGTCCGCGGAGGAATCGTAGCCGACCTCGGAATAGATCGAGGTGTCGTAGCTGCCCTCAAGCTCGTCGCGGATCTCCTGCAGGGCGTTCTCGGCGCGCTCGTCCCCTACTTCTGCGTCAAAGCTGACGGAGAACAGCGCCGACGCATTCGTGTAATGCTCGTCGGTGTCGTCAAATTCGACGGTGGTGACACCCTCGATGTCCTCAAGCCGGGACTGGATGTCCAGCGCAGTATCGTAGGTGATGTTGGACACCATGACGTTGGCCGTGCCGTAGGTGACGAAGTTGTCATTCATCACGGTCAGGCCCTGGCGGGTCTCGGTGGTGTCGGGCAGGTAGGTCGTGATGTCGTCCTCGACCTTGACCCAGCCCGTGGCGATGACACTGAAAATCAGCGCAAATATGTATAACAGGAAGAACAGGTTGCGTTTATCAACGATAAACGAAGCCAGCTTTTCCATCCCGCCGCCTTTTGGCTTTTCGTTCTCCAAGAGTATACAGCCTCACTTTCCCATTTTATTCGATACAAAAAGGATACATCAATATTATACGAAATGCAAGGCCTATGCAACACGGTCAAATTCAGAGGAATGTACAAAGAAGCGAGGAAGTTTTTGTTAAGGTACACAAAAAAACACCGTGCGGTGTTAAACCACACGGTGTTGAAAGCTATTTGGTAAGCTAAATTACTTCAGCTCGACCTTAGCGCCGACCTCGGCCAGCTTCTTCTGGATGTCCTCGGCGTCAGCCTTGGAAGCCTGCTCCTTCAGCTTGGCGTTCGGGGTCTCAACCAGCTTCTTGGCCTCCATCAGGGAAGCGCCGGTCAGCTCCTTAACGGTCTTGATGACCTGCATCTTGTTGGCGCCAACGTCAGCCAGGATGACGTCAAACTCGGTCTTCTCCTCCTCAGCGGGAGCAGCAGCGCCGGCGGCAGCGGGAGCGGCAGCAGCAACAGCAGAAACGCCGAACTCCTCGCAGATGGTGTCAACGAGCTCTTTCAGCTCCAGAACAGTCATAGTCTTGACAGACTCGACAATGGCAGTGATCTTCTCAGAAGCCATGGTAGTTACCTCCATAAATTTTATAGTTTTAAGCGGCGCGGTTTGTATTCAAGGAGCGCTGCGCCGGTGCGCTCAACCTGCTAAACCTAAACTTAGGCAGCAGTCTCGTCCTGCTTGTCGACGATACCCTGCAGGGCAACAGCCAGACCGCCAACGATACCGTTGAGGGAGCCAGCCAGCATGGAGAGCAGGCCTTCGCGGTTGGGCATGGTAGACAGGCTCTTGATACCTGCAGCGTCCATGACCTGACCATCGCAGAAGCCGCCCTTGACGACGAAGCGCTTGGACTTGTCGGCGTCAGCAAACTTGCACAGGATGCGAGCAGCAGCAGCCGGATCCTCCGGAGACAGAGCGATAGCCGTGTCACCCTTGAAGTACTCGGTCAGACCCTCGTACTGGGTGCCCTTGACGGCCAGGCGCAGCATGGTGTTCTTGACGACCATGTAGTGCACGCCAGCCTCACGCAGCTCCTTACGCAGCTTGGTGTCATCAGCAACGCTGATGCCGTTGTAAGCAACGACAACACCGGCCAGAGAGCCTGCGATCTTCTCGTTCAGATCAGCAACAAGAGCCTTCTTAGCTTCCAGAATCTTTGCACTGGGCATTTGAAATTCACCTCATTCCACTTACAGATTGGTTTCGGTAAGCGGCTTTTTATGTGATATACAGAAAAAAGCCCCTTCCCGTCGCCGGGAAAGGGCTTGAAAGCATTGCAATCAAACGCACGTTTCTCGGCAGGTGGGTAAAACCCGTTATGCCTTGCGGCACCTGCTGTCTCAAAAACAGCTTAATTAGTATAGCACGCGAACGTGCGTTTGTCAAGCGTTTTTCAGCTCAAAGCTGAAAAACTTATACGCCGTACTTGTTGGTAGCAACGCGGACGCCGGGGCCCATGGTGGTGGCGATGGTAGCGCTCTTGAAGTACTGGCCCTTGGCAGCGGCGGGCTTAGCCTTGGCGATGGCATCCAGGACGGTGTCCAGGTTGGTCATCAGCTTCTCGGCGCCGAAAGAGGCCTTGCCGATGGGCACATGGATGATGTTCTGCTTGTCCAGACGGTACTCGATCTTACCGGCCTTGGCATCGGTGACGGCCTTGCCGACATCGGGGGTAACAGTGCCGGCCTTCGGGTTG
>OIED01001347.1_pt1 | contig 10068 bp, 9 predicted proteins | sample 1581771 | NCBI WGS metagenome assembly OIED01 (sample SAMEA3882546, study PRJEB24775) | human gut metagenome | biome: human-associated habitat; feature: intestine environment; material: feces | place: Netherlands | collected 2009/2010 | reverse complement strand
GCCTCGAAAGTAGCGGGTGCTTTTCTGGTTCTCTTTTGGCACGCAAAAGAGAACTTATCCGGTGGAGAAGAATTGCATAAAAGTCAAGAAATCTGTTCCACTCGAATACGCTCTGTATGGGAAGCATTGCTCTAAAAAAAGAACCCCAAAAAATCCATAGATTTTCTGGAGTTCAAAAATTCATATAATGTGATCTCAGCCCTGCTTTTTCCAGCGGCGCATCACGCCCATGCCCAGCGCATAGGGGCCGGTGTGCACGGCAATGGTGCAGCCGATCTGCAGCAGGCCCACTTCGCACTGAGCGCCGGGGTACTTTGCACGCAGGGCCGCGCGGGTCTGCATCCACAGGCGCTTGCCTTCCTCTTCGTCGTAGCCGTAGCCTACGGTGATGCGGTAGTCGTCCGGGGTGCCGCCGTGGGCATCCAGATAGTTCATCAGCTGTTCCAGCGCTTTTTCAAAGCTCTTCTGTCGGCCGCGTGCCACGCCGCCGGAGAAGATCTCGCCATCCTTGAACAGGATCATCGGCTTGATGCCCAGCATGTTGGCTGCACGGCCCGTTACCTTGCCAATGCGGCCGCCCTTGATGAGATAGTCCAGATTGCCTACCGTGAAGAAGATCTGGTTGGTAGCTTTCTCTGCTTCCAGCCATGTCACGGTCTCGTCCAGCGTGCAGCCTGCGTCCCGCATGGCCACGGCGTTTTCCACCATGGTGGACTCGGTAACGGTAGCCGCCGCGCTGTCAATGACCTCAATGCGGGCATCGGGGAAATCTTCCAGCACCAGATCCCGGGCATTGCGGGCGCTGCCCACACAGCCGCTCATCTTGCTGGTGAACACCAGACACAGCACATCCCGGCCAGCAGCAGCATGGGCACGGAATGCCTGCTCAAAGTCCTCAATGGAAGCAAGGCTGGTTTTGGGGTAGGCCGAAGGGTTGTCCACCATGAACTGGTAGAAGTCCCGCACGGCGATCTCCTTGCCTTCTTTGCGGTAGTGCTCGCCGTCCAGCGAGACATAGAAGGGCACGACCTCGATTTGGAGCTGTTTGGCAGTGTCCAGCGTCAGGTCGCATGCGCTGTCGGTAATGATATCAAACATCTGTGACGCTTCCTTTTCTGAATCATTCAGGAGCTTTGCAGGGGATCATACGTGGTGGATATAAGCCTCACGCTCGGCACCCACAGAGATGTAGGTGATCTTGCAGCCGACAGCCTTTTCCAGATATTCCACGTAATCGCGTGCTTCCTTGGGCAGGTCTTCCCACTTGCGGGCTGCGGTGATATCGCAGTGCCAGCCGGGCAGGTACTCCACCACGGGCTGTGCGGTGTCCAGAGCTTCGCCCATGGGGAAGCGGGTGGTGGTGCTGCCATCGGTCAGCTTGTAGGCAGTGACCATGGGGATCTTTTCCATGTAGTCCAGCACGTCCAGCAGGGTCAGAGCAACTTCATCGCAGCCCTGGCAGAACACGCCGTAGCGGCTTGCCACCAGATCGATGGGGCCAACGCGGCGGGGACGGCCGGTGGCTGCGCCGTACTCGTGGCCGGCCTCACGCAGAGCGTGCTTCTCTTCCTCGGTCATGGCCAGCTCAGTGACAAAGGGGCCGTCGCCGACGCAGGAGGAATAAGCCTTCATGACGCCGACGGAGTTGGTCAGCTTGTGGCTCGGGATGCCTGCGCCGATGGGGGCGTAAGCGCCGATGGTGTTGGAGGAAGTGGTGTAGGGATAGATGCCGAAGTCGATGTCGCGCAGAGCGCCCAGCTGGGCCTCGAACAGCACCTTCTTGCCGGCGGCATCTGCGTCAGCCAGATACTGGCCCACGTCGCAGATGTAATCCTTGAAGATGGCGGCATACTTCTCCAGCCATGCCCACATCTCGTCCACGCTGATGGGAGCGGAGTGGTAGCTGCCCTCCATCACCAGGTTCTTGGAATCCACCATGGTCACCAGGCGCTTCTTCACGCTGTCGTCCAGGTGGAGCAGGTCGCCCATGCGCAGGGTCTTCTTCATGTACTTGTCACCGTAAGTGTAGGCGATGCCGCGCTTGGTGGAGCCGAACTGTGCGCCGGTCTTGGCCAGGCGGGCCTCTTCCAGGCCGTCCTGATCGACATGGTAGGGCATGGTGATGGTGGCCCGGTCAGAGATCTTCAGGTTATCGGGGGTGATGGAAATGCCCTGCTCCCGCAGATTGTTGATCTCGCCGTCCAGATGGTGCGGGTCGATGACCATACCGTTGCCCATCACGCAGACAACGTTGGGGCGCAGGATGCCGGAGGGCAGCAGGTTCAGCACGAACTTGCCGCGCTCGTTCTTCACGGTGTGGCCTGCGTTGTTGCCGCCCTGATACCGTGCAACGATGTCATACTCCTGGCTGATCAGATCGACCATGCGGCCCTTGCCCTCATCGCCCCAGTTGATACCCGTAATTGCAGTAAGCATAATAAATGACCTCTTTATCATTTTTTCAAAAGACAGCCTTTTCCGTGCACCTTGCCCGGGATACGCCACCTTGGGAATCTGTACCGCCCGCGGAAATGTCCGCAACAATACGATTATAGTATAGCACGAAACGCGGAACAAAAAAAGAGGGAAGAAACACTTTTCTCTCAATTATCCGCCAGGCGCTCCTCTTCGTGATGCTGCTTTAGTTCTTTTTCCCCAGCTTGTGCACAGTGCCATCCGGCTCTTTGATCGAGGTGTTGTTCAGCTGGGCGCGCAGGCTGGCCTTTACGTCCGCAACATACTCCTGCCGCAGGGCCTGCTGCTCTGCCTTTTCGGCATCGGTCAGGCCGGTGGTCTTGCTCTTTTTTGCCAGCTCGTTGATACGGGCGATCTTCTCGTTTGTCATCGCAGTTCTCCTATTAGATAAAATGTGATATAATATGACCGGGATGCCCCTTCCGGCAGCTGCGGCTCTTTTGGCGAGGCAGCAGGAGGGAGCTATTTGAATCAAAGCAAGTATAACAAAGGATGAAACCGATGTCAAAACAGTTGAATTTTGCACAGCAGATGGACGAAGTGTTGAAAACGCTGGGGCCGCAGCGGCCAAAGCTGCTGCTCCATGCCTGCTGCGGGCCCTGTTCCAGCGCCGTGCTGGAAAAGCTGTGCCGGTATTTTGAGATCACGGTGCTTTACTATAACCCCAACACCTGGCCTGCCGAAGAATACTACCGCCGGGGCGAGGAGCTGAAAAAGTTCGTGGCGCAGGCGCACCCGCTGGGGGTCACGGTCATCGAGGACCACTACGACCCGCAGGAGTTCTATACGGCGGTGCAGGGGCTGGAAAACGAGCCGGAGCGGGGCGGGCGGTGCACCGTTTGCTACCGTTTGCGGATGCGCCGGGCGGCACAGTACGCAAAGGAGCACGGCTTTGATTGGTTCACCACCACGCTCTCCATCAGCCCCCACAAGGATGCTGCCCGCATCAATCAAATCGGGCAGGAGCTTGAAGCCGAATTCGGCATCAGGCACCTGCCCTCGGATTTCAAAAAGCAGAACGGCTACCTGCGCTCCCTCCAGCTTTCGGAGGAGTACGGGCTTTACCGTCAGGATTACTGTGGGTGTGAGTTCAGCGCAAAGGCGAGGGGGTGAACCGCTCAGCCGCCTGCTGCTTGCCTCTCCTGCCAGGAGAGGTGGCATTGCGATGCAATGACGGAGAGGTTTACTCCTCCCGCATTCTGGACACCAGAATCGCAAAAACGATCAGCCCCACGCAGGGCACGATGTTGGTTGCCATACCAACAGCAAGACCGGCGCTTTCAGCCACCTTGCCGATGACCCAGGGCATCAGGATCGCGCCGCTGGATGCCACGGGCAGCATGATGCCCATGCTGGTCACGGTGGTCATTTTACCGGCGCTGGCCACGGCGGTGGGGTTCATACCGGCCATGGAGAAGGCGAAGGCGAACAGCAGCAGGATAGCAGGCAGCTGGCTGTGGGTCTGCATCATGGCAAAGTAGAAGGCAGTGCAGAAAACCGCCATAAACACCATGGCCTTGCGGGGCTGCCGGAGCGGGAACACAAAGGCGATGAGCAGGCGGCCGATCAGGGTGGCACCCCACATCACGGTGACGGTATAGGCCGCCAGCGTGCCTGCAATGATGCCGCTGTCCTTGAAGTAGGTGACCATCCAGCCCACAACGCTCTGCTCGGCGGCGTTCTGGCAGAACAGCAGGCCGGTGAGCAGCCAGAAGCGGGAGGAGCGCAAAAAGCTCCAATCGGTGACAGCTTCTTTGGCCTTGGCGCGGCCTGCCATGGGGGTGAACAGGTATACCAGCCAGAGCACCAGTCCCAGCGCCGCCAGTGCCAGCACGGCCAGCGTGGTGCTGACCCTGGCCGCGGCAGAGATCAGAAAGGGGCAGAGCAGGGCACCGCAGGCGTAGCAGGCGTGCATGGTGTTCATGCCCCGGGTGCGGTCTGCAGAGTTGCCGCTGACAAGGATGGTGCAGGTGTTCAGGACACTGCCCTTGGCAATGCCTACAATGAAGAAGGCCAGCGCCAGCAGAATGGGCAGGCCGGTCAGGCCCATCAGGCCGTAGCCCACCGCATAGCCGATGGTCAGCAGCAGGACGCTTGGCTTCATGCCCATTTTTCCCACCAGCGCACCGGCCAGCAGGCCCGCCAGCAGGTTGCCGATGCTCAGCAGGCTGAGCAGGGTGCCGGTCATGCCGTAGGCAAAGCCGTATTCCTCCTGCAGCAGGCTGACCACCACACCACTGGAAATGGTGCAGATGCCGCTGAAAAAGAAGGTGACGAAGCCCGCGTTCCGCAGGCGGGTGTTCCGTTGTTCCATAGGGTTCTCCTTGCAGTATTCGGGGGCGCAGCGCCCGTAGTTGCTTTTATTAAAGCATATTCTGGTCAGAAAGCAAGGGCTGTTGAGCCAGCAGAAGCAAAATCAGCGCCCAGTGGAAGCGCCCTGCCGTTCGTTCGGTGGGGCGCTTCTGTATTTTATTTTGCGTCGCCTATTGACAATGATCGAATCGTGCGTTATGATATTGTACGGCATCAAACAGTTCTAAAGAAAACAATCCTGTCACAAACAATTCAAAAGGGAAACAATTATGCACGATGAAAGCACCAAGCAACCCTGCTGCAACCCCCCATGGGAGCCGCCGCAGGTCATCCCGGCACAGGTGCGCCGGGTGAACAACCTGATCTTCCGCAAGATCAACCAGTTCCATCGGGAGAACAATGTGGACAACGTGACCCCCATGCACGACTGGATCATGAGCTACCTCTACTGGCACAAGAACGAGCCCGTGTACCAGCGCGATATCGAGCGGGAGTTCTCCATCACACGCTCGACCGTGACGAACATCCTGCAGCTGATGGAGCGCAAGGGCTACATCGAGCGCCAGAGCGTGCCGCAGGATGCCCGACTCAAGCGGCTGATCCTGACGGAAGAGGGAGGCCGCGTCCACGAAAAGACGATGCTCTCCCTGCACCAGACCGATGAGTTTGTGGCCGGATTGCTGACGGAAGAGGAAAACGCAGAGCTTCTGCGGTTATTGAACAAGCTGCGCAAGGGGCTGGAATGACCCCTGCAAATAAACTTCAGGAGGATTACAACAGATGATCAAAAAACTTGTGTCACATCTGGGCGAGTACAAGCGCGCCGCGATCCTGACACCGATCTTCTCTGCTCTGGAAGCCATCATGGATGTGCTGCTGCCCACCATCATGGCCTTTATCATTGACCAGGGCATTGAAAAGGGCGATATGAACGCCGTTATCAAGTACGGCCTGCTCACCTTCCTGGTGGCGGCCATTGCCCTGCTGCTGGGCGTGCTGGCCGGCAGGTTTGCTGCCACGGCATCCACCGGCTTTGCAGGCAACCTGCGCGATGCGATGTATGAGAACATCCAGCATTTCTCGTTCTCCAACATCGACAAGTACTCCACGGCCGGTCTGGTCACCCGTATGACCACCGACGTGACCAACCTGCAGAATGCGTTCCAGATGATCGAGCGCATGTGCGTGCGTGCCCCCGTCCATCTGGTTTTCGCGCTCATCATGGCCTCCATGATCAGCCGCTCGCTGGCCATGGTGTTCCTGGTGGCGATCGTGTTCCTGGTGGCAGTGCTGGCAGGCATTATGGTCCCCACCTTCGGCATCTTTGATAAGGTGTTCAAGAACTACGATAACCTGAACGCTTCCGTGCAGGAGAATGTCTCGGCCATCCGCGTGGTCAAGAGCTTTGTCCGGGAGCACTTTGAGAACGAGAAGTACACCAAGGCCTGCGAGAGCCTGTACAAGCAGTTCGTCCACGCCGAGAGCCGCCTGAGCTTCAACAATCCCGCCATGCTGGTCTCTGTGTATGGCTGCAACATCGCCCTGAGCTGGTTCGGCGCACATTATGTCCTGAACGGTGCGATCACCACCGGCCAGCTGAACGCCCTGTTCGGTTATATTATGAACATCCTGATGGCCCTGATGATGCTGAGCATGGCCTTTGTGATGATCGCCATGTCCGCCGCTTCTGCCCGCCGTATCGTGGAAGTGCTGGACGAGACCACCGACCTGCCCGCCCCCAAGGCACCGGTGCAGCAGGTCAGGGATGGCGGCATCGAGTTCGAGCACGTTACCTTTAAGTATAAGCACGGCTCCGGCCAGCCTGTCCTGAACGATGTCACCTTCAGCATCCGGCCGGGCGAGACGCTGGGCATCATCGGCGGCACCGGCAGTGCAAAATCCAGCCTGGTGCAGCTGATCCCCCGCCTGTATGATGCCGAGACCGGCTCTGTCAAGGTGGGCGGCGTGGACGTTAAGGATTACAGCCTGGATGTCCTCCGCCGGGAGGTCTCCATGGTGCTGCAGAAGAACGTTCTGTTCAGCGGCACCATCCTCGACAACCTGCGCTGGGGCGATGAGAACGCCAGCGAGGAAGAGTGCATCCGGGTGGCCAAGCTGGCCTGCGCCGATGAGTTCATCGAGCGCTTCCCCGACAAGTACAATACCTGGATCGAGCAGGGCGGCTCCAACGTGTCCGGCGGCCAGAAGCAGCGCCTGACCATTGCCCGCGCGCTGCTGCGCAAGCCCAAGGTGCTGATCCTGGACGACAGCACCAGCGCCGTGGATACCGCCACCGATGCCAAGATCCGCAAAGCCTTCCGGGAGGAGATCCCCGGCACCACCAAGATCATCATTGCACAGCGCATCTCCTCCGTGCAGGATGCAGACCGCATCCTGGTGCTGGACAACGGCCAGATCAACGGCCTGGGCACCCACGAGGAGCTGCTCAAGACAAACAAGATCTATCAGGAAGTTTACAACAGCCAGACCCAGGGCGGCGGCGATTTTGACAAGCAGGGAGGTGAGCAGTAATGGCACAGGTGAAAGAAGTAAAGGGCCCCGGCCCCCGTAGGATGGGCGGCCCCAAGCCGAAGGTCGAGAACCCGGGCAAGCTGCTCAAGCGGATCATGGATGAGGTGTTCAAGCACTATCTGCCCCACTGCATCCTTGTGCTGGTCTGCATCATCGTCAGCGCGCTGGCTAACGTGCAGGCAAGCCTCTTCCTCAAGACCCTGATCGATGATTACATCGTCCCCATGACCAAGCAGGCCACGCCGGACTTCGGCCCGCTGGCAGGCGCACTGGTGCGCATTGGCTGCATCTACGCCATCGGCGTGCTGGCCGCATGGCTCAACGCCCGTATCATGGTCAACGTGACCCAGGGCACCCTGCGCAACCTGCGCGTCCAGCTTTTCACCCACATGGAAAGCCTGCCCATCCGGTATTTTGACTCCCACCCCCACGGCGACATCATGTCGGTGTACACCAACGATGTGGACACCCTGCGCCAGATGATCAGCCAGAGCATTCCCCAGCTGGTGTCCAGCGCCATCACCATCGTGTCCGTGTTCACCAGCATGTGCCTGATGAGCTGGCAGCTCACCGTTGTCACCATGCTGATGGTGACCCTGATGCTGTTCTGCTCCAAGAAGATCACTTCCATGAGCGGTAAGTACTTTGTGGCCCAGCAGAAGGATCTGGGCAAGGTGAACGGCTACATCGAAGAGATGATGGAGGGCCAGAAGGTCGTCAAGGTGTTCACCCACGAGCAGAAGGCTCTGGATGGCTTCCGGCAGCTGAACGATAAGCTGAAGGAAAGCGCCAAGCAGGCCAACAACTACGCCAACATCATCATGCCCGTTACCGCACAGCTGGGCAATATCAGCTATGCAGTCTGTGCTCTGGCAGGCGCAGCCATGGCCGTTGGCAATGTCGGCGGCATGACCCTGGGTACCGTGATGGCCTTCCTGAGCCTGAACAAGGGCTTCAATATGCCCATCAGCCAGGTGTCCATGCAGGCCAACAGCGTGATCATGGCACTGGCCGGTGCAGAGCGTATCTTCAAGATGATGGACGAGACCAGCGAGACCGACGAGGGCTATGTCACCCTGGTCAACGTCAAGTATGGCAAGGATGACGAGCTGATGGAGACCACCGAGCGCACCGGCATCTGGGCCTGGAAGCATCCCCACCACGACGGCACCACCACCTACCACAAGCTGGCGGGTGACATCACCTTTACCGATGTCGATTTTGGCTATGTGCCTGAAAAGACCGTTCTGCACGGGATCAACCTCTATGGCCGCCCGGGCCAGAAGATCGCCTTTGTCGGCTCCACCGGTGCCGGCAAGACCACCATCACCAACCTGATCAATCGGTTCTATGATATTCAGGATGGCAAGATCCGCTACGACGGCATCAACATCCACAAGATCAAAAAGTCCGATCTGCGCCGTTCGCTGGGCATCGTGCTGCAGGACACGCACCTGTTCACCGGTACGGTCATGGAGAACATCCGCTATGGCCGTCTGGATGCCAGCGATGAAGAGTGCATGGCCGCCGCCAAGCTGGCCAACGCGGATGGCTTCATCCAGCGTCTGCCGGATGGCTACAACACCATGCTGACCGGCGACGGTGCGAACCTGTCGCAGGGCCAGCGTCAGCTGCTGGCCATCGCCCGCGCAGCCGTTGCCGACCCGCCGGTGCTCATCCTCGATGAGGCTACTTCCTCCATCGACACCCGCACCGAGGCTCTGGTGCAGCGCGGCATGGACGGCCTGATGTATGGCCGCACCAGCTTCGTCATCGCCCACCGCCTCTCCACTGTCCGCAACGCAGACTGCATCGTGGTCCTGGAGCAGGGCCGCATCATCGAGCGCGGCAGCCATGACGAGCTCATCGCCAAGAAGGGCAAGTATTACCAGCTCTATACCGGTAATCTGGCCGAGAACTAAAGAATAACGCAAAGAGGCCCCGGCAGCAGCTGCCGGGGCCTCTTTGCGTTATATCAATCCAAATCGTGCTTCTTACAGAACTTCCTGCTCACCCAGTACATCCCGGCCCAGATGGCGATGGCGAGGATGAGATACACCGGATTTTTCAGCGAGCTGAGCAGCGACTGGCCGAAGAGAGCCATCATGGCCACCATAACGGCCTTGCCCGCCAGAAGGGTGAGCAGATAGCGCTTCTCGTCAAAATCCGAGATACCAAAGGCCAGATGCAGGAACGACGTGGGCGTAAAGGGCAGGACGGCCAGCATGAAGAGGCTGGCCGTGTCCACATGGCTGACCCACTGCTGGGCCTTTTTCAGCTGTTCGGAGCGAGAGGCCAGCTTCCAGAAAAAGCGTTTGACCACCCGCCGCCAGAATAAAAACACCACCGTGCCGCCTGCGGCCACACCGAGCCAGCTGTAGACGAAGCCAAGAAATCCGCCGTGGGCCGCGATATTGAGGGCCACGATGGCGATGAGGGGCAGCGGCGGAAAAATGGATTCCAGCATCGCCAGCAGGATAGGGACCAACGGCCCCAGCCCTTCAAAGCCCTCTAACAATGCCTCCCAGAATTCCAGCGTACCCAGCTGGTGGAGCCAGTCGATGAGCGTCGTTTCCATCGTGCTCGTACCATCCCTTTCGTTTCTGCCTGATGTTCCTTCTTAGTATATCCAGCATCTATGACCGGGATATGAACAAAATCTGAGCATTTTTGCCTTATTCTTCCTGTCTCTCCTTCCAATACGAAACAGCGTCGTTCTTTCCTGCACGATATTTTATTCTTCTGCCT
>OIED01001337.1_pt1 | contig 10121 bp, 9 predicted proteins | sample 1581771 | NCBI WGS metagenome assembly OIED01 (sample SAMEA3882546, study PRJEB24775) | human gut metagenome | biome: human-associated habitat; feature: intestine environment; material: feces | place: Netherlands | collected 2009/2010 | reverse complement strand
TTCTTTCCCACATTTCTTTCTTCGCAGAAAGAAATGTGGCCGCCGGAGGCCGCCTCCCCGTCAGGGGGAAACCGACTCGCCGCCGGGGCGGCGAAACCCGCCCCGCGCCAAGGGACCCTTAGACCGTAGGTCTAAGCGACTTTCTTTCCCACATTTCTTTCTTCGCAGAAAGAAATGTGGCCGCCGGAGGCCGCCTACCCGCCAGGGGAAAGCCAACTCGCCGCCGCGGCGGCGAACCCCCACCCGATCCTATAAAAAGGAGACGCACCCATGCTCCGTATCGACCAACTGCGCCTGCACCCCGGCCAGCAGGAGACGCTCCTGCGCGCCCGGTGCGCCAAGCTGCTCCGCGTGGCTCCGGCGGATATCACCGCCTGTACCGTTCTGCGAAAGGCCATTGACGCCCGCGAGGACCTGACCCTTGTCTACACGGTGTTCGTCTCTGTAAAAAACGAGGCCCAGGTCCTGCGCCGCTGCCGCGATAAGCGCGTATCTGTCTACAAACAGGAAGTGTACTTCCTACCGCCGCCGGTGACGGCCCCGGCGGTCCGGCCCATCGTGGTGGGCGCGGGACCGGCGGGACTGTTCGCCGCCCTGGTGCTGGCCCGCTGCGGCGCACGCCCTATTCTATTGGAGCGCGGCCGGCCGGTAGAACACCGTCAGGTGGACGTTGAGCGCTTCTGGTCCGGCGGCCCGCTGGACCCGGACAGCAACGTCCAGTTTGGCGAGGGCGGCGCCGGCGCCTTTTCTGACGGCAAGCTGAACACCGGCACGAAGGATCTGCGCCACCGCTTCATTCTGGAGACGCTGGTCCGCTGCGGCGCACCGGATACCATTTTGACCGACGCCAAGCCTCATGTGGGCACCGACAAGCTCCACATCGCCCTGCAGGCCCTGCGGCAGGAGCTGGAGGCGGCCGGGGCGGACATACGCTTCAACGCCCGGCTGGAGCATATACGGATACAGGACGGCGCGGTCAGCGCCGTCACCGTCTGCCAGAACGGGCAGACCTATGACCTGCCTGCCCGCCATGTGGTCCTGGCTCTGGGTCACAGCGCCCGTGACACCTTTGAAATGCTGTATCAGGCGGGGCTTGCCATGGAGCCCAAGCCCTTTGCCATGGGCGTCCGTATCGAGCACAGCCAGTCGGCCATCGATGCCGCCCAGTACCGTTCTCTGGCGGGCCACCCGGCTCTGCCCCCCAGCACCTACAAGCTGTCCTGCCACCTGCCCAACGGCCGCAGCGCCTTCAGCTTCTGCGTCTGCCCCGGCGGCCAGGTGGTGGCCGCCGCCTCCGAGCCGGGGCGCACCGTCACCAACGGCATGAGCGTCTATGCCCGTGATGGGGAGAACATCAACGGCGCGCTGCTGGTGAATGTCACGCCGGCGGATTTCCCCTCGGACCATCCCCTTGCAGGAATTGCCCTCCAGCGGCAGCTGGAGACGGCGGCCTACGCCCTCACCGGCGGCTATGCCGCCCCCTGCCAGCGGGTGGCGGACTTTCTGACAGGCCGTCCTTCCGCCGGACCGGGGACCGTGCGCCCCAGCTACCGCCCCGGCGTGGTCTATACCGACCTGCGCCGCTGCCTGCCGGATTTTATCAGCGAGACGCTGGCCCTGGCCCTGCCGGTCCTGGGCCGTTACCTCAAGGGCTACGACGACCCGGACGCCCTGCTCACCGGCGTGGAGACGCGCTCGTCCTCCCCGGTGCGCCTGGTGCGTGACGCGCACTATGAAGCCAATATACGCGGCATATTCCCCTGCGGCGAGGGGGCCGGCTATGCCGGAGGTATCCTCTCCGCCGCCGCCGACGGGATGCGCTGCGCGGAAAAACTCCTGGAGGTATATACAACATGAGAAAGATCGCCATCTACGACAGCTTCACCGAGCCCAAGCACCGCCGGCTCATCGACGAGACAGCGGCCCGCGCTGGCTTCACCGTGGACTACTACGCGGCCCCCGCCGCCGTCCCCGCGGACAAGCGGGGTGACTATGAGGTCATCTACGGTATGCCCAAGCCCGGTGAATTAAAGGACTTCGTGAACCTCAAGTGGTTCTGCGGCAGCTTTGCCGGCGTGGACGCCTATCTGGACGACAGCCTGTATCCCTCTCCCGAGGTCATGCTGTCCAACTCCTCCGGCGCCTACGGTGTCACCATCGCCGAGCACATGGTCATGGTCACGCTGATGCTCCTGCGCCACGCCCCCGTCTACTGCGCCGACCAGGTTGCCGGCCGCTGGGGCCGGGTGCTCCCCATGCGCTCCATTATGGGCAGCACCATCACCGTCGTCGGCACCGGTGATATCGGCACGGAGTTTGCCCGCCGCGCCAAGGCCATGGGTGCTGCCGCCGTCCGCGGTGTCCGCCGCACCAAAAAGGCCGCCGACCCCGCCTTTGACGAGATCCATACCAACGACGAGTTGGACGCCCTCCTGCCGGATACGGATATCCTGGCCCTGGCCCTGCCCGCCACCGGTGAGACGAAGGGGTTTCTCTCCGCGGCGCGCCTCGCCCTGCTGCCGAAGACCGCCTATGTGGTCAACGTGGGCCGCGGCAGCGCCATCGACCAGGCCGCCCTTCTGGACGCCCTGAACCATGACCGTCTCGCCGGCGCGGCTCTGGACGTGTTCGAGCAGGAGCCCATCCCCGCCGGCGACCCGGCCTGGACGGCGAAGAACCTGCTCATCACCCCCCACATCTCCGGTCAGATGAGCCTGGGCTACACCCGCGATCGGAACGTGCAGCTTTTCTGTGAGGATCTGGAGCGCTACGGTCGGGGTGAGAAGCCCCTGCGTCTGGTGGACCGTCGGATCGGCTATTGAACAGTCCCCATGTGCGCCCCCTGTGCAGGGGGCGCACATGAAGACGACCGTCCGATCCTTCGTTTTTGGCCCCGAAAAGGGAGGCTGGAAGGAAGGGAAAGAGAACCTGACCCAACAGCGCATAAAAGGTGCATGAAAAGTCCGTGAGGAGCACATAAAAAGTATAAAGAGCGTATAGAAAAGGTACAGACATTGTATCATATACTGCTAAAGAAATTTGCTGTGCCGGGAGGTGAAAAGCATGGGAGAGCGCATCATACTGCACTGTGATCTGAACAGCTTTTACGCCTCTGTGGAGCTGCTGGACAAGCCCGCTTTGTGGGAGGTCCCGGTGGCCGTCTGCGGCGACCCGAAGACCCGCCACGGCATCATTCTGGCCAAGAACGAACCCGCCAAAAAGTACGGAATACAAACGGCTGAGACGGTCTGGCAGGCCAAAAAGAAGTGCCCCGGCCTCGTGCTTCTGCCGCCCCATCACGACCTGTACAAAATGTGGTCCGTCCGCGTCAATGACATCTACGAGCGCTTCACCGACCTGATCGAGCCCTTCGGCATCGACGAGAGCTGGCTGGATGTCACCGGCAGCCTCCATCTCTTCGGCGGCGACGCGGAAAAACTGGCCAATAAAATTCGAAAAACAGTAAAAAATGAGACCGGATTAACGATTTCTGTGGGAGTTTCGTTCAATAAAGTGTTTGCCAAGCTGGGCAGCGATATGAAAAAACCGGACGCTACAACGGTCATTCCGATAGACGGGTGGCAAAATATCGTTTGGCCGCAGCCGCTGGGCAACCTGTTGTACGCCGGCCGCGCCGCCACCCAGACCCTGAAAAAATACGGTATAGAGACCATCGGCCAGCTGGCCGCCTGCGATCCCGCCATGCCCGAGCAGCTGCTGGGAAAGATGGGCCGCCAGCTGTGGGAATACGCCAACGGTCTTGACAAAAGCCCTGTTAAGCCCCGCCACGCCGCCGATCCGGTCAAGTCCGTGGGCAACGGCACTACCTTCCCCGATGACCTGGTGCGCTGGGAACAGATCTGCGCCGGCTTGATGCCTCTGTGCGACAGTGTGGCCGCCCGCCTGCGCCGCCACGGCCTGTATGCCGGCGGCGTCAGCGTGACGCTGAAAGACGTATCGTTCAAAACATTCAGCCGCCAGACCCGCTTGGACGCGCCTACCCATCTGGTCCGGGATATTTACCGTGCGGCTGCGGACCTGGCCCGGCAGCTGTGGAAGCCGCCTGCCCGCCTTCGCTCCATGACCGTAACGGCGCTGTACGTCACCGAGACGTGCAGCACTTTCCAACAGTTGGATCTGCTGGACAGTACCGCTCAGGCCTGCGGTCAGCGGCAGGAGCAGCTGGAGGAGGCCGTGGACGCTATCCGCCAAAAATACGGCAGGACGGCCATTGCCTTCGGCAATGGCGAGGAGGGTGAGGCCCTTCCGGAGGAGGAACTGTAACACGGACGACGCTGCCGTCCGTGTTCTTTTTGTATAGGGACATTCCCATAGGGCATAGGGTGTTGTGAAAGGAGCGATGCGTATGCTGTCTGCTGCACTGTTGCTGCTGTGCAACAGCCTGTTTTTGTCCCTGCACCTGACCGGTAGCGCCGGGTCCTTCCCCAAGCCCCTGTCTGCTGCCCGGGAGAGGGAGTGCCTGGAGCGCTGTGCCGCCGGAGATTTGGAGGCCCGGAATATACTGGTGGAGCACAATCTGCGCCTGGTGGCCCACATCATCAAGAAGTATTACACGCAGTCCACTGACCAGGAGGACCTGATCTCCATCGGAACGATCGGGCTTATCAAGGCGGTCAATACCTTCCGCCCTGACAAGGGAATCAAGCTGGCCACCTACGCCGCTCGTTGTATAGAAAATGAGATACTAATGTACTTCCGGGGACAGAAAAAATTGCAGGGGGAGGTGTCGCTGAACGAGGCGCTGGACACGGGGCCGGAGGGTGACGCATTGTATTTGGGCGATGTGGTGGGGGAAGAGGACACCATGCTGGAGGAACTGCAAAGCAAGGAGGACCGCCGTCTGCTGCATCAGCTGCTGGCCCGGGAGCTGACCCCTCGGGAGGCGGATGTTCTGCGGCGGCGCTACGGCCTGGACGGCCATTTGCCCCAGACACAACGGCAGGTGGCGCTCCATTACGGTATCAGCCGCAGCTATGTGTCACGTATTGAAAAAAAGGCGCTGCACAAGCTGGAGGAGGCCCTGCGGGACCGGAGATAAAAGGCATCTTAACAACGCCTTAACGGCTGTGGTGGAAGGCTGTGCAGGTTGCATGAGGAAACATTCGCGCGGCGATAGAAATTCTCGCAACTGCATATTGTTTTCCATAATGAATTTGTTATAATGGTAACAAAAGACTGGGGGTTTCGGAGGAAAAGTGTACCTATGAGAAACTTTAAATGCTCCATTGCGGATATGCGTAAGCAAGTGTTTGCCGAGGTGGCGCGGCTGGCCTATGAGGGCGGAGACTACCGCCGCATGGAAAAGCTGCCCTACAAGATCGTTCCCGGTGAGGTGGGCAACCAGCGGGAGTCCATCTTTCTGGAACGGGCTATCGTAGGCGAGCGTATACGGCTGGCTATGGGCCTGCCCCTGCGGCCGGTGGCGGAGCACAGCCTGCTCAGCGATGGGGTGGAGGAGAGTGCCATCGCGGAGAAGTACTACGATCCTCCACTGGTGAACATCATAAAATACGCCTGTAACGGCTGCACGCCTACTCACTATGAGGTCACGAACGCCTGCCAGGGCTGTCTGGCCCGCCATTGCCAGAATGCCTGCCATAAAGGGGCCATTGCTATCGAACGCGGACAGGCGCATATCGACCAGGATAAGTGCATCAAGTGTGGCAAATGCCGGGATGCCTGTTCCTACCACGCCATCATCAAGTTTACCCGGCCCTGCCAGGAGGCCTGCGGCATGAATGCCATTGGTCAGGATGAGTACGGCCACGCCAAGATCGACCACGACAAGTGCGTCAGCTGCGGTATGTGTCTGGTGAATTGCCCCTTCGGCGCGATCGTGGATAAGGGCCAGCTGTTCCAGCTGATCCACGCCATCCGTCGGGGCGACGAGGTGGTGGCGGTGATCGCACCGGCATTCTGGGGCCAGTTCGGAGACAATGTAACGCCGGGACAGATCAAGGCCGCCATGCAGCAGCTGGGCTTTGCCGCGTTGGAGGAGGTGGCCGTGGGCGCCGATCTGTGCGCGGTGGAGGAGGCCGAGGAATTTTTGCGTATGGTGCCGGAGAAGCAGCCGTTTATGGCGACCTCCTGCTGCCCGGCATGGTCTGTGATGGCCAAAAAGGAGTTTCCTGGCTTTGCACCATATATCTCCATGACCATGACGCCTATGGTGCTGACGGCGCGGCTGCAGAAGCGCCGCCGGCCTGGGTGCCGCGTCGTCTTTATTGGTCCCTGCGCCGCCAAAAAGCTGGAGGCCAGCCGCCGCAGTGTCCGCAGTGATGTGGATTTTGTCATCACCTTCGAGGAGCTGAGGGGAATGTTCGAGGCCAAGGGCATCGATTTCAGCCAGATCCCCGATCTGCCCTCCCACTACGAGGCCAGTGCCCCCGGCGTAGGCTTTGCCGCCGGCGGCGGCGTGGCCAAGGCGGTGGAGGAGGTGATCCACCGCCTGCACCCGGAGGTGGAGGTCAAGACCGCCGCCGCGGAGGGGCTGAACGAGTGCCGGCGGATGCTGCGTATCGCCCGGACGGGCAAGTATGACGGCTATCTGCTGGAGGGCATGGCCTGCCCCGGCGGGTGTATTGCCGGCGCCGGCACTGTGCAGCCGCCGGAGAAATCCCGCCGTGCACTGGAGAAGTATAAGGCGGCGGTATCTATCAGTAACCCGATGGACTCCCAGTATCTGGAGGGGACCCGCCTGCTGTACGAAAACGAAGCGGACTGGGACCGCGTGGGTCGGCATTGACGAATTTGGTGTACAGAAAGAACGAAAGCGCTCCAGATGGGGCGCTTTCGCCCGTTGTGACGAAGATGGCGGCGGCAGCAGACGTGTTCCGCCGCACTTCGACCGTATGTGGTGTTATAATGGCAGACAGCAGAGTGCCTACCGCCAGCCGGGCGGCGGAGGAATGGGGGTATAACAACGGAAATGAGACTGCATGAGCGTGAACACAGGCGCTATATCCTGCGCCGCATGGTGTATGAGTTGTTCGGCGTTGGCGGTGAGGACGGTGGACATCCCATATCTGCGGCGGCCGCGGCGAAGCCAGTATCCGAGGAAGATGCGAGATCCGGTGAGGAGACAACGGTGGGCGGCATGGGTAGCCGCTGAGCACATAGGAAAACGAGCGCCATCCGACAGGACGGCGCTCGCTGCTTATGTCTCCGGTTCTATGTAGTCCGGCTGCTCCAGTGTTTCCTCCGGCGTCATATCCTCCGCCGGGGTGGGGGTGGGGAGCTGCGGCGCGTTGGGGACGCGGTCTCCCAGGGCAATGGCGTAATAGTCATAGGTCACCAGCAGTTCCGCGTAGTAGTATTGCAGGGATACACGGTCGTTGATGGCGCTGACATAGCCCTCCGGCACCGTGACGCCGGGGTTGGCGGTGAAGGTGCGGGTAGAGGACTCATACACGCCGGCGGCGGTGGCCCAGCTGTTGCCGGCAGCGGTGGGCAAGATCACCAGCGGGATGCTGCCGTAGGCATCGGCAGGGTCGTAGTCCTGATCCAGCACGTCCCGGCCGGACAGCAGACGGGAGTCATATTCCAGTCCGAACAGATTGCTCAGCGTGGGCACGATGTCCACGGCGCTGCACGGTTCGGATACGGTAACAGCTTCCTCCATGCCGCCGCACCACAGGATCAGCGCATTGCGGTAGCGGGAGGTGTCACGCTCCGAGTCTGTAAAGCCCCGCAGCTCGTTATAATAGTCCGTGTCTGTCTCTGACAGCAGGTAGGGGTAGTGGTCGGCGGCCAGGCAGATGACGGTGTCGTCGGCAATACCGGCCTGCTCCAGCGCGTTTACCAGGTAGGTCAGTGCGTTCTCCAGCTCCAGGTTGGCGGCCACATAGGCCTGGACCTGGGGGGAGGCGTTGGGATAGGCGGCCTGAGCCTTGGCGCGGTTCTTGGCGGCCATGGCGTGGCCCCAGCCGTAGCCGCCGTGGCCGCTGACGGTCATGTAGTAGGTATGGAAGGGTGTGCCGTTCTGTACATAGGTGTCAATATACTGCGTGATGGTGTTCTGGATCATCTCCAGATCGGAGTAGGGCCAGCTGCCGTCCTCGGTCAGCTGCAGACCGTTGCCCTGGCCCTGATAGTCGTAACCAAGGTTGGGGTGGGTCTTGTCCCGGCGGTAGTAGTTGTAGATATTGTTGTGGTAGGCGGCGGTGGTGTAGCCCAGAGCCCGGAACTGATTGCCCAGGGCAAAGGGCATACTGTTGTTGGCTGTGGCGTAGAAGCTGACATTGCCGTTGACCCACGTGGGGAGCAGACCGGTCATCACCGCGTACTCGCCGCCGGTGGTAGATTGGCCCCAGCCGGGCTGATAGAAATTGTCGAACACGAAGCCCTCGTGGGTCAGACGGTAGAGGGTAGGCGTCAGTTCCTCGCTGATGAACCAGGGAGAAAAGGACTCGGCGGTGAAAAGAATGAGGTTCTTGTCCTGGAACATACCGGTGTACGCGTTCTGCTTGGAGGGCGTCAGCGAGCCGAAGTAGTCGGACATGCGGGCCACGGCGCTGCTGGAGGCGTTCTCTGCCAGGGCGGCAAAGTCGATGTCCATGGCATTTTCACTGTAGACCACCGGCGTTGTGACAACAGGGGTGTCATCCGGCACATCTGACTTCGTGTCTGTGTCCGGCAGCCGGGGGCTGGGGTGCCCGAAAATGGCGTAGGTGATCTCCAGCCGGACACTGGCGTTGAGCCCGAAGTGGGTCACACCGGTATCGGTGGTGAAGTTGTAGGTATAGGCATCGTGATAGGTGCCCCAGCGGGCCAGACCGCTGCCGATACCGCCGAACAGCAAACACATGACCAGCAGGAACAGCAGGGACCAGCGGCCCATGCGCTGCTCGGTGACGATGCGCCGGCGCAGTAGGATGCACAGTGCCAGCGGGACAAAGGCCAGCAGGATGAAGGGCAGGCGGGGCAGCACGACATCCGGCAGGACCGTGTCGCCGAAACCGCCCACTACATCGCTGGCCATGTTGCCGATGAAGGACAGAGCGAAGTAGGACTTGAAGTAACTGCGGCAGCAGTACTCCACGCACACCAGCACCGTCCACAGGGCGGTGGCGGCGATAGAGACGATGGTAGCCGCCCGGCGGTGACGGAACAGATTGATGAGCAGACTCCAGAACAGTCCTGCGCCCAGGGCGAACAGCACCACCAGCACCAGTGTTCCGGTAAAGAAGGTGCTCTGCCTGTCGAAGGCCCGCAGCAGCAGCTCGTGGTACAGCAGCGCCGCCGGGAAGAACACCCAGTTCAGTGGGCCGCGGGGCAGAGAACTGGTATCCAGCCGGGAGGTGGCGGTATGTTTTTTCCTATCTCTCTCGTTCATACAACGTATACGTCCTTTAATGGCACCCGAGGGGCATCGTAGTAAGTGTTATGGTAACACAAGACGCCGCAGATTGCAACCGGCCCGGAACGCATTTCAGGTCCGAAGAAGCGCGTTTGCGGAAAAAAGCCCTCCTCACGGAGGGCTTTTTCATTCATCGGTTCTGCAAATAGTGCTGTAAGGCATTGCTCTTGTCCAGCCGCCACAGCAGCAGGCCGCCCAGACCATAGCAGGCTACGGCCTCGCCCAGGCCCACCGTCAGGGCATTGAAGGCGTAGGTGGGCCAGAAGGCGGCGGAGGTGCCCGCCTGCTCATAGGCCAGGACAAGGCCGATAAGCACGGTGTTGGCGATCACCGGCGGCAGAGGGGCCAGCCACTTCTTTTGGCACCGGGCGGTCAGCAGGGCGGCGATCAGGGTGGACAGTGATCCCACCACGATGTCCAGGGCCCCATAGGGGCTGAACAGGTTGGCGATCAGGCACCCCACCCCCAGGCCCCAGGCGGTTTCCGGGAACAGGAACGGCAGCAGGCACAGCGCCTCGGAGAATCGCACCTGGATGGGGCCGAAGGTCAGGCCAAACACCGCCCCCAGCAGGGACAGTGCGGCGTAGGCGGCCGCCGTCATGGCGGCCAGGGTCAGCTTTTGCGTGTTTTTGTGTTTCATGTGGTAACTCCCATGTTTTGTTTAGAGAACGGCCCCGCCGGGCCGAACGAACGCCTTGCGGCGCTTGGACAGGTCGGGTCCCTGTCGCCGGAGAGTATACCA
>OIED01001320.1_pt1 | contig 10222 bp, 9 predicted proteins | sample 1581771 | NCBI WGS metagenome assembly OIED01 (sample SAMEA3882546, study PRJEB24775) | human gut metagenome | biome: human-associated habitat; feature: intestine environment; material: feces | place: Netherlands | collected 2009/2010 | reverse complement strand
AAAATGGCGGCAGATTGCAGCTTGACGAGCATATCCCCTATACCGCCCAGATGATTGCGACCATTACCCGCCAGCAGGTAGGTACCGTAGAGAGAGCTTTGAAAATCTTTATGAAGCTGGGGCTTGTGGAGCCTTTGCCAAGCGGCGCACTCTACATGAGCAACATTGAGCTTTTAATCGGCCAGTCCTCTACCGAGGGGGAGCGCAAGCGCAGGGCGCGGCTGGCTTTGCAGGAACAAAAAGCCCTGCCGCAGACAGGGGCGGACAAATGTCCACCATATCGAGCGGACATTTGTCCACCAGAGATAGAGATAGAGAAAGAGATAGATATAGAAATAGAAAAAGAGAGAGAGTTAGAAACGGGACACCCCGCCCCCGCCGCCTATGGCAGATACCACAATGTCATTCTTTCCGATACGGAGCTTGACGGGCTGAAAACAGAGCTTCCCGGCAAGTGGGAGTATTACATTGACCGCCTATCCTGCCATATCGCTTCCAGCGGGAGGAAATACAAGAGCCATGCAGCCACGATTTTCAAGTGGGCGCAGGAGGACGCAGCCAAGAAAGCCCCGAAAAAGGGCATACCCGATTATACCTGTAAGGAGGGCGAGAGCTTATGACGAATGGATTTGATGAAATGATTTTGAATATGACCGACACCACGCCGGAGCCGGAGGACTACACCGGCGAGGACGGGCTTTTATACTGCGGGAAGTGCCACAAGCCCAAAGAGGGCTATTTCCCCAAAGAAACCGCCGCATGGCTGGGGCGTGACCGCCACCCGGCAGAATGTGACTGCCAGCGGGCAGAGCGTGAGGAACGGGAAGCCGCAGAGAAACAGCGCAGTCACCTTGAAACTGTCGAGCGGTTGAAGCGGCGGGGCTTTACAGACCCGGCTATGCAGGGCTGGACGTTTGAGAACGACAACGGCAAGTGCCCGCAAATGGAACACGCCCATTTCTATGTGGAGAACTGGGAAACCATGAAAGAGCGCAACATTGGCTATCTGCTATGGGGCGGCGTTGGCACAGGCAAGAGCTATTTTGCGGGCTGTATCGCAAATGCCCTTATGGAGCGTGAAATCCCCGTGTGCATGACAAACTTTGCATTGATATTGGGTGACCTTGCCGCCAGCTTTGAGGGCAGGAATGAATATATCTCCCGACTTTGCAGCTTCCCGCTGCTTATCCTTGACGATTTTGGAATGGAACGGGGAACGGAATACGGCTTAGAGCAGGTCTACAACGTGATTGACAGCCGTTACCGCAGCGGCAGGCCGCTGATCGTCACGACTAATCTCACGCTGGAGGACTTGCAGCACCCGGAGGACACCGCCCACGCCCGCATTTATGACCGTCTGATTGAAATGTGTTCTCCTGTCCGCTTTACCGGGAGCAACTTCCGAAAAGCCACGGCGCAGGAGAAAATGGGACAACTGAAAAAGCTGATGAACAGAAAGGAGAGCCGCCTATGACCAACACCCCAAAGAATGACCGCAGCACCCGCCGCCCGGATTGCGTGACGGAAATCCGCATAGGTAATTCTGTCCTTGTCGTTTCCGGCTATTTCAAGCAGGACACCACCGCCACCGCCGCCGATAAAATGCTGAAAGTGCTGGAAGCGGAAGCTGCTACACAAAAATCGGCAATTTGACGGGACGTAAAGAAGCAGAAAGGACTGTACAGCCAGCCCCGGCGTGTGGTATGATAGTCATACGGAATAGTGGGGCTGGCTGTCGGAAATGGAGGACACTATGTTAAGACAGACCACCCGAAACCTTATTACCGCCCTTTATCCGAGATTATCCCACGAGGACGAGCTGCAAGGTGAGAGCAATTCTATTTCAAACCAGAAGCGTATTCTTGAAACCTATGCGAAGCAGAACGGCTTTTCCAATCTGCAATGGTACACAGATGACGGTTATTCTGGGGCGAACTTCCAAAGACCCGGTTTTCAAGCCATGCTTGCGGACATTGAAGCCGGAAAAGTCGGCACCGTTATCGTCAAGGATATGTCACGGTTAGGGCGAAACTATCTGCAAGTGGGAATGTATACGGAAATGATTTTCCCACAGAAAGGCGTCCGCTTTATCGCTATCAATGACGGAGTGGACAGCGCACAGGGCGACAATGATTTTGCCCCTCTGCGGAACATTTTTAACGAATGGCTGGTGAGAGATACGAGCAAGAAAATCAAAGCAGTAAAACGGTCTAAGGGTATGAGCGGGAAGCCCGTCACGAGCAAACCCGTATACGGCTACTTTATGGACGAGGACGAAAATTTTATCATTGACGGGGAAGCCGCCCCTGTTGTGCGGCAGATTTACAGCTTGTGCCTTGCCGGGAACGGTCCGACCAAAATCGCCCGTATATTGACCGAGCAGCAAATCCCAACACCGGGTACATTGGAATACCGCAGGACAGGCAGCACACGCCGTTACTACCCCGATTATCCCTACAAGTGGGCGACCAACACGATTGTCCATATCCTTGAACGCAAGGAATATCTGGGGCATACGGTAAACTTCAAGACCGAGAAAGTGTCCTACAAGGTCAAATCAAGCGTGGAAAATCCCGAAGAAAAACAGGTCATTTTCGAGAATACCCATGAGCCAATCATTGACCTTGCCACATGGGAGCGTGTGCAGGAATTACGCAAGCAGCGCAAGCGTCCAAACCGCTATGATGAAGTCGGTCTGTTCTCCGGCTTGCTGTTCTGCGCCGATTGTGGGAGCGTCCTCTATCAGCAGAGATACGAGAACAAAACCCGAAAACAGGATTGCTACATCTGCGGCAACTACAAGAAGCGTACCCACGATTGCACCGCACATTTTATCCGCACCGACCTTTTGACTGCGGGTGTGACCGCCAATCTGCGGAAAGTGACAAGCTATGCAGCCAAGCATGAAAAGCAGTTTATGAAGCTGCTGATCGAGCAGAACGAGGACGGCGGCAAACGCCGCAACGCTGCCAAGCGAAAGGAACTGGACGCAGCCGAAAAGCGGATTGCGGAGCTGTCCGCTATCTTCAAGCGGCTTTATGAGGACAGTGTGACCGGGCGTATTTCTGATGAACGCTTTGCGGAACTTTCCGCAGACTATGAAGCCGAACAGAAACAGGTCAAGAGCCGTGCCGCCGAACTGCAAGCGGAACTGGCAAAGGCACAGGAAGCCACGGTTAATGCGGAAAAGTTTATGAAAGTTGTCCGCAAGTACACCAGCTTTGAGGAATTGACACATACCCTGCTGCGGGAGTTTATTGAAAAAATCGTTGTCCATGAGTGCAGCTATGACGAGAACGGCACACGCAGACAGGACATTGATATTTATTACAGCTTTGTCGGCAAGGTAGAACTTCCCGACGAATAATGCCCGACCTATCCGACACAGTAGCTAAGTGCCGGATGGGAACGGCAAAAAAATTTTACACTTCTATTGCTTCTTTATCGCACATAAGCAAATTTTGCTGGCTTATAATCAGACAAAAAGCGTTTTTCCGCATAGGCCAAAGCATCATTAACATAGCCGTAAAATTCCTTATTCGCCAGCATGCTGCTAAATTTTTCACTTAAGCAGATGCTATCTGCATTCGCATTCACCAACGGCATATTACCATATTTTTGGGCATCCGCAGTCTTAAAAAACTGCATACTCAATACATTCACTACGCTGGCAACAGTTGCTGCCGAGGTAGTAAGCTGGTATTTATTCTGCATATATTGCATAAATGCAGGCACGTCAATTTGTGTATGCTGCATTAAATAGCGCAGCAGCGCAACCTCTTCCAAACGTCTGCCATTAGCAAGCTCCAAGCAGATAAACTCCAATAGCTTGCACTGAGAGGCATTTAACGTGCTTTCGTAAGGATCTGCATACTGTCTGAAGTTGTAATAGGATTTCTTCTTTTGGATAAACAGATATGGATCCTTGTCACCCAAAGCCAGAAAATCAAGCATCATCGGTGCATGACCTAGCTTAGATTTAACTAACTGATACGATTCCTTTAGCTGACGCAGCTCTAGAAAATTATTTTTATTTAAGGATTCAAAAATGCGCTCACGAACTACATCAGTAAAGTAAACCGTCGATGCCCCCGGTAAAAAGTTATTATGCACAATGCGACGCAGCTTTTCCTTGCTGCAGCTGCGGTCGCCATACAAGGCTATCGGCAGCATGTAATTATTTTCATAGTTACCGATAAAATCAATAACCTCCAGATAGCGCTTTGCCTTGCTCTTACGCAGACCACGGCCAAGCTGCTGCACAAAGACAATGGCAGACTGCGTAGGACGCAGCATGATAATCTGATTTACAGAAGGAATATCTACGCCTTCATTCAAAACATCAACCGAGAAAAGATAATCGAGCTTATCTACGCCCTCCTCGTCGCTTTCAAGACGCTTGATAAGCCTTGCGCGCTCTTCCTCACTGGTAGCACCAGCCAAAAAGGCTGCTTTTTTGCCATGCTTATTAAACGCCTCTGACAAGGCTTTCGCTTCTTCTATCCTGCTGCAAAAGACTATGCCCTTGACACGCCCTTGGTCACAGCCATAAAAATCTGCATAATACAGGATATTTTTGACACGTTCTTCACTCGTCAGGCGCACAAAATCGGCATTATCATCTAAAAGCTCGCCATCTACAACAATTTCGCTTACGCCGTGATAATGAAACGGCACCAGCATATTTTCAGCCAAGGCCTGATTTAAACGGATTTCGTAAGCAATATTATGGTCAAAGGTTTTAAAAATATCGCAGTCATCGGAGCGCTCCGGCGTTGCCGTCATACCCAGTAAAAACTTAGGCTTAAAATAGCTCAGCACCTTTTGGTAGCTTTTGGCTCCGGCATGATGCGCTTCGTCGATAATAATATAGTCAAAAGCATCCGGCGCAAAGGCATGCAGGTTTTCATCCTTCACCAAGGTCTGTACGGTAGCAAACACATAATCCCTGTCGATTTCTCTGTGACCGCTGGTAAACAAACCAGTCGTAATATGCTCATCAATGATCTGCTCAAAGCTCTCCTTAGATTTACGCGCAATCAGGCCTCGATGCACTATAAACAGGCAGCGTTTAGGTTGCGCTGCCCGCACATCAAAGGCCGAAAGATACGTTTTACCAGTACCAGTAGCAGAAATCAGCAAAGCGCGATTTTTGCCCTCTGCCCTAAGCGCTGCAATATTTTGCAAGGCTGCTGCCTGCATTTTATTAGGATTGATTTTATACAGCTTATGTATTTTGGTATAAGCACGCTGTCGTTGGCTGCGCGCTTCGCCATAAATGCGCTCATATGCAGCAATCCATTCCTCAGTAACAGGCGTAGCATCATTCCACGCCTGATTAAGCTCCTCCTGCATCTGCCTGATTAAAGCGCCGTCCTTCATGGAAGAAAGCTGCACATTCCACTCACGGTTAACAGTCAGCGCACTTTGCGTCAAATTACTGCTGCCAACAATCATGGTATAATTTTCATCCTTTGTAGAGGTTGCGTGTGTATGGAACAGGTAACCCTTGGCATGGAAATTATAATCAGAGGTGATTATCTTCAATTCCAGATTAGGAAACTGCAGTAATCTGCGCAATGCTCGCGGTTCCGTAAAGTTTTGGTATTGCGAGGCCAAAATTTTTCCCTTAATATGCTTATTCTCCAATTCCTTCAGCGTATCAATTAAGCAGGCAATACCGCTGTTGGTTACAAACGCCACAGAAAAGAAAAATTCATCACAATGCTCCAGCTCAAAGAGCAGGTTTTCCAATACCTTTACCTGCTCCTGCTGATTATTGGTTAATATCTTCGGCAAAAAGCGTTCGTCTGTTTCAATATTAAAATCAATAAAGCCCGCCTCAAGATACAAGGCAAGTTCACTGCTGTTCACGATTATTCAATCTCCTCTTGCTGCAGGCGCTCCACAATCGGCATATCAGCTGCTGCCCAATCCAAGCTGCTTAAATCCGCCGGAGCCAGCCATTTTGCTGCCACATGCTCCTTCATAACGAACTTGGGCTGTGCCAGCTTGCACACATACGCATGCATAGTAATCGCAAAATCCGGATAGGTGTGCTCCACCGTCATCAGATACGCATCCTCGGGAATGCTGATATCCATGTCCATTTCCTCGCGTAGCTCGCGTTCCAGCGCAGTGTGACGCTCTTCGCCTGCCTCTACCTTACCGCCGGGAAACTCAAATTTGTAGCTTACATAATCAAATTTGCCTTTATTACGCTGCATGCACAAAATCTTGCCGTCATGCTCAATTACTGCTGCCACTACCTCATAATGCTTCATCATTACAACCTCCGTGCATTCTCTCTTGTTTCTTTCAGCAGCACTACTGCATCATATACCGCTTCTCCATTAGTACCGGGAATAATATCCTCAAAATCAGCATAGCTTCTGTTATACGAATTAATAACTTCATTTTGACTATTATAAAACGTAGCATGCAGTGTTCTACTCATTCTGCAGTCAAGATCATATTCATCATGCGAAATAAGATATTCATCTTTATCTGCGTTATACCATTCCACCCATACAAGCGCACATTGATGATTACTATGCCCATACTCTTTACTACCTATATAAAATCTAGCCGTTGCCGTATCAATCCACGCCCCGTAATGTGCATCAGAACCTATCCAATACCATCTCGGCGGCTGCGGCGGATTAAAGGCTGCACACGTTGCAGTCAGCGACAGTAGTAAAACCAACAAACACAATATTTTCTTCATCACAAACACACCTTTCAAACTCATTTATCTATTATCTTGTTATTTGTAAAGAATTTCTATTCCCTATTCTACCCCACATCTTCTTCTTAATCAACCGCCTACCGCTCCGTCAGCACATCAAAGCTTTTGCCATCTGTTGTCACAGTAAGCGTACCGTGATCGTGCGTCGTTAGCACCTTCGCTCCAAGATGCGTTAAGCTGCCCACCACGTTCTTGTTCGGATGTTTATAAATCGAAAAATCACCGCAGCTGATGAGCGCGTATTTAGGCTTAACCTTGCTGACAAACGGCCAATAGGATGATGTCTTGCTGCCGTGATGCCCCACCTTAAGCACGTCCGCCTGCAGCGCAGTGCCGTATTTTTGCTGCAGTGCATCCTCCACCGGCGCCTCCGCATCACCCGTCAGCAGCATCTTAAAGCTGCCGTAATGCAGCATCAGCACCAGGCTGGTGTTATTCATATTCTTCAGGTCCTTTTTGCTGAGGAAGTCTCCCGGCGCCAGCACCTCGATATAATAATTTTTATCAATCTTAATCGTATCCCCAGCCTTCAGCGCCTGTCCGTTATACCTGCCGGCGCGCAAATCACTGTTCAACGCCACGGACGCTTTATAGCCGTTGTTCACATAACCGCTGTCATAAATATTGCTGACACCGTATTTACCGCGCACATACATGATATTGCCCATGTGGTCACGGTGATGGTGCGTCACGAAAACCGTCTTGATTTTGCTGACGCCGGCCTTGTCGAGCGCCTTAATCAGCGCCTGCCTGCCGCCGCTGTCGCCTACCTTATCCTTAACGTCGTTGCCCACATCAATCATGATATTACGCTTGCCGTCCTGCAGCAAAATCGCATCCGCCTGCCCCACATCCAGCACGCTGATACGCAGTCTGCCCTGCGCTGTGCCTGTGTCCTGCTTTTGCTGCATGCTCTGCGGCAGGTTGTTTTTTACCGCCGCACGCACACTTTCGGCGTTTGGCTGATAAAGACCGCTGTACGCAGCCAGCGCCACGATAAAGGCTATAATAATCTGAAAAACAAACTTTAATTTACGCATGTGTATCCTACTTCCCTTTTCTTTTACAAATCAGCAGCTTCGTTTGCTAATATATTTATTATATCACGCACATAAAAAAGCGTACATACTTGCAAGTCGTATGTACGCTTCTTTCTTAATCTGTCAGTTTAAAGTTTATAAAATTTTTTTCTTTAACCTCCGGCACGAACGCTCAACTGCAACAAGCAATGCTCCTGCGGGTGCCACGCAGTCCGGGTTTTTCAGCAGGCTTTTATTTATGCAGCCATTTGTTCTGCTGCACCTTTTTGTTTAATGCATCCAAGGCCTTGGTATATACATTAAGCATTTCCTTTTTGCCCTTTGTTTGCTGCAATGCTGTTTCACCGCCCATATCAAGGCACACTTTGCCGTCTTTATCAATTATATAATGTGCCGCTACAGTATATTCCGTACCATTGTTGTTAAAAAGATATAAATACATGGCACTTACAGCATTCTGCAGCGATTCATCCTCGCGCAGTGACTTTAAAAATTCAGCGTCTGTGAACTGCTCCTCCGCAAACACAGCCAGATACAGTTGTCCGCTTTTGCTCAGGCTCTGCACCGAATCAACATCCACATAAAGTGTACCGACATCGGTTTCGCCTGCCTTCTGCAGGTTCTGGCAGTTGCCTACGGCAGCAATACTCAATAATATCAGCATTATCAAAAGCTTAATGTAACGCATTTTTTGCACCTCGCATAATCAACAGTTTTATTATATCCATTATATAACAAAAAGAGGGCAAAGTCACCCTTGCCCTCTTGATGATTAGTGGATTTTAAATTAATTCTTTAAAATTAATTATTTACCGGTGCGAGCAGCCAGCATTTCTGCATGTCTCTTTTGTTGAGCAGCTACGCGAGCGTCTTTTGCAGCTTTTTTAGCAGCTTCTGCTTTAGCCAGTTTTGCTTTTGCAGCTTTTTCAGCTTCAGCTTGACGCAGTTCTTCCGGAGATTTACGGCCGAATCTCCAGGTTGCACCAATGCCGCCCATGAATTCGTCGCCAGCGGTGGATACGCTGAAGCTCAGCATGAAGTCGCGGTTAGGATAGTGGAATGCACCCAGAGCCAGACCGGTCTTGTCGCGGTATTGGCCAACGCCTACAGCGATTTCGGTCGGAGCTTCCGGATCATAACCCATGGTGTGCAGGTTAGCGATAGCAGCAGCCATAGCGCCAACTTTTTCTACGTTATCATTCAGTTTATCGATTCTGCCATCCAGACGGGATACTTCGCCATCAAATTTAGCTTCGATGCGTTTATCTTCGTTAGCACGGGTGGTTGCTTCTGCTTTGTCAGCATCTTCACGAGCTTTTGCTTCTGCTTTGTCAGCATCTTCACGAGCTTTTGCTTCGTTCTCGATAGCAACTTTGTTTTTATCGATGTTAGCGGTATTGTTTTCAATACGGCTGTTCAGATATTTATGTTGCTCATCTGCTTCTGCTTTGTTTGCTTTGATTGCATCAGCGTTAGCTTTGATTGCGTCTTTGTTAGCTTTGATTGCTTCGCCATTAGCTTTGATGGAAGCATCTTGTGCTTTGTTTTTGTTGTCTTGAGCGTCCAGCTGCTCTTGAACTTTTGCAGCATTGCTGTCGATTTTAGCGTTCAATTTTTTGTCAGCATCTACGCGAGCATCGGTTTTGTTGTTCAGAAGCTTGTCGTTCTCAACACGAGCTTGACCTTCTGCATTAACTTTCAAGTTCAGAATCTTGTCAGCAGTTTCGCGATCTTTGGTTTCTTTGTCGATTTTAGCATTCAGAATCTTGTCGTTTTCAACACGAGCTTGACCTTCTGCATTAATTTTGGTATTCAGTTTGAATTCACCAAATTCACGGTCTTTGGTTTCTTTGTCAATTTTAGCGTTCAGAATCTTGTCGTTTTCAACGCGAGCTTGACCTTCTGCATTGATTTTGGTATTCAGTTTGAATTCACCGAATTCGCGATCTTTGGTTTCTTTATCGATTTTGTTGTTCAGAATTTTGTCGTTCTCAACGCGAGCTTGACCTTCTGCATCGATTTTAGTGTTCAGAATCTTGTCAGCTGCTTCGCGCTGTTCTTGCTCCTTTGCAATTTCGCCTCTAAGTGCTGCTGCTTCTTTCATAATAGCAACTTTGTTATCAGAGATAGCGTTTGCATTTTTTTGAATGTTATCTTTATTGGTAGCAACGTCCTTTTTGATACCTTGAATTGCTTCTTGGTTTTGCATGCTTCTCAAATGATTAGCATTAACCTTGCTATTCAACTGCATCTCTTCAATAGGGCTGAAAGCTTGTGCATTATTAGCAACAAAACCAACGCCACCCAATACTAAGCTGAGTGCAACAGCTTTAACCAACATTTTTTTCATTGATGAACCCTTCTTTTCTCATAAAATTTTAATAAAATTCGCCAAACCGGTCAAGGTGATATGTACCCCCAATACTGGACACCC
>OIED01001316.1_pt1 | contig 10226 bp, 7 predicted proteins | sample 1581771 | NCBI WGS metagenome assembly OIED01 (sample SAMEA3882546, study PRJEB24775) | human gut metagenome | biome: human-associated habitat; feature: intestine environment; material: feces | place: Netherlands | collected 2009/2010 | reverse complement strand
AGTGTCGGCGAGGTTCGCCAGATCAAAGCGATTGTGGAGGAAGTAAAAGCTTCTCTTGCTGAGCAGGGCATTGAGTACGGAAATCCAGAGCAGGGTATCATGATCGAGACCCCGGCGGCTGCCATCATCAGCGATGAGCTGGCAAAAGAGGTTGATTTCTTCAGTATCGGAACGAACGACCTCAGTCAGTACACCCTCGCGATCGACCGCCAGAACACCAAACTGGATCCATTCTTTGATCCGCACCACCCGGCGATTCTGCGCATGATCCGGATGGTTGTGGAGAATGCACACAAAGCAGGCATCTGGGCAGGTATCTGCGGCGAGCTCGGCGCAGATCAGGAGCTGACAAAAGAGTTCCTTGCCATGGGCGTGGATGAACTCTCCGTATCCCCGGGAAACATCCTTCCGCTCCGCAAAATCATTCTGGAAACCAATGTGGCAGAATATAAGGCAGGAAAGAAATGTTAACACAGCAGAGACATGAAATTATCTTGAAACTGTTAAAAGAAAAGGGAAGCATCACCGTGACGGAAGTCCGGGATCTTCTCGACACTTCGGAATCTACGGTACGCCGCGATATCACGGCGCTCGATAAGGAGGGCAAGCTGGAAAAGGTATTCGGCGGCGCCGTGGAAGCCGGCCAGAAGGTGACGGCACACGAGTACACCGTTGCGCAGAAAAATGAGCTGAACTGCGACGCCAAGCGGAAAATTGCAGAGTATGCGGCATCCCTGATTGAACCGGATGATTTCGTCTTTCTCGATGCCGGTTCGACGACACAGCAGATGGCCGATTTCCTGGCCGGGTCCGAAGCGACTTTCGTGACCAACAGCATCCCGCTGGCTCAGAAATTAGGGCGCAGCGGCAGCCGCATCTATATCCTGCCCGGACGGGTCAAAGGCGATACGGAAGCTATTGTCGGCAGCGAAATGCGGGACATGATCGGCCGCTATCATTTCACCAAAGGGTTCTTCGGAGCCAATGGGATCGCTCCCCATTCCGGCTGTACGACGCCAGATGATGAAGAAGCTGTCTGCAAGCGCGCTGCCGTCGGCCAGTGCCTGGACCGCTTCGTCCTGGCCGATTCCAGTAAATTCGGCTTATCTTCGCACATTACTTTTGCAGATTTATCAATGGTTACGCTGATTACGGCAAAGGCCGAAGAGCACATCGACTACCGGCCGTATCAGCAGATTACGGAGGTGCATATCCTGTGATTTATACAGTTACGTTCAATCCATCCTTAGACTATGTCGTCCACATGAAGACCTTTACGGCCGGTGATATCAACCGCGCCGAACAGGAAATGATTTATCCCGGCGGCAAGGGCATCAACGTATCCCTCGTCCTGGGGAACCTTCACATCCCGTCCAAGATGCTCGGCTTCATCGCCGGTTTTACGGGCCGGGAAATTGAACGGCTGGCCAAAGCCAATGGCGGCGATACGGATTTCATCGTCCTCGATGAAGGCTGCTCGCGCATCAACCTCAAAGTCAGCGCCGATGATGAAACGGCTGTCAACGGCATGGGACCGCATATTCCGGAAGAAAAACTGCAGGCCCTGCTGACTCAGATCGATACCCTCAAAGCCGGCGACACGCTGGTCCTGGCTGGCAGTATTCCCAGTGATATCCCCGATGATATTTACGAACAGATCCTCAAACGCCTCCAGGGCCGCGGAATCCGCGTCGTCGTCGATGCTACCGGCGACCTTTTGAAGAATGTCATCAAATATAAACCGTTCCTCATCAAGCCGAACAACTTTGAATTAGGCGAACTGTTCAGCGTCGACCTCCATACGGATGAAGAAATCACGGTCTGCGCCAAACAGCTCCAGGCCATGGGGGCCCGCAACGTCCTCGTCTCCCTCGGCGGCGACGGCGCCCTGCTCCTCGGCGAAGACGGCCAGGTATACCGCCGCCAATCCCCGAATGGCACGCTGGTCAACTCCGTCGGCGCCGGCGACAGCATGGTCGCTGGCTTCCTGGCCGGCTTTGAAGCGTCGAAAGGCGACCTCAACGAAGCCCTGAAAATGGGCATCAGCGCCGGTAGTGCTTCGGCTTTCCATGAATGGCTGGCTACGGAAGACGATATCAAAGAAGTATACGCGGCCTTATAAAGAAACACGTAGTTTTGTGTAGAAAGTTGAGAAGAGAAGGAGAGAAATAATGCGTATTGTAGATTTACTCAAGAAACAGAGCATCGACCTCAATGCGTCTGTAGCCGACAAAGCTGCTGCCATCGACCACCTGGTCGACCTCATGGCTGCCGGCGGCAACCTGAACGACAAAGAGCTGTACAAGCAGCGCGTCCTCGCTCGTGAACAAGAAGGCAGTACGGGCATCGGCGAAGGCATCGCTATTCCCCATGCCAAGACAGAAGCCGTCAATGAATCGGGCCTGGCTTCGATGATCGTCCGCGACGGCGTCGACTACGAAAGCCTCGACGACGAACCGGCTCACCTGTTCTTCCTCATCGCCGCTCCGGCTGGCGGTGCCAACGTCCATCTGGAAGTCTTGAGCCGCCTGAGCCGTATGCTCATGGACGACGATTTCCGCGACAACCTGATGAATGCCAAGACACCGGAAGAATACCTGGCTATCATCGATAAAGCTGAAGCCGAACAGGTCGCAGCCGAAGAAGAAGAAGCTGCTGCCGAAGCGGCCGCCGAAGAAGCACCGGCTGAACCGGAAACGGCAGCTCCGTCGGACCGTCCTTACGTCATCGGCGTTACAGCCTGCCCGACGGGCATTGCCCATACCTACATGGCGGCAGAAGCCTTGGAAAATAAGGCCGCTGCTATGGGCGTCGATATCAAAATAGAAACGAATGGTTCCGGCGGTGTTAAGAACCACCTGACCCAGGCTGATATCGACCGCGCTGTCGGCGTCATCGTCGCCTGCGATAAAGACGTACCGGTCCAGCGTTTTGCCGGCAAGCCGGTCATCTTTACGAAAGTCGCCAACGGTATCAAGATTCCGGAAGAACTCATCCAGACCGTCCTCGACGGCAAGGCTCCTATTTATCAGGGCAATGATTCTTCGTCGGAAGCTGTCGACGTCGAAAGCGCTGAAAAAGAAAGCGTCGGCCGCCAGATTTATAAACACCTGATGAACGGCGTATCCCATATGCTTCCCTTCGTCATCGGCGGCGGGATCCTCATCGCCCTGGCCTTCCTCTTCGATATGGACAACGCCGGTGCGGCCAACTTCGGCAGCGGCACACCGCTGGCTGCCTTCCTGAAGAACGTCGGTGGCCTTTCCTTCAGCATGATGATGCCGATCCTGGCAGGCTATATCGCCATGAGTATCGGCGAACGGCCGGCCCTCATGCCCGGTATCGTCGGCGGCTTCCTGGCGACGACAGGCGGATCCGGTTTCTTCGGCGCCCTCTTTGCCGGTTTCATTGCAGGGTACCTCATCATTTTCCTGAAAAAAGCCTTGTCTCATCTGCCGGAAGCTTTGGACGGCACGAAGTCCATCCTCTTCTATCCGGTCCTCGGCCTGGTCCTCATCGGCGTCATCATGACCTATATCATCAATCCGCCGACGTCCATCTTCAATACCTGGCTTTTTGATGTCCTCAACAGCATGACCACGTCGAGCCGTATCGTCCTCGGCTTCATCCTCGGCGGCATGATGTCCATCGACTTCGGCGGCCCGATCAACAAAGCGGCTTACGTCTTCGGCACGGCATCCCTCATGAGTGCCAGCGGTCAGGCTGTCAGCTCGGGCATCATGGCTTCGGTCATGGTCGGCGGCATGGTTCCGCCTCTGGCTATTGCCTTGGCCATGCTCCTCTTTAAAGGCAAATTCACGCCGAAAGAACGCCAGTCGACGATTACCAACTTCATCATGGGCCTGTCCTTCATTACCGAAGGGGCTATTCCTTTCGCCGCATCGGACCCGGTCCATGTCATCCCGCCCTGCGCTATTGGCGCAGCCGTTGCTGGTGCTCTTTCCATGCTCTTCAATTGCACTCTTCCGGCTCCGCACGGTGGCATTTTCGTCTTCGGCGTCATCACAAACTGGCCTATGTATATCGCAGCCTTAGTCGCCGGCGTCATCGTCGCAGCTATCCTGCTCGGTATTTTCCGCAAAAAACGTCCGCAAGACTAATTGCGTTATCTTTATAAATCGTATACACTATATAATATAGATTTATCTCACTATTTTATATTTCCTAAAAGGAGGAATTTGTCATGAAAGAATTCGAATTTGTTGTCACCGATCCCCAGGGTATCCACGCTCGTCCGGCTGGCCTTTTGGTTAAAGAAGCGAAGAAATTTGAATCCAACATCAGCGTATTCAAAGGCGCCCGCAAAGGCGATTTGAAGAAAATCTTCACCATCATGGCCCTCGGCGTAAAACAGGGCGAAACGATTAAAGTACAGGTAGAAGGCGCAGACGAAGAACAGGCAGCTAGCGCTGTAGAAGCCTTCTTGAAAGAAAACTTCTAATTCTTTGAGGAGGAAAGTACATGCTGACGTTAAAAGGTAAAAGTGTCTTCTCCGGTATCAGCATCGGACCCTTGGCACTGTTCCATCGCAATACGATTTCTACGGCCGTACGGCCTATTGATGATGCCGAAGCTGAAGTCGCCCGCTTCCAGAAAGCCCGCGAAGAAGCTATTGGCCAGCTCAAGGACTTGTATGTCAAGGCTGTAGATAAAGTCGGTGAAGAACAAGCGGCTGTCTTTGAAGTCCATCAGATGATGCTCGATGACGACGATTACGTCGAAGGCATCGAAACGAAAATCCGCGATGAAAAAATGAATGCTGAAGCGGCTGTCGACCAGACGGCCCAGGAATTTGCCGAAATGTTCCGTTCCATGGAAGACGCTTATATGCAGGCTCGTGCCGCTGATGTCCTGGATATTTCCCGTCGTGTCGAACAGCAGCTCTGTGGCGGCCCTGGCATCGATTTCAGCAACTATGACCACGTCATCATTGCTGCTGACGACCTGGCTCCCAGCGAAACGCTGCAGCTCGATACGGATAAGATTCTCGGTTTTGTAACCTCGGGAGGCAGCACGAATTCGCATACGGCAATCCTGGCCCGCACGCTGGGCATTGCCGCCGTCGTCAGCACGGGCACACAGCTCCACAATGACGTCGACAACATGACGGCCATCATCGACGGTACGACGGGTACGGTCTACATCAACCCCGATGACGAAACGATGGCTGCCATGAAGCAGAAACAGAAAGAAGAAGAACTGCGCGTCGCCGCCCTGGAACAGGTCCGCGGTGTCCCGACGGTCACGAAAGATGGCAAGAAGATCAATCTCTATGCCAACATCGGCAACCCGGGCAATCTGCCTCAGGTCCTGGCCAACGATGCCGAAGGCATCGGCCTCTTCCGCAGTGAATTTCTCTATCTCGAAAGCAGCGATTATCCGACAGAAGACCAGCAATTCGAAGCCTATAAACAGGCGGCCGAAGCTTTGGGCGGCAAAACCGTCGTCATCCGTACCCTGGATATCGGCGCCGATAAGAAAGTCGACTACTTCCAGCTCGACCCGGAAGAAAACCCGGCTATGGGCATGCGGGCTATCCGCATCTGCCTGACCCGCGTCGACCTCTTCAAGACGCAGCTCCGCGCCCTCCTGCGCGCTTCGGCTTATGGCAAGATTGCCATCATGTTCCCGATGATCATTTCCGTCTGGGAAGTACAGCGGTGCAAAGAAATCCTCAATGAAGTCCGTCAGGAATTGGATGAAAAAGGCGTTGCCTATGATAAGGACATGGAAATCGGCATCATGGTCGAAACGCCGGCCGCTGCCGTCATGAGTGAAGAACTGGCTAAAGAAGTAGACTTCTTCAGCATCGGTTCTAATGACTTGACGCAGTACACCCTGGCCATCGACCGTCAGCAGACCAAGCTCGATGCCTTCTTCGATCCCCATCATCCGGCTGTCCTCAAGCTCATCCAGATGACCATCGAAAACGGTCATAAAGCCGGCATCTGGGTCGGCATCTGCGGCGAACTCGGTGCAGACCTTACCCTCACCGAAACGTTCCTGCGCATGGGCGTAGACGAACTCTCCGTCAGCCCACCGTCGGTCCTGCCGCTCCGTGAAAAAGTACGCTCTCTCGATTTGAGCAAGTGATAAAAAAAGAGGCTGTCGCATTAAGACAGCCTCTTTTTTATTACTTATTTCAACACTTCATCCGAGCTGGTCGGGAGGTTCGGCATATCGGTGTTGAACCATTTCTTGTAGATTTTCTGGAATTCGCCTGTTTCTTTCAGTTTTGCCATGGCGTCGTTGACTTGTTTCAACAATTCTTTATTGTCTTTGTTGATGGCGAAGGCAAGGTATTCCGGCTTGATATTGGGGATGTCGATGACATCGAATTTTCCCTTGCCGTCCTGAGTCAGGAAGTAATCGGCAACCGGTTTGTCGAGGATGGCTGCCGGCGATCCGCCGACCTGGAGTTCCATGATGGCTTCGGAGTTATTGTCGAACTGTTTGATTGTATAGCCCTGTTCTTCCGCGTATTTGGCACCAGTCGTACCAATCTGGACGGCAATCTGCTTGCCCTGCAGGTCGGCTACGGAATGGATGTTGCTGTTCTTCGGCGTCAGGATGACCAGTTTCGATTCGTAGAACGGAGCGGCAAAGGCGACTTTCTGAGCTCGTTCTTTGGTCACCGTCATGCCCGTGGCGGCAATATCCATGTCACCCTGCTGAATGATGGGGATGATGCCCGAAAAAGCGATGTTGTTAAATTCGACGTCCCGGCCCATTTCTTTGGCGACGGCGCGGATCAGATCCATTTCAAAACCCTTGTATTCCGACGATTCGTCGCTGTCCTTAAATTCAAAAGGAACGAACGTCGCATTGGTGGCGACGCGAAGCGGCTTTTTCGCATCGTTGGCAGTATCTTTCTTGTCGCTGCCGCAGCCGGCCAGCATGGACGCAGCCAAGACACCCGTAAGTAAAGCAGCACCTAATTTTTTCGTATCCATATAATCCCCTCCAGAAATTGAATAAAAATAAATTTATGTTTATTATTATACCTATTTTATGGAAAAAAGTAAAGGGCTTGTCGCGAGCGACAAGCCCTTTATCGTTGTTCATATTTCGTAGGGGCGACCACGTGGGGCGCACGCTCCTGGGGATGTACGAATCTTCCGCCTACGGTTAACTTGCTGGAGAAATCGTACATATCCCGAAGCGGGCCACGAGCCACGAACTGCGATTCAGCGGGATTCCCACAAGCGGGCCGCCTTGACAGGACGGCCCCTACAAGCAACTAGCAGTCAGCTGCTAGTTGCTACTCCTTCAACTCCGGCATCTTGATGGGTGTTTTATCTACGAGGCGGACGATGAGGAGGGTGATGATGCAGATGACCCATTCAAAGTAAATGACGTGGGGCAGAATGCGGATCTGCGGGCAGAGCTGCCAGGCAAAGAGTCCGATGATGCCGACAAGGGTCGTCCAGAAAGCCGTGTTCTTGCGGCACAGGGACGGGCAGAACATGGTGCACAGGAAGACCAGGGTGAAGGCCGTCGTCAGGCTCAGGCCGATGAGCATGACTTTGACGATGCCGACGGCATTGAAGGCCAGCCACAGCGTACCAGCGCCGATGATGAGGATGATCAGGCGGTTGGCTTTGACATAGCTCATTTCTGAAATATTCGGTTTGATAAAACGTTTAAAAATGTCCTGAGAGATGAGGGTACCGGCGCCGAGGAGAATCGTGCAGGCCGTCGATACATCGGCCGCCCAGAGGGCAGCCAGGGTCATACCTGACGAGAACGGGTCGAGGCTCATGATGATCTGGGGCAGGGCCATGGTCGGGTTGATGCCCGGGAACTGGGCTTTCGCAGCCAGGCCGAGAATAGCCGACAAGAAGCCGATCGGGAAGATGAGCAGGCCGCCGAGGATGAAGCCTTTGCGGGCGGCGCTGGCATTCTTAGCCCCGCAGGCAATCTGGACCGGGCCCTGGGCCGTGATGGCCTGGGTCGTCATGACGATGATCCAGCCGATGAGGACGGCGAAAGACAAGCCGCCCATGGGCGAAAACCAGTTGAAGTCCGCTGCCGGCAGAGCGGCGTTGATGCCGCTGATACCGCCGTCGCGGAGAAGGATGCGGACCAGGGAATAGATGATGCCGAGATAAATGACGGTGACACTGAGGATATTGGATAACCCGGAGGACCAGAGACCGCCGATGGCCGTGATGCCGACGAAGACGATAGCGCTGGTGATCATGCCGGCGTGCATGGAGAAGATGTCCGGCATGAGGGCGTGTAAAATGGAACCGCCGGCGACGTACTGCAGGGACGTGATGCAGATCATGATCAGGGACAAGCCGATGACGCTGATGATGCGGGCTTTTTTGTCGTAACTCCGTTCAAAGAGTTCCGGAATCGTCGTGCAGTTCAGGGAACGATACTTGCCGGCAGCGACGAAACCCATGACGATGGCGCCGATAGCCCAGGCCGCATTGTACCAGCCCGCAGCCAGGCCGATTTTCGTCGCACTTTCAGCGACGCCGACTGTCGAAGCCGCACCGACGGCCATGCCAGTGATGCTGACGGCGACCAGGCCTGCAGAAAACTGACGGCCTGCAAATAAATACTCCGTCGGGTTCTGACTGGCCCGGCGTTTGACATAGAAAGAAATGGCAAATAATAAAATGATGTATAAGATGACAATACACAATTGAATCGACATTTTCTCTCCATCCTCCTTTAGCTTATAAAATTTAAAATTCGCAACGTTGGTTCCATCTACAGGAACATAATATGCCAATAATTGACATTATTATAGGCTAAAATGAAGAAAAATACAAGGAGGAGGAAAAAGGCTTGTCGCCGTGCGACAAGCCCTTTTTTTACGCTATGCTTTTTTCTGTGCGGCCATGGCCTGGAGTTCTGGTTTAAATTCTTCTACCAGTTTCTTTTCGGCTTTGGCGCCTTTCGAGAGGGCGTTGTAGATGATTTCTGCCATTTCGTAGCGGGTCATCGTACGGTCGCCGTGGTATTTACCGTCTTCGTAGCCCTGGATGACGCCGTTGCCAGCGAGGCGGCTTACGGCTTCATAGGCCCAGTGGTTTTCCGGAACGTCCGGGAAGTCTTTGGACATATTCGGATTGATGACCGACAGGAGGGCATCGAGGCGGCTGGTCAGGGAGTCGATCTGTTTCTGCATCGCTTTTTCCCGTTCCGTCAAGCCGTTCGTGGCGTTGCGTCTTGCCTTGTTGCCGCCCTGGCCGATGCGGAGGGAAATGCCGCCGCCATACATGTTTTCGCCAGTGCCGAAGGACGACGAAACATTGACCATGACGTTTTCATTCGGCCGGTAGAAGGCGCCGATGGCCGTAGCCGTTTCGCCTTTGTAACCGCCGACGGCAGCTGCAATGTTCCACTTGGAATCAGCGTCAAATTCGAGAGGATGCAGGTTGGCCAGTGCTGCTGCGTTAGCCCCGACTTTGTCGACGCGGCTGTCCAGCTTGTTGACCTTGTTTTCAACGCCCGTGACGCGTTCATTGGTCTGATAGAGCTGGGCCCCGTTGACGGCGTCCGTGCTATTGGCCGAAAGGTCACCGGCTGCCACGTTGACAACCTTCTGATTGTTGGCGTTGATGCCGCTTTCGCTGATGTAAGTCTTGTCACCGACCTTGTAGGAAGAAGCGGTCATGCTGCCAGCAACCGTAGCGTTGCCACCGACGCTGAGGTCTTTTTCCATAGTGACTACATCTTTAAAGGTAGCTGCGTCATCGAAGGTGGACGAGCTGGTGACGTGGAGCGTATCCGTCGTCGTGCCGCCTTTGATAGTAGCACCGTTGTTGACGACAAGTTTATTTGTCGTCGTTGTCCCGTTTACAGTCAGGTCTTTCTGAACCGTAGCGTTGGATTCCATGGTGACGTTGCCTTTCAGGTCAGATGTGCCATTGACAGTTAAGTTCTTGCCAACGTTTGCATTGCCCTGCAGGTCCGAATCGCCTTTGACAGTCAGTTTCTGATCAACCGTTGCATTGCCATGGACACCGAGGTCCTTCATGACTTCGGCATAATCCATCGTAGCCTGACCCGTTTCAATCGTGTTGCCAGAAATGGTGGTCTTTGTGACAGTCCCTTCTTTAATGGCCGTATTGTGTGTCTTATTTTCGAAGGTAGTACCATTGGTATCACTGGTCACTGTGTTATCGCCGGTAATATTAGTAATCTTAGTGGCTACGTTACCAATTTCTCCATCAGCAAAGTTCAGG
>OIED01001306.1_pt1 | contig 10295 bp, 9 predicted proteins | sample 1581771 | NCBI WGS metagenome assembly OIED01 (sample SAMEA3882546, study PRJEB24775) | human gut metagenome | biome: human-associated habitat; feature: intestine environment; material: feces | place: Netherlands | collected 2009/2010 | reverse complement strand
GCGGAAGGTGGCACGCTCGATCTTCATGGGAGTGTGCTGGTTGTTAAACACGATGCAGTGTTCGTTGTAGTACACATAGGGGCTGTACTGCAGGTTCCAGGCGCTGTCGTTGATGGTCAGCGGGATGATGCGGTGGTTCTCGCGGGCGGGATGGTTCATGCGGCCCGCATAGCCCTCGTTCTCGGCGCACAGCTGGCACTTGGGGTAGGCGCTCTGGGGGGCCAGCTTGGCGGCTGCAATGGCCTTGGGGTCCTTTTCCGGCTTAGAAAGGTTGATGGTGATGTCCAGATCACCGTAAGGCGTCTTGGTCACCCACTTCAGGTCCCGCTTGATGCGGTAGCGGCGGATATAATCCGTGTCCTGGCTGAACTTATAGAACCAGTCGGTGGCGGCCTGCGGGCCCTCGTTCTCGTAGCGCTCCTCAAAGTTGGCGCGCACAATGCTGGGACGCGGCGTCAGCACGCCCATGAGTTTGGTGTCGAACAGGTCGCGTGCGGTGCTGTTGTCGGCACACACGCCGCGGGCCACGGCATCGTCCACCAGCGTTTTCAGGATGCTTTCCAGGTCGGTGTAGCACACCTCACCCTCGGGGGCGGTAAAGTCGTCCAGCTGCATGGTCATGAGCAGCTGATTGCGGATGTAGATCTCGTCATCGGGCAGGATCAGACCGGTGTCCAGACCATAATTGACGAGCTGCTGAATGGCAGTGGAGATCACAGCACAGCGCCTCCTTCCGGACGGATGCTCAGCACATGGCAGCGGCCCTCACCGAGGATGGCTTCCATGTGTGCTTTGAAGTCGGCCAGCATGTCCACCGGCACAAAGGCCTGTGCCGTACCGGCAAAGCCGCCGCCGTGCACACGCACGGCACCCTTGCCCTGCAGGTAATGCTTGGCGGCCGCAATGGTCACGCCCATTTCCTGATGCTCCTTGTACCCGGCGGGGATCACGTTCTGCAGATACTCCCAGCTGCTGTCGCCGGAAGCGGTGACCAGCTGCAGGAAGGCGTCAAAGTCACCGCCGCGCAGGGCAGCCACCTGCTGGGCCACGCGGTCGTTGTCGGCATAGAAGTGGAAGGCGCGCAGCACGGCGCGGTCACCGCACTGCCTGCGGCACTCCGGGAGCTTTGCGAGGAAGGTGTCAAAGGGCACGTCCCGCAGCACTTCACCGCCGCACACGGCAGCCACGGCGCGGCACTCGGCGGGCACGGCGGCGTACTCGTCGGTCAGGTCGGCATGGTCGGCACAGGAATCCAGGATGCACAGGGCCAGGCCTGCCTTGGAAAAGTCCACCTGCACCGGTTCCACATCCGGGTGGGCGGGGTCGGCAAAATCAATGGTGATGATGTTGCCCACGCTGGAAGCCATCTGGTCCATCAGACCGCAGGGCTTGCCAAAGTAGACATTCTCCGCCCACTGGCCGATCTGTGCGATCTCAATGGGGGAGACCTTTTTGGTCATGAAGCAGTCGTTCAGGATCACGCCGATCAGCACCTCAAAGGCGGCCGAGGACGAAACGCCGCTGCCCTTGGGCACGTTGGAAGCAACGTATACGTCCAGACCGGAGAGGGCTGCACCCCGCTGGCGGAACGCTTCACACTCGCCGCGCAGCAGGGACATAGTGGTGTTTTCTTCCTCCTTGCGGGCAGCAAGGTCAGCCAGGTCGATGACGCACAGATCATAGCCCTCGCTCTGTACCCGCAGCTGGTTCAGGCTGTTGGGGGCGGCAGCAGCGATCATGTCAATGTTCACGCTGCCGGCCAGCACGCGGCCGTGCTGGTGGTCGGTATGATTGCCGCCGATCTCGGTGCGGCCGGGGGCACTGTATAAGCCAGCCTCAGCGTGGGTGCCAAAGGTGGCTTCCAGTCCGTTCAGCACTGCCTCATAGCGGGCAGCCTGTGCGGGGGTCTGTTCAGGAGCACAGCAGTAGAGCGATGCCAGACGCGCGGTGTGCACGCCATCAGCCAGCTCCTGCTTCCAGATGGAAATGGGCTTCATCATGAGAAATCCTCCTCTTGCGATGGTCACGGGATAAGCGGTGCCATGCCCGCAGCGAAGCGGGGCACCTGTCTGCTTCTATAATAGTAAATCCAAACGCAAAAAACCATGTGTTATTGTTGCATTTCGATAAAAAGTTGCAGAGACCGCCGGGCGGCATTCAGTATGGAAACGCATGGATGAAATAAAATTTCATTGTAAAATGAAAAACGATTGGCAAAACTGCCCACAAATGGCCCGAAAGACGGCAAAACGGGCAGAATTCGTGCAAATGGAGATTTGCGTCTGCCGGAACAGGCCATAAAAAATGCAGGAAGTGAAAACGTTACAGCCGAGTGACCACCAGTGCGCACAGCGGCAGCGCCACGATGCTGAGCAGGGTGGTCAGGACCACGCTGCCGGCGGCAAAGCTCTCGTCGTGGCCAAACTGCACCGCAAACACCGAGGTGATGGCGGCCGACGGACAGCACTCCAGCAGCAGAACGACCTGTGCGGTCATGCTGCGGAAGCCCAGCAGCCCGAACACCGCCAGGCAGACGGTGGGGATCAGCAGCATGCGCACGGCGGCCAGCTTCCACACCGGCTTGCTGCGCACGATGCAGCCCAGGTCCCCGGCGGCAAGGAGCATGCCGGTGATGACCATGGAAAGGGGCGTGGTCATGTTGGCCATCAGCTCCAGCGGCTGGGCGATGAGCTGCGGCACCGGGATCTGCAGCAGGTAGATGCAAAGGCCGATCACCATGGCGTACAGCACCGGTGTGTGCAGCAGGCTGTGCAGGACCTCTTTGGGGTCGGAACTCCCGCTCACAAAGCCGTAGCCCATGGTCCACAGCAGAATGTTGAACACGGTCACATAGGCGCTGGCATAGAGCAGACCCTCGGACCCGAACAGCGCCGAGATGAGCGGAAAACCCATGTACGCCGCATTGGAAAAAATGCAGGCGAACCGGAAGATGGGGGTACGGCTGTCCTTGCGGCGGGCGGTGAGGGCCAGCGTGATGCCGGTACCGATGAGCAGGGCCAGCAGGCTCATCCCAAAGGAGGCCAGCAGGTTGTGCAAAATTTCCATACTGAACTCCATACGGTAGGAGTTCACGATCATGGCGGGCACCACCAGATAGACCAGCAGGTTGGAAAGGGTCTGCTTGCCCTCCGGTTTGAGCACGCCGGTTTTCACAGCGGCGATGCCGGTGCCCATGAGCAGAAACAACATGACGACCTGACCGGCCGTGATCTGTGCGAGTTCCATTGCGGGTTCCTCCATCTATGTTGCATTTAACGATAAATACAACATAGATATAGCACAAAACCCCGCGCTCCGCAAGAGGGAACACGGGGTCTGACCGATAAAATTACAGGATCACATTTTTGATCAGCAGCGACACGCTGCCATCGGCGTCGTGCAGGAATTCCACCTCGGATTCCTCGTTCAGCAGCTCGGTGGGGATCTTCACTTCGATGCCGTTGGCGGTGTGGATGCTGCGGCTCTCCATGCGGCGGATGCGGGCGGGGGTCACGGTCACCGGCTGCTGGGCGTAGTCCAGCACATCGCTCTTCTCCACATAGTCATCGAAGGGCACGGCGGCCAGCGGATAGTCCTCTTCCAGCTGGCGGCGCACCTGCTCCACCGACACCTGATTGTCGTTGTCGGCGGCCTGATTGGCGATCATCATGGCTATCTGTGCTTCCACATGGGGCTGGTCGGTGTAGTTTTCCTGCACGGCCTGCACGGCGGCTTCCTGAATGGCCTGCAGCTTTTTCTTTTCCGGCTGGGCGGTGGTGTACTGGAACACCACCGTGGAGAGATAGAACTCCTTGTGGCCGTCGATGTCGTACTTCTTTTCCAACAGGCGCATGGAATAGTCGGTCAGGTTGACCAGAGCGCCCTCCTCCACCTTGCCGCTCTGGGTGGGCAGGCAGGCCCGCTGCTGGATGATGGAGTTGACCGGGGCACCCTCCACAGTCTCGGTGTAGTGGGTGTAGCCGTTTTTGTAGTTCAGCTTCAGGATGCCCAGCCAGGGTTCGCCGTCGCGGGTGAAATCCACCACCGCAAGGTCTGCCCCGGGGATGGTGGTGTGGGCATGCATGTAGTCAAACAGCACCCCCGCAATGCGGCAGGACAGGTCCACAAAGTCGCCGTTGTGTTCCAGCTCGTTGCGGAAGGCGGAGTCCGGCAGTGGGCGGCACTGGCGGATCTCGTCGCTGGCCAGCAGCTTTTCGATGTGGTTTTGCAGATAGGCGGTTTTTTCGGCGGTCATTTCCATGCCGCTGCCGCTGAGCACAGGGGCGTCCAGCGTGGTGTCCAGCACATGCAGGATCGCCTGATGAATGATGATCTCCATAAGTCGGGCCTCATTTCCATTTGATGTCGTTCTTCCGGGTGTCAGTATACCACATCCGGTGTCAAAAGGCGAGAGGGCGTATTGTAAAGCCGGGCGGCGCGTGCTACAATGAAGCAAACAGAAAGGGGCGTTGACCATGGAATTTCGGGACAAACCCATGCAGAACCTTGTCCGCATTCCGGAAAAGGACATCTGCAAAAATGCACAGAAGCTGCTGCTGGACGGCGAGACCATTGTGGGAGCCTACAAGACGGTGCGGGATCAGGTGGTTTTTACCACTCACCGCATCATCCTGGTGGATATGCAGGGCGTGACCGGCACCCGGCAGGAGATCTTCGTACTGCCCTACCGCAAGGTGCTGCACTTCGGCATCCAGACCGCCGGCTTCGGTGACCCGCTGCAGGCCTCACAGCTGACCGTATGCTTTGCGGATGAGCACGAGGCAAAGTTCGGCTTCATTGGACAGGACGACCTGTTTGCCGTGGCCAATGCCATCAGCCGCCGCATCCTGTAATTGGCCCGAAAACAGCAGGCTCCCCGCCCGGGAAACCGGACAGGGAGCCTTTTGCTGTATACGAAAAGGAGAATGGCAAAAAAGGAGAATGGCAAAAAATCAGCTGCGGCGGGTCTTGCGCACCAGCTGCTCGTGCATGCAAACCATGAGCACCAGCAGCGCCAACAGGTAGAAGGGGAACAGGGCCGGGGTGATGTTGTTGGCCAGCAGGCCGAACAGCGGCGGCATGGTCAGGTTGCCCACATAGGCGCTGGCCATCTGGATGCCGATGACGGCCTGTGACTTGTCTGCCCCGAAGTGGTCCGGCGTGGAGTGGATGATGCTGGGGTAGATGGGCGCGCAGCCCAGCCCCACCAGCACAAGACCGGCCAGTGCAAGGGCCTGCGGGCCGGGGATCAGCAGGGCAGCTACGCCCACGGCCAGAATGATCTGACCCATGCGGATCATCTGGGTGTCGTTGAATTTCATGGTGATGAAGCCACAGGCTGCTCGTCCGGCGGTGATGCCAAAATAGAACAGGCTGGCAAAGCTGGCGGCAGTCTCGGCAGCCACTCCGCGGCTCAGGGTCAGATAGCTGCTGGCCCACAGCCCGGCGGTGGTTTCCAGAGCACAGTAGCAGAAGAAACAGAGCATCACTTCCCGGGCGCCCGGCAGGGCAAACACCTGCCGCAAGCTCAGTGCCTGCGGGGCGGTTTCTTCGGTGCCGCTCTCCGTGCGACGCTCCTTCCACAGGGGCAGGCTGACCACGAGCACCACGGTGAGCAGGACCTGGAACAGGGCAATGGCCCGGTAGCCGACCGTCCAGTGCATTCCATGGGTCAGCGCCGCGCCCATGACCATGGGGCTCACCATGGTGCCGATGCCCCACATGCAGTGCAGCCAGCTCATATGGCGGCTTCTGTAGTGCAGGGCAACGTAGTTGTTCAGGGCTGCGTCCACGCTGCCGGCACCCAGCCCGTAGGGGATGGCCCACAGGCAGAGCATCCAGAACTGTGTGGAGATGGAAAACCCGAACAGCGCTGCGGCGGTCATGCCCACGCTGATGGCCGTGACCCTGCCGGTGCCGAGGGCCCGGGTCAGCCGGTCGCTCTGCAGGCTGGAAAGGATGGTGCCCAGCGAGATGATCATGGAAAGGATGCCCGCGCAGGACACCGGGACCCCCAGCTCCGGGTACATGGTGGGCCAGGCCGACCCCAGCAGGGAATCCGGCAGGCCCAGACTGATAAAAGCAGTGTAAATGATGGGCAAAAGAAGCGAGACCATAGGCTTGAGTTCCTCCCACAAGCATGCTATACTTGCAATGCCTCTTGTGCGTTGCTGTTATCATAATATCACACAATGTCACAGGGTGTTAGAAGAAAAACGGTCGTTTTTTATGACAAAACCGGCGCAGAGGGCCCGGCAATGTTGAAAACCCGGAAAGGAACCCGTAGATGGCTCTGGCATTGAATTGCGGCATCCCATCCACACCGCAGGGGCGGGAGCTGGTGCAGCACGGCAGCGCACTGTTCCCGATTGCGTGCTACGAAGAACGGCTTACCTGCTATTCGGTGCCGTGGCACTGGCATGAGGATTTTGAGTATATCCTCGCCTACGAGGGCACCGTGACCGTGGGCGTGGACAAAAAGCGCATCTGTCTGGCAGAAGGCGAGGGCGTGTTCATCAACTCCGGCGTGCTCCATGCGGTGGAATTTGCGGCAGAAGGTTCCTCAGCGCTGCGCAGCGGGGTGTTCCACCCGCGGCTCGTGGGCGGGATGGACACCATCTACTGGCAAAAGCTCATCCGGCCGCTGCTGCAGCCCGGTGTACCGTCCTATTTTCTGCTGAGCAAGGGGGAGCCCTGGCAGGCGGAAGTCCTGGCCCGGCTGTGGGAGGCCTGGCACGCTGTGGACGAAGAACTGGACGACTACGAGAACCGGGTTCGGTATCTGCTTTCGGCGGCGCTGCACACCCTCGCGGCCCACTGCCCGGTGGGCGAGTGCCGCAGCTCCCGGCAGGAGCAGGTGGCGGCCCAGCGCATGAAACAGATGCTGCGTTTTGTGGAGGAACACTATGCCGAGGAACTGACCGTGGAACGCATTGCGGACAGTGTGGCCCTGAGCGAAAGCGCTTGCCTGCGCAGTTTCCGGCAGCTGCTGGGTACCACGCCCATCCAGTATGTGAAACAGTACCGCATTGAAAAAGCCGCCGGGCTGCTGCTGACCACCCGCCTGCGCACCGGCGAGATCGGGGCCGAGTGCGGCTTTACCGACCTGAGCTATTTTACAAAGACCTTCCGCGAGATCAAGCACTGCACGCCCCGGGAGTACCGGCAGCGGTTTGCGGTGCAGGGCTGACCGACGGGTGCGCCGGGAGCTTTTTCCTCGAATGCAACGGGCCATTCCATTGCCCGCCCTACTGCCTGCGGCAGCAGGGACCCACCCGCCGGATCATTCTCGGAAAAACTTCCGGCCCGGCTGTCAACCCTATTTGACGCATCAGACGCATTATACTATCAACAAGAAGGAGGATCGCAGAACCATGCAGCGCAGTCTTACCAAAGGCCCCATTACAAAGGGCATCCTGCTGTTTGCTTTGCCGCTGATGTTCGGCAACCTGTTGCAGCAGATGTACAACATCGCCGATACCTGGGTGGTGGGGCGCTTCCTCGGCGCGGATGCGCTGGCGGCGGTGGGCTCGTCCTACACCCTCATGACCTTTCTCACCTCCATCCTGCTGGGGCTGTGCATGGGCAGCGGCGCAGCCGTCTCCATGCAGTACGGCAGCGGGGAAGAGGCCCGCATGCGGCAGAGCGTGTTCCAGTCCTTCGTGCTCATCGCGGGCATGGCGGTGGCGCTCAATGTGCTGGTGTACCTGGGGCTGGATGGCATCCTGTGGGTACTGCGTGTGCCGGAAGAGCTCATCCTCCTGATGAAGGAATATCTCCGCATCATTTTTCTGGGCATCACGGCCACCTTTTTGTATAACTACTTTGCAAACCTCCTGCGGGCCATCGGCAACTCCGTGGTCCCGCTGCTGTTCTTGGCTGTGTCGGCAGTGCTCAATGTGATCCTGGACCTGGTGTGCGTGCTGGTGTGGCACTGGGGCGTGCGGGGGGCCGCGGCAGCCACCACCTTCTCGCAGTTCGTGTCCGGCATCGGCATCGGACTGTACACCCTGAAAAAGTTCCCGCAGCTCTGCCCGAAAAAAGAGGACTGCCGTTGGGACAAACAGAACCTTGCCACCATCCTGAACCTTTCGGTGATGACCAGCGTGCAGCAGTCCATCATGAATTTCGGCATCCTCATGGTACAGGGGCTGGTCAACAGCTTCGGCACCGTGATCATGGCGGCCTTTGCTGCAGCGGTCAAGATCGATTCTTTTGCCTACATGCCGGTGCAGGACTTCGGCAATGCCTTTTCCACCTATGTGGCCCAGAACTACGGCGCGGGCCAGACCGACCGCATCCGCAAGGGCATCCGCAGTGCAGGGCTGTGCAGTGCGGCGTTCTGCATCGTCATCAGTGTGCTGGTGTGCGCCTTTGCAGCGCCGCTCATGGGCATTTTCATTGACCCGGCGGAAACCGCCATCCTTGCTGCCGGTGTGCACTATCTGCACATTGAGGGCGCGTGCTATCTCGGCATCGGCATTCTGTTTCTGCTCTACGGCTACTACCGGGCCGTCAATCAGCCCCAGATGTCGGTGGTGCTCACGATCGCATCTCTCGGCACCCGTGTGGCGCTGGCCTACCTGCTGTCGGCGACCCCGCTGGGCGTCACCGGCATCTGGCTCAGTGTGCCCATCGGCTGGGCACTGGCCGATGCCATCGGCATTGGGTACTACCTCAAAAAGCACCGGGCAAAGTACGCGGTGCAGGCCTGAGACAAACCAAAAGCGGATGCATCCCTTGACGGGAAGCATCCGCTTTTTTATAGAGCATCAAATTTTCAGTGCATCAATGGCCTGCTGCAGGTGCTGGTAAAACTGCCCCAGATGCCAGCCGTCCACAAAACGGTGGTTCACTTCCAGGCACATGCCCAGCGTCTCACGGCCATCTGCCGGGACATATTTGCCCCAGGTAATGCGGGGAATGTTGTCGTCCTTATCAAAGTCCCGCTCGTTGGTGCAACCGGTCAGGTCGAACCACGGTGTACAGGAAAAATAGATCAGATCGTCCAACTCTCCGCTCTGGTCCAGAAAGGTCTGCTGGGCTTCGCTTTTGGCGGGTGGTGCGGCAGAAGTTGTCCAGATCGCCCTCCTTCGGCAGCGTGACGATGTGGAACTGCTGGCTGCCGGGCTTCAGGTCGGTGAAGCTGGGCACGCGCTCGTCCAGCAGCCAGACCTCCCCGCTGCGGATGGTATAGCGGAAGTTCTCCACGGCGTTGACCGCATCGGTCACCAGATACCCCAGTGCATAGTAAAAGGAAACGCCATGGGCCCTTGCGTAAGCATGGAGATTGGTCACATCCACTCGGAAGGTGACGCTGTAAAACGGCTGGGACACCGCCGAGAAAAACCGGAACAGCTCCGCCCGCGGCCAGACGGCAAGGTCAATTTTCTGCATGAGAGGTCACTCCATATCGTACAGCTTCATGGTTTCCGGGCTGCGGTATTCGTGCTTTTCGTAATAGCCGATCAGGGTGCCGTCAGCGTCCCGCAGGGCGACCATGTAGACGTCCTTGTTCTGTTTGACGTTGTGGTAGGTGTAAACAAGGTTGTGATTTTTGTCGGCGGCAAACCAGTCGATGACCCGCTGGATGGTCTGGCGGGACTGCGGATTGTGGCAGGTCAGTACGCTTTTGCCCAGCAGGGCAGCACCGCCATGCTTTGCATAGCTGGCAATGGCGGCGGGGTTCATATAGATGATGGTGTGTTCCAGGTCGCAGATCACGACCGCTGCACGGTCCTGATCCACGAGACTTTTGAAATAGGCATTCAGCTCCATGATTCATTCTCCTTTGGCAGGGTCCGGTTTGGTTTTGTCCAGTGCGTCAAACTGCTTTACGATCTGCGGGTCCTTCAGTTTGATGACCTTGCCGGAAAGATAGTGCAGGGTGTTTTCCTCCGGAATTTCCCGGAAGGTGATGCGCACGGCGCACAGGGCCTGCGTTTTTGTGCCGGTGCGCTCGTTCATTTTGCGGTTGCCGTATTTGATGTCGCCCAGCACGGGTTTGCCCAGATAGGCCAGATGGGCACGGATCTGGTGGGTGCGGCCGGTGACCAGGCCGATCTTGCACAGCGCAAAGGGCCCGGCCGTGCGCAGCACATCCACATCCGTGATGATCTGTTTGCGGTGTTCGTCCTGCGCCTGATGGGCGTGGATGCTCACCTTGTTGTTCTTTTCGTCGTGCTCCCACCATGCGGTGAAACGCCCGCTCTGGGGAATGCCCACCGTGATGGTATAGTACTCCTTCTTGAGCAGGTCGGTGCGGATGATCTCGTTCATGTCCCGCAGGGCGGCGT
>OIED01001287.1_pt1 | contig 10431 bp, 11 predicted proteins | sample 1581771 | NCBI WGS metagenome assembly OIED01 (sample SAMEA3882546, study PRJEB24775) | human gut metagenome | biome: human-associated habitat; feature: intestine environment; material: feces | place: Netherlands | collected 2009/2010 | reverse complement strand
TTTGCTGTAGCGGGGAGGAAAGCTATGGGTGCCTATGAAGCGCTGGCGGCCAGCTACGACCGCCTGACCAATGACGTGAATTACGGGGCGATTGTGGCCTTTTATGAGGAAATTCTGAAAAAAGAGGGGTTAAAGCCCCGGACGGCGGTCGATCTTGCCTGCGGCACCGGCTCTGTGTCGGCGATTCTGGCCGGGAAGGGGCTTTCCGTCATCGGCGTGGATATGTCCGAGGAAATGCTCACCGCCGCCCAGCAGAAATGCGCAGACCTCCAAAACCCGCCCCGGTTTGTCCGTCAGAGTCTGCAAAGGCTGTGCCTTCCCAGAGGCGTCGACCTCGCCGTCTGCGCGCTGGACAGCCTCGACTATATCACGAATCCGGAGGACTGCAAAGAGGCCATCCGGCGTGTCTGGAAGGCGCTGAACCCCGGCGGGATATTCATTTTCGACGTGAACACCCCGGAAAAGCTCCGCGCCATGGACGGGCAGGTGTTTCTGGACGAGGACGACGACGTTTACTGCGTCTGGCGTGGTGAATTTGACGAAGAAAGCAATATCTGCTCCTACGGCATGGATTTATTCCAGCGCAGGGGAGAAACGTGGATTCGCTCCTTTGAAGAACACAGGGAGTATGCCTACTCTCAGGAGCAGCTGACAGCCTACTTAAAAGCTGCGGGCTTTACCCACATCGCGGTCTACGCCGACCGCCGTTTTGAAGCGCCGGGGGCAGGGGAGCAGAGGGTATATTTTAAGGCGAGAAAGGGAAAGATAAAATGAAGGATTACTTAGTCCGGGGCATGAGCATGGACGGCTTTGTGAAGGCCGTAGCCATCCGCTCCACGGAGCTTGTGCGCCGGGGTGCCCAGATTCAGAAAACGACGCCCAACGCCACTGCTACCTTTGGACGCTGCCTGACGGCGGCCTCCATGATGGGCAACATGCAGAAGGTGGAGGACGGCTCCATGACGCTGCAGGTGCGGGGCGGCGGCCCCATCGGCACCATCACCGTAGTGTCCGATTCCGTGGGCAATGTCCGGGGCTGCGTCACCGAGCCGCAGGTGCCGCTGGTGGAGAAATACCCGGGAAAGCTGGACGTGGGCGCGACCGTCGGCACTGACGGCACGCTGACGGTCATCCGCGACCTGCAAATGAAGGAGCCGTATATCGGCTCGACCCAGCTGGTCTCCGGCGAGATCGGGGACGACGTGACCGCCTATTTCGCCCAAAGCGAGCAGACGCCCACGGCCTGCGCCCTTGGCGTGCTGGTTGACCGCGACCAGAGCGTAAAGGTGGCAGGTGGTTATTTGCTGCAGCTGCTGCCCGGCGCACCGGACGAAGTGATCGACACGCTGGAAAAGGGCATTTCCCGGGCTGGGGCGGTGACGCCCATGCTGGAAGCGGGCATGACCCCGGAGGACATTCTGGGGCAGGTCTGCGGAAGTCTCGGTGTGGCGTTTCTGGAAACCACCGAGGTGACGTACAAGTGCTACTGTACCCGTGAGCGGGTGGAGCGCGCCCTGATCTCGCTGGGCAAGGACGAGCTGCGGCAGATTCTGGACGAGCAGGGCCATGGCAGGAGGGCAAGACCTTCCCGGTAGAGTGCCAGTTCTGTGACGCGGTTTACAGCTTCACGCCGGAGGATATTGGAAAACTGCTGGAAAAAATTTGATATTTGACGGAAAAATGGTGGGAAACGGTGATTGCCCCTAAGCAAAATTCCATAGAAAAAAACGGAAAAAATGCTTGACAAAAAAGGGGTTTCTGTGTATAATAAACCACGTCGCTGAGGTGAAGAACCGACGGCGGCGTTGTTTGGGAGCATAGCTCAGCTGGGAGAGCACATGCCTTACAAGCATGGGGTCACAGGTTCGAGCCCTGTTGTTCCCACCATTTATCTGGCCCGGTGGTGCAGTCGGTTAGCACGCCAGCCTGTCACGCTGGAGGTCGACGGTTCGAGTCCGTTCCGGGTCGCCACAAAAAAGCACGCTTTTCAGCGTGCTTTTTTGTCATTCTGTCAAAGACCCCCTGCTTTCAGCAAACGAAGGCAGGGGGTCTTTAGCGTAGGGCTGTTTTGCGCCCTTTTGGGGGGCGCTTTCATAGCAAAAGAGAGGCATTCCGCAAAGAATGCCTCTCTTTTCATTTTCCAGCCCCGCCTTCGGCGTGCTTTTTTACGGCTGTGCCGTTACCGGCCGTATCCGAAAGCTGGCAGAACGGTTCGGCTGCGGCTGTTTGCCCTTGGTAAGCCATTTCTCACGGGAATGCCGGATCGTATTCCAAGGGGGATTTGGAAGGCAAACGCGCGCCTGCACGTTCTGACAGCTTTCGATAGGCCTTGGGGGGATTATCTGTCGGCTGCCTAATCGCGGTACAGTTTGAAGGATGTGTGTTTTGAAGGATGTGTGTGCAATACAGATTGAGGAAATCGGATTAGGAGGTATTTTTGCGATTTGGCATCCGTTTGTACAGTGAGGTTATATCAGGCCAGCGCTTCGCCCAGACTGCGGCAGGCGCTCAGCGCTTCGTCATCGGGGGTCTCCTGACAGATCACGCTGTCGCAGACCAGATTTGCGCCCTTGTCCCGGCAGTTCTCTTCCCACGTGCGCATCCATTCGCCGTCGCCCCAGCCGTAGGAGCCGAACAGAGCGATCTTCTTGCCGGAGAGCTTACTCTCGCAGGTCTCGAACATGGGGGCAAATTCGCCGTCTTCCAGTTCCTCCGCGCCCATGGCGGGGCAGCCGAAAGCAACCGCGTCAAATTCGTCCATCTTTGCGCCGCCAAACTCGGCGGCGGTAAACAGCTCCGCTTCCGCGCCAGCGTGCTTTGCGCCTTCCACAACGGCCTGCGCCATGGCTTCGGTATTTCCGGTGCTGCTCCAATAAACAACTGCAATTTTCATTTTCAAAAATCCTTTCTTAAATCCTATTTCATCCGGCTACTGTGAGCCGTTCGATGTCGATCCCGCTGGCAAGCTGGCGGCAGTAAACCCTCGTGCAGGCTTTGTACTTGGCAAAGGTCTTTTTTGCCGCTTCCTCGTTTTCATAAACCTTCCAGCAGCCCACGCATTTGCAGGGTCTGTGTTCTAAAAAGCCCTTCACGTCCTCCGGCGGATAGCTCAGAAACAGGCCGATCTCGTGGGGGAAATCCTCCTGCTGCTTTAATCTTCGGGCAAGCCTTGTCAGGCAGCGGCTTCCGCCCCGGCAATTATAGCCAAACTCGCTGAGGAGCGCTTCGCAGGATGCGCAGGAGAGGTCTTTTTCCAGCCGCGCTGGCCGGTAGAGGTAGATCAGCGCCCTGTCCTGACGGATACGCAGGGGGACTGCCCGGACGCCTTTCTTCCCAAGCCGCCGATTCAGGCTCCGCAGAAAGTCCAGCAGGTCCTCCCGGTTTTCGTAGGGGCAGGCGAACAGGTTTCCGGTTTTCAGCCCCGCCAAGGTGGGGGCGCAGTTGCGAACCACCTGTTCCTCAGACATGGCCGTCCTCCTTGCCCCGGGCGATTCGGCGCAGGCTTTTCCGGATGGAAATGACGCCCACAGACGTCACGGTGACAGCCACAACGGCACCGGCGCCGGACAAAATCGTGGCAATTTCCATAGCTCGAACCTCCCCTATTCATCATGATAAGACTGTCTTTTTTGTTTGCTTCTGGTTAGCCTCTGCTAACCGGCTATATCATACACGATGTTGTTCCATTTGTCAAGTCTTTTCCCTACTATTTTTATAGGCAGATTTTTGGATGTGAAAAAGCGCCCCAGCAGGGCGCTTTTAAGCTGTTTTATTGAAGTTTCCGAGCCTTTTATTCCTGTGGCAGTGTGACAATTCGGGGTTCATGATGGATGGCGGGCAGAATTTTCTCCATCAGGTCAGCCGTCCGAAGGCGCAGGCTGGAGGTGTTGATGCAGGGATGACAGCCGATGTACTCCCCTTTCAGCACGTCCTCGTCCATGAGAAGCTGCACATGGTTCTCCCCATCGTTCATCAGCCCCAGGACGCTGACGGAGCCGGGGGTGATGTCCAGAAATTTCTCCATATACTCCGGCGCGGCAAAGCTCAGGCGGGAGGAACCGATCTCCTTGGAGAGGACGCTGGTTTTGAAATGCTTGTCCCCGGGCAGCATCAGCAGATAAAAGTCCGTACACTGCCGGTTGCACAGCAGCAGATTCTTGCAGATCACCGCGTCCAGCACCCGGTCGATCTCCTCGCAGGCTTCCATAGTCATGGCAGCCTCGTGGTCGATGCGCCGGAAGTCGATTCCCAGACTGTCCAGCAGATCGTAGCAGCGAATTTCCTTCTCAAGCCGTCCGGCGCAGTCCGCGGGACGTCCGTTTACCAGTTCCATAGTCATTTTTCCTTTCTCAGCTGCCAGAAGGCCACGGCGCTGGCAGCCGCTACGTTCAGAGAATCCACGCCGTGGTACATGGGGATCTTTACGGTGTAGTCGCACCGGGCGATGGTCATCTCCGTCAGGCCGTCGCCCTCGCTGCCTAAGATCACCGCCAGCTTTTCCTCCGCCATGAGACGGCGGTCGTCAATGGAGACGGAATCGTCGCTCAGCGCCATGGCTGCGGTTCGGAAGCCCAGACGGTTCAGCTGCGCCATTCCCTCCCCCGGCCAGTCTCCCGTAAACGTCCATGGAATCTGAAACACCGTCCCCATGCTGACCCGCGCGCTGCGGCGGTACAGCGGGTCACTGCATCCGGGAGTCAGCAGCACGGCGTCCATGCCCAGCGCGGCGGCGGAACGGAAGATCGCGCCCACGTTGGTGGGGTTCTGGACGTTTTCCAGAACCACAATCCGCGCCGCCCCGGCGCAGATATCCTCCAGGTTGGGAAGCCCCGGACGGCGCATGGCGCACAGCACGCCCCGGGTCAGGTGGTAGCCGGTGAGATTGCACAGCAATTCTTCGTCCGCGGTGTACACGGGTATGCCGGGACAGCGGGCGATGACCTCCCGTGCCGCGCCCGTAATGTCCTTGCGTTCCATGAGCAGCGACACCGGCTCGTATCCGCCGTCCAAGGCCCGGTGGATGACCTTGGGGCTTTCCGCAATGAACATCCCCTTGGCCGGCTCAAACCGGTTGAGCAGCTGCGCCTCCGTCAGCCGGGCATACACGTCCAGCTCCGGCGCGGAGAAATCCGTTATTTCAATGACGTTGGCCATAGCGTTCCTTTCCTTATCCTCCACCCCATGACAATCTGCCAAAAAACGGGGCGCTTTTTTCCTTCCTATACTACCAAATTCCATTCAAAATGTCAAAGATTTCTCCGTCGATTGACTTCCATTTTCCGCAATGGTAGAATACATTCATTGTAAAGAGAGGGGCGGATCGCCATGGCAGACAAACATCCGGGGTATATGACCACCTTCAAGGAGCGCTTGAGCTACTGGACATACTTCATCGGGCAGAACATTTACTACAACATCACGGCAGCTTTTATCTCCACCTACCTTGCCATGCAGGGCGTGAACCTTGCCAAGGTCGCTATCGTGCTGCTGATCGTCAAGATCTGGGACGCCGTGAATGACCCCATTTTCGGCTTCATCTTCGACAAGGTGAAATTCAAAAACGGGCAGAAAAGTCTGCCCTGGCTGCGCATTTCCACCGCACTGATCCCCATTGTGACCATCATCCTGTTCTCCATTCCCTCGGCGCTGGGGGAGACTGGGAAACTTGTCTGGTTCGGCGTGGCCTACGTGCTGTGGGACACTGTGTACACTCTGACGGACATTCCCGCCTACGCCATGCTGAACACCATGACCGACAATCTGCCGGAGCGCAACACCCTGCTCTCCGTCAACCGGGTGTTCTCCGGGGCGGGCGTGCTGATCTATGGCGTTGTGCTGCCCATCCTCATCAGTGAAAATGTGGGCATGAGCGCCAGTCTGGCCATTGCGACGCTGTCCATTTTCAGCGCCCTGACCATGGTGCCCCTGTCCCTCAACTGCAAGGAGCGCAACTATAAGCCCGAAGAGGAAGACGAAAACTTCTCTCCCCGGCAGATGTTCTCCTATCTGGGGAAGAACAAATACCTGCTGACCTACTACGGCGGCTACTGCGCCACCGACGCGCTGAAAACCTCCGCCGCCGTGACGCTGTTCGTCTCCTTCTATCTTTTCGGCAACTCCCTTTACTCCATCGTCCTGAATCTGCTGAACATGGTGCCGGGTGTTTTCGCCGCCATGCTCATGCCCACCATCCTGAAAAAGCTGGATAAATTCAAGACGCTTTTCTGGTGCAACATCGTCAACATCATCTTAGGTCTGGTGATTTTCTTCGTTGGCTACGAAAACCGGGCGCTGTTCCTGACGCTGACCTGCGTCCGCACCGTTCCCATGAGCATCGTGGGCATTCTCGCCTTCATGTTCACCCCGGACTGCGCCGAGTACGGCCAGTATAAATCCGGCATTAGTGCCAAGGGCATCACCTTCGCCATCCAGACCTTCTCCGTGAAGATCACCGCTGCGGTCTCGTCCTCGCTGGCTTTGGCGCTGCTGGGCTGCTTCCACTGGATTTCCGTGGAGGCGGAGAGCTTCGAGACGCTGAAGGCGCTGAACATCCAGCAGAGCGCGGGAGCGCTGGAGGGACTGTGGATTGTGTACGCTCTGGTGCCTGTCATCGGCATGATTATTTCCACGTTCTTCTATCTGGGTTACAAGCTCAACGACAAGGACGTGCAGATCATGGCGCGGTGCAACGCCGGGGAGATCACCCGGGAGGAAGCCGAGGCTCTCCTGTCCCGGAAATATTGACCTAATGCTGCAAACAGAAACGGCGCCATCCGGCGCCGTTTCTGCATGTCATACGGGGTTCCTATCAGGGTCTGTCATTATTTCTCGATAGAATGGTTAACACCATTTTATCCCGCGAATCCTTCGCAGGCCGTCCGCAGAGGCGTGCGGGCAGCATACGGCAATCCAAAAATGGCCTCCCGCCGTAAAGCGGGAGGCCATAAGAGGATAATATTACTGTGCCAGAGTGCTGGTCTTGTACTTTGCGCTCTTCTTCAGGAACAGCGCCAGGAAGCCGACTGCGGCGATAACACCGGCGACAACGGCGATGGGATAGTACACGCTCTCGGCAATTCCCATAGGCTTCCACAGCAGGCCGAGGCACTCGCCGGCCGCGAAGAAGTAGGTGATGGAAACGCCGGTCATGAAGGTGGCAGGAACCGCGCAGATCCAGTAGTTGCGCTTGTTCTGCGCCAGATACATGGCAGCCGCCCACAGAGCGATCATGGCCAGAGTCTGGTTGGACCAGGAGAAGTAACGCCATACCACGGAGTAGTCGATCTGGCAGATGATGGCACCGACGCCCAGCAGGGGGACGGTCAGAAGCAGACGCTTCTTCCAATCCTTCTGGTCGATCTTGAACCAGTCGGCCAGCGTCAGACGGGCGCTGCGGTAAGCGGTATCACCGGAGGTGATGGGGCAGGCGATAACGCCCAGCATAGCCAGGACGCCGCCGATCTTGCCCATGGTGGTGGTGCAGATCTCGTAAACAACAGCGTTCACACCGGCACCGGCTTCCAGCAGAGCCTGGGTGTTCTCGTAGAAGGAAACACCGGCAGCCGCCCAGACCATGGCGATGATGCCCTCGGCGACCATTGCGCCGTAGAACACCTTGTGACCCTGCTTCTCAGAGGTGCAGCAGCGGGCCATCATGGGAGACTGCGTGGCATGGAAGCCGGAGATGGCGCCGCAGGCCACGGTGACGAACATGAACGGCCAGATGTGGATGTTCTGAGGATGCTGGTTATAGAAGTTGTTCCACAGCTCGGGCATCTGATACTCGTGAGAGAACAGCAGAACACCCGCAACACCGACGGCCATGATGATCAGGCAGATACCGAAGATGGGGTAAATCTTGCCGATGACCTTGTCGATGGGAACGAAGGTGGCGATGAAGTAGTAGATGATGATGACCCACAGCCAGAAGGTAGCGTCCAGCTTCTCGGGGGTCAGCAGAGCCAGCAGACCGGCGGGACCCTTGGAGAACACGACGCCGACCATGACCAGCAGGATGACGGAGAACACGCGCATGACCTGCAGCATGACCTTGCCCAGATAAGTACCGGTAATCTCGGAAATGCTGGCGCCCTTGTGCCGCATGGACAGCATACCGCACATATAGTCGTGGACGCCGCCGGCGAAGATGGTACCGAAGACGATCCACAGATAGACGACAGGTCCAAACAGAGCACCGTTCAGAGCGCCGAAGATGGGGCCGAGACCGGCGATGTTCAGCAGCTGAACCAGGAAGATCTTCCAACCCTTCATCGGGACGAAGTCAACACCGTCGTTGAGCGTGATGGCAGGCGTCTCCCGGTCGTCAGAGCCAAAGATCTTGTCTACGCGCTTGCCGTAGAAGATGTAGCCGACGACCAGAGCTGCAATGCAGAGAATGAAAGTAAGCATAGGTTTCCTCCTTAGTTTAGTTACCCTGCGGTGGCGTATCACCGCCTGGCGAGTATCATTATATGTCTAAACCGTGAACAAATCAACCCTTAGTATGGCGAAAAAAGATTTTCGTTGCATTAAACAAATTTATGGCGATTTTTCCCCTCCGGGGAGTGGCGTGACCCTGATTTTTTCGTCAAATTGCATAAAACAGCACGCAGAAGAACTGGAGCAGCGCGCCAAGGTCGACGAAAATGTGAAATACGGAGTGCATCCACTTTTTGCGCTTGCCCAGACCGTAGAGAACGGAGCCGACCGTGTAGGCAATGCCGCCCAGCAGCAGAAGCAGAAAACCCGGGAAGGTCAGCGCCTGCAGCGCCTGTTTCGCAAAGAAAATGATCGCCCAGCCCATGCCGATATAGCAGATCATGGAAAAGACCCGGTATTTCTTCAGGTCAATGGCCGTCAGGGTCGTGGCCAGCGCCACCATGCCCCACTCAAAGCCGAACAGCACCCACGCAAGGACGGGATTCTCCGGACGGATGGCGGACAGCAAAATCACGGTGTAGGTTCCCGCGATGAGGAAATAAATGGTGCAGTGGTCAAGTACCTGCATCACCTTTTTGCCCAGGGTGGGCTTCAGACCGTGGTAGACGCTGGAAATGGTGAACATGATAACCATGGCGCTGCCGTAAATGGCGGAGGTGACGACGCCCCAGGGATTGGCGTGGAGGGCAGCGAAAATGACGCACAACGTCAGCGCCACGACGCCCACGGCGCCGCCGACGATGTGGGTGACCATGTTCATGATCTCTTCGCCCCGGCTGTAATCCGGGAGTTGGCGGTCGGACAATTTCGTTCGTTTCATTTTGGTTTCCTTCCTTTGTGAAGATGGAGGGAGTATAGCACATTTTTCACAAAAAAGAAACCGCCATTTTGTCGAGTTCTCTCCCCGGCGGAGAAATTCGGTTTCTACCGGGGTGAGAAGTGGATACGGGGTTGACAAATGTCCTTCCATACAATACAATTCTCCTAGTCACGGCGTAAAGTACGCCGTTTTTTGCATAGAATAGAGAGGGTTCGAGCTATGAAAAAGATACCGTTTTTGACTCTGGAAAAAGCAAAGGAAATCCGCGAGCAGATCCCCACCCCCTTTTACGTTTACGACGAGGCCGGCATCCGCGCCAACGCCCGGGCGCTGAAGGCGGCGTTTTCCTGGAATCCCGGATTCCGGGAGTATTTTGCCGTCAAGGCCACCCCCAACCCCTTCCTGCTGAAAATCCTCCATGAGGAGGGCTGCGGCTGCGACTGCGCCACCTATACGGAGCTGCTGCTGTCCGAGGCCGTTGGCATCACGGGACATGACGTGATCTTTTCCTCCAACGATACGCCGGCGCTGGATATGCGCAAGGCGCGGGATATGGGCGTTTACATCAATCTGGACGATGCCACCTATGTGGATTTTCTGGCATCCATGGGGCCGGTCCCCGAGACGGTGTGTCTGCGGTATAACCCGGGCGGTTCCTTCTCTCTTGCAACACCATCATGGACATGCCCCGGGACGCCAAATACGGCATGACCGAAGACCAGATGGCAGGGGCCATCACCCGGCTGATGAAGCTGGGCACGAAGCACTTCGGCGTTCATGCCTTCCTTGCCTCCAACACAACCACCAATGAATACTACCCCGCTCTGGCCGGGCAGCTGTTCCGTCTGGCGGTGCGGCTGCGCAACGCCACCGGCGCGCATATTTCCTTCATCGACCTGTCCGGCGGCATCGGCGTGGACTACCGCCCCGAGCAGCCCAGATGCGACATCGGCGTCATCGGTGAGGGCGTGCGGGTGAAATATGAGGAGATCCTGACCCCCAACGACATGGGTGACGTCGCCATTTTCACCGAGCTTGGCCGGTTCATGCTGGCGCCCTACGGTCACCTGATCTCCACCGTCATTCATGAAAAGCACATCTACCGGGAATACGTGGGTCTGGACGCCTGCGCCGCAAACCTGATGCGCCCGGCCATGTACGGCGCTTACCAC
>OIED01001282.1_pt1 | contig 10487 bp, 10 predicted proteins | sample 1581771 | NCBI WGS metagenome assembly OIED01 (sample SAMEA3882546, study PRJEB24775) | human gut metagenome | biome: human-associated habitat; feature: intestine environment; material: feces | place: Netherlands | collected 2009/2010 | reverse complement strand
ATGGCTGTGCATCCAAACTTGTACTTGACGAGAATGGAGAGGTAAAGAACGAATATGTTGATGCTGACGGAAATGTTTTAGTCGGAGATTATGATCTGGTACCGCTTCTGGATTCTTTTATCAAAGAACATCCGGATTTTTCCTATCATGGACGTAAGGGAATCCTTGCGATGACCGGTTATAACGGAGTACTGGGATACAGAACAGACAGTGCATATAAGACCGGCGAAAACCTTCAGGATGACCAGAAGAAATTCCTGGAAGATCATCCTGATTTCGATTATGACCAGGATGTAAAAGATGCGACCAAAGTGGCAGATGCCATGAAGGCAGAGGGATGGGAATTCGCAAGCCATACCTGGGGACATATGAATGCAACAGAGCGTTCTGCTGAGGATCTTAAGACAGACGATGAGAAATGGAAAGCAAATGTAGCCCCGATCCTTGGAGATACAGATATGATCATCTTTGCGTTTGGTGCAGATATTGGTGACTGGGAAGGTTACTCTTCTGATAATCCGAAATTTCAGTATTATAAGAGTGCGGGTTATGACTACTTCTGTAATGTAGATTCCAGTCAGTATTTTGTACAGATTACAGATGATTATTTTCGACAGGGAAGAAGAAATCTGGATGGATACAGAATGTATTATAATCCGGAAATGCTCAGTGATCTTTTTGATGTATCGGAAGTATGGGATTCTTCAAGACCAACTCCGGTACCTGGAATGTAGAAGGGAGTATTGATTATTATGAAGAAAAAAATATATCTTGCCATGCTTGCAGTTTGTTTTGCACTGACAGCATCTGCGTGTGGTGATGGCGGTGCTGTTATCACAGACGGTACAAAGACAGAAGGAGCTGCTGACGGGAAGAAAGCAGAGACAGGAACTACGCGTCTTGTTTCTGTTGAGAATGTAGAGAAATATATTACGATCGGAGAATATAAAGGACTGACTTTGGACAATACGGTGGATGCGATCACTGACGATGATGTACAGGCGCAGATCGATGAGGATCTGAAAGATAAGGCAGAACCTGTATCTGATGCAGCGAAAGAAGGGGATCTGGTGACTGTAAATTATACAGGCACTAAAGACGGACAGACTTTTGACGGTGGTACTGCCAATAACTATGACTTTGTGATCGGCGACGGACAGATGTTTGAGGAATTTGAAAATGGTGTGATCGGGATGAAAAAGGGTGACACAAAGGAGATTAAAATTGATTTTCCGTCAGACTATGCAGACGAAACTCTGGCAGGTAAGGAAGTTATATACAAGGTTACGGTGCAGAACGTGCGGCGTGAAGGAGAACTTACAGATGAATGGGTTGCAAAGAACACTGATTATACAACAGTAGATGATTATCGTGAGAGTATTCGCAGTGAACTTGAGAAAAACGCAAAGGAATCTGCGCAGGAGGTTCTTAAGAATACTGCATGGAGTACAGTGCTTGAGAACTCTGAAGTAAAAGAATACCCACAGGAAGATGTGGATAAGGCTGTTTCTGAATTTAAGAAGAGTATGGAAGTTTATGCAAAACAGGCCGACATGACTCTGGAAGAGTTTACAGACAGTCAGGGTATTTCGCAGGATGATTTTGATGAACAATGTCAGCAGTATGCAGAGGGTAAGGTTAAGCAGAACCTGATCGTGCAGGGGATTATGGATGCAGAGGGACTGTCACTTGACGACAAAGAGAGCCTTCAGCTGCAGGATAAACTGGTAGAACAGATGGGTGTTTCCAGTATTGCAGAGCTGGTTGGAACTTACGGACAGGATTATGTAGATGAATCAGTCGGACTTCTCAGAGTGGAGGAGTTCATTATAAAAAATGCGAGTGTGAGTGAGAAAGTCGCAAACGGTGATGTGCTGGCAGATGATGCAGATGCTGCGGCAGAAAATGCAGAACAGGACAGTGATCAGAATGTATCAGATGAAGATACTGATGATTCCGGACAGGACAATTCAGATGTAGATGAGAATCTGGAAGAGGAATTAGGTACGGAAGATGTTGATCAGAGTGAATAATTGGCATTGTATTTACCTGATAAATGAGTTATGATTATTGATAAAAGTGGATTACTCCGTACTGTGATGTACGCTGTCAGGGACTAATTAACAAAAAGAAGCGGGGAAAGGAAACCATGGATAAGAGGGTGTTGCGCGAAAGAATGCGCAGAAAAAAACGCCAGATGATGATCAGGCATTATACAAAGATCGGACTTTGTGTTATTGGCATGATTCTGGCGGTGGTGTTTATGGTGAGAGGAATTATTATTCCGATCGCACATCATGTAGCCGGAGGCGGAAGCAGTGATCAGACTGTACAGGCTCAGGCAGATACAGAGGAAGTTCAGGCAAATTCTGATGCTGCAGTGAGACAGCCATTGAAGGGTAAATCAGATACAGATAAGGTTGCCGCGATGACAGCCGGATGGCATGAGGATGCTAACGGAAAGTGGTATCAGAATACAGATGGTACATATTTTTCAAATGGATTTCAGGATATAGATGGTGTTACCTATTCTTTTGACGAAAACGGATATATACAGACAGGATGGGTAGAAAAGGGAGTGAAGGATTATTACTTTAATGAAGACGGATCTTATGATCCGAGTAAGGTACGTCCGATGCTGGCACTGACTTTTGATGATGGTCCGGGAGAGTATACAGATGAACTGCTGGATTGTCTGGAACAGAATAATGCTCATGCAACATTCTTTATGCTTGGTCAGAATGTCAGTTCATATCCGGATGCGCCAAAACGTATGCTGGAACTTGGCTGTGAGATTGGAAGTCATTCATGGGATCATACACAGTTGACGACAATTGATCTTGACGCAGTTGCAAAGCAGTTCTCTGATACAGATGATGCATTGATTCAGGCATGTGGCCAGGCTGCGAGTGTGGCGCGTGCGCCTTACGGGGACGGAAATTCAGATATTTATAATACTGTAAATAAGCCGTTCTTTATGTGGTCACTGGACACAGAAGACTGGAAACTTTTGGATGCAGATGCGGATTACAGTGCAGTAATGAATGGAGATCTGACAGATGGAACTATCATCCTGATGCATGATATTCATGAGCCATCTGTAAAGGCTGCTTTGAGATTGATACCGGATCTTATTGCACAGGGATATAAACTTGTAACGGTAAGTGAGATGGCAGAAGCCAAGAATGTGACCTTACAGAATGCATGTTATGTGGATTTCTGGCCGAGTACACTCAGTAATGGAGATGTGCCGGGATATCAAGGCGGTTCTGATGCAGCAGCTTCTGCAGACGGAACAGATGGTACATCTGATGCAAGCGCAGATTCTTCTGACGGAAGCACAGATTCCTCAGACGGAAGTGAGGATTATTCGGATGGAAGTTCAGACGATGGAAGCTATGATGATGGAAGTTCGGATGACGGAAGTTATGATGATGGAAGTTCAGATGATTCGGAAGATTACAGTGATGATTCTGTAGATTACGGAGATGGAACGGAATAAAAAACATATGCAATCCTGCAGTGTGGATCATACAGAGTAATTACGAACATACGAAAGAGCAAAGAAGAGAGCAAAGGTACTTCTTTGCTCTTTATGTTTTTTACAAAAAACACATAAAATATATAAAAAAATTGTTAAATATACACATATTTTTAATTGACGTATGGAATGTCCGTTGGTATAATAAGGCTTATAGAATGACTAAAAGTCAGTTCGTATTCCTGATTGAACTTGCTGTAAGATAGTTACTGTTCATATGCCAAAATTCCATTGCCGCAGGCAATCTGGAATGAATTTTGGCTACGTTACTGAGAACGGAGTGAACAATAACGTTTTAGCAGCAAAATATGCCGCTTCCCGGGCAACACAGACTGCATGCCATATTTGCCAGGCACAGCTTCATACAATAATCATCACCGCCTGTCGGCATACCTCCAAAAGGATTCTGCATCTCCTGATACCAGTTTCCTCCGCCTTCCATCTGCTGCAAAACCATCTGATACTGTACATTATCCGGTTCCAGACGGATAGCCTGCTTAATATCATTCAATGCATTTACGTTATTTCCAAGTCCCATGTTTGCCATGGAGGACAGATAATACCACTGTCCGTTCCTCTGTGAAAGTGACTGCAGAACATTCATAGCTTCACGATAATGACCGCTCTGGATATAATTGGCTGCCGCCTGCCTGCGCATAGACTCTTCATCCTGATAGCCAGAGTCTGCCTGTCCGGAAAATCCGCCAAAACCACCGTAATTATTGCTACCATAATTCCCGTAATCGATTCCCTGCTCTCTTTCCTTCATAATCTGCTCATAAGCCTGCTGAACCTGCTTGAATTTCTCCTCAGCCTGTTCTTTATTCGGATTGTCAATATTGGCATCCGGATGATAAATACGGCTTAATTTGCGGTAGGCTTTCTTGATATCCTCGTCGGAAGCATCCCGTGAAACGCCGAGTATTGAGTAAGGATCCTGCATAATTGATTATTCTCCTGATCGTTAGCTTTTTTTGATAAAAGTAGTCTGGCATTTTGGACAGCGGATCTCAATTTTACCTTTTCCCTTTGGGACACGGATCTTCTGTTTGCAGTTTGGACACTTGTAAATGTGGTGTGTCTTGCGCTGCGCTGCCATATACTTCTGTTTTGCAAAAAATCCACGGATCTTTGAAGTGTGCTGGAGAAATTTCTGGTTTTCCAGTGCACGCTTGTAGGTCTGACGTGAAAACATGCGATAGTAAGAGTATATCACGAATGCCCACCCAATTACATAAAAAATACGAAAATGGAAGATGCTTGTGATCAGCATCAGAATTACGCCGCTCCATAAGAGAAATTTGCCGAAGGTATCTACTCCGTACCTTCCATACATAAAACGCATCAGTTTTTCTTTCATAATGTTCACCCAATCTTTTTTATTTATAGAATATGATGATACCAGGGGCAAAAGGTCAGAAAGCACGTAGCAATCTGGTATCAAAGGGGTCAAAATACCTTTTGACCACAACATCATATGATACTATACGATGGTTTACATTGTACGCCTGCACACACAAAAATCAATAAACTCTCTATTAAAAAACTCTAAAAAGTATGTTATACTGCTGATATCGTGAAAATATGGAAGAAAATAGGACTTCTGGGATTGCATGGCAATGGAGCAGTCCGGGAATATCATATATAAAAAGCAGAGGAGGAAATTATGGGACGGAAAGAATATGGTCGGTATGGAAAGCATTCCAGGCGTGACCGGCGCAAGAAAAAAGGTGGAATCATCAGTACGGTCATTTTGATCGTTGCAATCTGTGTGTTTGCATTTTCTGCCTTTCAGCTGTATAAAATCTTTAACGGATATCACAAAGGGGAAAGTGAGTATGATGATCTGGTAAAGCTTGCGGTTACGGAAGATAAGGGGGAACAGGAGAACGGGACGGACGATCAGGATGGAAGCAGATTTTCCGTGGATTTCGATGCACTCAGACAGATCAATCCGGATGTGGTTGCATGGATCCGTTTTGATGAACCGGCGGTGATCAATTATCCGGTTGTGCAGGGAAGTGATAATTCAGAATATCTGAGTAAGACATTCAAAGGATATGACAATACCGTAGGAACGATTTTTGTAAATGCTTATAATCATGCGGATTTTAATGACAGAAACACGATCATTTACGGACATTATATGTATAATGGAACGATGTTTAATGAGCTGGAGCAGTATCACGAAAAAAGTTTCTGGGAAAAATACCCTTCCTTCTATATTTATACACCGGATGGCAATGTGGCTACTTATCAGATTTATTCTGTTGGAGTGGTAAAAGATACTTCCGAAGGCTATACATATCAGTTCGCAGATGATGCGGCGTTTGCATCCTTCCTTGAAGCAACGAAGGCGTCTTCTTTGTATGATACAGGTGTGGAAGTGGGAAATGATTCGCAGATCGTGACGTTGTCCACCTCCCAGAACGCATCCTTGGTGGTGATCCGGGCGTTGTGAATCTCCACGTTGCGCACGTACTGGAAGACATACTTGCTGTCGCTCTCGAGCCCGTCGACGCGGATGTCCCGGCTGAACATGAAGGGATAGGTGCCGCCGTGCAGGACAAGGTTCCGGACCCGGATTCCGTTGCAGCGCCAGAACACCTCGTCGGCATCGTTCATCGTCACGTTTTCGATCTCGATCTCGCTCATCTCCCGGAACATCTTCGGTGCATCGATCACCGTGTCGGTCATCTTCAAGTGGTCGGAATACCACAGCGCCGACCGGCCGCCGACATCGAAATAACAGCGGTCGATCAGGAATCCGTGCACATGCCAGAAGGGATAGTTGCCCTCGAAACGGCAGTTGACCGCCTCGATGTTGCTGCACTCCTTGATCGCCGACTCTCCGGCCCGGATGATGACATGCTCCAGACGCAGGTCATGGGACTCGAACAACGGTCGTTCGCCGCCAAATTCTCTGTCTTTAATCAGTTCCATATTTTCGTCTTAAGGTTTTGTTATGATTTGCTTCATGTTCTCTCCGCATGCCGCGCCTTCGCCGCCACGGCGGCCGGGGACGCATCCCGGCGGCAGCCTCCGCAGGCGGGGATTGCTGCCGCTTCGGGCGCTCATGCCGTTGCAAATATACGGCGGATTGCGATGAGTCACCTATATGAATTACGGATTATATAACCCCGATTACGGGAGTCCGCTCACAGCCGTTTCATCCATCGCTCCCGCTTCAGGCGGACAAGGAAGATCACCCCGCGGAACGAGAGCTCGACGCACATGGCGATCCAAACGCCCTTCAGACCCAGCGTCGGGGCGAGCCAGGCCGCCAGCGACAGCCGGACGGCCCAGATGCTGAAGAAGTTCATCACGCACGGCACCACCGTATCCGCCGCCCCGACGAAGACGCCGTAGGCGACGATCGAGGCCGCAAACATCGGTTCGGCGAACGCCTCGATGCGAAGGGCCATCACACCCAGCTGCCGGATCTCCTCGACCGGGGTCATCAGTCCGATAATCCCGGGGGCGAAGAGATACATGAGCACCCCCATCACGCCCATGACGCACATGCCCATCGTCACGGTGATCCGGGCGAAGCTGCGCGTGAGCCTCCGGCGTCCGGCGCCCATGCTCTGGCCGACGAGCGTCGTGGCGGCGTCGGCGATGCCGTAACCGGGCATGTAACACAGGCTTTCGGCCGTGATGGCGAAGGAGTTGGCCGCAATAGCGAAAACGCCCAGCGGCGCCACGATGACCGTCGTCATGATCTGCGCCCCGCAGATCACGAGGTGCTCGATCCCCATCGGGAACCCGATGCGGAAGGCCCGGCGCAGGGTGGCCCGCCGCGGACGGAAGCGGCCCCGCTCGCCGCGCAGCTTCAGCTCGGCCGACGAGGTCCAGAGATACCGCAGCAGGATGGCGGCAACGACGGCTTCGGCGGCCGCCGTACCCAGTGCGGCCCCGCCCACGCCCAGCCCGGCCCCTGGTATGGGGAGGGTGATCCCCGCCACGACCCATTCGCGCGACGGGAAGATCAGGAAGAAGTTGAAGACGACATCGAGCACGCACATGGCCACGCCCATCAGGCTCGGGATGCGCATGTTGCCGCTGCACCGCAGCATGCCCCCGGCCAGGAAGTTCAGCTGGAGGGCGGGCAGAAAGAGGGCAAACAGGAAGAAATAGAGCGATGCATTGCGCCGGATCGACTCATCGCCGCCCAGCCAGCCGGGCAGCGCGCCGCTGATGGCCATGCCGATCAGCGCCAGCAGCAGGCTGAAGAGAAGCGTCGAGAAGAGCGATTCGCGCAGCACGGCCCGAGCATCCCGCATGTCGCCCGCTCCGATCCGGTGGGCCACCTGCACGGAGAAGCCCGATGCCGCGGCGGCGCACAGCCCCCAGAAGAGCCACGTGGTGGTCGACACCAGGCCGATCGCCGCCGAGGCCTCGGCCCCGAGGTGTCCCACCATCGCGGCGTCGATATACTGCATGACGATGGCCGAGAGCTGCGCGATGACGGCCGGGAGGCTGAGCCGCACCGTCAGGCTCAACTGTTGGGCCAGCGTCATCGGCCGGCCATTGCGGATCAGGGCAAGCAGCCGGGTGGTCTTATCGGTCGGTCGCTCCATCCGCTCCGTTTTTAAGCAGTCCGAACACCTTTCCGTAGGTCAGCATCCGCCAGAGCCACTCCAGCGGACCGAAGCGGCAACAGGCAAGCCAGAGCCTGCTGAAGAGGGACTGCACGATCCATACGCCCGCGGCGATCAGTACCACCCAGACCAGTCCCACTTCGGCTCCGAAACCGAGTCCTATGCCGTAAAAAAGTCCCATGCCGAATACGGATTGCCCGATGTAGTTGGTAAGCGCCATGCGCCCGGGCGCTGCAAAGTAACGAAAAATTTTCCATTGCGGATGCCGCATGCAGCAAAGACTTGCTCCGGCCACATAGGCGAAGCCCAGCGGGAAGACGCTGACCAGATAGAGTACGGAGTGCAGGCCCGTCCCCCACGGCCGGCCGTGCAGGGCGCTCCACGCATAGAGGCACGACAGGGGCAGACCGAACACGAACCCCAGACGGGCCAGACGTTCCAGCTCGCGCCTGCGGCCCGCAAGATCGGCATACAACCGGTTTCGTCCGATGTAAAAGCCCAGGAGAAACAGGCCCATGACGCGGAAATAGCGGTTCCCGTCGATGAACTCCTGCACGCGCACCCAGGCGCCCTGAATCAGGAACTCGAACGTCTGCCCGTAGTGCGTGGCATCGCGCAGCCAGTAGGCGAAGTTGCTCTCCGTGATTCCGTACCGGTCGCAGCAGCGCCATTGCAGCTCCACGAAGGGGACCGAGGGTGAAAAACCGGAGTACTCCACGAAGAAATCCACGGCGACGGGCAGCGACAGCAGCCCGAAGGCCCAGATCAGCAATCCGCGGTTCGACACGTTGCGGAAAAGGGGCAGCAGCATGCCGAGCAGCGCGTAGAGCACGAGAATGTCGCCGCTCCAGAGGAACATCAGGTGCAGGAGGCCGATCAGCAGCAGGACCGCCATGCGCCGGTAGAAGATCCGGAATCCGTCGACACCGCGCCGTGCCGCATTGGCGAGGATAATGGAGAAGCCGACGCCGAAGAGCAGCGAAAAGATCGTGTAGAATTTCCCGTCGACGAAGAGGTACTGCAGGTAGCGCACCACGCGGTCGAAACCGGCCGTGGGCAGGGCTTCAGCCGCTTCGGGCGGGAGAAAGGAATACAGGGAGAACTCCGGGAAGTTTGCCAGGGCGATTCCCAGCAGGGCCAGCCCGCGCAGCACGTCCAGAACGACGGAGCGTTCGGACGGCCCGACGGGACCGGCCACCCGGTTCTCTACGGATGCGGATGCCATGGGCATGTCTGTTTTGTTGTTCGTTTTTCCGGTTTTTCCATCGGGCCAACCGACGCTGCGGTCTCCTGCCGCGGGGCGGTCCGGGCACGGACTCCCCGTGCCGGGCTCCGGGTTCAATTTTTGGCCGCAGGCTGCGGCGCCTCCCGGGAGGCGACTATCGGCTGCAGATCGACCGGCTGCCCGCCTCCCGGGTCATCCGCATCGCCTTCAACGGCGGCTCCTCCTATGAGCCCCTCATCGCCTCTCTGGCCATCGACTGCGGCGTGAAGGTGAACATCCTGGGGGCGGACACCCGAAACATTGAGGGCAAGGCCTTCGGCACCATGCTGCTGGGCCTGCCGGACGACCCCAACGAGGCCGCCAAGGCCCTCAGCTATATCCGCTCGCAGCCCAATGTTTCCGCAGAGGAGGTGGCGTATCATGCTTGAGACTGTCAGCGCCTTCTGGGCCGAATACGGCGACGTCCTGATCGAGGGCTCCTGGGAGACCCTCCTCATGGTCAGCATCTCCACGGTTTTGTCCTATGTCATCGGTGTCCCCCTGGGGGTGGCCCTGATCGTCACCCAGCCCCAGGGCATCCGCCCCCACCGGGTGGTCTACGGGGTGCTGGGCTGGATCGTCAACATCGGCCGGTCCCTGCCCTTCGCGATCCTTCTGGTGGCCCTGATGCCCTTCACCCGGGCTCTGGTTGGCACCGCCATCGGCGTCAAGGGCGCCATCGTGCCCCTGGTGGTCTCCGCCGCCCCCTTTATCGCCCGCATGGTGGAAACCTCTCTGGCAGAGGTAGACGCCGGCGTGGTGGAGGCCGCTCAGTCCATGGGCGCATCCACCTGCCAGATCATCCGGAAGGTCTATCTGCCGGAGGCCAAGCCCTCTCTGGTATTAGGCGGTGCCATTTCCATCGTGACCATTTTGGGCTACACCGCCATGAGTGGTATCGTGGGCGGCGGCGGCCTCGGTAAGATCGCCATCAACTACGGTTATTACCGCTATAAATACCTGGTGATGCTGCTGGCCGTCATCCTGCTCATCATTATCGTTCAGGTATTCCAAAGCGTCGGCACCCGCCTTGCCGTCCGGCTGGATAAGCGCCTGAAACAGAATCGCTGACCCCATAAAA
>OIED01001276.1_pt1 | contig 10541 bp, 8 predicted proteins | sample 1581771 | NCBI WGS metagenome assembly OIED01 (sample SAMEA3882546, study PRJEB24775) | human gut metagenome | biome: human-associated habitat; feature: intestine environment; material: feces | place: Netherlands | collected 2009/2010 | reverse complement strand
GCAATTTATGCAGCTAACGGCAAGATTAATGTAAACACTGTGAAGGATGCAGACGGCAAGGTAACCGGCGCAGGCAATAACAAGGTTGATATTACCGGTAACATTGTTACCTCCGTAGGTGCGGTAAACTATGTAGATTGCTCCACCGAAACCGAGGTTAACGTTGGCCTGACCACTAAGGACTCCAAACTGACCGGTGTTGTATATAACCAGTTCCCCGAAGGCGGCAAAACCGTATCTCAAAGAGGCGACAGCAAGACCTTTACCGGCGCTGCTAACCTGTGGCTGCAGAACGGCGCACTCTGGACCAACGAGCAGCAGGGTGAATTACCGAGCGTATGGGGTGGCGAACAGTTCAAGGGCAGCTTTGTTACCAACCTGGTTGGCGGCACCAATGCTGATAACGCAGGCCAGATTTACCAGAAGGACAGCAACAATCTGACCATTGACACTCTGTCCGGCAGCATCAGGGTTATTTATGACCATGAATTCGAAGATGCAGAAACCCGTGCAGCAGGCGACAAGAAGATTGTTTATAAAGCAGGCAACACTGTAATCAACAATGCTAAGGACGGCAGCCAGGTTATCATGGCAACCGGCTCCAACGGCATTAACACCTTTGATAAGGATTCCGTTGAGGATGCATTCAAGGGACTGGCCAACAAGCTCATCTACAAGGATGCAGAAAAGAACCCCGGCAACCTGAAGGCTGAGCTGCAGCTTGGCGGCGGTCTTACCGGTTCCAATGTAAGCTGGAGCGGCCAGATTGAATGGGACGGCAACAACGGCTCCTACAAGCTGGATTCCGCAGAGCAGAGCATTAAGCTGCTGTACGATGAGGATGCGGTAAGTAAGGATACCCGTGCTGCTATTATGAGCGGTATGGTTGGCTGGCGTAATGCTGCAACCGACACCTACAGAGCTCGTGCCGGTGCATACGGCGAAGATAATCAGGGCGTTTGGGCAAGAACCTGGGGTGGCCAGAATAAATATACCGGCAACAACACTTCCTTCAAGAACAGCTACTGGGCAGGTCAGGTAGGCTACGACAAGACCTTGGCTAACGGCTGGAATGTCGGCGTAGCTTTTGACTACATGACCGGCGATGATTCCTATTATGCAGGCAGCGGCGACACCAAGACCTATACTCTGGGCCTCTACGGCAGTAAGGAAATCAGCAATAACGAATTCATTGATCTGACTGCTAAGGTTGGCAGAGTTTCCAATGATTTCGAAACCAAGGATATTCTTGGCAGAACCGTTAAGGGTGACTACAAGGCCAACGGCTTCAGCTTCTCCGGCCAGTACAGCAAGCGCTTCGGCAGTGAAGCAGCAGGCTACTTCGAGCCTCAGGCACAGCTGACTATCGGCAGACTGGGCAGCAGCGACTTTGACAGCACCGGCACTCTGGAAGGCCATATCTCTCAGGATGCCTTCACCAGCATTGTCGGCAGACTGGGTATCGAAGCAGGTCAGGCAAGCGAGCACGGCAGATACTTTGCCCGTCTGAGCTTGTCCCACGAGTTTGCCGGTAACGTAGATACTCACTTTAGCGACAGCTCCGCAAGCATGACCAGAGAGTTCAACCTTGACGGCACCTGGTGCGACCTGACTGTCGGCGGTACCTATGACCTGAGCGACAAGGTTTCCTTCTACGGTGATGTAACCAAGACCTTGACCGGTGATTACAAGCAGGATTGGAAGGTTAACGCAGGCTTGAGATTCACTTTCTAAAATAATTTTCCTGGCGGGGGCGCTAAGCCCCTGCCAACCATAAAAGCAATCAGTGACAGGAGATAGAAAATAATGGCTGAAGAAATTAAAGATACCGAAGTTAAGGAAGAAACCGCAGAAGTAACCGCTGCAGCAGAAAAGGCAGAAGAAACCCTGGCAATGAAGAAGCTCACCGCTTTAAAGGAATTTGCCGATGCACATGAAATTAGCGGTCTGCAATATCTGCAGATTAACGAGGCAAACCTGCTCGTCAACACCAGACTGCTGGTTGAAGGCCAGACCTTGCCCCTGTTTATCGTGGTAAACAATTCCGTTTACACCTATTTGCAGGCACATCTGGTAACTCTTACCGAGGAAAAGAAGGCTGCAACCTTAAGCTATCTGAACGAGCTGAACAACGAATTCAACATGCTTAAATACAGCATCAATCCGCAGGGCAACGTAATTCTTACCTTCAGTATTCCCGCAGGCGACGATAAATTCGACCCGGCATTGGTATTTGCCCTGGTTGACCAGCTGAAAGCACATCTGGATACGCATTATTCCGCTCTGATGGAAAAAATCTGGAGCAAATAATTTTTTGATTGTTGAGAAGGTATATCGATGATGAGAAACTCTTATAAAAAGAAATTTTGTCTGGCAGCAGCAAGCTCCATAATGGCTATGAGCTTTGCCGGTTATGCTTTTGCTGCCGATGCTACGGCAGATGATGCGGATACTATGGAGTTTACGCTTGACTCTATGGTTGTAACCGCAAGCCGTATCCCAACCAAAATCACCGAAGCTAAGGCCGATATCAGCGTTATTACGCGTAAGGATATCGAGCAGATGCATATGAGCAGCGTGGAAGAGGTACTGCGTACTGTTCCCGGAGTACAGTTCATGAACTACGGCGGCAACGGCGGCATGAACGCCAACATGAGCGGTATCCGTATCAACGGCAGCAAGGAAGTTGTCGTTCTGGTTGACGGTGTCCGTGTGAACGAATTCCAAGGCAGCGATTCCGGCTACTTCTTTGCGGCTTTGACCAATAATACGGATAATATCGAACGCGTTGAAGTACTGCGCGGTGGTGCCGGTACGCTTTACGGCAGCGGTGCTAAGGGCGGTGTTATCAATATCATTACCCGCAAAATCAACGATAACAAAACCAGCATTGATGTTTCTGCCGGCAATTTCAGCACCAGACAATATAAGCTGAATACCCAAGGCCGTCAGGGCAAAGTGGGCTACCACGTTTATTATGATGATAAGCACAGCGGCGACTTTAAGGATGGCTCCGGTAAAAAATGGCAGAGCGATATTGACAGCAAATCTGTCGGCCTGAAGGTAAATTATGATATTACCGCGGATCATAAGCTGAGCCTGAGCTATGACAGGACCAAATCCGATTTTAACGGCTATGATTATATTTACCACAACAATTATAGGGGCGATTATAAAAACGACTCCATTACCTTCAAGGATGATTTAACCTTGTCGGATAAGTGGAGCAACAGCTTTACCTATCGCCGTAGCAACACCGAAGGGAAGTATGCGCAGAATAATCACACTCTGTTCAATGCCGATGCCGATTATACCTATGACTTTATCAGTGATCAGGTAACATATCTCAGCAACAGACATAATGTAGTTTTCGGCGTGGATTATGCTCACGGCAAGGACAACGCTGCTAAAGCATTGGTTGGCACAAGCGGTAAGCCTGCAAACTTCAAGATGAAGAACACTTCTTATTATGTGCAGGATGACTGGAAAATCATTCCGCATGTAACCTTGTCCGGCGGTCTGCGCTATGACCGCCCCAGCAACAGCGGTCAGACAGGTGCAACCTTGGAAAGCCATACCTCCAAGAGCTACAAGCTGAGCTGGGATATTACCGATAAGGATATTCTTTATGCAGGTCGCAGTGATTTCTTTATTCTGCCCAGCATGTATCAGCTGACCAACAGACAATACGGTAACGCATCCTTGAAGCCTGCTTACGGCCGTACCTCTACCATCGGCTACAGCAAGAGCTTTGATGACTATAATATCTTTACCTTCAACTGGTTTGAAACCAAAACCGAACGCGGTATTGGTCTTACCGCTGCAGGCTATGTCAACACCAAAGGCATGTCGCGTGGCTGGAATGCACAGTTTATGACACAGTTGGGCGAGCATTGGAATGCCAATATCGGCTGGGGACATCTGTACCAGTACGAAGATGAGGATACCTACAGTTACGGCTATTCCCCGAAGGATCTGGCTACCTTCGCCGTATACTATGATTATGCTAAGGTTAAAGCAGGCCTCGACGGCTACTACTTCTTCCGTCGTGTAAATCCGAATTACCCGAACGGCTGGCCGGCAGATGATTATGCTATCTTTAACATGAGTGCAAGCTATGCACCTACGAAGAATATCAATATCTACGCTAAGGTCAACAACCTGTTTGACAAAATGTATTCCGAGCGTACCCACGTTATTTATGCAACCGGCCGTCCCGGTGACTGGTATTCCATGCCGGGCCGCAGCTTCGTACTTGGTATGCAGGTTACTTTCTAATCTTAATTTCAGCTCTCTCATATTTTTCATACTCAGCTGCTGTGCTGCCATGGCAGCGCTGCAGCAACCTCAAAAACTTATAAAAAACAGCTCCGGCATGCGCAGTGCATTCGGAGCTGTTTTCACCTGTAATTCTCTTGACCATACTATTACTATATAGCTTATAATAACAATAAAAATCAAAGGAGGCTGATTATGTCGGAACATTTATGTACCTTGTCGACAGGAGATAAGGTTTATTTTTACGATAAAAGCATCGTTATCTATTTTGCAGGAGCGCGCAAAATCTTAAGCACCTCGCTTTATAACGGCGGTTACCATGATGATTACAAAGCCGTATATAATTATGATGCCAAGCAGGGAGCAGGCATGCCTTGCGAAATGCTGGCGGACACCTATGTGGAGCACATGCGCCTTGTATCCAAGCGCCTGGCGCTGGACCCGGACAAGGTGAGCGGCATGGGCACAGCGGCCAGCATGGAAAATGCTGTGATAGAAACCATGAGCTTTAAGGAGCTTAATGTAACCGCTATCGTGACCGGCGGCATCGAAACTAACGGCGGCCGTGCGGGTGACCCTGCGGATTACTACAAGCCGCAGCCAAAGCCTGTGAAGTACGGTACCATCAATATTATGCTGCTGTTGGACTGCGATATGCCGGAAGGAGTAATGGCGCGCGCTCTAGTGACTTGCACCGAGGCCAAGACTGCTGCCATTCAGGAGCTGCTGGAGGGCAGCAAATACTCCAACGGTATTGCTACAGGCTCCGGCACGGACCAGACGATTATCATCGCCAACAGTGCGAGCGAGCTGTACATGGAGGGAGCAGGCAAGCACTCCAAGCTGGGTGAGCTTATCGGCAAGACCGTGAAGAACGCAGTAAAAAAAGCGCTGGCCAAGCAATCCGGCCTCACTCCCACAAAGCAGCATGACGTATTCCGCCGCCTCAAACGCTTTGACATCAAGGCGGGCGATATGTGCCAGGCATACAGCGCACAGGATGCTGCGGTAGTAAAGCCGGAATATCTGCTGGCAGCCGAAAAGCTGGCTAAGGAAGATATAATGCTGGTATATACTTCGCTCTATGCGCACCTGCTGGACCAGCATTTGTGGGAGCTTATCAGCGCTAAAGAAATGAAGCTGGCAGGGCAGAAGCTGCTGCAGGCTATTGCAGAACAATATAATGTTGAAGCTGAGATTATAAATGAAGGCACTTTGGCTTCTATGCTGGCCTCCTGGCAGCAGCAGTTTAACAAAATTATCGCTGAGCGGTTGCATCCGACTGCAAAAGAGAGCTAGTTTCAGGTGAGAAAAATATAAATATGCACTTGACCTTATAGCGGCAATATAGTGTATATTATGGTTGTAATCAAAGGAAGCGAGGTGAATAATATGCATCCGAAATTTGAAATTCCGACTGATCCGCACGGCAAGCATCGTTATGAAAGCGCTATGAAGCACGTAGAGGCTGCTAAAAAGGCAGGCAAATCCAGCGACGAAATCCATGCTATCTTCAAAAAGGTAATGGAGTTCAACCCGATGGACATTGAGTCCATTCCGCAGGATGAAGCACATGCTAAGTATCGCACTGCCATGGTGCATATGAAAAAAGCACTGGAAAGCGGTAGGAGCGCAGACGAAGCGCATGAGGTTTTCCGCAAAATCATGAATGGCGAGACCAGCGGTCACTGCCACCACAGCAAATAAGGCTGAAAGCAAAAGCATCGTAGGCTATTGAGGTAGCTTACGATGCTTTTTTTGTGCAGGGATGTTTTATCAAGATTGCTCTGTTGTGTGCATTTCTTTTTCTAATTTTTCTATATCCTCTATGGATAACTTGGTAAGTTCAGAGATTTCTTGCAGATAATAACAGCCCTTAGCCAGCATGAGTGTAGCAATTGCATTTTTTTCTTCAGCTTTGCCTTCAGCTTTGCCTTCAACTCTACCCTCAGCTTTACCCTCGCGTCTTTCGTCTAACAAACGTGCTTCCAAAAGCATAAATTCTCGCCTCACTTTCGAATCAAGCTTAAGATAGCTGATTTCATCGTCAATCTGTCTGGTGAAATCGCTATTTATAATATGGTTATTAACATAATCATAAAAACTTTTGATGTCCTTGGAGATATTGCCGTGGGTACCCTTAGTGTTCAAAATCATGGTAGTTGCTTCATCAGAAAGCTCCAGGTTCAAATCCTCCAGACAATGCTTTTTAAAGGTATAAACATAATTGCCTTTAGCAAAAAAATCAAAGACACAAATAAATATGATATAGGTTGGAGGCAACAAGTCATAATCCTGGCCCTTTTGCAGTAAGTCGATATCCATCAACGCCTGATAATAGCGTGTACGCTTGGGCAGCACATAATTTTTAGTGTCTGGATTTTTGATATTATTGACCTGCATTTCCAAGTTATAATGCGTGTTCTTGTCGTCCGCCACGATGATATCCAGACGAATGCCACGACTTGCATAGTCAGGCTCAAGAGATTTTTCAGCCTCGAAGTAGCTGATGTCAGCAATTTTAATCTGCAGTAATTCCTCTAAAAGATGAATGCAGATGCGCTTGCGTGACATAACCTTTTTGAAGATGAAGTCGCTTTGGATTGTCAGATTATCAAATTTCGTTGCCAGGTTTTGCATATGTTTCCTCCTTTGATTATAGCATAAAATAAGGTAAAAATATATAAGACAGCAGATGTAAAAAAAGGCACCTGCCGAAAGCTCGACAGGCGCCACTGGTCCGCACGACCAGGCAAGAGCTCCACAAAATTGCGGCTACTCATGCAACTAAGGTTATTATAACATAGGAAAAGAATAAAAACAATAGTTCATAAAACAAACATTTTTATAGATAAAAGCGCTTCAGGTTTTTGCCAAAAAGGCAAATGCTAAGAATATCTTCTGCTTTTTTCTATTTAACCGGATAACGATTCGTGATATACTTATTATGATTTGCAATTTTTGCTAGTGCTATGAGGATAAATTCAAAGCGTAACAAAATATTGTGATGCATGTGCTTTGAATAAATAATTTATTGAGGAGAAAAAGCTTATGGTTATAAAATATGCAACTACGGAAGATATTACCGCGATTGCCGCAGTGGAGGCAGAATGTTTTCCGCCGGCTGAGGCAGCAACGGAAAAGGAATTTATTGACAGGGTAAAATATTACGGCAATCATTTCTGGCTTATGTATGAGGCTGAAAAGCTGATTGCCTTCGTGGACGGCTTTGTGACGGATGAGCCTGATTTGACGGATGAAATGTACGAGAAGGCAACGCTGCACGATGAAACCGGCGCGTGGCAGATGATTTTCGGTGTAAATACCATTCCTGCTTATCGTAAGCATGGCTATGCCGGCGAGCTGATTTGCCGTGCGATTGAGGATGCCAAACAGCAGGGGAGAAAGGGCCTGGTGCTGACCTGCAAGGATAGGCTCGTTCATTATTATGCCAAATTCGGCTTTGCCGATGAGGGCGTGTCCGATAAATCTACTCATGGCAATGCTGTCTGGCATCAGATGAGGCTTACATTTTAATCGGGGGAGCTTAAGGGAATGCTCTAATTTGGCTTGTACATCATGACAATATTGCTGCTGTATATCTAATGTAGAAAAGCTGTATGTCGAATAAATAAGCAGCTGCGCAAGCAAAAAGCCTGCGCAGTTTTTTTGCTTGCGGCCTGTAAAGCGCTGCTAATAGCTTAGTAGGCAACGTAACGACAGACAAAATTTGTCAGAAATGTGAAGAAAATAGTTTACGCTTTTTTGTATATGTGTTACAATATTTATGTTATAGAATTATGCGACTTTTTTGGATGTGATTGATATAATGCAAAAGGAATTGATTATGCGCTGTTTACCGACGGCCTTTTGCCATGCTTCGACAGTACTGGCGCTTCCTGACGGCAGCCTGCTGTGCGGCTGGTTCGGCGGTACGCATGAGGGCGAAAGCGATGTGGGTATCTACCTAAGCAGACGCACGGACGCAGGCTGGAGTGAGCCAAAGCTGCTGGTGAACGGGGAGGCGGCGAACTGGAATCCGGTGCTTTTTGCGGGCGCGGACGGAAGATTGCTGCTGTTTTACAAGCAGGGCCAGCAGATTGCCGATTGGCAGACATGGCTGCTGCAGTCGACGGATAACGGCGTAACCTGGAGCGGATCGCAGGAGCTGGTGCCCGGTGATGTGAGCGGAGGACGCGGACCTGTACGCAATAAGCCGTTGCGCTTGGCGAGCGGACGTATTCTTGCCGGTGCTTCTACCGAACACGGTATCTGGAAGGCTTTTGCAGATATCAGTGATGATGATGGCGCAAGCTGGCATAAATCTTCTGCTGTACAGATTGATGGCCTGCAGTATCAGGCAGGCGAAAAGACTGCCGACAGTAATATTGCCGTCAGCCAGCAGTCCTTTTACGGACGCGGCGTAATTCAGCCGAGCCTGTGGCAGAGTGCGGACGGCAGCGTACATATGCTGCTGCGCAGCAGCGAGGGCTTTGTCTATCGCAGCGATTCTGCGGATGAAGGCGAAACCTGGTGCAGTGCCTACGCTTTGAGTCTGCCAAACAATAACAGCGGTCTTGACTTGGTGCGGACTGCCGGCGGTGTACTCTATCTGGTGTGCAATCCGGTGGCTGCCAACTGGGGTCAGCGTTCTCCCTTAAGTCTGTTCAAATCCACAGATGAGGGTGCGAGCTGGCAAAAGCTGCTTGACCTGGAAACAGAGCCTGCGGAATTTTCCTATCCGGCGATTATTGCCGACGGTGAGGACCTTGTACTTACCTATACCTATAAGCGTTGTAATATTGCTTGTGTAAAATTGAGCGCGGATGAACTTGTTACCCTTTAAATTTATAATATAAGGAGATGTAAGACAATGAAGAAAATTTTAGTTGTGCTGATGGCTATGCTGACCATGGCTGTTATGCTTACCGGCTGCGGTGGTGATAGCAAAAAAGCAGCTTATCCTGCAGACGGAGATATTTCCGTAATTATTCCTAAGGCTCCGGGCGGCGGTACCGATATCTCTGCCAGAGGCCTGATTCAGTTCATGGAAAAAGAGCTGAAGGGCAGCAAATTTGTTCCCGTAAACAAACCCGATGGCGGCGGTGTAACCGGCATGGTAGAGCTGGCTAATGCTAAACCCGACGGCCATACTCTGGGCATGGTTACTGTTGAGCTGGCTATGTTCCCGCATCAGGGCAAATGCAAAAACACCTATAAGGATTACGCAGCTATCTGCGCTCCGATTGCAGCTCCGGCAGCTTTGATTGTGCCGAAGGATGCTCCTTATAATAATGTAGATGAATTCGTAGCCTTTGCTAAGGCAAACCCCGGCAAGGTGAAGATGGGTAACTCCGGTATCGGCGCTATCTGGCATATTGCCGCACTTTCCTTTGAAGAAGAATTCGGCGTACAATTCAAGCATGTACCGTATCCGAAAGGATCCGCTGATATTGCCGCTGCTCTGGCAGGCAAGCATATCGATGCAACTTTGGCTGACCCGTCTGTATTCAAGAGCCAGGTAGACGCAGGGAACCTGAAGATTCTGGCTGTTATGGCTGACACCCGCAGCGTAATCTATCCGGATGTTCCGACCTTCAAAGAGCTGGGCCACAACATGACCGTTCGCGCTTGGGCAGCTCTGGTTGCTCCTAAGGATACTCCGAAAGAAAAGCTGGAAGCTCTGCGCGCTGCTGCTAAAAAGGTTTGCGAATCCAAGGAATTCAAGGATTATTTCATGAAACAGGGTATCGACCCGACCTGCATTATCGGTGCCGATGCTGATAAGATGATGGCTGAAGACCATGCAATGTATGAAAAATTCCTGAAGAAAGCAAAATAAAATCGCTGTAAGGCGTAAATGAAAATGCCGACGCTGTAACTCGTAAGGTTGCGGACGTCGGCGTTTTTGGTTGGTTGACGTACATTATGGAAAATAGTAAAGTAAATATATAGTTTTGCAAAAAAATAAGTTTTCTGATAATGGTTCTTGACGAAATTTTATATCAGTGCTAAACTGAAATTAGTACTAAAACAAGATATAGTGCAAATGAAGTATCTTTAATAAAGTATACATTTTTTTGATAAATGAAGTGATTTTTTACTTCTGACTATCTTGATTACAATAGAATATAATCCTAGTCTTGAGGCTTTGTCCCACGCGGATGAATGCTTTGCAGGGAAGTTTGATGAGATTTCAACGCTGTTCCGCAACTGTAAAAAAGAGTCGATGCCTTATTAGGAAAAAACTAACCTCTTACAAA
>OIED01001266.1_pt1 | contig 10579 bp, 8 predicted proteins | sample 1581771 | NCBI WGS metagenome assembly OIED01 (sample SAMEA3882546, study PRJEB24775) | human gut metagenome | biome: human-associated habitat; feature: intestine environment; material: feces | place: Netherlands | collected 2009/2010 | reverse complement strand
ATACATACGCGAGGACATGAACATGGCGCATTCATGTCCAAAGAGCAAACCACATCGCTCCGCGGTCTGGCAATCCTCATCGTGGTCATTCACCACCTAGGCCAACGTCTTGATTCGGCATTGCCATTGACGCTCTATCTCATGAACTTCTTCATAGGCTATCTGGCCGTGGGATTGTTCTTCTTCCTTTCCGGATACGGCAACATGCTGTCAATATCCCATATGCAACGATCGTTCACATGGAAAATGGCATGGATCGCCAAACGCATCATCGGTCTGCTGCTAATCTTCTATGTCGCGGAAGCCATGGCGTTGATCTGTGAATTGTTGAGCCATCAACCTATTATCCCCAGTCTATGGGGACTCATCACATTCTCCTTGCCTGGCTGGGATACGTGGTACATCAAAATACAGTTATTGCTCTACGTACTGCTTTTCATCGCCTGGCTGCCGGACAAGCTGACCCCGAACACCCGCCTAGCATTGCTTACCGTTCTAGCGGTCATGGCTGTTGCCGTTATGAGGCAGTGCGGCTTATCCGAATACTGGTGGAACACTTTGCTGTGTTTCCCCGCCGGCACGTTTCTCGCCCAATACCGGCAGACGGCCGAACATCTGCTGCAACGCTACTGGGCATGGACTGGTTGCGCGTCCACCGTGCTCTTTATGCCCGCATTCCTGCTGAATTATCGAGGCCAGGTCCTTGCCGGCATCCCTGCGGCACTGCTCTTCTGCTGTGCCGTAATCTCCTGGAATTTCAAGCTCCGTATTGCAAGCAAACCCTTGGTATGGCTGGGCACCATATCCTTTGAGATATTCCTCACCCACACCTTCCTACTGAAGACATTGGTACTGGTCAATGTCTGGTCCCTGCCCAGGACCCATGCGATGGTGTTTCTGCTGATCGGCACGTTAATTCTGTCGCCAATCAACAAAGCCATCACCGACCACATCAAAACACTCATACCAATATTCAGCAGCAATACCGCTTCAAGAAAGAAGAACCATGAAGAATAAACAGCGGATTCAGCGCAACATCCCACCAGCGATTGCCGCGCACCGCGTATCCTGCTGCGTAGCCGCGGCGCTCATCCTCATATGGTGCGTGTTGCTGATTATTCCTCCAACTCGCTCGTTCGCCGTCCAGTTGCTTGGAATATGCGGCTTCTACGGGGTTTGCATCGGCATACTACGCTTAACATCGCTTTGGTCGGCAATACGGTCCCTTCGTGCCAAAAGCGTTGCAGCGATTGCTGCGGCATCCATCACGGCGGCCGTGTTTTACGCTTGGTACTTCTCGCTGTACCATTACTACCCCACATGGGACCGAATCAATTATTGGTCCATGACGATCCGCTTCAACGCGGAGACCTCCACATCCCTCGTACACACGATAAAAGACGTCTATTGGTCCATCAACAATTCCGATTACAACGACCTACTTAGTTGGGTCGCGGCACTACCTACGCGTCTTGCCCCGCAATGGACAGCGACCTTCTTCGTCCTTACGATATTGTTCCTATTGCCAGCAAGCTTCATCATCACCATGTTCGTATACATGCATGCGGCGGCATCCACGCAGCGTCAAACAATGGTCCTCGTCACCATCTATGCCGGCATCCTCTGTCTTTCCGCATTCATCCGTCCCGTTCTCATCGGATATGATGACGTCGTCGTCCTATTGTTATTTGTCATCGTATTGGCCGGCGTGTTCGATTCCCACATGCTTCATTCGGTACCGCTCCGTATCATGCTTGGCATCGGTTTGGCGGGAACGTTCCTGCTCCGCCGTTGGTTTATCTATGCCTGTCTGGGACTGGCCGTCACCGCAATCATATATTGGGGATGCAGAATCGCGCTCACCGTCGCGAACAACCGACGTGACCTGTTCTCCACGCTGGTTCGCGCCATGCTGACCATAGGCGCCACGACGCTAGTCTGTCTGGTTCCGTTCCCCGGATTCCTCCGGAAATCCCTGTTCGGCAACCAATCCGTCGCATACCATGCATGGACGATATTCACTTCGTATCAAGCCAAATTCATCAATATCGGTCAGACCATCGGATGGCTATGGTTGGCAATCGCTATTGCGGGGTTGGCTATCACTGCATTCATAGGATTCCGGCACCATGAATCGCATCTGCTTCAACTGTCGTCGTTGCAAGGCGCCATGTTGGTTGGCGCTGCCGTCGGGGCTTTGCTGTTCTGGCAAATTCAGGATTTCAGCCCGCAACATTGGTATATCGTCTGTGTGTTCATCGTCATCTCCTACTGTCTGCCGCTTGTCTCCTGGCTTAACGCCATCCAGGGAACCGTGGCCAGTCGCGTGGCGTCCGCCAGTGTCGTGCTGGTCTCCCTTATCGGGCTTTGCCATGGCATTGGAGCGTTCACGTTCCCGGAGCCTGTGAATCGGGCATTGTCGTATATCACCGGCACGACCATCACCACTCCCACCAAGAGCAATGATCTCACCGAGAAGCGGCAGTTGGTCTCCTATCTCCGACAGCAGACCAAAGGCAGACGACTGGTATATTTCGCCGCTGCCAGCGACAATCTCAACTCGACGTTGCCGCTTTCGACATGTCTGCCGGAATGCACCGTATCCCCGTTCCCCGTGGCCAATGCCGATGTCGATTCCTACAGCGGTTTCAACATGCAGTTCTTCGACGCGCAATATGTCGTGGTCTCACGACCTGTGTCATTGCACATGAATCTGGACAACGAGCAGCTCGTCACAACGTTGAATGAGACCGTGCAGGATCCCAGTAGCGTTGTGGGCAAACACTACGCCAAAATGAAATCATTCACGCTCGATCACGGGGTGGAGGCAATCGTATATGCCCGCACTTCCGAATACTCCCGTGCCGATATACAGCAGATAGCGAAAATCATCGGCCATCTGGATTCGCCTTCCCAAGCACTGTTCAGGCAGCAGTTCCGTGAGTATCTTGCATCCAAAGAGCACTAAGGTACCCACTCCCAAAGTCATAGATGCTTGGCTTTCTTCAGCACCCATTCCGTGAGGAACGGCGCGAACCATAGGCCAAGGAACTGCATGCGCCGTTTGAATGGCAGAAACGCCCCGGCGGAGAGCGGCACACGCCTCAATTGCCTGAAAATCTCGCCAAGTCTGGCATGGATTTTCCGATCCGACCAATCCACTCCGGATGCGAAATCGAGATCCTCGATGAACTTGTCGAAGGTCAGGGCCGCGCATTGCCGATAGTTTTTACTTATGCAATACTCCAGCCTCCGTGCCAAGGCCTCCAAACGGTCCAGATTCCTGATGCTGAAACCGCTGTGGGTGATGCTACTGTCCGTGGATACATAGTGGTATAGCTCGTCCGGCAACACATTGATACTCATGCACTGGTCCACCACTTGATGCAGCACATATTCGTCCTCATGGATGCGACCGACCGGAAAGCGCAGCTGGTTCCAGATCGAAGCCGCATACAGTTTGTTCCAAGCGACCACCAGCCGCCAGTCCAGCAGGGCGCGGCGCAGATATTCCTCAGAAGGCACAGCGATCCGTTCGTCCGTAATCGGTTCGCTTCCCTGTCGCGCCTTTCCATTGGAATCCTCGCAGATGATGGCGCACACGGACATGTCGGCACCGGAGATGCCGGCATACAGCCTGTTCACATAATCCGGCTCCACGTAATCATCACTGTCTACGAATGCGATGAAATCTCCACGCATGGCGTCCAAGCCGGCGTTCCTGGCATCGGACAAGCCGCCATTGGGTTTGTGAATCACACGGATACGATCATCCTGCCCGGCCCATGCGTCGCACAGCCGCGGGCAGTCATCCGGGGAACCATCGTCGACCAGGATTATCTCAAGATGCCGATAGGTCTGCGCCACTATGCTGTGCACGCAACGGTCCAGTGACTGTTCCACGTTGTATACGGGCACGATGATGCTGATCAATGGTTGTTCACTCATGCTTCCACCTGTCTATTCCCCACATACCGGCTCAACGGCCACTGATTATCTTAGAAAAAGCATAAGCTTTGCCAGCGAATCGACAAGAGCGGGTTCCGATACGGATCGATGGCACTTACCCCACCACCCATCGAGTGAATCGGCAAACAACCGTCCCATCCAAAAGGAAAAACGCTTTGACTTGGATGAATAGTACTATCCATTCCAATGGCACTAATACCATGGAAGAAGAGAATCGTTCCGCGCAAGGGATTTCTTACAGACCGCAGACGGAGACAGGGGAATAACGCATCATGGAATCTTCTCGCCGCATCGCATGGGTGGACTATGCCAAGGGCATTGCCATCATCGGCGTCTTCATATTGCACAGCAATGCTCCCGAAGATGTCATCCATGTGGTGGATGCGTTCTGCATGCCCTTGTTCTTTCTGCTTTCCGGCTTTGTTTTTTCGATCCGCAGGTATTCCTCATTCGGGCCTTTTCTGTGGAACAAGCTCCGGACGTTGATTTTCCCGGGAATCTTCTTCGCCGTTGTACCGTTCGTCATCGAACGCGCCATCGGAATGTTCTCCGGCAACGCATGGACGGCAAAGGCCTACGCGGAATGGATTCTGGGCATTGCCGTCAATCTTCGCGGCCATGAGGGCTTCGGAAGCATTCCTTGGTTCCTTGCCTGCCTGTTCATACTCGAGATCGGCGGATATATCCTGCTACGCTTGTCTAAATGCGTTTCCCTTCCCGAATGGGCATTCATCGTAATAGGCACCGTAAGCATACTCATCGGTTACTTGTATAGCGCATTTATCCATATCGTCCTGCCATGGGAAACGGATATCGCTCTGTCAATGTTCGGCTTTTTCGTTTTTGGATATGTAATGCGAGGTCATCGTGAGACGTTGGAGCATGTGATGCGGCCCTCCACCACCATCATTGCGGCGGCGCTGCTGGTGACCGCAACCATGCTGAATGCACAACATCCGGTCAACGTATACATGAACACGTACGGCAACATCGGCTGCTATCTGGTTGGGGCGTTTGCCGGCATATGGGCCATACTCGCGATATGCATCGGTCTGGGCCATATTCCCACTTGCGCCCTCCCTCTTTTGGCACTCACCTATTGCGGCCGTAATACTCTGGTGTTCTACTGCGTGAACGCTGATTCCATTCGTTTTAAGACGGATTGGACTCAGCACTAATGGCGGCTCTATGATGAATCAACTGTGGTGCATGCTTGGCGCAATCGTCATCAATCTGGTCGCCTGCTCCGTCATAGCGGAACTCATGAATCGGTGGATGCCTGGAGTACTCGGAAGGCAGCATGCTTCTGCACCTTCATCGAAATGCCGATGAGACAAACTACAGATTATTTTGTGCCAGCTTTGGAGAGAATCTGATAAGGAACATCCAAACTCGATTAAACCAGCGATTCTCGTGTCCCAGCCTGTTGATGGTCAAATTGAACAGCTTTCGCCTAATCATATCAATCACGACGATAAACAGGTACAGCAACACGACACACGTGAAATGAGCAACGAATAGCATCCACGGCTGATTGCTCAACCCGGAACCAATGAGGATGCAGGATAATATGTTTTGCCACAGTGGGAAGATCCCCCAATTCAGGTGAACCAGATAAACGGCCAACGTGGATTTGGCGATAGCGTTTATCACACGGCTGTGACGTGGTCTTGCCTGTGTAGTCAGCAGAATGATTCCCAAAGCCGCGCACATCGAAGGCAGATACCAGGGGTCAACACCATAGGTGAACGAACCAATAAGTATTTTCCGTACCGCATAACTAGCGGAGGAAACAAATAGCCCGCCAAGCGTCAGAGCCCATGCCATAAGACGTGAACGTTCCAAATCCGACCGGTACCAACGCAGATACGCCATAGGGATGTATAGGTAGATGAACATGAATGCCGACAAATCCATGCCTTTGGCGACATACGGCAAAACGCCCCACATCACAACGCCAAGAACAGCGATGAAGCCATGCCCGGCACGTCCAATGGCCTTCAAACCAATATTGAGCCACGGGCAAATCAGTACAAAACGACATAGGCGGTCGGATACCACCACAGCCCCGCAAGGACCGGCATTACAGAGACAACTCCGAGGTGCAACCAAGATCCCGTTGAATGGAACAGCGGGTATCCGGAGAAGAATAGTACGGTGCAAATGGCGAATAGTCCTAGGGCATAGAACAATAGCTGCTGCTCCAGTTTCCAAACCCTGCGGCATGATTTACGAAAATTCGGCGACTCATTGCACATGAACCATGCGGTGATGCCAAAGAACAAGTTGTCTCCAACGCCTCCCAAGTTGGCAATCAATCCGCTGAGGAAAGGATAGTTCGTCTCTTTCAACTGTGGCAATAGTGACAGATGCGTCCACATGATAATCAGTATGGAAAGAATACGAAGTAGCTCGATATTCGAATTTCGGCTTTTAGCCATGGCCAACCCTCCCAATCGTTCGTCACGCATAAATGGTCTTCCGAAAAGACCACGACGTTTGCGATTACTAACGGTCTTTTCTTATAGACCGCATGGCGCGCTCCAACTCATTCATAAACCATCCCGTCCGTGAGGGCATGGAATCATAGGCGAAGTTTTGAAGCGATCATGCTGAAGAAGCGTCTGCGTTCATCCTTGTTGAAAATCACCATGATGTTGGCAACGCCCGCGATGCAGCTGCATATGACGGCTGCGGCAAGGAACGTGAACCATGTTCCGGTTCCATGCACTATGGTGCGGTAGCACAGGCACACCAATGTCATCGCCACGGTGCAGACCATCCCTCGTACTATGGGAGCATATACCAAGGAAACAGGCATATGCAGGCATCGGGATGCGTATACGGGCGTGAACACAAGATTCCGGATGATGGAGATGACCAAAGCCACCACGGGCACCGCCCAAATGCCCATGGAAGTCGTTTTCATGAGCGTGATGGCGGCAACGGTGTTGACGATTCCCAGGATGAACAGCACCACCGCGGGAGTACGCAGTTTGTTCGTTACCGTGAAGATGTTGTACACCACTTCGGTACAGCAACTGATGGCCAGAGGAATAAGGGTGAGCACGGAAAGCCAATGCAGCATGTCCGCATCCTGGGATGGGACCCATAGGTGGAAGAAGTCCTTTCCGAACACCAACAGGAAACCAATCGGAAAGGAGCACAGGAATCCCATACTTCGGATGGAGTACGAAAGAGCGTTGGCCAACTTCTCCTTCTGCTGTTTCGCATAGTAGATCGTCAGCTGCGGGACGAATACGCCAACGAGCATCGTTATGACGGAAAGAATGAAGTTAGGGACGGTCTTCGATACCGAATACTGTCCCGTCGCCACACTGCCGGCAAACAGGTTAGCTAGGAAAAGATCAAGCGTGGTCAGCATGATATTGCTGGCCTGATTGAAGGAATTCCAGATTCCGGATGACAGCATCTCCTTGATAGCGTTCCAGGTGCTTTTGCAGAGATCCGGATGAATATCCGGCAGCAGTTTGTGCGTGTAATAGAAATTCGCTGAAACAAGGTACACGCCGACCAGCAGCACGGTTGCATTGAGGAAATAGATCTTCGCGGGCAGCAATGAGAACAGCGCAATCAACACCACCGCACGTAGAACATTGCCTTCTATGTTGCGTCTGGCGTTGATGTCCAGCCTGTTGGTGACATAGTAGACGCTTCCGAATGCCGAAGTCGCCAACGTGAGCAGCATGTTGGCGAATGCGAAGCCGAAGGTCAGCTGGACGTCGGGGAGGAGATTATCGGGAACGTTGATGATGTGTTTGATATTCAACGTCACCAGAATCGACGGGATGAGCAGAGCCAGTGAGACGACCAGATTTGACACCAATGCCGAATTGAAGAAGACTTCCGCCCGGTCCGGTCTGCCCTTGTTGTATTCCACGGAGACGAATCGCGAGGTCATGGAGTACACAGCCACGGAGACTATGTTCGCGTATCCGACGAAATTGGTGGCGATTGGAACATAGCTGTATGCTTCGCTGCCCAACGAATTCACGATGTAGGGCGTCAGAATGAAATTGACGCCGAACTGCACCGCGAACGCGATGGCGGTCGCGATGAGATTGACCAGTAGTCTTTTTTGCTCTTTCAATGTACTCGCGCCTCAACGTATGCCCGTTGCGGGAAGGACGTGCTCTCTCCCCTGCTGCAACGTATCCCATAACCGGCTGTTCCGGCTTTGTAAATCAACCAATCAGCAGAACCATACCCAGCCAACACCTCACGGTACTGCCGCCCGGATAAGGAGGACAGAGGAATGGCGAACAAGTGTTTTCTCAACGTACGTTTTACAGCCTTCTTCACTTGGTCATCGCCTTCGAATCTCTTGTGCCGTATGAGTCTGTTTATCTTGGTTGCCTCCACGATGGTGGAATAATGGGTGAACCTATAGCATTCCGGCATATTGAGGCGTACGCATTCGTTCCTCAGCTCAAGAGCCTCAAGACGTCCGCTCAAAGATTTTGCCTGCAGCCGATGGACCGCCGACGATTCGCGAACCCGATAGTGGTAACCGGCATTCTTGACTTTCACCACCTTCGGATGGTCGAAAGCGATTTGAACGAGCATAATCGCGTCCTCATTGGCGGACACGTCGGCGAATCTTTTTCCACGGTAGCATTCCCTTTTAATCAGTGAACTCCAAAGAACACCCAATTGCCCGTTCAGCTGCTGTTTTACGACATCATCGCCTTCCAGGATGTTCGACCGTACGTCCTCATCAACGGCTATCGTCCAATCGGCGTCATAAGTTTTCGCCGCCCGGTAAAGCTTTTCGAGGTAATCCTCCGAAATGGAGTCGTCGCTGTCGACCCATGCGATGTATTGCCCACGAGCTTGTTCCAGCCCAAAATCCCTTGAGTTTGAAATTCCCGCATGCTTGCGGTGGAAGCACGTGAAACGCGGATCCTCGGCGGTTTTGCGATTGCATATCTCCGCGCTGCCGTCATCCGAACCGTCATCGATCAAGAGCACTTCCAAATCACTCAGAGTCGAACGAGCGATGCTGTTGAGACACTCCTCCAGAAACTGCGCCGTTTGGTATACCGGCACGATGACACTGATTATCGGATTATCCATATTCCCCTCACCGATTGCCGGATAATTTGGACAGAACCCGTTTGCTCCAGAATATCACGTCGCCTTTGAAGATACTCCAACGGTGACGTGCGATGTCTCCCGTTCTCTTCCATCGGATGTCGGCAAAATTGTTTTCGGTGACCTTGTCCACTTCGAGAGGCTCGAACGCCCCTGGAAGAATCTTGAACACCTTGGCGGATGCCGTCTGGTCCGGAAGGCGAACGGCCATATCACGGCGTTGGAAATGCATGTACATAAGCTCCGATGCGACGAAGTTGCCGAGGTTCCGGGTGTATCTCGTCAGGACGCCATCACGCCATACGTACACCGCTTTCGCGGCTTTCTCCGTGCAGTACGTCGTGAGGTCATCGTTGAAACGGGTGATCTGGAACACCGATTCGCGCGCCCGCGGGTTGGCTGAATAGTCTTCCGTGAACACGGAGAATCCATGCTCCTTGTAAATCATGTTCACGTTAGTCGGCAAATAGCTTTCATCAAAGGTGAAAATACGTTCGGATTGCAGCACTTCCTTATAAAGCTCACGACCGTTCAAGGGAAGCATAAAGCGCGTGTTGTTCTCGTTGTTGTTCTTGAGTATCGAGCAATGCCCGAGCACGAAGAGCTTGTCGTAGTTTTCGAGCATGGTGTTAGTAATGAACCGGTTCAATCGCCCGAACACCATGTCGCAATCACAGTATCCCCAATGCTCGTAATCCTGTAGATATTCGGAGAACAGGTAGCCATACATTGGCTTCAAGTCGCATAACTTATACGGGGCATTCAGCACAACCGGTAAATCGAACTTATGCTGGACCCGTTCCTGCATGTCTTTAAATGATTCGTAGTGCACATGTACGTTCACCGGGTATTTGTATTCCGTGCGATCGTCGGTGAATATCAGCCAGTCGTAGTCCGCATTGGTGGCACATGAGTTCAGGAATAGTTGGAAATAGTTGCCGAATTTCCCGTAATACGGAAGAATAAACGCGCATTTTCTCATGACTCCCCTCCCTATTCCGCATGTTCCAGATAGAATCGTTGCAATTCCGATGCGACGTCACGGATATCAAAGCCATTGTCCCTTACAACCGTTGAATAATCCTGACGCTTCTTTCTATCAGTCAGCAAACGCTGACATTCCTCGGCCCACTGCCGTGCCGATTTCTGTAGAGAAACAAATTCTAGCAAATCGGTTATCTTGGCAACAGGCGGAACTGCATCCTTAGATGCCAAGCAAGGCAAACCGGCACATTGCGCCTCGGCATAGACGATGCCGAATCCCTCGAACAGCGATGGCAGCAGGAACAGATCCATGGCCTGATACAGGTCGGGCATATCGGTTCGAGCTCCGAGGAACATGACCTTATCCGCGATGCCCAGCTCTTCCACTTTTTTCCGCATCTGTTGTTCAAGCTCGCCGATGCCAGCCAGCATAAGCTTGGTATCCGCCTCCATACGTGCGTACTCGGCGAAAATCTCCAATAGGAACAAGGGATTCTTCTGTTTGCGGAAG
>OIED01001258.1_pt1 | contig 10655 bp, 7 predicted proteins | sample 1581771 | NCBI WGS metagenome assembly OIED01 (sample SAMEA3882546, study PRJEB24775) | human gut metagenome | biome: human-associated habitat; feature: intestine environment; material: feces | place: Netherlands | collected 2009/2010 | reverse complement strand
AAAGATTAAGGATGTCCGGATAGAGATGACAGATATTCAGTTCCATAATTCCCTCCTTATTCGTAAAATGCCTTGATATCCGTATGCTTGCTGATCTCGCCGCGCAGATCAAACATAGCGGTATAAGTTGGCATAATAAATGTCGGTGTCTCATCCGCTCCGATTGCTTCTAAAAGGTTCTCATAGTCGCGGATCACTTCAATCCGTCCAGTGTCAAATCCTGCATATTTCAGGCGGAGCGCCATATCATCTGCACGGACTCCGGATACCAGAATACGGGTAAAGCGTGCGCTCTGGCGGGAAAGTGCTTCAAAATCCACATCCCAGATCCAGCTGATATCGGTTCCATCTGCATAACGGTCGTTCAGAAGGAACGCAATCTTGCACTCTTCCTCATCATTAGAGATCTGGTTGATGACCTGATTGTACCCTGCCGGGTTCTTGACAAGCATCATACGTGCTTTAGACTTGCCAAGTTCAAACTGTTCCGCACGTCCGAAACCACACTCAAATCTGCTGAGTGCATCAACTGCTGTGTCTTCATCGATTCCAACAATCTCCGCAGCCGCAACACAGGCTGCCGCATTGTAAATATTGTAACCTCCCGGAAGATTAATGTGCACATCATGGCTATGCCCGAATGCATTTAACACGATATCCGAAGAATCTGCTCCGGTACGCACTACCTGCGTCACGCCAACCTGCGGTGTCTGCCGGTGATATCCACATTTCGGACAGCGGAAACCGCCAAGATGGCTGTAAGTTCTGTAATCGTATTCATATTCTGTCTTACAATGAATACAGTACACTGCATCAGACAATTCAAACGCTGTCTCTTTGTAAATCGGCACATCCACCCCGAACCATACAACCTTATTCGGTACATCATCTGCAAGAGATGACGTCAATGAACAGTCCGCGTTCAGGCACAGGGTTGCATCCGGTACGTGGGTAATTCCTTCGCGGATTGCATTCAACGTGTGGGTGATCTCCCCATATCTGTCCAACTGGTCACGGAAAATATTGTTGACTACCAGACACTCTACCGGCAGCATCTCACTGGTCTTGCGGAACGCTGCCTCATCGCACTCGATCAATGCGTGTGTGTAGGAACACTTGCCAGAAAGACTGCAGTGCTGTGCAAACACCGTAATGATCCCGGTCAGAAGATTGGCACCGGATTTATTTGCGAAGTACTTATATCCGGCTTCTTCAAATGCCTGCTCGATCATACGGGACGTGGTCGTCTTTCCATTGGTTCCGGTCACTACCGTAACCTTCACCCCACGTGATAATTCCTTTAAAATATCTTTGTCAATTTTTAATGCGATCTTGCCCGGCAGGTTCGTTCCGCCTCGTCCCATCCGTCGCAGGACTGCATTGGATGTCTTACAGGCAAGTACCGCTAATCTTGTCCTTATTCCCATAATTTTTTCCTTTTCTCTCGTAATCTCATTTCTTTTGTAAAACATATCTGCTACTACATGATTCAACGCTCATTATAACGCATTTTCAGACGTACCACAAGCGCAAAATAACCCGAATGGAAAAGCACAGAACATTTCACTTTTACATACAATGTTAGTAACTCTATTTTGAGGTAATCGTATTGAAATCCTTTCCTCCGCCTCTTACTCCAAAAGAGGAATCCGAGCTTCTGAGACGCAGTGCAGACGGTGACAATGAGGCCCGTCATATTCTGATCGAGCACAATCTCCGTCTGGTCGCTCATGTCATAAAAAAATATCAGCATCTGGAGGACGATACAGAAGATCTTCTGTCCATCGGAACCATCGGCCTTATCAAAGCAGTTTCCACCTTTAACCCGGACAAAAAAGCCCGGCTTGCCACCTACGCCTGCCGCTGCATCGAAAATGAACTTCTGATGATGCTGCGAAGCCGTAAAAAGCTGTCCAGGGAAGTATCTCTATATGAACCGATCGGTCAGGATAAGGAAGGCAATGCTATTCACCTCCTGGATGTGATCGAAGAGAAACAGAAGGATATCGTGGAGGATATGGAGCTCGGAAGAAATATCAGACGCCTGTTTTCGGCCCTTGATCACTGCCTGTCAGACAGAGAATACCGGATTCTTGTAATGCGTTACGGCCTGCGGGGGCAGAAAGAACATACGCAGCAGGAGGTCGGGGATATTCTTGGAATCTCCAGAAGCTATGTGTCACGTATGGAAAAACGAGCGCTGCATAAGCTTGCATCTAAGCTTCGGGAAGACTAAACACAATCTTGTCAATTATTAGACACTGTGATATATTTATTTTTGTAAGTACGTTTGGATAAGAGGGGGGAATATCGGGGATGCATTTTGTGAAAACGGAAGAATTAAAGACGGGAATGCGTCTTGCCAGACCTATATATAATAAGAAAAGTATTCTTTTGTTTGACAGGAATTCTCTTTTGTCGGTACAGGCAATAGAGAGCATACGCAATTTCGGCCTGATCGGTGTCTATGTTTTAGAGCCTGCGGAACCGCTACCTCCCATGACGCAGGAGGATCTGGAATTTGAACGGTTCCAGATCAAGGCGGTCAGTGCGATCGAAGAAGAGCTGGATCGCATTCTGAAGACCAGAAAACAGAGCAGGATCCAGACGATTGCGGATATGGTTATCCGCAACTACGGACATTTGGATGAGAAGATTAATTTTTATCAGAATCTGAGAAGCCTGGAAGATTATGTTTCCAGACATTCCCTGAATGTGGCAATACTCTGTGCCATGATTACCCATGTAATGAATATTCGAAGAGAGGAACAGTATCATACCGTATGTGCGGCCCTTCTTCATGATATGGGAAAACTGAAAAAACATGAGGATGTATATTTCGGAGCTCCTTATTCCAGAGAAGACGCGATCAGAAATTGTGAGACCCAGGAAGAGGCTTACAGCGTGATCGAAGATGCATTTGCGACGGAGGGACCCGCTATACGCCGGATCTGCCAGCAGGCGGCGGGAAAGCAGCTGGATCTCTTCCCGGAAGAAGGAAAAGAAAGCAGATATAAAATGCTGGAGGGATCCAATGTATTGCTGGTGGCGAACCGCTATGATGAGATTACCGCGATGACACTGCAGGGAACGGCCCAGTCAGAAGTGAAGGCAGCCCAGGAACTGCTGGAACATCCGGAAGTGTACGACCCAGAGACGGTTCAGGCATTATTAAGATCCATTAATATTCTGCCGCCCGGGGCAAGCGTAGAACTCAGTACCGGAGAAAAGGCGCTTGTTTTGAGAGAAAATAAAGAGAATGTGCTGTGTCCCACAGTGGTAAGCTTCCGTGACAACAGTATTTTGGATCTTGCTTTGCCACAGAATGAGGATATACAGATCGTTGATGTCATGAAGACGATGGATAACAGATATATACTGAAGAAATAAGAAATGAGGAAAAAATATGCCGACAATCGAAGAAATACTCAGAGCTGCCAAAGAAGCCGGAGCAAGTGATGTGCATCTTACGGTAGGTATTCCTCCCAAAATGCGGGTGAACGGTAATCTGATCACGATGGATTATCCCAAAATGCTGCCTGCGGATACCCTGGAGGTGCTGGTCAACATCATGACAGAAGTGCAGAGGGAGCGTTTTGAGGAACGGGGAGAATATGATATGTCGTTCTCTATTCCGAACTGTGGACGTTATCGTGTTAATGCGTATAAACAGAGGGGATCTGTTGCCCTGGCATTCCGTCTGGTGGGAACCAAGGTACCTTCACCGGAAGAACTGGGAGTACCGGAATCGGTGATTGATCTGTATCAGCGCAAACGTGGACTGGTGTTGGTCACCGGCCCTACCGGAAGCGGTAAATCCACCACACTTGCTGCCATTATAGATAAGATCAATAATAACAGGGATGCTCACGTGATTACCCTGGAGGACCCCATAGAGTACCTGCACCAGCATAAAATGTCCATGGTCAATCAGCGTGAGATCGGTATTGATTCCAACAATTATGCCAATGCCTTAAGGGCAGCTCTCCGTGAAGATCCGGATGTTATCCTCGTGGGAGAAATGCGTGATTTTGAGACGATCAGTGTAGCGATCACCGCGGCGGAGACGGGACATCTGGTATTGTCCACATTGCATACCATCGGTGCAGCCAGCACGGTAGATCGTGTCATTGATGTATTCCCGCCGCACCAGCAGCAACAGATCCGGGTACAGCTGTCCAATACACTGGAAGCCGTTATTTCCCAGCAGCTGATACCTACGGCAGACGGAAAACATCGTGTAGCGGCGTTTGAGGTCATGCATGCGAACCATGCAGTACGCAATCTGATCCGTGAGGGAAAGTCCCATCAGCTGGCAAGTGTCATGCAGACCAACCGCAAGCTGGGGATGATCACCATGGACGAGGCAATTGTCCAATTGTATTTTGAAGGCAAGATCGATAGAGAGCAGGCCATCCAGTTCGCACAGGATCCGGACAGCATGGAAAATAAGATCTGATCCTGAGGATCATAAAATGATAATCACCGTTAACGATTCAGAGTCCCGCTTCATAGGAATGAGAACAGGCTCTGAATCGTTGCGGAAATCAAATTTCGAAAAGCTAATTTCCAAGGAAAATTTCTAATACAAAATTCTTTTATTGCCCATCGGGCATTTCGCAGAGTTTCTGCATTTCGTTGGTTACCCAATTTTTATCACAAAATTTATATACAAGGAGGTAGTTTATGTTTTCGACAATTGATTCCGGTGCAGTCTGCGGATTGCAAGCGTACCTGGTCCGCGTGGAGGTGGATCTGGCTGGGGGATTGCCCTCTTTTCAGATGGTGGGTTCTTTGGGGAGTGAGGTGAGAGAATCCCGGGAGAGAGTGTGTGTCGCCATGAAAAATTCGGGGTTTCAGATTCCGCCCTGCCATATAACAGTGAATCTTGCACCGGCAGGCAGGCGCAAGGACGGAACGGCATTTGATCTGCCTATTGCTGTAGGCTTGTTAAAAGATATGGAGCTTCTCACGGAGGAGGCGGTACGGGATACGCTGTTTTTGGGAGAACTGGGACTGAACGGTGAGATCAAAAGAGTTAAAGGAGTGCTGCCTATTGTTCGGGAAGCAGCAGACAAGGGAATCGGCAGAGTGATCGTTCCCCGGGAAAACGCATTGGAGGCAGCGGTGATCCCGGGGATTACGGTATGGGGTGTCGGGGAACTGGGAGAGCTTATTATGGCTCTGCTGCATCCGGATGCGGAAAATGAAAAAATATACAAACCCAGGATCCGGGCAGAAGAACTGTTACAGAAAAAGAAAGCAGACAGAAGAGGAGACTTTAAAGAGGTGTCGGGGCAGGAGAGTGCCAGGCGAGGTGCAATGATCGCGGCAGCGGGATTCCATAACCTGCTGATGATGGGACCGCCGGGGGTGGGGAAATCCATGATTGCCGGGAGAATTCCGGGGATATTACCGCCCCTTACACTGGAGGAGAGTCTGGAGGTAACCAGTATTTACAGTGTGGCGGGGTTACTTACTCCGGAACAGGCGCTGATCACGGAGAGACCTTTTTATGCACCTCACCATACAGTCACTGCAGCGGCACTGATCGGCGGCGGGAATACCTATCCCAGACCCGGAATGGTATCTCTGGCACATCGGGGTGTGTTGTTTTTGGACGAGCTTCCTGAATTTCAGCGGACGGTGCTGGACAGTATGCGGCAACCGTTGGAAGAACGCAGGGTACAGATTGCCAGGGCGTCGGGAGTGGTAACTTTTCCGTCGGATTTTATGCTGGTGGCTGCCATGAACCCCTGTCCCTGCGGATATTATCCGGATCGGAACAAATGCCGCTGCACACAGCCGCAGATAGAAAAATATCTCGGAAAAGTATCGGGACCGCTATTGGACCGTATTGATCTGTGCGTGGAACTGCAACAGGTGGATATTTTGCATTTACAGACAAAAATCACAGGAGAAAGCAGTGAACAGATGCGGGAGAGAATCGAAAGAGCCAGAAAAATGCAGGAGAAGAGGTATGCGGGAACAGAGTATCGTTTCAATGGGGATGTATCATCGGCAGATGTGGATCATTATTGTAGTCTGGGAGAAACGGAGAAAAATGTCATGGAACAGCTGTACCATGCGTTGGAACTGAGTGCCAGGGCATATCATCGGATTTTGAAGACCGCCAGAACGATTGCAGATCTGGAGGAACAGGAAAATATTGCAAAAGAACATCTTCTGGAGGCAGCCTGCTATCGCCCCTCCGGAGAGTACTGGGGATAGAAGGGAGAGCCGGAGATGACAGAGACGGAGAGAATGTATGCTTATTTTATATGCAGTATTCCAATGATCGGCGGGGTAAGAGCCGGTCAGCTGCTAAGCAGATTCGGGGACCCGCAGGGAGTCTATGAAGCCGGTACCGCCGGTTGGAGGGAGATATTGAGTGATTCTGTTGTGGAGTATATGGACAGACAGAAAAAAAGCGGTAATCTTGAAGAAGAATATCATAGCTTAGGAGAAAAACAGATCGGACTGGTATTACAGGAGGAAGAGGGATTTCCACGGAAACTGCTGGAAATACCGGACCCACCCTACGGCTTGTTTTATAAAGGAAAATTACCGGAACAGAAACAGCCGTCGGTGGCGGTCATCGGAGCCAGAGAGTGTTCGGAATACGGACGTTTTGTGGCGGAAGAACTGGGCAGATACCTCGGTAGTCAGGAAATACAGGTCATCAGCGGAATGGCAAGAGGAATCGATGGGATCAGCCAGCAGGCAGCGCTTTTGGCAGGAGGGACATCCTACGGAGTGCTGGGATGCGGAGTGGATATCTGTTATCCCAGCCAGAACAGGAAATTGTACGAGGAACTGATACAAAAAGGGGGTCTGTTGTCCACTTATGCGCCGGGGACAAAGGCACTGCCGGCATATTTTCCCCCGAGGAACCGTATCGTCAGCGGGTTGGCGGATGCGTTGATCGTCATAGAAGCCAGACAGAAAAGCGGGACGTTAATTACCGTGGATATGGCGCTGGAGCAGGGGAAGGATGTTTATGTGGTTCCCGGCAGAATCACGGACAGACTCAGTGACGGCTGTAACCGCCTACTGACACAGGGGGCGGGGGTGTTCCTGTCACCGGAGAGCTTTACGGAGGAATTTATGAGGAACTGGGAAGAAAAGCAGGAGCTTTCATCGCCGGATCCGGCGCAGAAAATAAGAGGCAGACGAAAGAGCCGGAAACGGATAGAAAAGCTGGAGGAGCCTTTGCGTCAGGTGTACAAATTGTTGGATTGTGTGCCGAAATCGACGGAGATTATTTTGCAGGAGGCATGGAAGAAAGGAGAATATATAGATATTGTCACGTTGCACCGGAGACTGATGGAATTGGAACTGATGGGATATGTAAAGCAGAATACCCCGGGGTATTTTGGTACTTCTGCGAATTGACAAGGGTTTTAGATCGGGGGTATAGTTAAGAATACAGACGCAAGAAAGGCAGGGTAACCCTATGAACGATAAAGATACTTACAGAATGCATACAAAAGTCATACAGATCGGAGACCGTAAGATCGGCGGCGGCAATCCTATCGCCATCCAGTCCATGACCAATACGAAGACGGAAGATGTGAAAGCTACGGTGGAACAGATCCTGCGACTGGAAAAGGCAGGCTGCGAGATCATCCGTTGTACGGTACCTACCTTAGAGGCGGCAGCAGCCATCCGTGAGATCAAGAAGCAGATTCATATTCCTCTGGTAGCGGATATTCATTTTGACTACCGTATGGCGCTGGCTGCCATCGAGAACGGTGCGGACAAGATACGTATCAACCCCGGCAATATCGGAAGTACGGAGCGGGTGAAGGCTGTGGTGGATGCGGCGAAGGAGCGGAATATCCCCATACGTGTCGGTGTCAACAGCGGCTCCCTGGAGAAGCCGTTAATAGAGAAATACGGTGGTGTGACAGCTGAGGGCATTGTGGAGAGCGCACTGGATAAGGTGCACATGATCGAAGACTTAGGATATGACAATCTGGTCATCAGTATCAAGTCTTCGGATGTATTAATGTGCGTGAAAGCCCATGAACTGCTGGCAGGGAAGACTGTATATCCGCTGCATGTGGGCATTACCGAGTCCGGTACAGTCAACAGCGGCAATATTAAATCTGCCATTGGTCTGTCCCTGATCTTAAGCCAGGGCATCGGGGACACGATCCGTGTATCCCTGACCGGAGACCCTGTGGAGGAGATCAAGTCCGCGAAGCTGATCCTGCGTACCCTGGGACTCAGAAAGGGCGGAATCGAAGTCGTATCCTGCCCTACCTGTGGCAGAACCCAGATCAATCTGATCGACCTGGCGACCAGGGTGGAAAAGCTGGTGGAAGATTATCCGCTGGATATTAAGGTGGCAGTCATGGGCTGCGTGGTAAACGGTCCCGGAGAAGCAAAAGAAGCGGATCTGGGAGTAGCGGGAGGCATCGGAGAGGGCCTGCTGATCAAACACGGAGAGATTATAAAAAAGCTTCCGGAGGATCAGCTGCTCCCCGCCTTAAAAGAGGAATTGGATCATTGGAGTTAAAATAGATGAGTAAACCTTTTTTTGAAGTATTTCCGAATTTACAGTTGCATACGGATATTCATGACCTGATGGGTCAGACAGAAGTAGAGAGAGTCTCGGCGACAAAGCGCAGAGACTTTCTTCGGGTGTATTTAAAAAGTACCCGTCTGATTCAGAAAGCAGATATCTGGACCGCGGAACAGGAGATTAAAAAGCAGTTGTTTCCGGATGCCAACCTGACGGTAAAAATATACGAAAAATTTGAACTTTCTTCCCAATACAATCCGGAAAAGCTGATGGATATCTATAAAGAAAGTATTCTGGAGGAATTTCGGGAATACAGTCATATCCAGTACAACGCCCTGAAGACGGCCAGAATCGAGTATCCTGCGGACAATGAAATGCTGATAACGATGGAGGATACGGTGCTGAACCGCAGTATGGAAGGAGAGATATTACAGATCCTTGAGAAGATACTGGTGGAACGCTGTGGATTCTCTGTGAAGCTCCATGCAGCCTATGTGGAAAAAGAGGCCGGAAGATTCAAGGAGGAAGAGGAAGCTAAGATCCGCATGAAGGTAGATGCCATCTACAGCCGCACCAGAGGCAGGAAGGAAGAGGCTGTGGACAGCACAGCGCCTGCGCAGGACACAGAGCAGGAAAATACACAGAGCCCGGAGGCGAAAAAGACAGACAATTCCGGCAAGGCAAAAAGCGAACCGGCAGGTGGCGTGACCAAGAGTTTCCAAAGTGGCGGCCGTGGCGAGTTCAAACGAGGAGAATTCAAAAAAGGAGAGTTTCGTAAGGGCGGCAGTTTTGAAAAGGGTGCCCTGAAGAGATCGGACAATCCCGATGTGATCTACGGCAGAGATTTTGAAGAGGAAGCCATGAAGATCGAGGAATTGATCGGTGATATGGGGGAAGTGACCATCCGCGGAAAAGTACTGTCTGTGGATACCAGGGATATTAAGAATGAAAAGACCATCATTATCTTCAATATGTCCGATTTTACCGATACCATGACTATCAAAATGTTCGTGCGTACCGAACAGGTGAAGGAAGTGACAGGGGATATTAAGCCGGGAGCCTTTTTAAAGGTAAAGGGAATCTGTATGATGGATAAGTTTGACCATGAACTGGCAATCGGATCCATCGCGGGGATCAAGAAGATCCCTGATTTTACCAATACAAGAATGGATACTTCCGCCCGAAAACGTGTGGAGCTGCACTGCCATACCAAAATGAGTGATATGGATGGTGTCTCAGAGGCAAAAGATATCGTAAAACGTGCCTATAAATGGGGACATCGTGCCATCGCCATCACAGATCACGGCGTGGTACAGAGTTTTACCGATGCCAATCATGTCTGGGACGATCTGTGGAAAGCGGAAAAGGGCAAGCGAAAAGAAGCCGGAGACGAGAATCCGGACAAGCAGGACTTTTTCAAAATTATCTATGGAGTAGAGGCATACCTGGTGGATGATCTGAAGGAGATCGTGACCAATGATAAGGGACAGAGTCTGCACGAGGATTATGTGGTGTTCGATATCGAGACCACAGGATTCTCCCCCGTGAATAACCGGATCATTGAGATCGGTGCGGTAAAGGTGTCCGGCGGTGAGATCGTGGATCGTTTTTCCACCTTTGTGAATCCGGATGTGCCCATTCCTTTTGAAATTGAGAAGCTGACAAGTATCCGGGATGAGGATGTCATGGACTCTCCGCAGATCGATGTGATTCTGCCGCAATTTTTGCAGTTTTGTGAGGGCTGTATCATGGTGGCACACAATGCCGGCTTCGATATGAGCTTCATTATGGAGAACTGCAGAAGACTGGGATATCCGCAGGAGTTTACCTATGTGGATACCGTGGGCATCTCCAGAGTACTGTTGAAGAATCAGTCAAAGCATACCCTGGATGCGGTGGCGAAGACTTTGGGGATATCCCTGGAGAATCATCACCGGGCCGTGGATGATGCGGAGTGTACGGCACATATTTTTGTGAAATTTATTAAAATGCTGGAGGAGCAGGATATCTATAATCTGACGGAAGTCAATGCACTGGGGGCATCCAGTGTGGATGCTGTGAAAAAAATGCCCTCCTACCATGCCATTATTTTAGCAAAAAATGATCTGGGGCGCATCAACCTCTA
>OIED01001255.1_pt1 | contig 10688 bp, 7 predicted proteins | sample 1581771 | NCBI WGS metagenome assembly OIED01 (sample SAMEA3882546, study PRJEB24775) | human gut metagenome | biome: human-associated habitat; feature: intestine environment; material: feces | place: Netherlands | collected 2009/2010 | reverse complement strand
TGCTATTGCTATAATGGGTCCATGAGAAATCCAAATAGGCTCCTCTATTATTGAAAATAATGATCGGTTTTGCACTACTCTGAAATGCATCAATAGCAAAGTCTTTAAAATTGTTGTCATTCGAACTACTTGACTTTTTCATTACGACAATCTGGGTAATTGCAGCATCGTCAAACGCCTGTGATCCAATAGATATCACCGTTCTCGGAATTTTTACCTTTGCGTCTACACCATCGGCAAAGCAATTCTGAAATGCCCGCGCGCCGATTTCCTTCAAACTCTCTGGCAACTCAAATATCGAATTCTCGGGAGAGCTTTCCGTCCGCACAGATTCTACACAGCGGAGGCCCGCAAACGCATTTTCACCGATTCCCGTCACAGCAACACCGTTGATATTGTCCGGAATCGTAACAGCAAGCTTTTTGCCGCTGTGCTCACTCAACCATGCATCTTCGATTCCCTGAACTTTTCCTCCATCAAACTTTAAGGCCGTCACAGGAACTGGCACTGTCGTGTCATCGGCAGCCATCACTACCACAGTCAGCAGGCTCAGCACCATCACCAGCGCTAGCAGACAGGCCAATATCCGTTTCTTCATGTTTCATCTCTCCTTAACATTTGTGATGCAGAGCGTATTCTTCCGCAGTTTCTGCGGAAGAAAAAGAGGCTAGCCTCTTTGGCCCTGTATTGGAATATTTTGATTATAACATGCTAAAATCCGGTTTTCAAGGGGCAATATTCCTGTTTATCTTCTGTTTTCCATTTTTATTCCGAAAACCACGCCGGCTGTGGGGTGATGGGCTCGGAAATGTCGTAGTAGGTCAGGCCGGATTCGCCGATGACGGAGAGGCGAACGGCCGTGACGCCGCTCAGATCGCAGAGCGTCGCCGCGATGGAGCGCACGGCGCTGCCCGCGCGGGCGGCGGAGGTATCGCAGCTCATGAACTGGTCGGAGAGGACCACGCTGGCCGTGCCATCGGAGACGGAGATATCCATCACCTGCGTGCCCGCCGGGACGACGCGGCTGAGATTGACCGGCACGGTCGCGCGGATGAGCGCCTGCAGGGCGAGCAGCGGCAGCTGGCCCGGGTCGGTACAGGCGAGCACGGTGGTAACGGGGGTGAGAAGGCCGTTTTTGTCGGGATAGAAGAGCCGGACGGCGTATTCCGGGTTCTCGGCCGAGGCGTCGAGAAGAACGAAATCGTCCGCGGTATAGGGGCCGTCGGTCTGCGGCTGCGGCTGGGCGGTGCGGAGGAAGGCGACGGACTGGATGGACTCGAGCTGGGTCATGGTGCAGGTCAGGCAGGCGTAGATCAGGGACGTGCGGATGTCCCCCGCCGCGCGCAGCTCCAGCCGGAGCGTCAGGACGCCATCCTGCAGAGACTCGACCGCGCAGGTATCGCCGGGGGTGAAGGGCAGCGCGAGCGCTCCGTCCTCCGGGCCCTGCAGATAGGTCTCGAGGAGGGCGGCGGGGTCGGTCTGCGCCGGGACTTCCTGCGTACCCAATACACCGGTCTTCGTGTCGCCGCTGTCTTTGCGGCAGTAGTAGAGCTGCAGCTGGGGCTGGGCGGGCCTGCGCACCGCCGCGGCGGCCGAGCAGCCGCAGAGCGTGAGCGCCGCGAGCAGCAGCGCGAGCAGGCGGAGCTTTTTCCGGTTTTTACGCATCGCCGTCTTCCTCCTCTCCGGAGCCGAAGCTGGGGAAGGTCACGGTAAAGCGCGAGCCTTCGCCGACTTTGGACGTGACCTCGATCGTGCCGAAATTCCGCCCGACCATCTCATGCACGATGGAAAGGCCCAGACCGGCGCCGCCGGCCTGACGGCTGCGGGCCTTATCGACACGGTAGAAGCGGTTGAAGATGGACGGGAGCGCGCTTTCGGGGATGCCGGTGCCGGTATCCTCGACGTCGATGACGACGGTATCGTCCGCGTGGCGCACGCGCACGTGGACGCTGCCGCCCTCGCGATTGTATTTGATGCCGTTTTCGACGAGATTGAACAGGATCTGATAGGCGTCGTCCTCAAACGAGAGGATGGTGCAGCCCTTTTCCACGCTGGCGGTCAGCTCGACGGTCTGGCGGTCGGCCAGCGGGACGAGCATACGGAACACGCGCGAGAGTGTCCGCCCCACGTCCACGACCTCGTGCTCGCCGCCCTCCGTCTCGTCGGCCGAGGCCCGGCTGAGCGTCAGGAGCTTCTGCGCCATGCGCGTCAGGCGGTCGGACTCCGCGCCGATGTCGGCGACGAACTCGCGCATCGTGTCCGCGTCCATCTCGTTCTGCAGGATGGAATCGGACAGCAGCTTGATGGAGGCCAGCGGCGTCTTGAGCTCGTGGGACGCGTCCGAGACGAACTGGCGCTCGGTGATCTCCGTCTGCTGGAGCTTGTCAGTGAGCTTGTTGAACTCGGTGGCGAGCGTGGCGTATTCGTCCGAGCCGCGCATTTGGATCTTGTGGCTGTATTCGCCCTCGCGCACAAGCCGCATGGAGGTCAGGATCTGCCGCATACGCCCCGAGCCCGTCATGGAAAAGACGACCGCGCACAAAAACAGGATGCCGATCAGCACCAGCGAGCCGCGGAAGATCGTCCGCTCGAGGCTCGCGATGATGCCGCCCTGCGAGGCGTCGTATTCCATCATATATACGCAGCCGACCACCGTATCATGCGTGAGGATGGGCGCGGCGGCGTAGCTTTTGAGGGTATGGTCCTCATAGACGCAGCAGAAGACGTCGTTGCCCTCGAGCGCCTGCACGACCTGCTGCAGCAGGACCACCTTGCCCGCCGCGCTCTGGCCGGGCACGGAATCATAGAGCGTCCGGCCCGCCGCGTCGGTGACAAGCAGGCGCGTGACGTTCATGTCGCCGATGACGGAGATGATCTGCTCCGTCGTCTCCTGCGTCAGGGCGTCGACGCCGGAAAAGGAGGACGTCACGACCTTCAGCTTATCCTGCGAGGACGAGCATTTGGCCTTGAACATCAGATCCCGGGTGGCTCTGGCGGAATAGATATTCAGGAACACCAGCACCAGCACCGTGATCGACATATACGCCAGCGCGTTGCGCAGCTGCGAGCTGGTCGGCACCAGCCGGATGCGCCGTTCAGTACTTGAAATAGTAGCCAACTCCCCACTTGGTCAGAATGTGCTCCGGCTGCGCCGGGTTGAGCTCCAGCTTTTCCCGCAGACGGCGGATGTGCACGTCGACGGTGCGGATCTCGCTGCTGACATCGTAGCCCCAGATGGCGTCGAGCAGCGTCTCGCGCGAGTAGACGCGGTTCGGGTTGCGCATCAGCAGCTCCATGAGGTCAAATTCCTTCGCGGTCAGGTCGACCGGCACGTCCTCGCGGCTGGCGCTGCGGCTGCTGCGGTCGAGGGTGATGTGGCCGCAGACGAGCTTCTGCTCCGGCTCCTGCTTTTTGGCCGCGCCGGCCCGGCGCAGGAGCGCGCGGATGCGCGCCTTGAGCTCGAGGATATTGAAGGGCTTGGTCAGGTAGTCGTCCGCGCCGTGCTCAAAGCCGAGGAGCTTGTCCATGTCTTCGGATTTTGCGGTTAACATAATAATCGGGACCTGTGAGAATTCGCGGATCTTCGTGCAGGCCTCCAGCCCGTCGAGCCGCGGCATCATCAGATCCAGCACGATCAGGTCCGGCGATTCGCTCGCGGCAAGCTCGACGGCCTCCATGCCGTCGCAGCCGGTCACGACCTCGTAGCCGTCGTTTTCCAGGTTGAATTTGATCCCCTTGACCAGCAGCTTTTCATCATCAACAACAAGTATTTTCATGTCATCCCTCCGTTTGGTCCACGGTCACGAGCCCGCGCAGCTGCTCGAGCAGCGTCGGGCCGATGCCCTCCACATCCAGCAGCTGCTCGACGGCGGAAAAGCGGCCGTAGGTATCGCGGTAGCTGAGGATCCGGTCCGCCGTCTTTTCGCCGACGCCGGGAAGCGCGAGCAGCTCTTCTCGCGTGGCGGTATTGAGGCAGAGCTTCCCTTCCCCGCTGCCGTCTATCTGCAAAGCGTCGGACGCGGGTGCGGCGCGCTGCACGGTGATACGCGCCTCTCCGAGCGCGGAAGCCCGGCCGAGGAAGAATGCGCCCACGAACAGCAGCACCGCCGCGCACAGCGCGAGCAGCGCCGGGGAAACCCGCAATTTCTTCATACGCGCGCCTCCATTTGACATACCGGATGAATATGGTATAATAATCAAGAATACGCGCAGCTGCGCGAATGTTCAAATTCAGTATAGCATATTTTTTCGCCGCTGTACAATCCAGACGCGAAGAAAATGGAGATAAAAATGAAAAAGACAAACATTTCTGCCCTGCTGCTGGCCGCGCTGCTGCTGATACAGCTGCTGTGCGCGCCGGTATCTGCAGTCACCGCCGAACCTGCCGCCGACGCGCAGGCGGATGCTCAGACCGCTTCGGACAATTCCGCGGGGGACGCCGCGGCCGAGGCCGACAGCGTCCCCGAGGATCAGCTGCTCTCATCCCGGGAGCAGTTTTCCGTGGCGGCCAAGGCCGCGCTGCTCATCGACCTCAACACGAACCGTGTCGTCTATGAGCAGGACGCCGACGAGCGGGTCTATCCCGCGAGCCTCACCAAGATCATGACCTGCCTGATCGCGCTGGAGAACGGGAACCTGTCCGACGTCGTGACGGTCTCGGAATCCGCGCTGGCCGATCTGGACGAGGATTCCAGCGTGGCCGGTCTGGTGGTGGGCGAGCAGATGACGCTGGAGAATCTGCTGTACTGCATGATGGTCGTCTCGGGCAACGACGCGTGCAACGTCATTGCGGAGCATGTCGCGGGCTCGGTGACGGATTTTGTGCGCATGATGAACCAGCGGGCCTATGAGCTCGGCTGCACCAACACGCATTTCAACAATCCCCACGGTCTGCACGACGAGAACCACTACACCACCGCGCGGGATCTTGCCATCATCACACAGGCCGCGCTCAAGAGCGAGAATTTCCGCCAGATCGTCGACACGTATGAATATAAGCTGCCCGACGATAACATGCGCCAGAATATCCCGAAGCTCAAGACCACGAATATGCTGATCTACCAGTCGATGTCGAACTCGCTGTACTATCCCCGGGCGCACGGCATCAAGACCGGCTATACGAGCCAGGCCGGGCGCTGCGTCATCTCGGAGGCCACGGGCGACGGGCTGGATCTGCTCGGCATCGTCTGCGGCGCGGCCACGACGGTGCTCGACAGCGGCGATCTTCTGATGGAGAACTTCACGGAGTGTGCACGCCTGTTTGACTATGGCTTTGACAACTATTCCTACCTGACGCTGATGTCGCCGCTGTACCCGGTCGATCAGGTGAAGATCAACAACTCCGCCGGCGCCGAGGCCGTCGCCGTCGCGCCGGAGGACGAGATCAAGGTCCTGCTTCCGAACGACTACGACCCGGACCAGCTGGAGACCAAGATCCAGCTCAACAGCGAAAGCGTCGACGCGCCGGTCCATGAGGGCGACGTGCTTGGCTCCGCGACGGTCACGTACGCGGGCGAGGTGCTCGGCCAGACGAGGCTGCTGGCTATCGCGGACGTTGCCAAGTCGGAGATCTCCTCTGCCGCGGCCGGGACGGGCGCGTATATCCAGCGCAACTGGTGGAAGTGGGTCGTGCTGTTTATCGTGATCGCGCTGGGGGCGATTTTGGTGCTGTTCGTGCTCGTGCAGCTGCGCAAGCGGAAGATCCGCCGGCTGCGGATGGAAAAGCGCCGCCGCGCGCTGGAGGACCGGCGCCGCCTGTTCCGCGAGGACTATGACCTGCCGTTCGATGAGACGGACCGCAGATAAGGGAGGTACACATGCTGAACTGGGATTCGCTGCAGTCCGCGTGCCTGTCCTGCACGCGGTGTCCGCTGTCACAGACGCGGCACCATGTCGTCTTCGGCGTCGGCCCACAGGACGCAGAGGTGCTGTTCGTGGGCGAGGGCCCCGGCGAAAATGAGGATCTTCAGGGCGAGACGTTCGTCGGCGCGGCGGGCAAATTCCTCGACGAGATGCTCACGATCATCGACCTTGGCCGCCACAACTGCTACATCACGAATATCATCAAATGCCGTCCGCCCAAAAACCGGGACCCCATGCAGACCGAGCAGGACGCCTGTATCGATTTTCTGCGCGCGCAGACGAAGCTCCTCAAGCCGAAGATCATCGTCTGCCTCGGCCGCATCGCCGCCATGCGCCTGATCCGGCCGGATTTCAAGATCACCCGCGAGCACGGGCAGTTCGTCGAAAAGGGCGGCATCCTCTTTACCGCCCTCTATCACCCCTCCGCCCTCCTCCGCGACGAGACCAAGCGCCCCGACACCTTCACCGACCTCAAAGCCCTGCAGGCGAAAGTCCGGGAGGTCTGTACGAGGACGCTGTAAACAGAGCCCTGCAGGCGAGGGAGCCCACCTCATCCGTCACGGCTACGCCGTGCCACTTTCCCTCATAGGGGAAGGCTTTGGCGCGCGCAAAAAAGAAAACTCCTCGCAAAAAGGTGCAGACCAGCAAATTTGGTCTGCACCTTCTATTTATGGCAAATATTCTAAGGCAACTAGTTGCAAATTTGCTGCAGCCTCTCAGTCAGCTTTGCTGACAGCTCCCCTGGAAGGGGAGCCTTAGTAGCCGCGGCTTTCGAGGAGCTCGGCGGTGAGGGTGTCGGCGGTGAAGAGGTCTTCGGGCATGTAGGAGAGCTTTTCTGGCGTTTCGCCGCGCGCGAGCTGCTCGATGAGCGCGCGCACGCGCGGGCCGTGGAGCGGATTGCACTCGGCGCACAAATCGATCTTCCCGTCCTTGCAGTAGGAAAGCGCCGTCCGCCCCGCGTCAAAGGAAATGAGCGTCACGCCGCCATCGCCGTAGGCGATGCCCCGCTCGTCCAGCGCCTGCATGACGCCGAAGCACATGTTGTCGTTTTCGCAGTAGACCACGTCCGGCGCGGGATTGCTCTGCAGATAGGCCAACGTCTCCTCATATGCCTTTGCCTGCGTGAAATCGCCGTTCAGCTGCGCGGCGATGGTCCAGTCCGCGTGGGCGGCCGCGCCCGCTTCGAGCGCGGCGCTGCGCTGCAGCTGCGCCGTGGAGCCGGGCGTCCCCTGCAGGTGCAGGATCTGCACGGCGTCTTCCCTGCCGTCCGCCTTGAGCTTCTCAGCCAGCCAGGCGACAGCCGCGTCGGCGGTCTTGCGGAAGTTGGAGCCGACCCAGCTCGTGTAGAGCGACGGGTCGTCCACCTCCACCTGCCGGTCGACGATGATGACCGGGATCCCGGCCGCGCGGGCCTCCTCCAGCACGCTTTCCCAGCCGGTCTCGGTGACGGGGGCGAGGACGATATAGTCCACGTCCTGCTGGATGAAGGTGCGGATGGCCTTGAACTGATTTTCCTGCTTCTGCCGGGCGTTGTCAAACAGGAGCTCGAAGCCGTTTTCCTCGCTCAGGCTCTCACGCATGGACTCGGTATTGGCCACGCGCCAGTCCGATTCCGCGCCGACCTGCGAGAAGCCGACGGTAATGAGCGTCGTCTCCTCCTCCGGCGTCTGCCGGACGTAGGGCATGCAGCCGCCAAGACCCAGCAGCAGCGCAAGGCTCAGCAGCAGTATCAGCCGCCTCATGCCCCGGCCTCCTTTCTGATGGGAAAGCGCAGCGTGACCGTCGTCCCGGCGCCCGGCTCGCTTTCCAGTTCCATGGAGCACTGCTCCCCGTACAGCAGCCGCAGCCGCCGGTAGACCGTCCGCAGGCCGAAGCCGACCTGCTCTTCAGTGTCGAGACTCTGCCGCAGCTGCTGCAGGCGCTCGGGCGGCATGCCCGCACCGTCGTCGCGGACCGTGATGCGGACGCGATCATCCTCCTGCGCGGCGTCGACCAGAATGCAGCCGAGGCCGCGGCGGAGCTTGATGCCGTGGTAGAGCGCGTTCTCCACCAGCGGCTGCAGCGTCAGCTTCGGCAGCACGCAGCCGCGCAGCTCCGGCTGGACATGGATCTCATAGCGCAGGATATCCCGGTAGCGCACCTGCTGGATCTCCAGATAGCTGCGCACGTGGATCTCCTCCTCGCCGAGGGTGATGATATCGCGGCCCTGGCTCAGGGAGCTGCGGAAGAAATTCGAAAGGCTCGTGACCATCTCGACGGCCTGTTCGTTCTTCCCGGTCTCCACGAGCCAGATGATGGTATCGAGCGTGTTGTAGAGAAAATGCGGGTTGATCTGGCTCTGCAGCAGGGCCAGCTCCATCGCGCGGAGCTTGTCCTGCTCCTGCCGGTTGAGCTCCATCTGCTGCTGCAGGTGCTGCGCCATGTGCTCGAGACTGCTGCTGAGCGCCTGCAGCGTCTCATCCTCGGCCACGACCGGCTCCCGCGCGGCAATGTCGCCCCGGCCGATCGACTGCGCGCGCTCGCGCAGAGCGTAGATCGGCTGCGTGATGCTGCGGCTGATGGCCGCCGAGCGGCGCATGAGCACGCCCACGAGCACCAGCGCGCCCACGGCGACCAGCCCCAGCTCGAGCCAGAGTCTGGCCGTGAGCGCCGCCTGCAGAGAATCGAGATACCCGGCCTCGTGGTAGAGATAGGTATAGAAATACTGCTGGATGAGCCCGGTGAGGATATAGACGTTGGACTCGAGCTGCTCCATGCGGGCGTCATAGCCCTCGGTCTCGGTGATCTGCAGGATGCGCTCGCGCAGATTTTCACAGAGATTGATCGCGCTCGTGATGGCCTTCCGGCTCTGCCGGTCCTGCGTGCCGGCCAGCAGCTCCTGCGCGAGCGCGGTCGCCTCGTCGACCTCCTGCAGCGGCAGCGTCTCGCCGTAGGTGCTGTCGATGACGTAGTAATACATTTTGAGGTCGACGTCCTCCTTGAAGTTCTGGTTGAACTGGGAGGCGCGGACGATATTGGCCGTGACGATGGAATACTGGTGGTTGTGCAGAAGCAAGATCGCCAGCGTCGCCACCAGAATCACGCAGACAAGCAGCAGCATGCTCCACAGCAGCCGCCGCAGCTTTCCGTCGAGCGAGCAATGGGCCTCACTTCGCTTCATGGCCGTCTCCGTTTCCCGCGCGGTAGCTGCTCGGCGTGCAGCCCTGTGTCTTTTTGAACAGGAAGCTGAAGTAGCGCGGGTCGCGGTAGCCGACCTCGTAGGCCACCTCGCTCGAGCGCTTGCCGGAATAGCGCAGCAGCTCCTTCGCGCGGGCCATCCGCTTTTCCGTCAGGTATTCGACGAACGTCTGCCCCATCTCCTGGCTGAAAACGCCGGAAAAATAGTTGGGGCTGATATTGGCGGCCTTCGCCACGGCGTTGAGGGAGAGATTTTCGTCGGTGTAGTTCTGGTCGATATAGTGCAGCGCCCGCTTGAGCATGGATTTATACTGGTTGCCGGATTCCTCCTCGCGCAGCTCGATGGCGCGGCGCAGAAATGCGGCGCAGCTCTTTTTCAGCTCCGGCAGGTCGGCGTCCACCGCGCGCGCCTGCGCGGGCTCGAGCGGACGCAGGAATTCCTCCTGCGAATAGCCGAAGCTCTTGGCCGCGCGGATGGCGCTGAAGCGCAGCTCCAGCAGCACATACTGCCGGAACAGCAGAGAGTTGAGCGCGTTTCCGAAGGACGAGAGGTATTCCGACACGAAATCCGGGATCTCCTCGCGCATGCCGGTCTGCAGGAAGCTGCGGATGATGGCGGGGTCGGCCTTGCTGGCGTCGACCTCGTCGAGCTCCGAAAGCCCGCCGCGCTGCGGCTTTTTCAGCACGTCCGCCGTCAGGACATGCTGCTCGGGCAGCAGATGCCGGTAGGACAGGATCGTGTGCGCCCGGGCGTAGCAGCCGGGCAGCTCGCTCAGGCGGGCGACCGGGTCGCTGACTGCCGCGTACCAGGCGAGCGCCTCGTCGCCGCCGCAGCGGCGCTGGATGTTTTCCAGACAGCGGTGTACGGCGTCGCTCAGGCCTGCGCCGCTGCCCTTGACGATGATGCAGTAGGTCATGAGGTTGCAGCGGAACAGCAGATACTCGCCGTAGCGCAGCAGGTAGGCCATCAGCTCCTCGAGCCGGTCGGCCAGCGTCTGGGAATATTCCGCCGCGCCCCGGCTCTGCAGCGTCAGCAAAATGACGGTGTACCCCTCGGCGTCGATGTCGATCTGCAGCTTTTTGGCCTGCTCATAGATCTCCGACACGCGCAAAGAGCCGGAGGTGACCTGCTCGAAGAACTTGCGGCGGGCATACTGCTCATACTCCCGCCCCTCCTGCTGGAAGCGGCGCAGATAGGCCTTCTGCTCGCGTTCCTCGTCGATCTTCCGGCTGACATCCTCCAGCGTTTTCAGCAGGGAGCTTTTCGTCACGGGCTTCAGCAGATACTGCTCCACGCCGATCTCAATGGCCTCCTGCGCGAATTCAAAGTCGTTGTGGCCGCTGATGAGAATGATTTTTGTCTCCGGCAGCTCCGCGCAGACGAGTTTGCTGAGCGCCAGCCCGTCCATAAACGGCATTTTGATGTCCGTGATCAGGATGTCCGGGCGCAGCTTGCGGATCTGCGGCAGCGCCAGCTCGCCGTCCGGCGCGTCGCCGCAGAATTCAAAGCCGTACCGCGCCCAGTCGATGCACTCGCGCAGCCCTTCCCGCACGACGCATTCATCCTCCACCAGAAAAACCTTCAGCATTTGATCGTCGAGTAGACTTTCTCGACTTTCCTCCTCTCTTAAACCCAAGTTTTCATTTGA
>OIED01001247.1_pt1 | contig 10747 bp, 9 predicted proteins | sample 1581771 | NCBI WGS metagenome assembly OIED01 (sample SAMEA3882546, study PRJEB24775) | human gut metagenome | biome: human-associated habitat; feature: intestine environment; material: feces | place: Netherlands | collected 2009/2010 | reverse complement strand
ACGGATGCGTTCATATCCGAACCAGTGACCTCCATGCCCATGCCCTTCAGCACCAGACCCAGCGGCCGCATGGATACGCCGCCGATCCCCACAAGATGCACATGATGGCCGGGCGTCAGATATTCCGTGATTTTCTTACTATTCAGCATGTATGTCAGTTCCCCCACAGGTGATCCTGCCCCGGCCGGACCCGGGGAATCTCTGATTCCCTTACGCCGGAGCACAGAACGAAATTTTTCCGCAACTTTTAGCATTATACAACATTGCCTTGAATTTTACAACCACAAAAAGCGGGCGAAGGGAAGTTTTTCGTCATAATCTTCCTTATTTTCCGAAAAATCCCCTCATTACACCCGCCGTATCACGCCGCAGGCGATTTTTTTGCCCGCGTTTCCCGCCGGTTGGGTGTGAAAATCGTCCGTGCTTCCGTGAATGACCACTGTCCGCCCAACCACCTCGCAGGGCGTGAATCTGCCCGTCTCCACCGCGAGAAACGCCCGCCCGGCCATGCTGAGCAGCGGCGGCAAGTCTCCCGCGTGACGGGGATGCTCCCGGTCACCCGGGTTATAATGTCCTCCGGTATCCGAAAAGTCCGTGCCGCCGCAACCGCTGCCCTCGTGGATGTGAAAGGCGAAAAAGCCGGTGTCGTTTTCCGGAAGCCCACTGACCTCCGCCGTCACCAGCGTGCCGCCGGGTATGGCGTAAAACCGCACCGTCCCCTTGAGCTTCGACGCACCCATGCCGCCCCGGACGCAGGCGATCGCCTGCGGATTTGCGGATGGAATTCTCATAATCTAAGCACCTCCTGACCATTCTATGCACAGCGCTTCTTTCCTGTCCCCAAATTGTCGAAAATTGGCGAAAGGAAGTGAATTGAAAATTGAGTGCAGCTGTGATATTCTATATCCATCGGAAGGTGGGAGACATATGGACGCAATGAAGCTGTTGATTGCGGATGGAAACGAGGAATTCCGGCGGGCGCTTGCCGCCGAGCTGCAGGGGGCATACCATGTCCGGTGCTGCGGCGACGGGAAAGAGGCACTGTCGCTTCTGCGTTCCTTTGTCCCTGACGTTCTGGTGCTTGATCTGATGCTTCCCGAGCTGGACGGCATCAGTCTGCTGCAATCCGCCGCCAGTGCCGGACTGTGTCCCATGGTGCTGGTGACCTCCCGCTTTTATAACGATTATATTCTGGGCGCCCTTGGCGAGCTGAGCGTGGGCTACATGATGCGAAAGCCCTGCGACATCCCCGCTACCGCGGCCAGAATCGGCGACCTGAGCCGCCATATCCGCGCGCCGCTGGTAACGCCGCCCGACCCTCAGACGCAGGTGACCAATCTGCTGCTTTCCCTGAACATTCCTTCCAAACTCCGGGGCTACGCATACCTCCGGGAAGCCATTCCGAGGATGATGAAGGACCCCGACCAGCCCATTACAAAGGTGCTGTATCCGGCGGTGGGCGCGGTCTTCGGCTGCAAGGGCACCCACGTGGAGCGCTCCATCCGAAGCGCCATCGATACCGCATGGAAGCAGCGGGACGACCGTGTCTGGCAGCGGTATTTCCGCGTCGGCTCCGACGGCGTCATTCCCCGCCCGTCCAACGCCGCCTTCATTTCCCGTCTGGCAGACGCTCTGCGGCTGAATCAGGACGCCGGAAACATTGAGGAATGAATCGGAAAAATGGACATACCCTAATGATACCAACTGACTTGGAGGCGCTGTCATGAAAAAGCAAACCTCTCCCCCTAACCGCCGCGGCAGGCTCGTACTGCTGTGCTTCGTGCTGGGGCTGATCCTGATCGTGATGCTTGTGGGAACGGTCTACTTACAGCACCTGCTGGGGCGCATCCACTATGTGGATTCCGGCACCGCCCCGACCCTTTCCCCGGAGGAGCTGGACGCCTATCTCGCCACCCAGCCGGAGGAGATCAACACCGCCCCCACCATGGACCCCGAGGACGTCACCTTCCCGGACTACGACGCCGACATCGGCAGGGACAGCGACATCATCAACATTCTGCTCATCGGTCAGGACCGCCGGGAGGACGAGACCCGGGCGCGTTCGGATTCCATGATCCTGTGTACCTTCCACAAATCCAAAAAGAAACTGACCATGACTTCCTTCCTCCGGGATACCTATGTCAAAATCCCCGGCTACGGCCAGAACCGGATCAATGTGGCCTACGCCGCCGGCGGAATGTCCCTTCTGAATAAGACTTTGGAAAACAATTTCGGCGTCCACATCGACGGCAACGTGGAGGTGGACTTCTACCAGTTTGCCGACATCGTCGATCTTCTGGGAGGCGTGGAGGTAGACCTGCGCAACGACGAAGCCCAATGGGTCAACCGGGAGACCGGCAGCGGCCTTTCCGAGGGAACAAATCTCCTGAACGGTCAGCAGGCACTGGCCTACGCCCGCATCCGCAAACTGGATGCCGACGGGGATTTCAGCCGGACGAACCGCCAGCGCAAAGTCATCACCGCGCTGCTGGATGCCTACCGGGACACCAGTCTTTCCTCCGCCCTGTCCCTTCTGGAGCAGGTTCTCCCCCTGATCACCACGGACATGACAGACAGGGAGATCCTCGGCTACGCCGTCAGCCTCTTTCCTCTGATGACCGGCGGAGAGGTCGTCAGCCAGCACATCCCCGCCGCCGGAACCTATGCCAGCCGCAATATCGACGGCATGGCAGTGCTGGTGGCCGATCTGGAAGCCAACCGGCAGGTGCTGAAAGACACTCTGGGCGGATGACCCGCACTATGTCCCGTTTCATAAATGGAAATATTTTCCTGTAATTTTCCCCCTGAATGTTTCATGTTCTGGATTTTTGTTTCATGATGCCAAAAAATATTTGTAAAATTTTTTGTAAACACGCATTATCCGAATTGACAAGTTCCGCAATTCAAGGTATAATGGGCGATGACTGAGAAATAATAAGAAGGTGCGAACATGGAACTCACGAGAAGCGAAATGGAAATCATGGATGTCCTCTGGGAAACCGGAAAGCCCCTGTCCCGTGCGGATTTGTTGGAGCATACCGAGGAAAAGACCTGGAAGGACAGTTCCGTACACATACTGCTCAACAGTCTGCTGCAGAAGGAGGCCATTCGGGAGGCCGGCCTTGTGAAGCGCGGCAAAACCTTTGGCCGCGTATTCGCACCGACCATGACCCGGGAGGAATACTTTGCCAACACCATTTTCAGCCATCGCCACAAACCGGAACCGGTAGGTCTGTTCAAGGCGCTGCTGAAGCGGGAGGAAGTCACTCAGGCAGATTTACAGCAACTTCTGGAGCTTGTGCAGAAAGAAATACGGTAAATGATCGACGGAGCCGTTTATACGGCTCCGCTTTTCTTTTATGCAGGCATTCCGCAGCCCGATTTTCTGTACGGTTCGGGTACACGTTTTGCTTCCGACCTCCATAGAATATCAGTATCACACACAACTGCCCGTCCTTTGCCGTTCCCTTTTCGTAGAAAATTGCACAAAAATAATTGAATATTGCACCAAATTTGCCAAATCTGATTGACAACGCCCGACACGGGGTGTATAGTAGGGGCGTTATCACGACTTAGCCTCAAGGAAACTCTGATTAAATCGGTGAGGGCTGGCGGCTGAAGATTTTGACTCAGCCGAAAGCGATTTATTCAGAGGTTCCTCAGGTCAAATGGAGGAAATATCCATGTTAAAAACCGCTGAATTATACGACATGTCCCACACGCTGGCAGGCGCTTATCTCTCCGGATTTGAGTACCCTTGGCAGGCGCTGAAGGGCATCAAAGAGCTGATCTTAGCCCTCGGCCCCACACTGGGCGAGGACTATACGGAAGTGTCCCCCACCGTCTGGTTACATAAGACCGCCGCAGTCGCCCCCACCGCCTTTCTGGGCGCGCCCTGCATCATCGGCGCGGGCACCGAAGTGCGCCACTGCGCCTTCATCCGCGGCTCCGCTCTGGTAGGCGAAGGCTGCGTGGTGGGCAATTCCGTGGAGCTGAAAAACGCAATTCTTTTTGACAACGTGCAGGTTCCCCACTTTAATTACGTGGGCGACAGCATTCTGGGCTACAAGTCCCACATGGGCGCTGGCAGCGTCACCTCTAACGTCAAGTCCGACAAGACGCTGGTCGTGGTGAAAAACGGCGAAGATCAGGTTCCCACGGGGCTGAAAAAGTTCGGCGCCATGCTGGGCGACTTCGTGGAGGTCGGCTGCAACAGCGTCCTGAATCCCGGCACCGTCATCGGCCCCCACTCCAACGTCTACCCCACCTCCTGCGTCCGGGGCATGGTTCCCGCCAACAGCATCTGGAAAACCGGCGGAATTATTGTCGCCAAAAAATAATGTTTTCGGGACATTTCCCGGCCATCAGAAAGTGAAAGGAGTCCATTTCCATGGGCAAATATTTTGGAACCGACGGCTTCCGGGGAGAAGCCAACTGCAATCTTACCGCTGACCACGCTTTCAAGGTCGGGCGTTTTCTCGGCTGGTACTACACCCAGCTGAAGCGCCGCTCCGGCTCTGACGGCTCCGCCAGAATCGTCATCGGCAAGGATACCCGCCTTTCGAGCGATATGCTGGAAAACGCCATGGCGGCCGGCCTGTGCAGCGTAGGCGCATCGGTCGTTCTGCTGGGCGTTGTGCCTACCCCGGCCGTGGCGTACCTTGTGGAAAAATACAAGGCAGACGCCGGCGTGATGATCTCTGCATCACACAACTCTTACGAGTATAACGGCATTAAAATTTTCAGCGGCGACGGCTACAAGCTGCCGGACGACCTTGAGGAGCGCATTGAGTCTCTGATCCTCGGCGAAGCGGCTCTGCCGCCGCTGCCTGCAGACAGCGACCTCGGCACGGTGTCGTATGCGCCGAACGCGCTGCGCGATTACATCGATCACGTGAAGTCCACGGTGCACTTCTCACTGACGGGCCTTGAAATCGCGCTCGACTGCGCGAACGGTTCCTCCGCGATGACGGCGGAAACACTGTTTACGGAGCTCGGCGCCAAGGTGCACATGCTGCATGATGAGCCGAACGGCACGAACATCAACGATAACTGCGGTTCCACCCATATGGAATCGCTCGTGGAATATGTGAAGACGCATAAGGTCGATGCGGGCATCGCGTTTGACGGCGACGCCGACCGCTGCCTTGCCGTGGACGAAAACGGCGAAGTCATCGACGGTGACTTCATCATGGCAATCTGCGGCCTCGATATGAAGAGCCGCGGTAAGCTGAATAAGGACTGCATCGTCGGCACCATCATGACGAACCTCGGCTTTGTAAAGTGCTGCGAAGCAAACGGCATCCACTTTGAAGCGACGAAGGTCGGCGATCGTTACGTGCTGGAAGAAATGCTGCTTGAAAACTACAGCTTTGGCGGCGAGCAGAGCGGCCACGTCATTTTCCGCGATTTCGCAACGACCGGCGACGGCCAGCTGACGGCAGCGCAGCTTTTGAGCATCTTAAAACAGCGCGAAGCAAAGCTTTCTTCTCTCAAGACCGTCATGGAGCGTTACCCGCAGACGATGGTGAATATCAAGGTCTCGCCGGAGGGCAAGCTGGCGTTCCACACCGACCCGAAGGTGAAGAAGGCTATTCAGCAGGCAACCGCAACGCTGAACGGCGAAGGCCGCGTTATTGTGCGCCCGTCCGGCACAGAACCGCTGCTGCGCGTCATGGTGGAAGGCAGAGATCTGGCGCTGATTGAAAAGCTTGCAAATGATATTTCTGAAGTGATTAAGGAAGAATTGGTCTGATGAGAGCTGCAAACTGGAAAGACTATGAATTGATTGATACCGGCTCCGGCGAGCGGTTGGAGCGGTGGGGAGACATTCTCCTCATCCGCCCCGATCCGCAGATCATCTGGAAGTCGGAGAAAAAAGATCCCCGTTGGCGTTCTGCTCACGCGCGCTATAAGCGCTCTTCTACGGGCGGCGGCAAATGGGAGGTTTATAAAAAGCTGCCGGACGTGTGGAAAATCACGCGCGGCGACCTCACGTTCCGTTTAAAGCCCATGGGCTTTAAACACACGGGCGTTTTCCCGGAGCAGGCCGTGAACTGGGATTACACCGCGGCGCGCATCCGCGCGGCAAAGGAGAAAAATCCCGAGCACGAAATTAAAATTCTAAACTTATTCGGCTACACCGGCGCGGCGACGCTCGCGTGTATGGAAGCGGGCGCGACGGTCACGCACGTAGATGCCTCCAAGGGCATGGTGCAGTGGGCGCGCGAAAACGCAGCGGCATCGAATTTGGCAGAGCGCCCGGTGCGCTGGCTTGTCGATGACTGCGTGAAATTCGTGCAGCGCGAAATTCGCCGCGGCAACCATTACGACGGCATCATCATGGACCCGCCGTCCTACGGACGCGGCCCCGGCGGCGAGGTGTGGAAGCTTGAGGAACAGCTTTACGGCCTTGTTGAAATGTGCGTGCCGGTCTTGACGGACGATCCGCTGTTCTTTATTTTGAATTCGTACACAACGGGACTTTCTCCGTCCGTTATGGCGTATCTGCTCGGCGTTTTGCTGCGCCCGAAGTTCGGCGGCTATGTTTCCGCCGATGAAATCGGCTTGCCGGTGACGGAAACGGGGCTTGTTCTGCCCTGCGGCAGCACGGCAATCTGGTCGGGCGAGCCGGTATAACGGGACTTTTTTGAAACGGAAGGGATAAAATGGCGTTTATTGAGTGCAGAGACCTGCATTTTTCATACAGCGGAGAGAGCGGCGAGGTCCTGCACGGCGTCGATCTCGACATTGAAAAGGGTTCGTTTGTGGCGCTGCTCGGCCACAACGGCTGCGGTAAATCCACTATGGCGAAGCTGTTTAACGGTATGCTGGTGCCGACCTCCGGCACCGTGACGGTGGACGGGCGCGACGTGAGCTCTGCCAACGAGGCGCAGCTCGTGGAATACCGCCGCGCCGACGTCGGCTTTGTCTTTCAGTTCTACAATCTGGTCCCCAACCTGACGGCGCTCGAAAACGTCGAGCTTGCAGCGCAAATCTGCCCCGATTCACTCGATGCCGAACAGACGCTTCGCCAGGTTGGCCTGGGCGAGCGCCTGGGCAACTTTCCGGCACAGCTTTCGGGTGGCGAGCAGCAGCGCGTGTCCATCGCCCGCGCACTGGCTAAGAACCCCAAGCTGCTTTTGTGCGACGAGCCTACGGGTGCGCTCGACTACAAAACCGGCAAGCAGATCTTGCAGTTGCTGCAGGATACCTGCCGCAAGCAAGGCATCACGGTCATTATCATCACCCACAACTCCGCGCTGGCGCCCATGGCCGATCGCTTGATTCGCTTTAAGAACGGTCGCGTGGAGAGCGAGACGGTCCAGCAAAATCCCGTGCCTATCGAGACGATCGAGTGGTAGCGCCCATGGACCAGGATCGCCAAAACAGCCAAAACCACGATACGGAGCACACGGGTCGCGATCGGGAGTTCGCGACCTACCGTACTGCCCAAAGCTCAAACGATATGGTGCCGACGGTTTTTCGCCGTGGCATCTACCGCACGATTCGCGGCAGCCTCAAACGTTTCTTGTCTATCGTCGTGATCACCGCGCTCGGCGTGAGCGTGATGTGCGGCCTCAAGGCGGGCTGCGAGGACCTGTGCGATTCGGTCGACGCCTATTTTGACCAGCAGAATGTCTATGACATTAACGTGCAGTCGACCTATGGCCTTACGCGTGACGATCTTGCGGCTATCCAAGAGGTCGACGGCGTCGAGACGGCCGAGGGCATCTACACCGAGACCGCCTACACCGCCGTGGGCACAACGCGCGAGCGCGTGGTCGTGCAAAGTCTCTCCAAGGAGAACATCGATCAGCCAGTGCTCGTGAACGGCGATTTGCCCGAGAGCGCCGATGAGGTCGCGGTGACTTCGAAGTTCCTGAAGGCTTCGGGCAAAAAGCTCGGCGATACGGTGAGTTTTGCCGCCAATGACGCGAGCTCGTCCAACCAAAGTGCCAAGGATCAGTTTGCCGCGGGCGATTACACCATTACGGCCGAGGTCCTCGATCCTACCGACGTGAGCTCCGACTCGACAGTCAACGCCTTTCGCGCTGCTTCGGCTGCGGACTATAAGTTCTATGTGAGCGAGGATGCCGCGACATCTTCTTCCTACTCCGCAGTCCACGTGATCGTCGAGGGAGCCAAGAGTCTTAACTCCTATTCAGATGCCTACACGACAAAGATCAACGAGGTCAAAGGCAATATCGAGAAGATCCGCGAGGAGCGTGAGAAGGCGCGCGTCCAGGAGTTGACGGTTGACACGCCGACAAGCTTGGATACGGCCGAGCGTCAGGCCGCCATGCTCTTTGGGATCGAGCAGGATAACATCAACCGTATGGCCGAGGGCAGCGAGGAGCGCGTCCAGGCTCAGGCAGAGTTGGACCAGCGGCGCGCCGCCGCCGACCAGCATTTTGCCGATGCCCGCGCCGAGCTTTCCGATCTGGGCGAATGCACCTGGTACATTCAGGACCGCGGTAACATCGCAAGCTACTCGAGCGTCGAGAGCGACAGTTCTTCGATCGAGGCCATCGCCACGGTTTTCCCATTTATCTTCTTTGTCGTCGCTGTGCTCATCAGTCTTACCACCGCCACGCGCATGGTCGAGGAGGAGCGCACGCTTATTGGCCTGTACAAGGCGCTTGGCTATTCACGCGAGCGCATCCTGTCCAAATACGTGGACTATGCGCTGTGGGCATGTCTGATCGGCGGCGTGCTCGGCAACATCATCGGATTTGTGGGCCTGCCGCTGTTCTTGTTTACGGTGTTCGACGACATGTATTCGCTGCCCCAGATGCTGCTTTCGTACGACATCGTGTCGTCGCTCGTGTCGGTGGCGCTATTTGCCGTGGGCGTGGTGGGCGCCACGATTATCGCCTGCCGCCACGAGATGGCCGAGACCCCGGCCTCGCTCATGCGTCCCAAGGCCCCACGCGCCGGCTCTCGCATCTTGCTTGAGCGCATCGGCTTTATCTGGCGCCGCATGGGCTTTTTGAACAAGGTGGCAGCACGTAACCTGTTCCGCTACAAAAAGCGCGCCTTTATGACCATCTTCGGTATCGCCGGCTGCACGGCGCTCGTGATCTGCGGTATGGGCATTCGCGACACGTCGGTGGCGCTTTCGCCCAAACAGTACGGGCATATCACGCGCTACGACCTGCTGGCGGTCGCCAATCCCGACGATTTTTCGCAGACGTGCGCGGCGTTGGATGAGCGCAGCGCGGCCAATGATTCCAACGTGACCGTGACTTCGACGCTGCCGATTATGACCGACAACGTCACCTTTACGTTTGGCGGCAAGAGCGAGACCGTGCAGCTGATCGTGGTGCCCGATAACCGCACGAGTGACTTGGGCGATTACGTGCGTCTGGAGGATGAGTCCAAAGAACCGCTGCCTTTGCGTGACGGAGACGTGTATCTGAGCAAAAGTTCACAGCTGGTGCTGGGGATTCAGCCGGGCGATACGGCTCACGTCCAGGATTCGTCGCTCAATGTTGCCAAGGTCAAAGTCAGCGACATTTCGCTTAACTATCTGGGCAACACGCTTTACATGACGCAGGGCACCTATGAGCGTGCGTTCGGTCGAAGCGCACGTCTTAACGGCGTCTTTGTGCTGCTTAAGGGCTCGTCGGCCGACCAGATTGCGTTTAGCAAGAATCTTAAGAGTGACGGTTGGCTTACGATTTCGAGTACGGCCGAGCATTGGGAAAACTATGAGGCGAACTTTACGATTATCAATTCGGTCGTGGTGCTCGTGACCTTTATGGCGGCGTGCCTGTCGTTTGTGGTGGTGTTTACGCTGTCCAACACGAATATCTCCGAGCGCGAGCGCGAGCTGGCGACCATTAAGGTGTTGGGCTTCCGTCGCGGTGAGGTGCACCATTACGTCAACAAGGAGACGTTGATCCTCACGGCGATTGGCGCTGCGCTGGGCGTGCCGCTGGGCGGCTTGCTGGCCGAGAGTTTTACGTACATTTTGCAGATGCCGTCGCTGTACTTTGACGTCGAAGTCGAGCCGCTGAGCTACGTGCTTGCCGTGGTGCTTTCCTTTGGCTTTACGTTTATCGTCAACCTCGCCACCAATCGTACCCTCAACAAGATCGACATGGTCGGCGCCCTCAAGAGCGCCGAGTAACCTGCCAAAAAGGGACAGGTTTATTTTGGCAGGTTTTATCTGGGCAAACGCCGGACACCTACGGGCGACCCGGCGTTTGTTGCTTTGCTATGCTTTGCTATCTTCTGCTCGCAGGCGTGGGTGAGAGGCTCTCTTTAGCCTTCGAGATTGGGCTTGAATGGGTCGTATGCCACAAAACGGGCCTATCTACTACGTTTAATTGGATATCCTTAACTATGCCGGGAAAACGAAAAATAAAACCGCAGGTAGAAGGCCTGTCGATTTTCAAAAAAGGCGGTTATGGTTGGCCCCATCGAGTTAAACGTAGTAGATAGCCCCTTTTCGTGGTGGACCATCAAACGAACGCCGACGCTTGTGCTGTAGCCGCTCCGATCATTCGTAAGATGCGGTGGAATAGTTCCTAAACTCGACTGCTCAAGGCTAAAACCGGAACTATATCACCGCAACTTAGGAGGGATGAGCGGGGGAGTGCTAGTTGGGTGCTGCTGTCGGGCTGGGATGGTTTAGGCTCGCTTGCGATGCTTCCATTGTTTACGGCACCAACGCATGAGTGCTTTTACGACCGGGATGGTGATGAGGATTACCCAGGCGGGATGGGGTTGCCCCAGGCAG
>OIED01001239.1_pt1 | contig 10823 bp, 9 predicted proteins | sample 1581771 | NCBI WGS metagenome assembly OIED01 (sample SAMEA3882546, study PRJEB24775) | human gut metagenome | biome: human-associated habitat; feature: intestine environment; material: feces | place: Netherlands | collected 2009/2010 | reverse complement strand
CGCCAGATGCGAAAGCGCCAGCGTCCCCGTCTCAGTATCCAACTCCGAGGATTCATGAAAACGCAACGGCTGTTTCTGCGGAAACAATGCCATCGACAATGGAACATTCTGTGCGTGAATCGGCTTCGTCAATCAAGGAGAAAACGATTCCTCCTACAAATCCCCCGCAGCCTAAAATGCGGGAGCATACACCGACCGCTGATGCATCTGTGCAACAGTCCCGGCATCCAGCTTCGCAAATTCATGAAAAGTCGCAGGTCGTTTCCCGTTCACAGGTAAATCAGCCTGTGCGCGAGCTGTGGTCTTCGGTCAAAGAAAAATCTGCTGTGAAAGCAAAACCGGCAGAGCAACGGTTGCTTGGAAAATCTCCTGCCAGCACGGAACTGTCTGCACCTGCGACGACCCCGACGGTGCAGCCATCAGCACGGACTCTGCCAAGAGAAAAGCCGCCTGTTTCCTCTCTGCGAGAACCTCCTGCTGCGCTAAAACCGGATACCACACAGTTCGCGCTTCCTGCAATCAAGACGAAAGAGTACGTCCGAAAGAAACGAAAAAAACAACATCTTCTCAAGGAAGAAGCGAGCGGTATTGAAGATATGCTCACAGATTCCGAAACATTTTCGCCGGTCATCCGTACACGGGAAACTGTTCGTGAACAGCAAAAACTCCACGTTTCCCATAGTGCGGAGCAGGAGCAGCCAGCTCTGCCGCAGATCCGAACGCGGCAGCCACAGGCGGCCTCCATGCGCACCAATACAGAATCCGCGAAACCGGATGCCCCGCAGACACTGCTGCCGGACATCAAGAGCAAGCAGAAATACATTGCGGTGCAGAAGCCGACACAGGTAACGCCCGTGCAGGCAAACCCACAGCAGGCAGTGCGGCAAACTGGAATGAAAGCCGCTCACGGCGAACTGAAATTATGTCAACCTACATTGGCGAATGAAACAGTCACTATGCCAGCGAGCAGGAATGTCACTCCGACAAAGCCTGCGCGTGTCCAGAAACAGGCGCGACCGGCTTTTGTAAAAAAGCAGAAAATCAAAACGACTTCAAAAGCGAAAATCAAGTCTGTCACACCCACCACAAAAGCCTTGCCCAGCAAAGCGTCGGCAGCTCCTCCAAAGCAGGCCGCAACTGTCATCCGCAAAGGGCAGGTGCTTCGGGATACAGCAATCAAAGCGGCCAAAACCGCGAAAGAGGCTGGGAAGAAAGTCCTTCGGGCAATCGTGGCAGCGGCAGAAAAGCTGGCTGCGGCCATTGGCGCAGGCGGCGCGGCTGCGGTTTCCGTTGTTGTGGTGATCTTGCTTGTAGGGATGCTGTTCGCTTCACCGCTCGGAATCCTGTTCGCCGGTGAGGACACCGGCACGGAAATTAAAATCCCGGACGCGGTTGCGACGCTGAACGGCGAGTTTACCGACGAAATCTACCGTATCATGGAGGAACATCCATACGATGAGCTGGATATGCAGGAGGGCATGGAAGCGGCCATGCTGCAGAACTGGCGGAATGTGCTGGCTGTGTACGCGGTCAAGGTCTCGACCGACGAAGAACACGGCTTGGACGTTATGACAATGGACGAAGAAAAACTCCAGCTCCTGCGGGAAATTTTTTTCGATGCCAACAAGTTGGAATACGAATTGACGACCAGAACCGTAGACGGCGAGCAGATCACAACACTGCATATCTCTGTGCAGATCAAGAACGCCATGCAGATGGCAGACGAATACGGTTTTACCGCACAGCAGCGGGAAATGCTCGAAGAACTGCTGAAGCTGGACTACGACGATATTTTCCTTTCCCTGATCGGTGATTATCAGCCGGGTGGTACGCCCATCGGCCCCGTCGACATTTCGGACATTCAAGGCACGCTGCCGGATGATCTTGACCCGCTGCGAGAATCCATTGTCCTGACGGCGTATCAGCTTCTCGGAAAGGTGACGTATTTCTGGGGCGGCAAAAGCCTCGTCCTTGGCTGGGATAGCCGATGGGGAACGCCGACGACGGTTACTGCACCCGGCAGCGGCTCGACCGGCAAGGTGCTGCCGTTCGGATTGGACTGCTCCGGTTTCGTAGACTGGACGTTCTATAACGCCACAGATGGTGCATACCTGCCCGGACGCGGTGGTGGCGCAGCTTCGCAGCATGGCTACTGCACCAACATTGCATGGTCAGACGCGCTGCCCGGCGATCTCGTCTTTTACGCGGACGACAGCCACGTCGGAATCGTCTGCGGCTACGACAGCGTGGGCAATCTCCTCGTCATCCACTGCTCCGGCGGGCAGAATGGCGTGGTCGTGACCGGGCGCGAGGGCTTTGCCGTCGCAGCAAGGCCAGATTTGTTTACAGATTAGTCGACTTTGCTTCATTTGTGCGGCATTCTTTGTTGGCTCTGGTGAATAGCTTTCTTTCTCGTTTCCTGCGATACTTGGCGTACCACGACGAAAGGAGAACACGATGGAAACAAGAAAAAACCTATGCGCCATGCTGCCAATCGCACTCCATACCAGAGTCCGACAGGAGCAGGAAAAAGCCGGGATGACCCTCGGTGAGTATGTGGAAGCATTGATCACAGAATACTACGACTGGAAGGATGGAAAAATCATGACCGGAGAAATGAGAACCTTAGCCGCGCAGATCCCCGCAGAGCTCTTTGACCGCCTCGACCGCTATCTCAAGGAGCGCGGCATCAAGAAGAAGGACTTCTTAGTTGACATCATCACCCGCGCGCTGGAAGAAGCCGAAGCCGCCGAACCGGTTACAGAAGCATCGCCCCAGGACGAGCTGGAGGAACAGCCGGAAGCGGACGAAACCTGAACCAAAATCAAGCCCCTGCAGGCCAAGCCTGCGGGGGTCAACCTTTGTTACAAGCCGTCAGCCGACACGCGCCCGCGTGTCGGCTTTTCTGCGTCCCGGTGGGGACGCTGCACCCCAAAGGCATAAAAATCGCGCGTTGGAGCGCGTGTGACGAAGTACAAAAACAAACGCACAGGAGGAAAGAAAACACAAATGCTATCTGAGCACCAAAACAAAAACGCAAATTTTCTCCGAATCCTGATGACACTCCGCGCCCTGCGGCAGCGCGGAGACATTACGGAAAAAGAATACCACAGAGCCAAGAAATATTATCAGGCACTGACCGGCGCGGACATTGTCCTCGCAGATTAAACTGTAATTTGCACGGTTTCCACAAGAATTCGCACTGCCGTTTCAGCGTTTGGTAGAATTCGGAACCGCTTGAAAGATATCAGTAGACTTGAACCTTTTCTCGGATATACTTGTCGTTGACGAACGGCACAGGAGGTTAGAAAAATGCCAGTTGCAAAACTGATTGCGCCAACGACGAAGCAGGAGATCCCCAAGCTGCGCGTGGCGGCATATTGCCGCGTGTCCTCAAACTCCGCAGATCAGCGAAATTCCTTTGCAACGCAGGAACATGTTTATACGAAATACATTGCAGAGAAGCAGGAATGGGAGCTGGTCGACATTTTTGCCGACGAGGGTCTCAGCGGCATGAAAGCGGATAACCGTCCGGAATTTCAGCGGATGATCCGGATGTGCGAGCTGCACCAGATCGACCTGATCCTCACGAAATCCGTCTCCCGCTTTGCCCGCAACGTCAAAGAGGCGCTGAGCTACACGCGAAAATTAAAGCTGCTCGGCGTTGGGGTGCAATTTGAAGAAGATGGCGTCAACACACTGGCGATGGCCGACGAGATGTTGCTCAATACGTTTGCAGCCATTGCGCAGGAGGAATCCAAGTCCATCTCGCAGAACCAGCGGCTGTCCATTGTCAAACGGATGGAGTCGGGGGAATACATCGCAAGCAATGCACCGTATGGATATCGGCTAATTGATAAAAAACTTGTTATCTATGAACCGGAAGCCGAGGTCGTTCGTTGGATATTTGCAGCGTACTTAAATGGAATGTCGACGGTTGAAATTGCACACGAATTAAGCGCAAAAAGCGTTCTGACAAAGGGGAAGAAAGAACAGTGGAAAGCGAACAGAATTGCATATATCCTGTCCAATGAAAAATACGATGGGGATACGCTATTCCAAAAATACTATGGCGAGGAAACTGTGCCATTCAAAAAACATCGCAATTACGGAGAGGTGGATCAGTTTTTTGCGCGAAATACCCACGATGCTATTTTACCACAGGGAATGTTTCAGGCTGTACAAACGCTGCTTCAGAGCAGGGGCAGGAAGTTCGGGAAAAGAATGACTCAAGCAGAATATCCACTTACAAGCCGCATTCGGTGTTCCGAGTGCGGCGCTTTCTATCATCGGAAGGTGCGGAACGGAACGGTCAAATGGGTCTGCTCCAGACACGCAGCAGACACAACCGCCTGCAATTCCGGCTATTACAGTGAGGAACGTATTTACGACGGCATCATCACCATGATCAACAAGCTGCGCTTTTGCGAAGAAGATATCCTTGGTCAGACGATTCAGAAGCTGGAATTTGCCGCCGCAGCCTATAAGCGGAACAACAGAGCGGCCAGCCAGCTCAGTCAGAGCATTGCCGAACTGAACGCAAAGCTGCTTGCACTGGAGCGGCTTCGCACAAAGGGATACCTCGCCGCAGATATTTACCATACGCAGGCGCGGGAGATCCGCCAGCAGCTCGATAAACTGAAAACCGAGCGATACAGCAGCTTTGAGTCCAAGATTCTCACCATGCTGGAAGATGTCCGAAAGCTGAAATCCCTGATTGACGAGCTGGAACAGCCGCTGGAAGTGTTCGACGAGAAGCTGTTCCATGAGATCGTTACCGACATTTGCATCAATCACCATGACGAAATGACGGTAACGCTGCTTGGCGGACTCAGATTTACAGAACAGATTTAAGAGGGACGGGTATGAAAAAGATTCGATATTTACCGTTTGGCTACACCATCCGCAACGGTCAAACCGTGATCGACCAGCAGGAGGCCGAAACTGTGCGCGGCATTTTTACGGCATATATTCACGGGGCATCGCTCAAGGAGATTGCGGAAGATCTCACAGCGAAAAACATCCCATACACAGAGCGAAGCTGCGTTTGGGACAAGGCGAGAATCTCTCGGATACTAGAAAACGCCAAATACACCGGCGATGCTGAATTTGACGCGATCATCGAAGACGCTGTCTACGAGGAAGCGGTCGCAGCCAAAAGCGCACGGCGCTGGAATCGGGCCGTTACAGAATGTGAAGGAATCCGGCAGCTCCGCGACCATATCCGCTGCGGAAATTGCGGCGCGCCCATGCTCCGGCACATCAACTCCAAGCGGGCCGTCCGGGAAAGCTGGACGTGCAGCAACACTGCCTGCGGCCTGCGGGTGCGAATCAGCGATGGTGAACTGCTCCAAAAGGTCACGCTGCTTATGAACCGTATCATTGAAAACGCCGATCTCCTGCTGCCACATGAAATAGTGCGGCGCACAGATTCTCCTGCGGTGCAGGAGCTGCAGCAGCAGATCGCAAATGAGATGTTGCGGGAGCAGCCGGATGAGCAGCGGATCGTAGACCTGCTGCGCGAGATTGCAGGCCAGCTTTATCGGCAAACCAATGCAAAAACACAGATCGCCGCGCAGATTGCCAGAAAACGCGCCGCTTTGATGCACCCACAGGATGCGTTCAACAGCGCCTGCTTTTCCAGCCTGATTGACGCCGTCTCCCTTTCCGCGGGAGGCAGCGTCATTCTGCATACAAAGACACAGACCGAGATTTATGAAAGCGAGGATAAACCGAATGGAAGTACAGAAAATCCCAAAGCGGACAGTCACCCTGATTGAACCGAAGAAGTCCATCCTTGTAGACAAGGAGAAATATCACCAAAAGCGAGTGGCGGCCTACTGCCGCGTCTCCACAGACTCCGAAGAACAGCTTACATCCTATCAGAACCAGATGCGCGTTTATACAGAAATGATCGCCGCCAGGAAAGAGTGGGAGTTTGCCGGCCTTTATGCCGATGAGGGCATCTCCGGCACAAGGGCGGACAAACGCCCGGAATTTCAGCGCATGATCCGCGACTGCCAGAACGGAAAGATCGACTATATCATCACAAAATCCGTCTCCCGCTTCGCCAGAAACACGGTAGAGTGTCTGGAATATATACGCTCGCTGAAAGCGCAAGGCATTGGGATTTTCTTTGAGGAACAGAACATTGACACGCTGAAAAGCGACAGTGAATTGTATCTTGTCATTTACGCAGGCTTTGCGCAGTCCGAATCCGAGAGCATCAGCAAGCACATCACATGGACCTACCGCAAAAACTTCGAGGATGGGAAAGTGAGCTTTCAGTACAAGCGGCTGCTGGGCTACCGGAAAGGCGAGGATGGCAAACCGGAGATCGTGCCGGAGGAAGCGGCCATCGTAGAACGGATTTTTGAAATGCTTCTCGCTGGACAGCCAGTGGGACTTATCGCGCAGACACTCCAATCCGAGAACATTGAGATTCCCGGAAAGGACCTCAGCTTCAGCAAGAACATGATTATGAACATCCTGCGGAATGAAAAATACTGCGGTGACAGCATTCTTCAGAAAACCGTGACCGTAGACTGCATTTCCAAAACACGCAAAGCGAATCACGGAGAAGCGCCGATGTACCTTGTCGAGAACAGCCACCCGGCGATCATCAGCCGCGACATTTTCCACCGCACACAGGAAGAACTGGCGCGGCGAAAGGCCCTCCGACCAAAATCGGATAAGACGTCTATTACCCAAAGCGGGAAATACTCCAAATACGCGCTGAGCGAGGTGCTGCACTGCGCCGAATGTGGCAGCCGCTACAAGCGTGTGACATGGAATATCCGCGGAAAGAAGAAAATCGTCTGGCGCTGCGTCAGCCGATTGGATTACGGAAAGAAATACTGCAAGGATTCCGTCACAGTGGAGGAAGCCGCCCTGCATGGGGCCGTTGTCCGGGCGCTGAACCGCTTTCACGCGGAGGACGAGTCCACCTACCTCACGCTTATGAAAGCCACCATCGGAGAAGCCATCGGCATAAATGGCGGTTCGGAGGAAATTGACCTACTCACGCGCCGCATCGATGCGCTGAACAAACGGATGCTGGAACTGGTCAACGAAACCGTTGCGGCTGGGAAAGACGTAGAAAGCAGCGAGGATGAATTCAAAAGCATCTCCGATCAAATCGAGCAGCTTAACCGCCGCATTGCCGCAATTCAGGAGAGTGTGCGCGGCGATGCCACGCGGCAGGCGCGGCTGGAGGAAATTCAGAGCATCATCGCCAAGCGCAATGCGAATGAAACACAATACGACGACAGCATCGTGCGCCAGATGATCGAGTGCATCAAGGTACATAACGATGGAAAGCTGACGATCATTTTCGGCGGCGGGTATGAGATCGAGGAAACACTATAGAAAGCCAGATCGCAAGACACAGAAAAAACTGGAGGTATGCGCACACTTTTGCAAGAGTTTTCTCTGAGAGGTTGGTATCACATTTTGATACCAGTCTCTCAGAGAAAACAGATAAATATTTTTCCGCAAGGTGAAATTTTGACGGATTACCCTGTATAATAAAAAGGAAACTGGCAAAGGAAATAGAAAATATGATTTATTACATTGCAGATATGCATTTTGGACATACGAATGTGCTCCGTTTTGATAATCGCCCATTTTCAGATACCGCGCAGATGGATGATACGCTGCTTCAAAATTGGAATGAGCGTGTAACGGCTGACGATACCGTCTATGTTTTGGGTGATGCGTTCTGGAAAAACGAAGAAAACAGCATTCGAATCATCCAGCAGCTCAACGGTCATAAGCACCTGATTCAAGGAAACCACGACCGCGTGAAAGGAAAGCTCCGCCCTTATTGGGAGAGCATCGAGCAGTACGCAGAGGTCAACGATGAGAATCGGCTGGTGATTCTGAGTCATTACCCGATTCTGTTTTATAAGAACCAGCATTATGGCGCGGTCATGCTATACGGTCATGTACATAATACACGCGAGTGGAAACTCGTTGAGAAGTGGAAGAACGAGCAGTGGGCGATGGGCATCCCCAGCAGATTGATTAATGTCGGCTGCATGATGGATTACATGAGATACACACCGCGCACACTGACGGAGCTGCTGGACGCCAACCCGATGCCGGAGATCGCCAGAGATCGCAAGGACGGAAGCGCAGTTGAAAGCGCGGAGCAGCAGAACAAGCGGGAAAGGACGTGGGATCTGAATGAAGGTTACACCGCTGAAAAAACAGAGTAAGAAAAACCAGCGTAAATTTCATGCAGCCAAGCGCGGCACATGGAACGGCGTTTCGCCGGTCACCCGCATTGTGCAAAGCAAGCGGATTTATGACCGGAACCGCACAAAGCAGGAAAGCCGTCAAAGTGGAGATCGTTGACAGAATCGTGCAGACCGCACAAAATCCCATAAATCCCACAATATCTTTTTTGGTTGCACAGCAGCAACCAGCAGTATGAAGCAGCAAGCTCCAAAAACCTTGCCCCCAAAAGCTGAAACCATTGAAAACACTAGAAAAACCACTGATATCTTAATTGGTGCAGCTTGCCATAAAAAGCTCCGAAATCAGTTGATTTCGGAGCTTTTTCTTGCACTTTTCTGGCTAAAAAGTTCAACCATATTTTTGAAGTCACGTTTTGACCCAAACCGTGACCCAAACCGCGATGTACGTCGATGTACAAAACAGTACGAAATAGCACGAAAAGACCATTCCGCAGCGCATAAGACGTACATAAAATCAGTATTTTTCACGAGAAAAGGGGCGCGCTGCCGTTTTGGCAGCGCGCCCGCTATGCCTTGCGTCACACGACTTCCCGGCCGATCATTTGACCGATGGTGTCCGCAGCCTGCACGCGCATGCTGGGCGTGGAGTGGACGTAGGTGCTGAGCGTGAACCCCGCGCTGTAATGTCCGAGCATTTCGGAGAGTGTCCGCACGTCAACGCCGTTTTTGAGTGCCAAGGTCGCGAATGTGTGTCTCATGTCATGAAATCTCACATGTTCCGCGCCGATGGCTTCCAGAATCCGGTCATGCATGGCGCGGAAGGATGCCGGGTCGAGCATTTCTCCGGTTTTCGGGGACGGGAACATATAGGGATTATCCGGGTGCTTTTCGTGTTCTTCCACCAGAATTTGCACGGTGCTCTCCGGAAGTGTCAGCAGTCGCAGGGAGTTTTTTGTTTTCGGCTGGCTGACAACAAGCTGATGGTCGATGCGGCAGACGCTTTTGGTAACGGAAAGTGTTCGCTCCTTCACGTTCAGATCTTTCCAGAGCAGGGCCAGCAGTTCTCCCCGGCGCAGCCCGCTGGTCAGTTCCAGATAGAGCGGCGCAAACACACCGCGCTGCTTCGCTTCGTGCAGATATGGTCCAATCAGCTCCTCCGGCAGCACTTTCATCTCTTTTCGTACCGTTTTCGGGGCTTTGCAGTTTGCTGCCGGATTGCTCAGAATGAGCTTTTCTGCGACGGCCTGATCGAGACTTTTCCGCAGGATGCCGAGGATGCCTTGCACAATGCGTGGGCTGAGCGTTGTTTCTTTCAGCGGAATGTGGCTGTAGTAGTGATTTCTGCCGTGCTCGCTCATCTCGTTGATCGCGCGCTGAATTTGAATGGTGCTCAGCTTTTCCAGCGGGCAGTTACCCAGCGCGGGAAAGAGATGGTTTTCCATGCAGTTGCGGTAGAACTGCTTCGTATTCGGGCGGATCTGCGGCTTGATAAACACCTCGTACCACAACGTCACCCATGTCTGAACGGTGTACTGCCCCGTGCGGGTCGGGTCAAGCTTCTGGCTTTCTTCGATCGCTGTTTTCAGCTTTTCTTTGACTTCTGCCTGCGTTTTCCCGAGAACATTTTTCGTGATGACCTTTCCGTCCTTGTCATACCCGGCGGTATATCGGCCCTCCCAGCGTCCATCTTTTCGTTTGCGGATGCTGCCTTCGCCGTTGGCTCGCTTTTTGCTCATGTAAATTCCTCCTTTTCCGGTAGCTCACACAACTACCACAAACACAGTGAAATAGCGAGTACTTTTTGCGCTCAGGCACATTTTTGTTCTGTGGACTGCCGGTCCAGCCAGCCGAGGAAGTTTTCCCGCGAGACAACGATGCGCCTGCCGATCTGAAACGCCGGGAAATCTGCACTGTGGGCGAGCTTGTAAGCTCCGGCTTTGGAGATGCCGAGGACGCTGGCAACGTCTGTCATGTTCATCATCAACGGTAATTCTTCCAGCGAGTAATACTGTTTCTGGTTCATTTGGTTTCCTTTCTCCCATTTTGGGGATAGAAATGTTTTTGATCGTCATGGTGATTACGGATGGAAGTGATTATGCCAATATTATCAATCAGAGACCGGATTTCCTGATCGCAGGAGAATTCAGTGAGAGCGCACAAAAAGAGGGAAGCGGGACAGAATATCAGACACAGTCGCCGGATCAAGATCCTTTGAAATCCAAAGGGGATAACTTCGAACTTCTATATGACAATGACTATGATGAATTTTCACCGATATCTGAAAAGGTACGGAAGCGATTGTGGAATCTTGATGGTGTGAAGAAAAAGGAATCTTACATAACCGAAGGAGCCTATATGCTTTCGACTATATCCAGAGATGGAATCCGTCCATTGGAAAAGGATACTTATCTTGGTAAAAATATAGAATATGCGGAAGAAATCAGTACTGATTATGAATCCGGGGCAAAGATGATCGAAGGACTGGATGCCGATACCGTCCAGATTGTCAGTGAAAATGAGATAAAAGCATTAAAAACATATGTAGAGAAGAACAAGCTGAAAGCCGATATGGACAGTCTGGAAAACGGAACAGGGGTAATGATCATCCATGATCATAAGTTG
>OIED01001235.1_pt1 | contig 10841 bp, 10 predicted proteins | sample 1581771 | NCBI WGS metagenome assembly OIED01 (sample SAMEA3882546, study PRJEB24775) | human gut metagenome | biome: human-associated habitat; feature: intestine environment; material: feces | place: Netherlands | collected 2009/2010 | reverse complement strand
CTAAAGCTATTTGACATACCCGAGTACAATCCACTCACAAGGAATATTATCATTGCTACTGTCAGTGTCTAACAAAAAGAATTTACCGTTTTTCTTTATGAATCTGACATATATATCGTCGCTTACTTCGCTAGACACTTGACTTAATCCAATTAATACTTTATCCATGACAATTGGGTATTTTATATAATAACTCGCATTATTTGTGTCCGGATCTGAATATCCATATCCGTTTCCCCACTGTCTATCTACAAATAACGATAAAGGCTACGGCGGTATTGGATGCATAAATCTTGCCTGTATTCGCATCAAAGCCGCAAGAGTTGTTGTAATTACCGCCGTCACTGACTACGCCACGTAATATCTTGGCGGTTAGGGGTAAGATGATAGGCGTACCGGACATGTTTACGTTTGTTTGTAATCCCCACTGTATCAAATTCCCATTGCTATTATGTTCTTCGGCTTTGCTATTCTGCCAGCTTGATTTTCAGATGCGCTCCACGCTGTTACAGTGCTTAGGTCACTATCATTTAATACGGACACATTTTCATAAACCCATTCACTAGTAGCGCAGGTGCCCAAAACTACAAATTTAATTTTACTGAAAGCGATGGGTAGTGTGATTACCTCATCTGTAGTCGCTTTTACCCACTGTATAATTATATTTCCAAAAAATGACCCAAAACAGATATATCCATTTTGCGCTGCTAAATATCTAACCCCTGACGCCGTAAGCACCATTTTTAATAATTGTCCGAACCAGCTGTCTGTTGTTAATGCACTGATTGCTGTAATGGCTGTTGTTAATGCCATCTTTTTTATGATGTCATCGCCCAAATTAGCTATCTTTTCGCACAATCCAAATAGCTTACTATGCGCTGTTGAATCGTCATTGTGCGCCGCGAAGGCTTGAGCATGGGCCGTCGTTGTTTTATCGTGGTTATTAATTTTCTCTTCTACTTGCGCTTTTGTCAGATAAACAATACTTCCATCAATTGTAACGTTGATTTCCGCTTCAGAGCTAATGTATACTTCTACTTCAAATGTATTTTCATTAGTCGGCGTTTCTTTGGATGGAATATAGTCATAGGCCATCCCAGCATTTGAATAGCTATATAATACTTCATCGCCATCGTCGAGCTTTGCAAATACGCCGACTTCGCGGTTGATGAAGCCTGTGTCCAGGCTGCTATTGCTGCAATTAAAAGTCAATGTGATCTTTTCGCCTGTATCAGATACTGCGGTATCTACAATTGGCAGTGACATCTTTTCACTTTTTAATGCCGTAAATGTTTTGATATCATCACTATCAGATAATGACCCGCTGCCGAATGCGCCGCGGGTGAAAACTAATTTATGTCCGTTTACTGCTTGAATTAACATTTTATCGCCGTTAGTTGTCGGTGTCATATCTGGAAACTGTGCCATTAGTTAATACCCCCCCTAATTTTTATATGGGAATAAGAATGAATTATTTTCATCTTTACATGTAATGTACCTGGCTGTACTGACGTGCTTGCATCTGTGCGCGTTTTTATTTTTATTACGTTGTGTTCCCTGATTCTCGCGCTGCAGTGAAGCTGTCGCTTTACCCTGGTAATCGTTGATATCTTATAGCCAATATGAGCCGGTATATACGTTTTTATTGCCTGGTGCAGTTTGTCATAATCGGTGACTTGCCCGCCATGGTAGTAAATCTTGATTGAGTAATCAGCTGGCAAGTCTACGACTTCCGCTTTTCCATCGGCTATATACGTATTAACTAGCCTTGTCATAAAATCTAACGTTACTGTTTGCGTACCTCTTATTTTTGCTATAATTACGTTTCGCCTGTCCTCATCTCTTTTCTTTTCGTCTACGTCGATACCTAAAAAACTTTCCCATTTGCTTAATGATTCTGTCGCTGTCGTTACAAAGAATTGTTCCAGCAGTGTTTCTAGATTTTCGCGTTGAAGTTCATGTTCATTAGATTCTGCTTTTAACATTGCTAAAAACACAGGATCATTTAGCAAATATTCTGGAAGATACCTGGCAATATTTACTTTGTCCTTACGTATAAAGCTATTCAAATTCCGTCACCTCCAACGTCGTCAGCCGTGGAAGCTTTTCAGCGTCGATGGTGATATTTTTTATATCTCCCTGTAATTTCAGTTCGTCATAGTCTGTAATTGCTCCCGTGGCCAGCATGATTTTCCCAATTTTTGCAATGCTGATGATTGTCGCCACTGTACTAGATGTTGATGTAAAACCCTCATCGACAAAATAATCATTAATCGCCTTTTTCAATACGTCTTTATATGTATCGTTGTACGCTGCTGTTACTGTTACCCGTGCCGATACGGTAATTTCCATATACGTAGGGGTTGTTACTGTGACCGTGGCCCCAATCGGCTTTACCTTATCTAAATAATCAGCGACTTTTTTAATGAGCGTTTCGCTGGCTATGTCTTTGTTTTCATCAATGATTGATACTTTTACCGTGCCGTTGCCGTTCCATAGTGGAATGACCTGGCAATTGCCGACGCCCGCCACGGATAGCGCCCATTCTCTATAGTGATTGGCATTCCCAGACGTTATCGGATTTCTGACATGCAATAAAAGACGATTTAGCAAAGACTCGTCGGTTTCTTCATCGTAACCGTCAGTGGTTTCCGCATCATTTGTGACCGCCGTAATGCCGTTAATGGCAATCGGTATTTTTGTGATTGTGCCGGCTGCTACGTTGCCATTTTCTCCGGCTGTAATGGCTTCAATCGGGACTTCTGTTTCTCCATCAATAGCCACTGTCTGCGTAGCTTGAAATTGTACGCCCGCATCAGTTGCAAAAATGGCCCCGCTTTCAACGGTGCCATTTCCTTTTACAGTGACCGTACCTACTGCTTTTACCGCTGCTTTCCTATCAATCCCAAATTCAGCAGCGTGCATGGTTAAAAACCCGCCCCAACTCGTTTGTGCAAATCCGGCTTCAACAATCAGCGACATCTCAGCATAGGCTTTTTCAAATTCGACAGCATTAGCAGATAAATTATCTCCAACAAATGTCCCTTCAATTGTTGATAAATCACCATCAAAAGCATCGCTGTAAAATCGCTTCATTTCTTCCAGCGTTTCTGCTTGTGTCCGTGCTTCAAACATTACTTACACCTCGATTGATGTTGTCATGTCGCCGTAAATTGTTTTTACATCGATTGACAATGTGATCTTTTTTTTATTAAACGAACTGGATACTTTATATACATCGATGATATATGGATTAACTAAAATAGCTTCACAAACATATTTAAATAATTCGCTATCTGATATTTCGTCGTTCGGCACCTTGCCAATGAACTTATCTTCTAATTCACAACCATAATCATCAAAATAGGTCCTATATCGATATCTCTGTACCAATAGGGCCTTTTTAATCCACACTTTTAATCCGTCGTTTTGAGTTTTTATAATATGGTTTCCATATTCATCATATAAAAATGTTTTTTTATCAAAATCCCAGTCAAATTCTCTAAATTCTGGCAGCGTCGTCGATTTTGTCGCAACAACAGACGTCCCAGCTGTCATAAAAGGATTAGCCATTTCCGTCAAATCTCCTTAGTTTGCAATGAACAATAAACTGCTGCCCGCTCCTTTTATCATCTTCGCTATAAATAGGGTCCAGCTGTACATGATCACCAACTTTCCATGTGTCTGTAAGTTCTTCATCATTATCTATTGGGTGCCTGTGAGATTCAAACGCCGCGTCGCCTGAGCCGCCGCTTTGATCGCTCGTTTCCCCGACGACATGCCGGGTATGTCCAGGTACCCAATACTCATCAACCCATAGGTTATTTTTATCTACTTGCATCCCGTCAACGCTTATGATGATATCTGGCGGCGGTGATACAATGACGCCTATCCGCGTTCCCTTCTGTATTCCGTTTTTTTCGCTGATTTTCTTTAGCAGCTTCAGCATGCCATTAAAAGGATCTTCATTTTTTTCCATGGTTCTACCTCATCAATAATGGGAAGTCTTGATAATCCGCATCGGCGTACCGCAATCCGTATAATCATTGCTATGCCATACCATGTTTCTACTGCTGCTATTACCAATGTACCCGCCTTCGCCGTCATATATCGTGACATGGCCATCTGCGCCTTCGCTCGTGTAATATACAATGCAGTCGCCTTTTTCCAGCTGGCTTGCATCAAAATCAAGTACAGGCACCCCGGCGTTTTTCGCATCCTCGACTAAATTCGGTACTCTTACAACACCTTTATTACATTCATCCGCCAAAAATGGACTATGATAACTGCCGACTTTGGTTGCCGCTTCACAACATCCTTCTGTCCCATTGTCCATCGTTTGATAACCCCAGGCTTGCCATCCGGCATTCATTCCCTGGTCTACTGGCAACGTACCACCGCCAGATGCTGTATTATATGTCTTTTTCGAGCCGCTGGAAGATGACTTGAATATCGGTTTGGCAATGACCTCTTTCTTTATTTCCGGAACTTCTTCTTTTTCCGGCACAAATTCCAATTCAAGTGTCATGGTATGTACATTGTTTTCAAATTTATGCGTGTCAGATTTAATAAAAAACTTTCCGCTCAGCTGTTCGCTTGCCACGGTTATCGTATATCCGGTTATACATTGAATATTGCCAATTCCTTCAAGGCTGGATGTTTCTTCCATCCGTTTTAATTCCGCTTTGGCCAGCTTTTCATTATCGATGACCTCGCCTTTTTGTGGCGGCTTCATCTTGTATATGGTTTGCAAGGTTCCATAGTGCGTTGCATCGTCCTCTATGGTATAGATTTCGCAAACATTGCCGGCTTCATCTACCGCTTTAACACGGTTCTTCATGTTTTCGATGGATTGGCTGTGTTCTGCATGGATAATATTTACAGCGTCCGTTGCAGTGTAATTTTCTATGACGCTTTCCCCTTTTTTGACAGCGGTTATTTTGTCAATATTGCAGTATACGGTAAAATGATTGTCCGTATTCGTTGAGGTTTCCGACTGTACCGGTGCTGCATCTTCACAAGCTCCCACGTTATTGTAGTTATTCTGTACCAAAGATACGTATTCATCTGCTGCCGGTCCTGACCCATTATAGGCTTTTACCCCTGCCCAGGTATCGCCGCCTTGCTCTTCGATTTTTTTAGATAAAACCAGCATACCCGCTTCAGCATTTTGTTGCGGATCAGTCCGCCAATTTGGATATTTATCTTCCACGCCATAATACAATGCGGTGGCGGTTTCTATCTGCATCATGTTTTGGCTTGCACTGCCAATAGCCCGTGGATCATCGCCGCCGCTTTCGCGTGCTGCCATTGCAACGGCTATTTTAGGATCTATTCCATATTCTCTCGCCGCATCAATGACCGCGCATGTGTTCGGACAATCTCCATAATCACCGTACCCGCTGCCGCTGCTGTTTGGCTTGTGATTTGCCCAGCTCTGGTCAGATAGTGTTTTAAAAATCTCTGTGCCGCTTTTATCGTCTGCAAGCCAATTTACTTTCGTATCCATTTGCGGTATATCATCGGCTACAGGTATTCCTACTTCGGCACATACTTTCTTAATGGCTTCGGTTATGGAAATATTCTGGAAGTTTATATTCATTTTGCTTTGCGCTAAATAAATCATGTCATCATAGGCCACATACTCAAAACTATAGTTTGATGTATTGCGCTTCTGATAAAATATGCGCCCGGAAAAGATCTGAACCTTTTCCTGCGTATCATCTGCATAATACATATAGATGAAGCCGCCTAAATTCAATAACATCGCTGTAAAGCTGCTATCTTTGTCTGTGGTATTAAAAGCTAGTGAAAAATCCACTTTCCTGGCAGCTTCATCTGTTTTGCCGTTCCACGTTACCGATAATACATAATTTGTAATGTCTACCATTTTCCGCGGTTCTGTGTAGCTTTCGCCTTTTTTCTTTTTTTCATCCAGCTCTTCCTGCTCTTTTTGAGTTAAAGGCGGGTCAGAATAATAAATTGTTAAATCCATCTTTATCACCAACGCATTACGTCTTTATCATTGACTTTAATACCATCTTTTACGGTCCGTATCACTGTGCCTACATCAATGCCGCCGCTTTTGGCCAATGCTTTATACAGATTGATTCTGTTCCTGGCTTGTTTTGCAATGCTCATTGTCTTTTGTACTGCTTTAGCAGCCGTGTCCATCGTGTCGTTTCCCGCTGTTGCTACAAAAGAATTTGAGCTTAATGTTTCCGATACGCGTGACTTTAAACCGGTTATATCGCTTGTCATATTTGTTTCCGGCATAATATAACGATATTCTTTCAGCGATATCGAAAAATATACATCTCCCGTACTATCCTGTTCCCTATATTTAAAATTCTCAATCGTGCATGACATGTTCACAGTTGTTCCTGAAATGGAAATGCTGCACGGCGTCCCTGATTGTGCCATATCATCTATTTTTTGACATGCGCTGTAGGGGTCGTCAGATGGATAATTCGTTTCCCATCCATAGACTTGAGCCGGGAAAAACGATGAAAAAGAGAGGGTTTTTAATCCTCTCTTCCCTATCATATTAATATCGCCTAATGAATTTACATTAATGACGCTGTTATTATATCCACATTCCACATCAAAGCTGGCCGGGGCGACGGGAAATGTAACGCTGTTCCCGCTGCCGCTTAATACCAATGTTGCCCCGCTTTCGCCATCCGTTCCCAGCAATGCGCCTACAACACCGCTTAAAAAGTTTAAAAAGCTGGCCATTATATCGCCCCCGTATTCATGTTGATTGCCCTTGTTTGTAATTCAAACAAGATTTCTGATGTAATACGTTTGATTTCCCGTTTTTCATCGCCAGTATTCGCAAAGTTCGCATTGTTGATGTTGATATTGATATCACCACCAAAGCCGCCGTTCATGCTGCCCATTTTATACGCCTGCTGTACGGACTGGTCGTGCGGTATAATCCGGGTCCCGGATGGTAAATCAACGATTTCACCGCCGAACCTGTCGTTGATTACCGCCGGGCCGCCGCTGAAATTGCTACTGCCTGTATACAATGTCGGGATATTTACGCCAAAATGCTTGCCGCCTACGCCTGGTACCCAATCGGGGATATCTACGCTGATGGAATTGATACCGTTAATAACCGCGTTGATAGCTGCTCTTATGCCATCTAGCACCCCGGAGCATATCCCTTTGATACCGCCGAAAATGCTGCTGAAGATTTCTACAACGCCTTGCCATGCCAGGCTCCAATCGCCAGTAAACACCCCGGTAATAAAATCAATTAGGCCGCCGAATACGCCAATAGCTGCGCTGACGATACTGGAAATAATTTCAATGGCACTTACAAATACGCCTGTGAATATATCAGCCGCGGCAATGATACCGGCGATTAATACGCCGCCTAAAACGCTTGCCAGAAATTCGATGATATGAGCCAACCCGTTAAGGGTTGTGCCCTGAGAATTGAACGCATTAACTAACCGGTTCCATGCGTTTTCCACGCCTTCCAGTGCCGGGCTGATAGCCTGCCAGGCTACGGAAAAGGCGTTTTGAATCTCATTCCACATGCTTGTAAAGAACGGTGCTACCTTGTCCCAGTGGTTATAAAGTATATACGCGGCGCCGGCAATGGCCATAATCGCAATCCCTAAAGGTGAAAACATAGCACTCAAACCAACTCGGCCAATCGTTAACAGTGCCCGGCCAAATCCTAATACGGCATTCCTTGCCCCATTCATCATAGCCGCCATGCTAAAGGATCTAATCATCGTCATGACTCTAGTCCCGGCTTGTGCTGCTGCACTCCCAATCTTGCTTAATCCGGAAGCTCCCGTCGTTCCTAAAAACGTTAATGCACTTCGCCAGCTCCCGATATTCATGCCATTCCGTAAAACGCCCATCACTTTGGAAGCCGTTCCGCTCAACTGTATAAAAGCACTACGTACACCTAATACGCTATAGCGTAATAACAGGTTTGTTTCACGCCCGCCTTTTAGTACATTGCCAATGCGTGAATACATCATAATCATAGAGCCGCCGGCTTTTAATACCTTGCTCATGACAAAGCTAAATGCCGTAAATCCAACAACCGACAACGCTATATTCGCAACGACGCTACGAGCCGCCGGGCTTAACCCGCCTAAAAAATCCGCAATGCTTTTAATTGCATCGGCTGCTGTTTTCACACTCGGTGCCAATGTGGAACCAAATGATATGGCTAGTGATTCTACGGCGCTCTTCATCGCATTTATAGAACCTTTTAGCGTATTCTGCATTTTTACATACGCCTCGTGCGATGATCCTGTAGAGTTCTTTATGGAATCTTCTACTTCTTTGTATGCTTCTGGGCTTGTCTTAATCAATGCTAATAATCCGCTAAATGCATCTTCCCCGGCTATTGCTTTCGCTATCCCGACTTGCTGAGTATCTGTCATGCCATCCATAGCTTCTCGCATCTGGCTGATTGCTTCTGTAATCCCCACAAAGGAACCATCGGCATTTTGCAGGTGTAGCCCTAATTGGTCTATAGCTGCTGCCGCTTCTTTTGGTGGCGATGCCAGCCGTGACATTGTAGATCTAAGGCTTGTCCCAATTGTAGAGGCTTCAATCCCATTGTTACTCATAATGGCCATGGCTGTTGATAATTCTTCGATGTTTACGCCTAGTGCCGCAGCTGGTGCCCCGGCATACTGCATAGCCAGCCCAAAGTCAGCCATACCTAATTTAGATACATTAGCGGCCATCTGTACGACATCAGCGACATGCTGTGTGTTTTCTGCTACATCGCCGGTTTTTAAATTCCATATGTTCAATGCACTTGTGATGACATCGGACGTTGTGGCCATATCTTCCCCGGATGCTACAGACGCTTCAATAATGCCTGGCATAGCTGCCATCGTCTGCTCCGCATCAAACCCGCCGGCTGCTAATCGGTCCATAGCCTCGGCCGCTTCGCTGGCGGTAATCGGGAAGTCGTGCCCTAATTTCAGGGCCGTTTCTTTCATCCGTTCTAATTGTTCTCCCGTTGCCCCGGCTTTTACCCCGGCTCCGGTTATGGTATCTTCAAAATCCATGAAGGTTTTAGTGCCCAGGGCGCCAAAAGCAGATACAGCAGTAGCGGCTGGCATCATTGTCGAAGCTATGCTGCCAAATCCTCGCCCTACATTTCGCACATCTCTACCTAATTGTCGATTAAGACGTGAATTTTCTTCCATGTTGCTACGTATCCGACGTAACGGCTCACTGACTCGGTCCGTTAATTGCATAACAACGTCAATAATGCTAGCCATCTTCTCACTTCCCTAAACTTCTAATCCGTTTGATTTCCTTTTCCCGTTCTTCTAGTTCTGTTTCCATAAAAGCGGCTAAAATGATCTTTTCGCCGTATCCGGCGTTATAATATTCCGATGGCCGTAGCCCATGTGATACCCACAGTTCATACATGAGCTTGACGCTGCCATCGGATTTGATTAGTTTTTTACTTCTTCAAAATCATCTTCGCTTTTATCCATGCCGGACAAATCCCCGATTTTCTCGGAAATCTTGGTAATTTCACCGCTTGTTAAAATCTTAGTAAACAAATCTTCTTTGGTCGTCGCATTAAACCGCTTCAAAACGCGGGGATCATTAAATTCTTCATTCGTAATCCCTTCGGCCAAACAGCTTACGGCCAATTCCATGTAGTCCACTTCCGGGGCACGGCCCTTTTTCCGTTTTGTCGCCATGTCCTGCAGCTCTTTAATCCGGCGGAACTTGATTTCCTGCAAGTGTAAAATAAACGGCACCCCTAACAACTTAGAGAGCCGTTTTACTTCATAATCTTCCGTTTGTTTTGCTGTAATCTTATCCGCATCAGCGGCTAAAAGCGCATCTACTAAATTCATGTGCTACCTCCTAATCGTTTGCCGTATCAATGACGTCAAAATCAGTAAACGTAAAATCATAATCATCGGTGGTCAGCTTCTTCGCTTCCCAGTCCATTAGGGTTAATTTATCAAATGTTGCATCCCGGATAACGACACGTTCGGAGCCGATAGCGTCCGGATCATCCAGTTTAGCTACGATAGTGCAAACTGTCTGGTGCCCGTTTTTGATATTATCACCCATCTTGTTAATAAAAAACGAGCTGACATGGTTCATTTTGACATTGCCAGAGCCTTCTGCCCCGGTTGTCTTGTACTGCTTGAACCGCTTTTTGACCTGGTTAACTTCTTCTTTGATTAATTTTATTTCCGCTTTAAAAGCAGTGACTTCAGCTATTTTTTTACCGTCAATCCAGACTTCGCCTTCGGTCCCGCTCATAACTTGCTGCGCATTAAATTCATCCATGGTATCACCTCCTAAATATCAACATCAAGGCTGATATCTTCCATTGCATCAAGAATAACAACGCTTGCTTTAAGGAATACTTTCTTTTTCGTATCAAGCTCTTTGATTTCCTGATCCGACATATCAGCTAATTCTTCTTCCGTGTTTTTCCCGTTGGAAATACGCCAATTCTTGATAGCGTCAACGTCTAAATCAATCGTGCTCTTCCCTTTTTGCAGCAGTCGGCCTTTTTCCAGTTCCAGAAAATACCCTTTGATTGCCGACATCAGCAGACATTTGTTATCGTAGTCGTTCGTATACTTGCCGATATAGCTATCTTCCGCCGTTTTCCGGATATCCACATACATCATATCCATTACGTCCACGGTCTTGATTGTCTGGTATGCTTCCAGTTTGTCCTGCCCAGTCGTCACAAGACTATTCATAGCACGGCTCATCTTGAATTTTTCTTTGTCATACCATACGAAAAATTCACCGTTATTTACTTTTTCATCGCGTTCGTCCGGGTCGTACTGATCACAATCAACGAC
>OIED01001230.1_pt1 | contig 10892 bp, 10 predicted proteins | sample 1581771 | NCBI WGS metagenome assembly OIED01 (sample SAMEA3882546, study PRJEB24775) | human gut metagenome | biome: human-associated habitat; feature: intestine environment; material: feces | place: Netherlands | collected 2009/2010 | reverse complement strand
TCAGCACAGAGAACAAGAACGGCGGCAATCCTGATGCGCTGAACTGCGTATTTGAAGACAATGAATACGCGATCTGGGTGGAAAGCTTCCATTTTATGCCCAGCTTTTACGCGCCGACCGGCTGCACGTTTACAGACAACGGATGTGACGTGCGCAACAGCGACCGCTGGTGGTTCATCCCCGGCAACTACTTTACGCACAGCGGCAGCCCCGGCCCCGGCCCGGTGAATGAAGCCGTCGGCAACGGCAACACCTTCTGCTACCCCATGGCGCGAAACGGGACTGTAGACTATACGCAGCTCGACGAGGACGGCGACACCGTCTCCAATGCGAATACCAGAACGTACCAGACGCCCGAAAGCGCGCTGGACGGCAAGACCCTCAAGGTCGCGAGCGCCGAAGCCGATACCATTCTTGCGACCTTCTCCTTTGCGGATACAGCCGCGGCGCAGACGGAGCAGGCGCAGACCAGACCCGTGCTGCGCGCACGGATGCTGCGCAGTGCGGTCAAGCCTACGTTTGACGCGACGGTCAGCGTCGACCGCTCCGACGCGTCGAAGATCGTCTTCCACATGGAAAATCCCTGCAAGCAGGTCACTGTCTCGCTGCCCTGCGAGTTCAAGGACGGCACGGTCAAGCTCGGCGAGACCGAGATCCTGGACGCGAAGTTTGACGGCCAGACCGTCTTCTTCCAGACGGGCAAAGCAGGCACCTACGTCATCGAGAGCAAAACGCCTGTCCAGCCGAAGCCCGACGACGCCATCACCGGCATCATTTCCGGCATCGTGGCCTCCGGCGCACTGCAGCCCGGCGCGTCCGCCTCGCAGTTTGCCGACCTGACGGCTGGCAGCTGGTACTATGGCGGCGTGCGCTGCGCGCTGGAAAACGGCCTCATGACCGGCACGTCCGCGCGGACCTTCGCGCCCGACCGGCCCGTGACCCGCGCCATGCTCGTGACCATCCTCTGGCGGCTCGCGGGCGAGCCCTATGGCCGCGTCAGCCCGTTTGAAGACGTGCTGCCGGGCAGCTGGTACGCGCAGGCGGTCAGCTGGGCCTATGACAAGGGCATCGTCACCGGCGTGACCGCGACGAGCTTCCAGCCCGGCGCGCCCGTCACGCGCGAGCAGCTGTGCGCCATCCTGTGCCGCTACGCGGCCCTGACCGGCAAAAATACCGCTGCCTCCGCGTCTTTGGACGCCTTTACCGACCGCGCGCAGGTCTCCGCCTACGCGGAAGCGTCCGTCCGCTGGGCGCTGCAGGCCGGGCTCCTGACCGGCGTGGGCGACGGCCGCCTCGCCCCGCGCAGCGGCGCGACCCGCGCGCAGCTGGCCGTCCTGCTGCAGCGGTTTGCAGGTCTCAAGTAACATTTTTGCCCCCCCTCATCGGCTCCGGGACTGCCTGTTGGCCCGGAGCCGATTTTTCCTGTTGCAAAGTCCGGCAGGGTTGGGTATAATACAGGCATAAAATACACAGGAGGTCATTTTTTATGGCTGCAAAGATCGAAAAAACCACCATCATCGGTGACGTTCTGGATATCGCCCCGGAGACCGCTCCGCTGTTCATGGCCATCGGCATGCACTGCCTGGGCTGCCCGTCCTCCCGCGGCGAGACCGTGGAGGAAGCCTGCATGGTCCACGGCGTCGACGCCGACGCCTTCCTCGCGCAGGTCAACCGCTTCATCGAGGCGAACGAAGAGGCTGAAAAGACCAAGTAACATTCTGCTCCGAAAGGAAGGGCGGCCGCTGGCCGCCCTTTTGCGTGATGGCTATGAAAGTACCGATCTCCAACCGGCTGCTCCTGTGCGCGGCCATGGTGCCGCCCGGCTCGCGCGCGGCCGACATCGGCACGGACCACGGATATCTGGCTGTACACCTGCTGCGCGAGGGCGTCTGCCCCTTCGTCACCGCGGCGGACCTGCGCGAGCAGCCGCTGCAGAAGGCGCGGGAGAACGCCGCCCGCTTCGGCGTGGCGGACCGGATGCAGTTCCTGCTCTCCGACGGCCTGCAGAGCATCCCGCCGGACGCGGCCGGGACCATCGTCATGGCCGGGATGGGCGGCGATCTGATGGTGCGCATTTTAGAGGCTGCTCCGTGGGTCTGCGACGCGCGCTATACGCTCATTCTGCAGCCGCAGAGCGCCGGGCAGGCGCTGCGGCAGTATCTGGCCGGGCACGGCTTTTTGATCGAGCGCGAGGCGCTGGCGCAGGACGGGCATTTTCTCTATACGGTCCTGCGCGCGAAAAAGGGGACCATGCCGCCCCTCACGCCGGGGCAGCAATACGCCACGCCGCAGCTGCTTGCCGAGGGCGGGCCGCTGCTGGGCGCGTACCTTGCCCGCATCGAGGCTGCCCTTGCAGGCACGGTCCGCGGCCTGCAGAAGGCCAGCGAGCCCGAAAAGCTCCGCTATTACCAGACCGCGCTTGCGGAAATCCAGGAAATGAGGAAACACCATGACGACTGTCCGTGACCTTTACAACGCCCTGTTTGCCTTCGCCCCCGCGTCCATGAAATACGACTGGGACAACGTCGGTCTGCTCTGCGGGCATTTTGACGCGCCGGTCGATACCGTCCTCGTCGCGCTCGACCCGATGCCGGACGTGATCGACGAGGCAAAAGCGCGCGGCGCGCAGTGCATCGTGACGCACCACCCGCTCATTTTTGACGCGCCGCGCGCCATCAACGACGAAAGCTATACCGGCCGCTGCATCCTCGCGCTGGCGGAAGCGCACATCGCCGCGATCAATTTACATACGAATCTCGACGTCTGCCCCGGCGGCGTCAACGACGTGCTGGCCGAAACGCTCGGCCTCGCGGACGTCTCCGTCCTGGACCCCATCGGACAGGACGCGCAGGGCCGCCCCTACGGCCTCATCCGCACCGGGATGGTACAGGCGCAGAGCCTCGCGGCGTTCGCCGCGTTCGTAAGATCGGCGCTCGGCTGCCCCGGCCTCCGGTTCGCCGACGCAGGCAGGCCCGTGCGCCGTGTCGCTGTCGGCGGCGGCAGCTGCGGCGGCGCGATCGACGAAGTCCTCGCCGCGGGCTGCGACACGCTCGTGACCGCGGATCTCAAATACAATCACTTTGAGGAAGCGAAGTACCGCGGCCTGAACCTCCTCGACGCGGGACACTTTGAGACGGAAAACCCCGTCTGCGCGGTTCTCGCGCGCATCCTGCGCGAAGCGCTGCCGGAGCTGACCGTCCTGCGCGCGCAGGACCACAAAGATGAAACGCAATTTCTCTGAAGTGGTTGACCTGCGCCGTATGGCTGTGATAAAATAGCAAAAGATATATTTGTAACGAAGGGAAGAACACCACATGTCCGGACATTCCAAGTGGCATAACATTCAGAAAACCAAGGGCGCGCAGGACGCCAAGCGCGCGGCTGCCTTCACGAAGATCTCCAAGGAAATGATCGTGGCCGTCAAAGAGGGCGGCGGCATCGCCGACCCGGCGTACAACTCCCGCCTTGCCACCGTCATCACCAAGGCCAAGGCCGCCAACATGCCGAACGACAACATCAAGCGCGTGCTCGAAAAAGCAGCCGCGTCCGGCAGCGGCGACAACTACGAGACCATCACCTACGAGGGCCATGGTCCCTGCGGCGTCGCTGTCATCGTCGAGACCATGACCGACAACCGCAACCGTACCGCGGGCAGCGTCCGCCATCATTTCGATAAGTACGGCGGCAGTCTCGGCACCAACGGCTGCGTCAGCTGGTCGTTCGACCGCAAGGGCGTCATCGTCATCGACAATGAAGACGAAGAGCTCGACGAGGATACCGTCATGATGGACGCGCTCGACGCCGGCGCCGCCGATTTCCAGCCGGAAGAGGGCTGCTTCACCGTCTATACCGACCCCGACTCCATTAACGACGTCGCCAAGGCGCTCGAGGACAAGGGCTATAAATTCGACTCCGCCCAGATCGAGATGGTCCCCCAGACCTACCAGAAGCTCGAAAAGCAGGAAGACCGCGACAACATGGAAAAAATGCTCGACCTCTTCGAAGACGACGACGACGTCCAGAACGTCTGGCACAACTGGGATCAGGAGTAAGCAGAAAACGCGTATAATCAATAAAGAGAAGAAAAGGCAGCGGAGAGATCCGCTGCCTTTTTGCTGCGGCGGGTTCCAGCACTCAGGACCTTCGGGCCAGCTCCCCTTTCAGGGAAGCCTTGGTTCCTGCAAACACAGAAAACCTTCCCGCAAAAAGGTGCAGCCTGACAAACTCAGACTGCACCTTCTATTTATGGCAGTTGTTCTACGGCAACTAGCTGCAAACTTGATACCTCCGTATCAGGCGGCGCGTACCAAGACACCCGTAGGGTGACTTCCAAGTGGAACGACGCCTGAAATATTGGTGCTCACCCGAATTCAGAGGCAGAAAGCACCAAACGTAACCTAAGCGCCCCTTTTCGCCCCTATCTTTTCCGGCAAGACGGAAAAGATAGGGCCGCCGGAGGCACGTCAGAAACGACCACGACGGAACGAATCCCTGCAAGCAAGGCTTCTTATCCTCTGTGCTCGTTTCTTCCTTTCCAAACCGCAAGCTGAACTTGCGGTTTGGGTTTTTCTATGCAAATCTGCTACAACCTCTCAGTCTCGGCTGCGCCGAGCCAGCTCCCCTGGGAGGGGAGCCTTGGGATCTCATGCTTCCCGGACGGGGATGGTGATCTCGGTGACGAATTTTTCGGTGTCGTTCGTCAGGCCGTAGTCGAGCAGGGTGATCTCGCGGGAGAAGCCGTCCGGCTGCAGGTGGTTTGCGCGGATATAGTCCATCAGGCGGCGGTAGCGCTCCGGCGACTGCAGGTGGCTGCAGTCGGTGATGCGCAGCGTCTGCCCCAGCCAGAACAGGCGGCAGGGGCCGCAGTCCACACGCTCGATCACGTCGAGCTGCGTCGTCTGTGCCTCGCGCAGCTGGCGCAGGCGGTTGTCGATCTTGCGCTCGATGCGAGCGAGCTCCTGCTGCCGCCGGGCGACCTCCTGCTTCTGCTGGCGAAGCTTCTCCTCGATGCGGCCCACGTCGCGGTTCTGCAGAAAGTCCGCGATCTGCGGCAGGGGCATATCCAGCGCGCGCAGATGAAAAACAGCGAGCCTGCGGCGTTCGCCAGCCCCATCGGCAGCAGCGTCTGCGGAAACAGCCGGGACGTCAGATACGCGCCGGGGATGCGGACGCAGACGATCGACAGAAAATTATGCAGAAACGACAGCCCGGACCGGCCGCAGGCGCAGAAATAGCCGCTGAAGCTGAACTGCACCCCGGCAAAGAAGCTGTCCCAGATGTACCCGCGCAGATACTGTCCCCCGGCCAGCACCGCCGCCTGGTCCGGCGTGAACAGGCCCACCAGCGCCTCGGCAAGAAACTGCACCGCAACGACCGTGACCGCTCCAAACCCGCAGGCCAGGCCGATGGCCCAGAACAGGGTCTGCTTCGCCCGCTCCGGCTTTCCAGCGCCGAGATTCTGCGCGCCCAGCGCGGAGACCGCCGACAGCATCGACGACGGGACGAGGAACAGAAAGCCGATGATCTTCTCCACGATCCCGACGGCCGCGGCGTCGGTCAGCCCGCGGCGGTTGGCGATGACGGTGATCACGATGAAGGAGATCTGGATAAACCCGTCCTGCACGGAGATGAGGACGCCAATCTTCAAGATCGCGTCCATCACCGGCTTCTGCGGGCGCAGGTCCGCCTTTGCCAGCGGCATGGTCCTTCTGCGCACGATCACCGCGAGGCTGATCGCCACGCTGATGGCCTGCGAGAGCGACGTGCTGAGCGCGGCCCCGGCAGGACCAAGGTGCAGCGCGCCGATAAACAGGTAGTCAAGCGCGATATTGGCCAGGCAGGCAATGAAGATAAAGATCATCGGGCTTTTGGAATCGCCTATGCCGCGGAAGATGGCGCTGAGGATATTATACGCCGTAATGCACGGAATGCCAGGAAAACAAATCGTCAGATAGCGGACCGTCCCCTCGACCGCCGCCTCCGGCGTCGACATGACGGCCGTGATCGGGCGGCGGAGCAGCAGCAGCCCGGCCGTCAGCACGAGCGAGAGCGACAGAAACAGCGTCACCGTATTGCCCGTGGCCGCGGCGGCCTGCGGCCGGTCGTCCGCGCCGATGGCCCGCGCGATCGAGACTGTCGTGCCCATCGCCAGCCCCACGATCATGACCGTCAGCATGTGCATGACCTGCGAGCCGACGGCGACGGCCGTCGTCCCCGCGACGCCCTCATACTGGCCAATGATGAACAGGTCCGCCATCCCATAGAGCGTCTGCAGCAGGTAAGACAGCAGATACGGCAGCGAAAACCCGATCAGCTGCCTGCCCACGCTGCCGGTCGTCAGATTCTTTTCCATTCGGATCCCTCCCTTTTGCCCCGTATGATAAACCCTGCAATCGTTGCAAAGTCAAGCCCCGCACGCAGAAAAACGCAGAGGAGGCGGGCGACTTGCACCTCAAAACCAGATTTCACGGGCAGATGTCCGACACGTTCCATGCGGCCGTGTTCGTCACGCTCTCGGGCGGCTTTCAGGACGCCTATACCTATATCTGCCGCGGGCAGGTCTTTGCCAACGCGCAGACGGGCAACATCGTGCTTCTGAGCGCGGCGCTGCTGCGGGCTGCTGCTGGTGAGCTTCGCGCTGATGTTCGTGCGCGACGAGCGAGAGAGCTGAGCTTCCTATCAAAAAAGTCAAGGAATGTTCACAAAACGTTCCTTGACTTTTCTTTTTTTTTGCTTATAATTTAGTTCAATATTAAACAGTTTAATATTGGAGGTCTTTTGTATGCCGAAACCGATGCTGACCGCTTCGGCCATGTTTGCCAACGCGGCGAGATTCGCCGACGCCTATCATACCGCCATCGCGCCGCTGTGCGCGTCGACGGGGCTGCCGCCGGCGGCGGCCGACATCCTGCTGTTTCTGGCCAACAACCCCGGCTGCGAGACAGCGGGCGAGATCTGCCGGATGCGGGGGATGAAGCCCGCGCTCGTGTCGTTCCACATCGACCGGCTCGTGGGCGAGGGCTATCTGCTCCGCCAGCCCGTCCCCGGCGACCGGCGCAAGACGGCGCTCGTGCTGACCGCGCAGGCGCAGCCCATCGTCGCCGAGGGGCGCGAGCTGCAGCGGGCCTTCGCCGACCGGCTGGCCGAGGGGCTGAGCGCGGAAGATCTGGCGCACTTCCGCCGCTGCGTCGCCATCTTTGACCGCAATATCGAGCAGATCCGCGCCGAAAAATCCAAAAGAACGGAGATCCAGAACCCATGATCCAGCTACTCAAACGTATGCGCAGACGCGAAGCGCTGATGGCGCTGCTCTGCGCGGTCCTGGTCGTCGGGCAGGTCTATTTTGACCTGCGGCTGCCGGACTATATGACCGAGCTCACCAAGCTCATCAAAACGCCCGGCAGCAACACGGGCGATATCCTGTCCGTCGGCGGAGAAATGCTGCTGTGCACGCTGTGCAGCGCCGTGCTCGCCGTCGGCTGCGGGTATCTGTCCGCGCGGACGGCTGCGGGCTTCAGCTTTTCCGTGCGCCGTGACCTGTTCCACCACGTGATGGACGCGGGCAGCGAGGAGATGCAGACCGTCTCCGTCCCCAGCCTCATCACGCGCACGACCAACGACATCACCCAGATCCAGATGATCGTCGCGATGGGCCTGCAGATGCTCATGAAGGCCCCGATCATGGCCGTGTGGGCCGTGATCAAGATCCTCGGCAAGAGCTGGACGCTCTCGGCCGTGACAGCGGGCTTCGTCGTGGCGCTGGTCACGCTGGTGCTGCTCATCATGTCGAGCTGCCTGCCCCGGTTCCGCAGGGTACAGAAGAAGACGGACGAGATCAACCGCGTCGCCCGGGAGAATCTGACCGGCATCAACGTCGTACACGCCTTCGGCGCAGAGGACTATCAGAACAAGAAATTCGACGGCCCGAGCCGCGATATGATGGACCTGCAGCTGAAAAACCAGCGTCTTTTCGCTCTGCTGCAGCCCACGATGGGCCTCGGCATGAACGGTCTCGCGCTCGCCATCTACTGGGTCGGCGCGGCGCTGGTCGAGTCGATCGCGCGGACGGATATGGCCGGGCGGCTGACGATGTTCACGAATGTGCTCGTGTTCAGCACGTATGCGACGTACGTGGTCATGTCGTTCATGATGCTCGAGATGATCTTCATGCTGCTGCCGCAGGCGCAGGTCTCGGCGGAGCGCATCAACGAGGTGCTGAACACGAAGCCCCACGTCGTCGAAGGCTCGAAGACCGAAGGGCGCGAGACCGGCACGGTCGAATTCCGCGACGTCTCCTTCCGCTATCCCCATGCAGCCGCCGACGAGCTCGAGCACATCAGCTTCCGCGTCGAGCGCGGCCAGACGCTCGCCATCATCGGCGCGACCGGCAGCGGCAAGACGACACTCGCCGGCCTCATCCCGCGGTTCTATGACGCGACGCAGGGCACCGTCCTGGTCGACGGCGTCGACGTGCGGGATTATACCTTTGACGCCCTGTACGACAGGCTCGGCTACGTGACGCAGAAGGCCGTGCTCTTCTCCGGCACCGTGCAGGACAATATTTTCTTCGGCCAGAGCGAAGCCGCGGATACCGACGAGACGCTGCAGCAGGCGCTGCAGCTGTCGCAGGCGGCAGAGTTCGTGGACCGCTACCCGGAAAAGGCCGCGCACCCCATCGCGCAGCTGGGCCGGAACGTCTCCGGCGGGCAGAAGCAGCGGCTGTCGATCGCGCGGGCGCTGGCAAGACGGCCGGAGATCCTGATCTTCGACGATTCGTTCTCCGCGCTGGACTATAAGACCGACGCGACCCTGCGCGAAGGGCTTGCAAAGCAGCTGCCCGGCACGACGAAGATCATCGTCGCCCAGCGCATCAGCACCATCCGCCACGCGGATCAGATCCTCGTCCTCGACCGCGGCGAGATCGCCGGGCTCGGCACGCATGACGCGCTGATGGCGTCCTGCCCCGTCTACCGGGAGATCGCCATGTCGCAGCTGAGCGAGGAAGAACTCAAAAAAGGAGGCGCATCCAAATGAGACCCAACATGCGTCCAACGGAAAAAACGGACCTCAAGGGCGCGCTGCGCAGTCTGACGGTCTATCTGCAGAAGAGCCTCGGCGTGATCCTTCTCGCGCTGGTGCTGGCGGCGCTCAGCGCCGTGCTGACCATCATCGGGCCGGATCAGGTCGGTAAGATCGCGACGCTCATGTCCGAGGGCCTGGTCGGCGGCATCGACCTTGCCGCGGTGGCGCGCGTCGGCGTGCTGCTGGCCGTCATCTACGGGCTGAGCGCGCTGTTCGGCTTCATCCAGCACTATATCATGGCGAGCGTCACGCTCAAAATGTCCTACCGGATGCGCGGCGAGCTGTCGGAAAAGATCAACCGCGTGCCGCAGAAGTATTTCAACTTCCACGCGCAGGGCGATATCCTCAGCCGCATCACCAACGACGTCTCCACGCTCCAGCAGGGTCTGACCAACAGTCTGCCGACGATCATCTCGGCCGCGACGCAGTTTATCGGCTGCCTCATCATGATGTTCGTGACCGAGTGGCGTCTGGCGCTGGCCGCGCTGGGCATCACGCTGGTGGGGCTCCTGCTGACGGTGCTCATCATGTCCCGCTCGCAGAGGTACTTTACCGCCCGGCAGGAGAGCCTCGGCGCGCTGAACGGCTATGTGGAGGAGATGTATTCCGGCCACGAGGTCGTGCGCATCTCCCGCGCCGAAGCGCCCGTCGGGGAGAAGTTCGACACGCTCAACGACGCGGTCTACGACGCCAACTGGCGCTCGCAGTTCCTCTCCGGCATCATGCAGCCGCTCATGAACGTCATCGGCAACCTGTCGTATGTCGCCGTGTGCGTGCTGGGGTCGATTCTGGCCCTGCAGGGCATCATCGACATCGGCGTCATCGTCTCGTTCATCCTGTACGTGCGCCTGTTCACCTCGCCCCTGACCCAGATCGCGCAGGGCATGACGAACCTGCAGACAGCCTCTGCCTCCGCGCACCGCATCTTCGACTTCCTCGCGAGCGAGGAGCTGCCGGACGAGCAGGCAAAGCCGCAGCTGCCCCGCCCGATCCGCGGCGCGGTCGACTTCGAGCACGTCCGCTTCAGCTACCCGGATTCCCCGGATAAGATCATCATCAAGGACTTCTCCGCCCACGTCGCCCCCGGCCAAAAGGTCGCCATCGTCGGCCCCACCGGCGCGGGCAAGACGACGATGGTCAATCTGCTGATGCGCTTCTACGAGCTGACGGACGGCTGCATCAAAATTGACGGCGTCCCGACGACGGACATCCAGCGCGAGGACGTGCAGCGCCTGTTCGGCATGGTGCTGCAGGACACGTGGCTGTTCGAGGGCACGGTCCGTGAAAACCTCGTCTACAACCTCCCCGGCGTGACCGACGCGCAGCTTGAGACGGTCTGCCGCGCCTGCGGGCTGGATAAATTCGTCCATTCTCTGCCCGAGGGCTTCGACACCGTCCTGTCTGAGAGCACGAGCATCTCCGCCGGGCAGAAGCAGCTGCTGACCATCGCCCGCGCCATGCTGCAGAACGCGCCCATGCTCATCCTCGACGAGGCGACGAGCTCCGTCGACACGCGCACCGAGCTTCTCATCCAGCGCGCGATGGATCAGCTGACGGAAAACCGCACGAGCTTCGTCATCGCCCACCGCCTCTCGACGATCAAAAACGCCGACCTCATCCTCGTCATGAAAGACGGCGACGTCATCGAAAGCGGCACCCACGAGACCCTCATGCAGCAGGGCGGCTTCTACGCAGCCCTCTACAACAGCCAGTTCGAGCAGGCGTCGTAAAAAGGCTCCCCCCTACGGAGGGAGGTCGTACACCGCCCCCTGCCTTCCCCTATGAGGGGAAGGTGGCACGGCGCAGCCGTG
>OIED01001228.1_pt1 | contig 10913 bp, 7 predicted proteins | sample 1581771 | NCBI WGS metagenome assembly OIED01 (sample SAMEA3882546, study PRJEB24775) | human gut metagenome | biome: human-associated habitat; feature: intestine environment; material: feces | place: Netherlands | collected 2009/2010 | reverse complement strand
GCTGCACGATGGGCACCAGCGCCATGTAGCTGTAGGCTGCCACCATGATGGCACCGAGGTACTGGGAGTTGAGCGTGTTGGCCACGAAAATGGCGGTAGGGCCGTCTGCCGCACCGATGACAGCGATGGAGGCAGCATCCTTCAGGTCAAAGAAGAAGCCCGCCAGAAACAGGGTAAAGAAGATGCCGAACTGGGCCGCCGCACCAAAGAGCATCAGCCACGGCTTTTCCAGCAGCGGGCCAAAATCGATCATGGCACCGATGCCGATGAAGAGCAGCAGCGGGAACAGCTCGTTGGACATGCCCGCTTCAAACAATGCAGAGATGGGGCCGACCGTATCCCCCTGCGTGATGGCACCCGAGAGAGGCAGGTTGACCAGAATGGCACCAAAGCCCATGGGCAGCAGCAGGCTCGGCTCCATCTTTTTGGCGATGGCAAGGTAGATGAGCAGCGCACCGATGCCCCACATCACCACCATCTGCCAGGTCAGATTCCCAAAATTGGAAAAGAGACTGGCGAATGTGTTCAGAAGATCCATATTTATTTTTCCTCCTTGTGTTCCGGTGCCGGGCAAGAAAAAAAGAGACCCCTGCCACAGCACTCTGTCTGTGACAAAAGTCTCAAGCCAACACATGACATCGGGCATTTCTGCCGTGATGACGCTGCCATGCAACACCCCGCAGGCCCTGCGGAATGCCCTTTACTCCCTTTTATCGATTCTAATTAAATCAGAATGCAGTCCCCTCTGTCAAGGGGTTCCTGCATTTCTTTGCCAAACTTTGCTTCAACGCTCAAACGTTGTGCTGAGGGTGGTCTCCCAGGTCTGGCCGGGAGCAAGGCATGCGGCAGCGGCGCGCTGGCTCCACTCCTGGGTATCGGTCTGGGCACCGGGCAGGGAGTGCCACGGCTCAATGCAGACAAAGCGCACTGGCTTTGCCGGAGCCGACCAGATGAGGGTGTAGGGGTAGCCCTCCACATTGCAGACGATCCCCTTGCCGGTGTCCTTCTCGTAGATGCCCAGTGTGCGGCTGCGCAGACCGGCCATGCAGAAGCTGTCGTTTTCAAACAGATCGTCTGTCAGGGGGATGCTCTGCTCATTCTTCCACCGGTAGCCGCACTTGCCGGTCAGCAGACCGTTGGGGTAAGCGTCCAGGATCATCGGGCTCTCCGGCTGGTCGAAGCGGAACTCGTAATCGGTGGTGGTGTGCTTGTCATCAAAGGGGATGCGGAACGCCGGGTGGTAGCCGATGCCGAACTGCAGCTCCTCGGCGGCATCGGCGGGGTTGGTGACGGTCAGGGTGTGGTGCACCGTCCTGCCCTCCAGCCGGAAGGTGCTGGTCAGGACAAAATCAAACGGGAAGCGCTCTGCCTTACTCTTTTCATCCGAGCGCAGCTCCAGCCGGATGGTGTCGCCCTCGGCGCAGAGCAGGGTGTGCTCCACGTCCCGGGCAAAGCCGTGCTGACCGCCGGGGTAGGTCTTGCCCTTATGGGTAAAGGCCCCGCCGGTCAGCTTGCCCGTCCAGGGGAAAAGGATGGGGGCGTGGCGCTTCCAGACAGCCGGGTCGGCCTGCCAAAGCATCTCCTGCCCGGCGGCATTTTTCAGGCTGACTGCTTCGGCACCATGGGTATCCACGGTCAGGGTCAGGAATTCGTTGTGAATGGTTGCCTGCATGATTCATCTCTCCTTTTTATCTGTTGACGATGTGCTCGCCGTTTCCTTCCAGCCAGGTGCGCAGGTTCCGGGTGGTAATGTCCATCAGGTTCTGCAAAGCCTCCCGGGTCGTCCACGCAATGTGCGGTGTGAGGATAGCGTGGGGTTCTGCCCGCAGGGGGCTTTCCTGAGGCAGAGGCTCGGTGACAAAGGCATCGGCCCCGTAAAAGCCCAGCTGACCGCTGTGGAGGGCCGCTGCCACGGCCTCCTCATCCACCAGCGCGCCCCGGGCCGTGTTGAGCAGAATGGCCCCGGGCTTCATCTTCGCCAGCGCTTCCGCGTTGACAAGGCCCCGGGTCCGGGGTGTAGCCGGGCAGTGCAGGCTGAGGATATCGCACCGCCTCAGCAGGGTATCATAATCCACGAACTCCACACCGTCGGCGGCATATTCGGGCCGGATGGTGCGGGTGCAGACCAGCACCTCCATGCCAAAGGCTCTGGCAATGCGGGCCGACTGCCGCCCGATGCTGCCATAGCCGTAAACGCCATAGGTCTTGCCGTAGAGCTCCATCTGGGGCAGCAGGCCGATGCTCTCCGGGATATCCAGCTGCCAGCACCCCTGCTTGACGGCACGGTTGTAGCGCTCCGCGCACTGGCAGATGGCCAGCAGCAGGCTGAAGGTCATCTGGGCCACGCTGTAGGTAGAATAGCCCGGCACATTGGCCACTGCAACGCCGTGGCGGCGGCAGGCTTCCAGATCCAGGTTGTCGGTGCCCGTGGCAATGATGCCCACCCATTTCAGGTTCGGGCACTGCTGTAAGATCTCCTCATCCATGCGGCACTTGTTCAGCAGAACGATGTCCGCATCTCCGATGCGGGGGGCGATCTCCTCGTAGGCCGTGCGGACATAGCTGGTGGTATCGGGCACCAGCGCCTTTACCCCCGACCAGTCGAGGTCGCCTTCCTCCATGACATAGCTTTCCAGAATGACAGCTTTCATCTCAGTCCTCCAACAATACGTCCTCGCTCAGCACCTGACCGATGGGCTTTGCAATGCACAGGTCGGCCTGCGCATCGGCCCCGGTGGGCTGCATGTTGATGACCACCAGATGGCGGCCCCGGAAGTACCGGATAAGCCCTGCCGCCGGGTAGACCACCAGACTGGTGCCGCCGATGATGAGAGTATCCGCCTTGCGGATGGCAGACACGGCCCCGGAGAGCACCTCCTCGTCCAGCCCTTCCTCGTACAGGACGACATCCGGCTTGACGATGCCGCCGCACTTGGGGCAGCGGGGCACGCCGGTACTGTTGGCAATGAAGTCCACATCGTAGAACGCGCCGCACTTCACGCAGTAGTTGCGCAGGGTACTGCCGTGGAGCTCGTAAACGGTCTTGGAGCCCGCAGCCTGATGCAGGCCGTCGATGTTCTGGGTGACGATGGCTTTCAGCCTGCCCTCCCGCTCCAGCTTTGCCAGCCGCAGGTGGGCAGCGTTGGGCTTTGCCCCCTTCACAATGAGCTTATCCCGGTAGAACCGGTAGAACTCCTCGGGGTTCTCCTCCCAGAAGGTGTGACTCAGGATGGTCTCGGGCGGGTAATCGTACTTCTGGTGGTACAGGCCGTCCACGCTGCGGAAATCAGGGATGCCGCTTTCGGTGGAGACCCCCGCGCCGCCAAAAAAGACGATACGGTCGCTCTCGGCAATGATTTTTTCCAGTGCAGGAACCATAAAAGAAACGCTTCCTTTCCGGCAGATCGTTGTGTTTTGGATAGCTCCAGTATAACACAAATCCAGAGGAAAGGAAGCGTTTCTTTTTTTGATGGGATGGTCCCCTTGCTCAGCGCCCGTTTTCGGCAAACAGGGTCCCCAGTGCATCCAGCAGATCATGCGGGAGCATCCCGGTTTCCCCGTGCAGGGCAGCGGCACGGTCGGCAGCTGCACCATGGAGATAAACGGCACAGGCAGCGGCCTCAAAGGCAGGCAGACCGCAGGCCAGCAGTGCGCTGGTCATGCCCGCCAGCACATCCCCGCTGCCGCCCCGGGAAAGCCCCGGGTTGCCGGTGGGATTGACCGCACAGCGGCCATCCGGCCCTGCAATGACGGTGTGCGCCCCCTTCAGCACCACCACAGCATTCCATGCTTTCGCATAGCGCAGCGCCGTGCCTTCCCGGTCCGCGTTGATCTCTGCCGCAGAGCGCCCGGTCAGCCGGGCCATCTCGCCGGGGTGGGGCGTTAAAATCAGTTCTCCTTGAGGGTGAAGCATTTTTTCCGTTTGGAGCAGGTCAGCGGCGGCGTTCAGGCCATCCGCATCCAGCACTGCACTGCCGGAAAAACCGGGCAGGAGTGTTTTTACCAGCGCCCGGGTCTCGGCAGCACGGGCCGCGCTCTGGGCCGTATAGCCAAGCCCGGGGCCCGCCAGCAGGACCGAAGCCTTCTGCCGCCGGATGCGGTCGATATTCTTGGGCGAGATGCCGCCCTCGGCCCCCGCTTCGCAGGGGCAGAGACAGCACTCGGGCAGGCGGGCGGCCACAGCCGCCAGCACCGGCTCCACACTTGCCAGCGTAACGATACCGGCCCCGGTGCGCAGGGCACCTTCCACGGCCAGCGCCGCCGCGCCCCGGTAGGACGCACTGCCCGCCACTGCCAGCACGGAGCCAAAGGTCCCCTTATGCGCATCCCGGGGGCGGGGCTGGATCTTTTGCCAAACAAAATCAGAAGTTGTTTCGAACATAGGCGGCTCCTTTCGGGTGAGATTTCGCCCTCTCAGTCAAAGCCTTACGGCTTTGCCAGCTCCCCCAAAGGGGGAGCCTATTGCGGGTCTTGGATAAAGGCAGCATTGCCTCTCCCTTTGGGAGAGGTGGCAGCGCGTAAGCGCTGACGGAGAGGGCGAGGATGTTACCCTTCCCCCTGCAAATACCTCCGGATCTCCTTCTCCGCCTCCTGCACCTCTTCATGGAACATGCGGGCAGAGACACGGAGGGCACCATGGCCCAGAATGATGACCTGTTCCATGCCATCGGAGGTGGCCACGCGGACGCGGCGGCCCTTGCCGATCTCGTGGGTGACACGCTCGATGAACATATCGGCGGTCTCGGCTTCCCGGGTGTAGACCACATGGATATTGTGGTACTGCTCTATGCTGCCGGGGCTGCCCGGCACACGGTAGGCATCAAACACAAGGATGAGCACGCACTTCTTAAAGCCCTGATAGTTGCAAAGGATGTCCATCAGCCTGCGGCGGGCCGCTTCCAGGCTCTCTTTGGAGAGTGCGTTCAGCTCGTCCCATGCAAAGATGATGTTGTAGCCGTCCACCAGCAGGTATTCGGGCTGGATCTCCCACTGCTCGGCGTTGAAATCGGGGCGTTCCCGCTTCTGGGTGGGGCGGAACGCCGCCAGCGGGTCCCGCTTGATGGGCCCATAGGTCTGTTCAAAGATCTTCAGCAGCTCAGCATCCTCTTCCAGGGTAGCGCGGTAGGCGGCCATCCGGCGGGGACGGGCCTGCACCGTTTCCTCGGTCTTTGCAGTCTTGCCCCAGCCGCTGTCTACATGCATGTGGCTGCGCACCTGCTCCCAGGGCACCACAAATCCGGCCCCGTGGGCGCAGAACACCGAATCCGCCGGGTTGTCGAGGTCGTGTTCCGGCTCATAGCCCGCAGCCTCGATGACCTCTGCTGCATTGTGACAGGGACGGTAGCCGTCCAGCGTCAGGGTCAGGTGTCCCCTGCCCCGGGTGTAGCCCACCACCTCCATGGGGTAGCTGCGCATGGTGGAGGCCGGTGCCGTGCCGGTGAGCAGGGTGGTATCCCCGTCGGCTCCGGTCTCGGGCGGGTCAAAGCTGCCGCCCATGTTCTGGATATCGTTCATGGCACGTCCCACGTTGTCAGAGGGCAGCTCCAGCCGGAAGGCATACCACGGCTCCAGCAGCTGGGTCTTGTGGATCTGGTCTGCCATCATCAGGCCCTGCCGGACGGCGCGGTAGGTCGCCTGCCGGAAGTCGCCGCCCTCGGTGTGCTTGAGGTGGGCGCGGCCCGCAATGAGGGTGATTTTCACATCGGTCAGAGGAGCCCCGATGAGCACACCCAGATGCTGCTTTTCCTCAAGGTGAGTCAGCACCAGCCGCTGCCAGTTCTTGTCCAGCACCTCTTCCCGGCAGTCGGCGGCAAACTGCATCCCGCTGCCCCGGGGCAGCGGCTCCAGCTTGAGGTGGACTTCCGCATAATGGCGCAGGGGCTCGTAGTGGCCCACGCCCTCCATGGCTTCGGTGATGGTCTCCTTATACAGGATGCCGCCGGGGCCGAAGCTGACCTCCAGCCCGTACCGCTCGGCCAGCAGGCTTTTCAGCACCTCCAGCTGGATCTCGCCCATCAGCTGGACATGGATCTCGCCCAGGGTCTCGTTCCAGACCACATGGAGCTGGGGCTCCTCCTCTTCCAGCCGATGGAGCTTTCCCAGCGCGGCGTGCACATCCGCGCCCTCGGGCAGCAGCACCTGATAGCTCAGAACCGGCTCCAGCACCGGCAGGTCGCTGTCCCGTTCCGCCCCCAGACCCTCGCCGGGGCGGGCTTTGGTCAGGCCGGTAACGGCGCACACCTGGCCGGGGCCGATGCACTCCGCCAGCGTAAACTTTGCGCCGGAGTAGAGCCGCAGCTGGTTGGCCTTTTCGGCCCATGGCTCCCCGTCGACCTCTCCGGTGAGCTGGGCTTTCACCTTGAGCGCGCCGCCGGTCACCCGCAGCCAGGTCAGGCGGTTCCCCTGCTCATCCTGGCTCACCTTGAACACCTTGGCCCCGAAAGCTTCCAGCGCGGGGGCCGGGCGGGTATAGCGGTCAAGGCCCTCCACCAGCGCGTCCACACCCTGCAGCTTCAGGGCTGAGCCAAACCAGCAGGGAAACACATGCCGCCGGGCAATGGCGGGGATGAGATTGGTATCGGTCAGGCTTCCCCGGTCCAGCATCGTCTCCATCAGCCGCTCATCGCAGAGAGCCAGCGCCTCGTCCCGGTCGGCCTGCTCTGCCCCAAAATCCACAAAGCCATCCCCCAGCCGACGGTTCAGCTGGGTCAGAAGCGCTTCCCTGCCCGGGCCGGGCAGGTCCATCTTGTTCACGAACACAAAGGTGGGGATGCGGTACCGCCGCAGCAACCGCCAGAGCGTCTCGGTATGGCTCTGCACGCCGTCGGTGCCGCTGATGACCAGCACCGCATAATCCAGCACCTGCAGTGTCCGCTCGGTCTCCGTGGAAAAATCCACATGGCCCGGGGTGTCCAACAGGGTAAAATCGGTATTGCCCGCCGTGAAGAGGGCCTGCTTGGAGAAAATGGTAATGCCGCGCGCCTTTTCCAGCGCGTCGGTGTCCAGAAAGGCATCCTTATGGTCCACCCGGCCCAGCTTGCGAATGGTGCCGGTGCCGTAGAGCAGGGCCTCGGAAAGGGTGGTCTTGCCGCTGTCCACATGGGCCAGAATGCCGATGACCAGCTGCTTGTGCTCTTGTTCCATGCCGCGGCCCCCTTACAGTGCGCTGGCGATCAGCGCAGCAGCGATTAGCGGCAGGCCCAGCACCAGATTGGAGAGCAGGCTGCAATAGGTGCGCTCCTCGGGTTCCAGCTCCTCAAAGGAGACGATCTTCTCATCCGCATAGTCGATGATGGAGCGGGTGGAGTGGATCTTTTTCTGCCGCTTGCCCATCCCCTTGAATTCCTCCAGCAGATGGTGGATGGTCACGCCATCCAGCCGCAGGTAGTCCACCCAGGCCCAGATGAGCAGCACCACGCCGCACAGAAAGCCCGGGGCCTCCCAGATGGTAAACGTGCCATCGCTGACATAGCGCTGCCACAGCAGCATCAGCACGGCCACAATGGAGGTGCGGGTCACGGTCTTATATAAAATGGGGTGGAACATGTAGCGTTTGTACATCGAGGTCAGTTTCTTCATGGTGCGCTCCTTATTGATACAGATACACTTTATTGTATCATGTTTTTGTGAAAAAAGATAGCTGTTTTGTGCGCACAGCGTGAACAGTTCCTCTCTTTCGCCTGTTCTTCACAGATATACAGTTCTTTCCATTTTATAGTAATTTTTTCCACATTCTTTTTCCATGAAAGTGTTTGTCACCGTTTTGTTTCCAATTCTATGCTGTAGCGGATTGACTTCTTTCCAGTAAAGTGCTAAAATATACCGTGGTGCGACTTTTGTCTTTCCTGTGCACTTTTTGGAAAGGCAGACAGCCTCACTGCGTTTAGGAAAAGGAAAAACGCGCGGCTCTGTCCGCGCAAGATCTGGGAGGATCATCCAATGAGTTTCAATTTTGATCGCCGCACCTTCCTGAAGGGTGCAGGTGCTGTGGGTGCCGCCAGCCTGCTGGCAGCCTGCGGCGAAAAGTCCAACAACACCGGCAATGGTGCTGCCGCCAGCGGCGCTGCTGCCCCCAACTCCACCGGCGCTACCCCCCTGAAGGAGTTCATCTCCTTTGAGAGCGGCAACCGTGAGCTGGAAAGCTGGAACATGCTGTACACCCAGAAGGCTGAGGATGCCAATGTGGTCACCAACCTGTGGGACGGTCTGCTGAGCTTTGACTGCTACGGCAAGGTGGTGCCCGCCATCGCTTCCAGCTGGGAGCACAATGAGGATGCCACTGTCTGGACCTTCCACCTGCGGGACGACGTGGACTGGGTGGATTGCAACGGTGAGGTGAAGGCTCACCTGACCAGCAAGGACTTCCTGGTTGGTTTTGAATGGGTGATGAACGCCATCAAGAACGAGGCCAACAACACCTCCATGCCCAACGATACCATTGTGGGTGCTTACGAGTACTACGAGCTGACCAAAGAAGCCGGTGACGCTGCCGCTGACATGACTTACGAGGACATGCTGGCTGCCGGTGTGGGCATTGAGGCTCCGGATGATTACACTCTGGTGTTCACCTGCCCCAGCGCCTGCCCCTACTTTGATACCGTTGCCGCCTACAACAGCTTCTACCCCGTGGCCCCTGCTCTGATCGAGGAGCTGGGTGTCGATGGCTTCCGGAGCTGCGACAACACCACCATGTGGTACAACGGACCCTATGTGGTGGAGGAGTACATCCAGGGCAACACCAAGAGCTACATCCCCAACCCCAACTACTACGATGCTGCCAACGTCAGCCGCTTTGAGCGCTTCACTGTCACCATGATCAGCGACGGTTCCATCAGCCTGCAGCTGTATCAGAGCCGCGAGCTGGACGAGGTGGACCTGGGCGAGAGCAACATCACCACCATTCAGTCCGATCCTTCCAACGAGTACAATCAGCAGCTGTGCGAGAAGCGTGCCAAGAAGTTCAGCTACTGCTTCATCTTCAACTACGACAAGAAGAACACCGATGGCACCCCCGATGAGAACTGGAACAAGGCCATTGCCAACAAGGCGTTCCGTCAGTGCTTCTCCAAGGGCATGGTGCTGAACAAGTTCTTCGCCCGTTACAACCCCATCAATCCCCTGAAGTGCGAGAACGACTTCTTCACCATGAAGGGCCTGTGCTACACCTCTGACGGCACCGACTACACCAACCTGGTGGCCAAGGAGATGGGTCTGGACGGCGAGGCTTACGACGGCAAGACCATGAAGCGCCTGCGCGCCAACAACGGTGACATCACCGAGCTGAAGAAGCAGGCCATGGAAGAGCTGAGCGCCATTGGTGTCACCTTCCCTGTTCACTGCTCCTACTATATTCTGGCTGGCTCCACCTCCGCTCTGGACAGCGCAACCGTGCTGAAGCAGTGCTTCACCGACAGCTTCGGCGATGACTTCATCGTGCTGGATGTCAACACCTTCGTGTCCTCCACCATGAAGGAAGTCGTGGCACCCAAGCTGCAGAGCTTCGTCCACATGGGCTGGGGCGCTGACTTCGGCGATCCCATCAACTTCCTGACCCAGATCATCGTTCACGACGACAATGCTTATTACAGCTGCAACATGACCAACATCGCAGGCATTGTGAACAATGGCCCCGCCAGCTACCAGACCGAGCTGGTTGCCGCCTACGAGAAGTTCACCGATCTGGTGAACGAGGGCCGTGCCATCGTTGACGACACCGATGCGCGCTACGCCGCATTTGCCAAGGCCGAGGCTTACTTCCTGGACGAGAACCTGATCTTCCCCACCGTCTACGATATCACCTGGTGCCTGACCCACGTCAACGAGTACAGCAAGATCAACGCTATGTATGGTCCCTGCAACTACAAGGCTGTGAACTGGGAGACCAGCGAGGAGGCTTACACCACCGAACAGTACGATGCGTTTGCCGCCGCATTCGACGCAGCCACGCAGGCCTGATCGCGTGAACCAATAGCCAATCGCAAAAAGCAGAACCGGACGTTTTTGAAGCGTCCGGTTCTTTTTTCTCCCTGACAGCACAAAACCCCGCCGCGCGGGAAAGCTCCCAGCGCGGCGGGGTCATTGTGTTAAAATACAGGAAAGCGTTTCAGCTTACAGCTGGCTTTCATACTCCTTGCGGTAGCCTTCCAGCTCACGCTGGTTGCCATACACAAAGTGGCCGTTTGCGATCTCTTCCCAGACCGGCTTATCCACACTGTAATCGTGGATCGAGGGGTCATAGACCAGCAGCTTCTTGTGCTTTTCAAGGCTGGGGTCAGGGATGGGAACCGCGCTCAACAGGGCTTTGGTGTAGGGATGCAGCGGATGGAGGAACAGCTCCTCCGCCTCAGCCAGCTCCACGATACGGCCCTTGCTGATAACAGCGATACGATCCGAGATGAACCGGACCACCGACAGGTCATGTGCAATGAACAGGTAGGTCAGGCCACGGCTCTTCTTCATCTCGTTCAGCAGGTTCAGCACCTGTGCACGGATGGAGACATCCAGTGCAGAGATAGGCTCATCGGCCACGATGAACTCCGGCTCCATGACCAGAGCACGGGCAATGCCGATGCGCTGGCGCTGGCCGCCCGAGAACTCGTGGGGGAAGCGGGAGGCAAACTCCGGCAGCAAGCCGACCTCATGCAGGGCGTTCATCACCTTTTCATGCAGGTCTTCCTGATCCTTGTAGAGATGATGGTTCAGCAGGCCCTCGGCAATGATATACTCGACCTTGGCGCGCTCGTTCAGCGAAGCCATGGGGTCCTGGAAAATCATCTGGATCTTGCGGATGACCTCTTTGTCCAGTTCCTTGGAGATCTTGCCGTTGATCTTCTGGCCCTTGAAGAAGATGTCGCCGCCGGAGGTCGGGTTGATGCGGCAGATGGCACGGCCAATGGTGGTCTTGCCGGAGCCGG
>OIED01001220.1_pt1 | contig 10991 bp, 9 predicted proteins | sample 1581771 | NCBI WGS metagenome assembly OIED01 (sample SAMEA3882546, study PRJEB24775) | human gut metagenome | biome: human-associated habitat; feature: intestine environment; material: feces | place: Netherlands | collected 2009/2010 | reverse complement strand
TGCGAAGAATCAATCGTGTGACAGTTTAATGTTAGCATGGGAACCTGTGATACAAGCAGCTGCTGCACAATGTAAGATTGCTCCCGATGACCAGATTATTGTGCGGTCAAATGCGCATTCGGAGGGATTAGATAATCGGGGAAAATTCATTTCTGTAGAGGGAACGCTTCAAGAATGGCCACAACTGGTTCAGCGTTGTTTTGATGATTTTATTGAACAGGAAGGTATAGAAAATGTCCACATGCCGGTAATTGTTCAACCGAGAATTTCAAAGTCTACATATTGCTGATCTGTTTGATATCTTTTTGAATTTGAGATCACGCTCTGCGGTACGTCCGTTCTTTTCCTGAAAAGGACAAAGAAAGATTCGGTAACTTCATTTATGCAGATGACTGGAGGCGGAGACGGCTGGATAATTGCGGGAAAGAAGCCTACATTTTTCTTGTAAACCAGCCCAATATGTACTATAATTAAACCAACAAAAGGCCGATATCTATTTTGGTTTTACTCAGACCTTTGAGATTGAACAGCTTTGACTTGCAGAAAACGCGAAAACCCTTGAGATTTCAATCGATTTTAGATTGGGGGATCTAAAAGGGTGCAGCTTGCCATTGTCGTCGTGAACTGCACAGGTTCACGACGGCTTTTTTATTGGCAGCTGCACCTTCACGGCTATATGGCACGATCAAAAAGACGCAGGAATCAAATTCCTGCGTCTTTTTTGCATGTATTGATGGGTGTGTACCTCAGTGCTCAGCCCGGCTGGGGATCATCTGGAGCTCGAAGCGGTAGGTCTGTCCGGCGTCCGGGTATTTTTCGCGGTCGACCGGGCTCAGGAACATATCCAGCGGCCGGACCCAGAGGCCGCCGTCGCCGTAAAGCTTGCGGTAGATCACGCAGGGCTCGTTCGTCTCGGAATCACGGGCAAGCGCCTCCACCAGATAATAATCCCCCTTGAAATGGCGGTAGACCTGCCCCAGCTGTACGTCACGCATGGAAAGCCTCCTTGTACTTTGATGCACCCATCATACCCGGGCGGCGACCGCGTGTCAAGAAAAAGAGAGCTTGCCAAGCGTGGGAAACTGTGCTATGCTGTCATAACGCGTGTGCGCCGCTCGTTTACAGACTGTTTACAAATCGGCTGCAACCGCCGCGGCGGCGCTGCGTCTATAAAGACAGCGCGGATGACCGCGCAGAACATTTTCCAGGAGGATCTTACGTATGAAAAAATGGATCGCAATGCTGCTTGCCGTGATGACGGCAGTTTCTCTGACGGCCTGCGCCGCGAAAAGCGGCGGACAGGAGACGGCGTCTGACATTCCGGACGCGCTGACGATTCTGAATACTGTCTGGGCAAGCTATTCCGAAGACGAAAAATTCCCGGCTGCGGGCGGCGATTATTCCGAAGAAAACATGACTGACGGCAAGCCCGGCAAGGTCTCGCTCGAGAAGCCGTCGGAGATCGAATATCTGCTGACGCTCCCGGCCTCCGTGATCGAGGAAGCGGATGACGCAGCCTCGCTGTTCCACATGATGAACGGCAACACGTTCACCTGCGGCGTTCTGCATCTGAAGGATGCCGGCCAGCTGGACGCGGCAGCCGGAGAGGTCAAGACCTATGTGATGAACACGCAATGGATGTGCGGCTTCCCGGACAAGCTGGTCGTCGCCAGCCTGGACGGCTATCTGATCTCCGTCTTCGGCGCAGAGGATCTGGTCGATACCTTCCGCGACAAGCTGCAGACTGCCTATCCCGGCACGCAGATCGTCTCTGACGACCCGATCGCATAACAACTTTGAAGTAAGGGGCTGCCATGCTGTTTTCAAGCGTTCCGTTTCTGTTTTATTTTCTGCCGTGCGTTCTGCTCGTCTATTTTCTGGTGTCGGGAACGCTGAAAAACGGTGTGCTGCTGCTCGCCAGCCTGTTGTTTTACGGCTGGGGCGAGCCGCGGTATCTGCTCGTGATGCTGGCGGCGATCGCGCAGGGCTATGTCTTCGGCCTGCTGATCGAAAAAAGCCGCGGAAAGCGGCGGGCCGGGCTGTATCTGGCGCTGTCGGTGCTGCTGAGTCTGGGGACGCTGGCGTATTTCAAGTACGCCGATTTTATGATCCGGAATCTCAACGCGCTGACGGGCCTGTCTGTCCCGCTGCTTTCGCTCGTGCTGCCGGTCGGCATCAGCTTCTATACCTTCCAGATCCTGAGCTATACCGTCGACGTGTACCGCGGGACGGTTCCGGCACAGCGGAACCTGATCGATCTGGCAGCGTATATCGCCATGTTTCCGCAGCTCATCGCCGGACCGATCGTCCGCTATTCCGATATCGCGCCGGAGCTGCGCAGCCGTACCCACACGCTTTCGGACGCGGCGGCCGGGACGCGGCGCTTCGTGCTGGGGCTGGCAAAGAAGATCTTGTTTGCCAATCTGCTTGGCGAGCTGGTGTCCGGCTTCCGCGCCTCGCAGGAGCAGTCAGTGCTGTATTTCTGGCTGGGCGCGGCCGCGTTCACGCTGCAGATCTATTACGATTTTTCCGGCTACAGCGATATGGCCATCGGTCTCGGCCGCATCCTCGGCTTTCACTTTCCGGAAAACTTCCGCTATCCCTACTGCGCCGGCAGCATCACGGAATTCTGGCGGCGGTGGCATATTTCCCTTGGCAGCTGGTTCCGGGATTATCTCTATATCCCGCTGGGCGGCAACCGGAAGGGGAAGGGACGGCAGCTGCTGAACATTCTTCTCGTCTGGCTGGCGACCGGCCTGTGGCACGGGGCGGACTGGACATTCGTTCTGTGGGGACTTCTGTATGCGGCGCTGCTGACGGCAGAAAAGCTGTTTTTGCTGCGCGGGCTGAAAAAGCTCCGCGTGCTCAACCACATCTATGTGCTGCTGTTCGTCACGCTCGGCTTCGTGCTCTTTGACGCGGACAGCGTCCGCAGCGCGGCCGCGTCTGTCTGCGCGATGTTCGGCGGCGGGGGACTGCCGCTCGCCGGGCAGGAGAGCCTGTACGCGCTCAGAAGCGGCGCGGTGCTGCTCCTGAGCGCCGCGGTCGGCGCGACGCCGCTGCCGCGGCGGCTGATCACAGCCGTGCAGCAGAAACAGGCCGGACGGGCAGTGCTCGCCGTGCTGGAGCCGGTGGGTCTCTGCCTGCTGCTGGCCGTGTGTACGGCGTTTCTGGTCGACGGCTCGTTCAATCCGTTCCTGTATTTCCGGTTTTAGGAGGGCTCGCGATGGAAAAACGAAAAAACCTCGCCGTTGTCTGCCTATCGGCTGCCTTCCTGCTCGGGTTTCTGCTCTGGGGGCTTTGCAAGCCGGATGACGCCGTCTCCGTCAGCGAACGGCGGAAGCTCGCGCAGAAGCCGGAGCTGACGCTCTCATCGGTCCTGCGCGGCGAGTTCATGACGAAATTTGAGACCTACACGCTCGACCAGTTCCCGCTGCGGGACAGCTTCCGGCGGCTCAAGGCCGTGACGCTCCTGGACGTGCTGCGGGAAAAGGACAATAACGGCATCTACCTGGCCGACAGCTATGCGGCGAAGCTCGACCCGTCCATCGACGAAGCCTCCGTGCAGCACGCAGCCGACCGGTTCCAGCTCGTCTATGACCGCTATCTGGCCGGGACCGATGCGAAGGTCTTTGCGGCCGTCATCCCGGATAAAAACGCCTTCCTGGCCCGGCAGAACGGCTACCCGGCCTATGATCCGGCAGACCTATCCGCGCTGCTGGCACAGAGCATGCCGTATGCGTCCATGATCGACCTGACCCCCGCGCTGTCGCTGGACAGCTATTACCATACCGACCTGCACTGGCGGCAGGAAGCGCTGCTGCCGGTCGCCCGGACGCTGGCCAAAGCCCTCGGCGTGACGCTGACGGAGGACTATGAGACCATAACGGCCGATCAGCCCTTCTACGGCGTCTACTGCGGTCAGTCGGCGCTGCCGCTGGAGCCGGAGCCGCTGCGGTATCTGACGAACGACACGCTGCGCGGCTGCACGGTCTATGACTATGAGACCGGCAGCGAGCTGCCCGTCTACGATCTGCAGCAGCTGGCAGGGGAGGACACGTATGCGGTCTTCCTCTCCGGCTCCAAAGCGCTCCTGACCATCACCAACCCGGCAGCAAGGACGGACCGGGAACTCGTCGTCTTCCGCGACTCGTTTGCCAGCAGCCTCACACCGCTGCTTGCAGGGGCCTATGCAAAGATCACGCTCGTGGATATCCGATACCTCCAGCCCGAGCGCCTCGGCACCTGGCTGACCTTCGATACCCAGGACGTCCTCTTCCTCTACAGCGCCCCCGTCCTCAACAGCAGCGAGACCATCCGCTAAAACAAAACAAGAGCCGCCCAGGATGGGCGGCTCCTGCTGTATATGGAAAAGATCTGCTCTCGAGCGAACAATTGAGGATCGTCAAGTCAGATGCCGAGGAGGCGTTTGGCGTTGCCGCCGAGGATGGCGGCTTTTTCTTCGTCGGTGAGGGGCAGACGGCGGATGTGCTGCAGATCGTTCTGCGGGCTTCCCCAGGGGCAGTCGCTGCCGAACAGGATCCGCTCCGCGCCGAAGGCCCGGACAAGGGAAACAAAGGCCTCGTCGGAAAGCATCTGCCGGTCCAGCGGCAGCGCTTCGTCCCGCGGGGTGAGCGAGCCGAGGGAGAAGGACGTATCGAGCAGGGCAGACGTATCTGCCAGCAGTTCCTGCACCTGCTCCCAACAGCGCCAGCCGCCCATGTGCGCCAGCACGAGCTTCACCGGACCGACCTGCCGCAGCGCGCTGCGCGCCTTTTCCGGCGTGCAGCAGGCACAGCCGGGAAAGCCGATGTCATAGCCTGCGTGCGTGACCACGATGAGACCGAGCGTACCGGCGCGCTCAAGAATGCGCAGGTATTTGGGGTCGTCCAAATCGGTCTGCTGATAGGCCGGGTGGATCTTGACGCCGCGCATATTGGCCGAGGCGAGGCGGTCGAGCTCCTGCTTCCAGTCTTCGTAATCCGGGTGGATGCAGCCGAAGGAGAACATATTTGTGACGAACGCGTGCTTGTTGTGCGCGGCGGCATAGTCGTTGATGTGATGGACCTGCTCCGGCTTTGTGGCGACGGGGAGGATGATCGAACGGTCGACGCCCGCGGCGCGTTCGGCCAGCAGAAGCCCTGCGGCGGTGCCGCAGGTGTAGGCGGTGATGTTCGCCTGGCGGGAAAGACGGTCGATCGCGGCGTCTGCGATCGGGTCCGGGAAGGTATGGGTATGGAAATCAATGATCATGCGGGCCTCATTCCTCAACTGCGGCCGGGGCCGTTGGTGTGCCACTGGAAGCGGGATTCCGTGCCGTGCAGCAGCCGGCCGATGTTGGAGCGGTGCGCCCAGATGACCAGCGCCGCGATGGCGAGCGAGAGGGCAAAGACCGTCCAGTTGCCGCGGAAAAAGAGCAGCGTCGTGACCGGGAAGCTGAACGCACCCGTCACAGAGCCGAGCGAGACATATCTCGTCGTCAGCCAGAGCAGCAGAAACAGCCCCCAGCCGACAGCGGCGATGCGCCAGTCGAGCAGCAGCAAAAGCGTGCCGCTGCAGAGAATGCCCTTGCCGCCCTTGAACGAATAAAAGGCAGGAAAGATGTGCCCGATCACGCAGAAGAGCGCGGAAAAGTATTCGCCCTCCAGCCGCAGCCCCAGATATTCGCCGAAGACGATCGAGCCGAGCTTGACCGCGACGAACGCCTTGAGCATGTCGATCAGAATGACGCAGACGGCAAACTTGCCGCCGTACACCCGGTAGAAGTTGGTCAGCCCCGCGTTATGGCTGCCGTGCTTGCGGATATCGTCGTGATAAAACAGAAACGAGGTAATGATCGCGCCGTTGCAGCAGCCAGCCAGGTACGAGCCGGCGGCCACGCAGACCATCAGCGCGATGGCAGCAGAGGTCAGTTCGTGCATAAATATCCTCCAAATTGAACAGATACCGGTATTCTACCGGATAAACCACGCCGATGCAAGCGGAAAATGGGGAAATCAGTCAGGATCGGGAAAATGTACGAACAAGGGCCGCTGCCATGGCAGCGGCCCGATCAGAATGAACAGATTATTATACCGGGACAGTAAAGTTGACGGCGATGGCTGTGCCGCGGCCGGGGTCGCTCTTGAGCTCGAGCTTTGCGCCGTGGTACTGCGCAGCGTGCTTGACGATGGACAGGCCGAGGCCTGTGCCGCCGACCTCCTTGGAGTGGCTCTTGTCGACGCGGTAGAAGCGCTCGAAGACGCGGCTCTGGTCGGCATACGGGATGCCGATGCCGGTATCCACGACGGAGAGCGTGACGGTCTGGCCATTCTGCCAGACGGAAACGGTGACGCTGCCGCCGGAAATGTTATACTTGATCGCGTTGTCGCAGAGGTTGTAGATCATCTCCTGCAGCAGCTGCTCAACACCTTCGATCACGGCGTGCTGGCCGGACAGAGTCAGCGTGATATCCTGTTTCTGCGCGACCGGCCGCAGGCTCTCAATCACCTGGCCGGACAGCGTGTACAGGTCGACCGGCGATTTGGAGAAGTTCGCCGTGCCTTCATCCAGCCGCGACAGCTGGATGATATCGTCGACAAGGTCGATCAGCCGCCGGGACTCGCGATAGATATCGCCGGAGAACTCCTGCATCTTTTCCTTGGGCACCATGCCCTCCTTCATCAGCTCGGCAAAGCCCGTGATGGAGGTCAGCGGCGTCTTGAGCTCGTGCGACACGTTGGCCGAGAATTCCCGGCGCAGCGCCTCGCGCTGCTCACGTTCGGTCACGTCCATGAAGATGATGATCGCGCCGGTCACATGCCCGGCTGTGATGACCGGGTTGGCAAACAGCTGCCAGGTCCCGCCGCCGACGGTGATCTCCTCGTCGCCGCGCGTACCGGCGAGCGCGTTGTCGACCAGATCGAGCAGCTTGCCGGAGCAGACTGCCTGATGCAGGTTTTCCGGCTTCTGCGCGTCATCGATGCCGAGCAGGCGCAGCGCGCTGCGGTTGCTCGAAAGGATGCTGCACTTGTTGTCGACGATGAGGAAGCCCTCGCGCATGTTCTCCGTGATGGCGTCAAACTCGCGCTGGCGGGTGGAAAGCTCGCTCAGCTGGGTGCGGATGGTGCGGTTCTGCTCCTGCAGGCGGGTGATGAGCGGCTGCAGCTCCGGATAGGTCGGGGTCGCGTTCGGATTATCGGGATTGATGGCGTTGATGGGCCGGACGATCTGCCGCGCCAGCCGCATGGCAAGCAGGCCGCACAAAACCAGCACGAGCACGACGATCCACAAAGACGGCTGCACCAGCATCAGCGCCATGGCTGCGAGGCTCGTTTGCTTTCCCGCCACACGCAGGACTGTCCCGTCCTTCAGCAGAAGAGCATAATAGTTGTTTTTCTCCAGGATCGTGGAGGAATACCGGTCAGAGCGGCCGCTGCCGGTCTCAAAGGCTTCGGCGACCTCCGGCCGCTGGAGATGGTTTTCCATCGTGCTGGAGTCCGCCATATTGTCATAGAGGACCGAGCCGTCTGCCGCGATCCAGGTGATGCGCTCGCCGGACTGCACGGCGGAAAGATACGACTCACCGCCGCAGATCTGCATGCCCTCGGAGATATGCTCCGCCTCGATCGCCAGATTGTCGAATGCCTGCGCCTGATAATTGGAATACATGATAAAGAAGAACAGCAGGATGCACGCGAGCAGAACGGTAAAGCCGATCAGGAATGCATTGCGGAAGATCTTTGCGGTCATGCGTTTTCGCCTCCGATCTTATAGCCGATGCCGCGCACGGTCTCGATATAGCTGCCGGCCTCGCCGAGCTTGACGCGCAGCGTGCGGATGTGCACGTCGAGCGTGCGGTTCTCGCGCTCGGATTCAAAGCCCCAGACCCGGTCCATCAGCGTCGCGCGGGTGAGGACGATGCCCTTGTTCCGCAGCAGCAGGCACAGAAGCTCAAATTCCTTGTTCGTCAGCGTCACATCCTTGCCGCCGACCTTGACCTCGTGGCGGTCCGGGGAGACAAAGAGCAGGCCGAGCGAAAAATCGCCGCTCGTCTGTGCGGGCTCTGCCCGGCGCAGGACCGCGCGGATGCGCGCGATGAGCTCGAGCATGGAGAAGGGCTTGGAAACAAAATCGTCCGCCCCGTGGTCGAGGCCGATGACGCGGTCATACTCCGAATTTTTCGCGGTCAGCATGATGATAGGCAGCCGCTTGGTCGCAGGCCGGGCGCGGAGCTTGCGCAGGATGGACAGTCCATCTTCCTCCGGCAGCATGATGTCGAGCAGAACGAGCTCCGGCATCTCGGCGTCCATCGCCCGCCAGAATTCCGACGGAAGCGCGAAGCCCTTGGCCTGAAAGCCCTGGCTGTCCAGCCCGTAGAGGACAAGCTTGCGGATGGAGTCGTCGTCTTCCAGTAAATAAATCATCTGTTTCACTCCTTTTGGACATACAATAGAATGAGAATGTAAAATCGTCGTGCCTCTTTTTGTTAAGTTTACGTGAAATGTAAACAAAAAGCAAGATTTAACATGAATTTAAGATAAAACCTACGATACATTTAAGATTCGGCATTTAACATACAATTAATACAACGAGAGGATGTTAGGTGTGGGTATTTCGAATGTGATCTCTCTGTTCAGCGGCATCGCGCTGTTCCTGTTCGGCATGGCATTGATGGGCGACGGACTGAAGCAGGTGGCGGGCAATAAGCTGGAGCTGATTCTATACCGGCTGACCGGCAGCCCGGTCAAGGGCTTCCTGCTCGGCACGGGCGTGACGGCCGTGATCCAGTCGTCCTCGGCGACGTCGGTCATGGTGGTCGGCTTCGTCAACTCCGGGATGATGAAGGTGCGGCAGTCGATCTCCATCGTGCTCGGCGCCATTCTTGGCACGTCCATTACGGGCTGGATCATCTGTCTTTCGGATATCGGCTCCACCGGCGGCTGGATGGACCTGTTTTCAACGGCGACGCTCACAGGCGTGATCTCCGTGATCGGTATCGTGCTGCGCATGGCGAGCAAAGACCCTGCCAAAAAGCACATCGGCGATATCCTGATGGGCTTCGCAGTCCTGATGTTCGGCATGTCCACGATGTCCGCGGCTGTGTCGCCGCTGCGCGAGGATCCGACCTTTATCCGCATCCTGACCTCCTTCTCCAATCCCTTCCTCGGCATCCTTTTCGGTACGCTTTTCACCTGCGTGCTGCAGTCGGCCTCCGCGGCCGTCGGCATCCTGCAGGCGCTGGCCTCGACGGGCATCATCGATTTTTCCATCGCGCTGCCGATCATCATGGGCATCGCTATCGGCGCGGCCATGCCGGTCCTGCTCTCCGCCATCGGCGCTTCGGTCGACGGCAAGCGCACGGCCATGGTCTATCTGGTCGCTGAGGTCACGGGCGTGATCTTCTTTGCCGTGATCTACTACTGTCTTGACGCGCTCATCCGCTTCCCATTCGCAGACCGCATCATGACGAGCGTCTCGATCGCTTTTGCCAATACGGTCTTCCGCTTCATCAAGGTCGTCGCGCTGCTGCCATTCACGCGCCAGATCGAGAAGGTCGTCGACCTTCTCGTCCCGGACAAGCCGCAGCAAAAGCCGGTCGAGCCCGAGGCCGTCCGGCTCGAAGAACGCTTCATCCAGCACCCGGCGCTGGCCATCGAGCAGAGCCGCCTGACTATCAACGCCATGGCCGAGGAGGCCAAGCGGAACTTTGTCGAGGCCGTTGCCCTGCTGCATGGCTTCTCCGACGAACGCTATAAGCTGGTCGAGGATCTGGAAAAATCCGTCGACCGTTACGAGGATAAGCTCGGCACGTATCTGGTCAAGGTGACGGAACGGGAGATGACGGTCCGGCAGAACGCCGAGGTCTCCAAATTCCTGCACACGCTCTCCGACTTTGAACGCATCTCCGATCATGCGCTGAACATCGCCGAGGGCGCGAAGGAGCTGCACGAGAAAAACCTCTCCTTCTCCGACGCCGCTGCGCATGAGCTCGAGGTCGTGGAGGCTGCGCTGACAGAGATCCTGTCCACGGCCATCCGCTCCTTCGTCAACAACGATCTGCAGCTGGCGGCCCGCGTCGAGCCGCTCGAGGAGCTGATCGACAACCTCTGCGACGAGCTGAAGCTCCACCATGTCGACCGCCTGCAGAAGGGCCTGTGCACGCTCGGCCAGGGCTTCGTCTTCAACGATCTTCTGACCAACTACGAGCGTGTCGCCGACCATTGCTCCAACATCGCCGTTGCGATGATCGAGCTCGAGTCCGACTCGTTCGACACGCACGAATATCTCAACAGCGTGAAGGAAATGAAATCCGATACCTTTGCGCGCTACTATGAGGAATACAGCCGGATCTATCAGATCTGAGCCCGAACGGCAGGGGAGACCCTGCCGTTCGTCATGACAGAAAGGAGATCACCATGCTGACAGGACGCTTTGCGCCGAGTCCCAGCGGCAGGATGCACCTGGGAAACGTTTTTTCCGCGCTGCTTGCGTGGCTGTCGGTGCGCAGCCGGGGCGGGCGGATGCTGCTGCGCATCGAGGATCTGGATCCGGACCGCTGCCGGCCGGAATACGCCGAGACGCTCAAGCGCGATCTGGACTGGCTCGGGCTGGACTGGGATGCAGAGCAGACACCCCAGTCGCGCCGGACGGAGGCCTACCGCGCGGAGTTTGACAAGCTCGCGGCGCTTGGACTGGTCTATCCCTGCTACTGCTCCCGGGCGGAGCTGCACGCGGCCTCCGCGCCGCACGCGTCGGACGGTACGGTCGTCTACGCCGGGACCTGCCGGGACCTGACGCCGGAGCAGCGCGCGGTAAAGACGCGCGCGCCTGCCTGGCGCGTGCGAGTCCCGGACGAGCGGATCACGGTGCACGACGGCCTGCAGGGCCTGTGGCAGGAGGATCTGGCACGCGACTGCGGTGATTTTATCATCCGCCGCTCCGACGGCGTGTACGCCTACCAGCTGGCCGTCGTGACCGACGATGCCGACGGCGGCGTCACCGAGATCGTG